>Ga0247727_10002039_pt1 | contig 46735 bp, 17 predicted proteins | sample WisWelCaveWW1625_FD_202498 | JGI IMG/M metagenome (GOLD analysis project Ga0247727, IMG submission 202498) | Biofilm microbial communities from Wishing Well Cave, Virginia, United States - WW16-25 | ecosystem: Environmental > Aquatic > Deep subsurface > Groundwater > Cave microbial mat | place...
TGAGCGCCATGCGGACATTATGCCACGAACTACGCCTACATCCCGCGCCCTAAAGGGCGGGGATTTGTAGAGCGCGATTAAATCGCAAGCGGGGCTCCCTTCGATCCCTGCAGACGTTTTAGAGTGGGCCGGGCAGGGATCGAACCTGCGACCAAGTGGTTATGAGCCACCCGCTCTACCACTGAGCTACCAGCCCGCGCGGGATGCCATCACGGCAAACATACTGCCGTTACGGCAGCATCCGATTCTACTATAAAGTGAAACCCTCGGAAACCTTTAAGGTTCCCGAGGGTTTGGAGATCTCGAAACGCTTGCCGCTTTTAGACCACGCTGTTTTTCTCGGGCGAGAAGGTTAGCTCAAGAAAATTGCGCAGCCGCCGGCTACGGGTCGGATGGCGAAGCTTGCGCAGCGCTTTAGCCTCGATCTGCCGAACGCGCTCGCGCGTCACGCTGAACAATTGCCCGACTTCTTCCAGCGTGCGGGGCGATCCATCGTGCAGCCCGAAACGCAGCATCAAGACCTGTTGCTCGCGCTCGGACAGCGAGGCAAAGACATCGCCGATCTGCTCTTTCAACATGCTGTAAGCGGTCGCGTTAGCCGGAGAAATCGCGTGCTTATCCTCGATGAAGTCGCCAAAGTGCGTATCCCCTTCTTCGCCGATAGGTGTCTGCAGCGAAATCGGCTCCTGCGCGATTTTCAGCACGCCACGCACCTTATCAACCGGAATAGCGGTCGCCTTGGCCATCTCTTCCGGCGTCGGCTCGCGCCCGGTCTCTTGCACGATAGCGCGTGAGACGCGAATCAATTTGTTGATCGTCTCGGTCATGTGCACCGGAATGCGGATCGTGCGCGCCTGGTCGGCGATCGAACGCGTAATGGCCTGGCGGATCCACCACGTGGCATACGTCGAAAACTTGTAGCCGCGCTGGTACTCGAACTTTTCAACCGCTTTCATCAGGCCGATGTTGCCTTCCTGAATGAGGTCCAAGAACGACAAGCCGCGGTTGGTGTATTTCTTCGCGATACTCACGACCAAACGCAGGTTGGCCTCGACCAGCTCCTTCTTCGCCTTGGTATATTCGACTTCTTTTTGGTAGATTTCTTTGACGGCTAGACGGATCTTCTCGGGCTTCGCGCCAATCTGCCGCAGAAAGTCGCGGCGGCGCTTGTCCAGCTCGCGTATTTTCGCCTGTGCCTCTTTGCGTTTCTTATAGCGCATGAGCTGCGTGAGCTGGCGATCGATCGTTTCGATCCCTTTTAATGCCTGCTCGGTCTCATGCATGATCCATTCAATAGCCCGGATCGTGAGGTGGTAGTCCTGTATGATCTTACGGCAGCCGCTTTGCGAATGCGTTCTGCGCAAGCGCTTCCTTAATTGGATAAGCTGAGCGACGAGCTCTTCGCGCTTTAAGTTAGGATCATCTTTAGAGTAGTCCTCCGGGCTCATCTGGCCGTCGATCAAGAGATCCGTCAGGCGAAGAATATCGCGCCTGGCCACAGGCAGCGCCAGCACAGCGTCGCGGTAGGCGAATTCCGCCGCCTCGATGCGCTTGGCCAGTGCCAGCTCCTGCTCGCGCGTCAGCAGGGAAATCTGCCCCATCTGCCGTAAATACATTTTCACCGGATCATCAAGCTGGCCGCCTTCGGCGATCTCAACGGCTTCTTCTTCACGCGCCTCTTTCTCTTCGCGCTCAGCCAGCCGCGAATTGACAGCCTCGGGTTTATCGACGATCTCGATGTGCTCCTTGCCCAGAAGCGTTAAGAGCTCATCGATCTCCTCCGGCGAAGCCACATCATCGGGAAGCAAATTGTTAAGCTCGTCGTAAGTGAGCCGCCCGCCCTTTTCGCGCCCGGTGTTGATCGCTTTCGCGAGCCGCTCATTCAAGGGCTTTTGTTCGGTAGCCTGTGCCATCGTTCTAGCCTCCCTTTACTTACTGCTGCTTTTTACCTGCTGTTGGTATTCGTTGAGCAATTGATAGACATCATTTTCCCGGCCGGATTCTTGAGCCACGCGCAACTGCTCGCGCAGTGCTTGCAACTGCCCGGCCTTAGCTTGCGTTTGCAAACGGCGCAGGCATTCTTCCAGCGCTGTCTCCGGATCCTCGAGCGTTTGTGAAAGCGCTAAGAGCGCGCTCACTAACACCTCGTGCCCTTCGGCCGATAGACGGCTCACCACTTGCGCCGACGTCGCGGCCCCATCCTTAACCGCCTTCTCGAGCATCTCAAGGAGACTGCGCAAATCCGCATCGCGCACTTGGGCAAATGAAAAACCCGCGGTCACACGCTCCAAACGCTGCGGATCATCCAGCACAAGCGCCGTTAGTAAGCGCTCGGGGCCGATCGCTGCATTAGCTGCCACCGATCGAAATACCGTTACCGGCGCTTGCGCCATCCGCGCAGACTTATTCGGACGCCGAGTGATCTTGCCGAGCTCGGTGACTACAGCCGCTTCATCCAACTGTAAGCTGTCGGCTAGCTGCCGCACGTATTCGCGCTGCAGGATCGCGTCAGGAACCTTAGCGATCGTCGGCAAAACCATGCGCGCCGCGCTTACCCTATCTTCTACGCGAGCGCCCGGATGACGGCTGCGCGCGTGCTGCAATAAAACCTCAAAGATCGTTGATGCTTTCTCAAATACGCGCTTAAGCGCTTCTACGCCATGCTTCTCTACATATTCATCCGGATCCAAACCATCCGGCACCGTGGCAACCGCCACTTCCAAACCCGCTTCGACCAAAAGCTCAATGCCGCGCAGCGTAGCCGCTTCGCCCGCCGCGTCCGGATCAAACGCCAACACCACGCGCTCGGCGTAACGCTTAAGCAGCCGCACCTGATCCGTCGTCAGCGCCGTTCCAAGCGGCGAAACGACCTCTTCAATACCGGCGCCGGCTAAAACGACGCAATCAAAATAGCCTTCGACGATCACGGCGCGGCGCAGCTTCGTTATGGCCTCTTTTGCCTGCGCCAGGCCGAACAAATGTTGGCCCTTCACATAAAGCGGCGTTTCCGGGCTATTCAAATACTTGGGTGGTTGGTCATCCATAGAACGACCACCAAAGCCCACTACCCGCCCGCGCGTATCTTGAATGGCAAAGATCAATCGATTGCGAAACCGGTCGTACCAACCTGAATCCGAACGAATCACGAGTCCCGCTGTTTCCAATTGCTCCGGCGAAATCCCGGATGCTTGCGCCGCTGTCACGAGATGGCGCCAACCAGACCGCGAAAACCCCATGCGAAAGCGCTTGCTTGCTTGCGCCGAAACACCCCGCCCGGTGACGTATGCGCGTGTTTCCTTACCGTAGGAGGGATGCGCCAACACACGTTCAAAGTATTTGCATGCCATCTCGGTGACGCGAGCTGTTTCAGAGGCCTGCGCCAGGCGCGGCGAACGCTCGGTGTCTTCCGGAATGGATATGCCGAACTGTTCGGCTAAATGGCCGACCGCTTCGGGGAACTCAAGGCGATCATGCTGCATGAGGAAACTAAATACGTTACCTCCAGAGCCGCAGCCGAAGCAGTGATAGATCTGTTTATCCGTATTGACAATGAACGAGGGCGTTCGCTCTTTATGAAACGGACACAACCCTTTGAAATGCCTGCCCGCGCGCTTAAGCGGCACCATCCGACCGATCACTTCGGCGATGTCCGCTCGGGCTTGAATAGCGTCAATCACATGTTCAGGAATACGCGGCATGCTGCTTCACATTCTCGATTGCACGGGTTATACCCCCGGCATCTGCCGCTTTATTTACCGCCGCGTCGAGCCGATCTTCTTGGGAGTAAACGGCGGTATCAAATAGTCGCGCCGGTACTGGACACCTGGAAACCGTCCCGTTACTTCGGCAATCAATTCTCGCGCGGGTGTGGAAAGTCGCGCACCCACCACTGAATGCTCGGTCACACTTGCTTGCAAATAAGAAATCCCCAAACTCGTCAGTAAAACAAACAGCACCGCCAGCCACCAAAACGCCCGGGCAGCTCCCAAAACAAGGCCACCCCCATGCATGATCCAATTGGATGACTCAAGCGGAATCAGCTTGATGATCTTCTGGATAATCACCCGGCTGGCTAAGAGTAGATTCAGAAAGACCAGAACATACACGATAAGATCCGCTTTGGGCTCATTAAATACCCAGGGCCTTACCCAATCCGCGACAGGCCCGGCAAAATTGATTGTGAGCGCGCATACGCTAACAGCCCCGATAAACAGAAGAAATTCACAAAAGAGCCCACGGTCAAGACCACCATAACAGCATCGCCACAATATTACGGCAACCGCTAGATCAACCCAGTTTGGAAGGGGCGTTTTGAAACTCCTTTTTTGACGTCGACCGAAGTATACCACATGCCTTAAAAGAGCGTCAAGGAAGCGCTACCTCACATAAAGAGAATGCAACTTATTGATTTCATTCAAGATGTGAAGATAGAATTCTACCTAAAATAGATAAAAAAACCTCGCGCCTGTCCTGTCTCTAGCGCGAGGCCTCAAGTTAACTTGCTAGGGGTAACGCTACCTTACTGCATAGTCGCCCGGATCTTAATGATTTGCAGCTCTTCCATCACTTCATCAAAACGGGCCAGGATCTGATCCTGTTTAGCCAATATTTGGTCTAGTTTTTGTTCAACTGTGGCCTCGGAAGACTTACGCGAGCTGTCCATAGGGGCTTTAACAACTGCGCCACTACGCCGGTCTTCCAGCGCTTGCGCTGCCCTACCCGTCAGTGTTACCAATAGTACGCCTCCAACAACAATCCAACCGGACCGAATAACTTGGGCCAATCGTTGTGTCTTTTGCATATGCGCAACTCCCAAAGCGTGCAGTTAAGCCTGTAATAATTAGGGACTCGCCTGTTCCGTCGCCACTAAAGCAACCGTGGCTTTTTGCGGCTTATCCATCAATTTCACTGTCAGAAAGATCAAAAGATCCTGCTTAAGGGTCGGGCTCGTACCGCCGCCAAAGCGGTGTGAGCTCGAGAACAGTAAACCCACAATAGGAAGATCCCCAAGAAACGGGACCTTAGTCTCTTCATTGATATCGATTTCTCGAACCAAACCTCCAATCGCGATAGTCTCGCCATCGGAAACCCTAACCTGCGTCTTAACGGTCTGAGTCGTAAAACGCGGCAGCGAGACGGACGCTGAACCGCCTGTCGAAAAGGTGGCATTCGACAAGAAAGCGATGATCTGCGGCTCCAAATCAACCACGATCTCTTGATTCGGGTTCACATGCGGAGTGACCTTCATAACGGTTCCCAGCGTCTTAGTCTCAAAACCACTGATCGTCGTGTTACCGGTGGAAGGATTCACCGAGAAGGTAGGCACCGGAAATTCCTCGCCGATATGGATCTTCGCCTCCTGATTATTCATGACGGCCAGGGTCGGATTTGAAACGATTTTCGTATCCGTACGCTCCTTGAGCGCATTCAGCGTCCATGCGAGCGCAGGCCCCGTCAATGTGCCGAGCGTGATGGTTTCGGATTTGGTAGTGGGTGAAGCAATAAAATTATCACCCAAGGTTCCCAACGTACTACCGGCCACAAATGGAAAACTGGATCCATAGGTGCTCGCCGTTTGAGTGACCGCGACTGAATCCGACCAGTCGATGCCCAGGTTCTCTTCGCGCTCAAGCTTGGTTTCAACAATGCGCGTCTGGATCAAAACCTGCTGCTCAGGCTGGTCGATGCGGCTGATGACCGTCTTAATCTGAAAAAGAACCGGCGGAATATCCGTTACAACCACGGTGTTGGTGCGCTCATCGAATTTGACGCGGCCGCGGTCGGAGAGCATCTCGTTGATGATCGTCGGCACATCCTTGGCCTTGGCGTATCCCAGCGTAAACACCTCTGTCGACAGCGCCTCTTGGGCCAGCGCCTCATTAGTCATGACGCGGACGATATTTCCTTTTCGCTCATACGTCAGACCGTACGTCCGTAGAATGATATCCAGCGCCTGATCCCAAGGAACATTCGTCAGCTTGATCGTGACAACCCCCGCAACATCAGGGCTGGCCACAATATCGACGCCGCTTTTAAGGGAAATAATTCTCAACACCTGCTGCAGATCGGCTTCCTTAAAATCCAGGCTAATGAGATTGGAAGACGCTCCCACCTCGCTGGCCTTGGCAGATGCTTGCTCTGCCGGAGCATCCGCGCCTACGGTGTCTTCGGCAGCGACGTCCGCCACAGCGGCATCAGAGTCTCCTTCATTTTCGGATTGTGCCCACACTGCCGGGCAAATCCAGAAAAGGAGCCCTGCAATCATCAAAAAAAACCTAACAGGAATCGGGTTCACGGCCGATCACCTCCCCCCTATGGTTGACCTATGTGCGTTGCTGCTCCACTTGCCTCAGACTCTAATTGCAGCACGACTTGCTTACCGTTGCGTTCTAAGATAACGGCATCCTTCTGAATCTCAACAATCTGGTAACCTCGCACAGAAGCACCGGCTTGAAGTTCGCTGTCATCGATCATCGCGATGGAGTACCCATTATCCCATAAAATTCCATGGAGCACCGGCAGCACAGCCAAACCTTTATCATCGCCTGTCGTTTGAACAGGAGCAAGAACACGGCCATCGCGAACCAAGGGGGCAAAAGGATCACGCCCTTTGGCGCGGTAAAATCCGCTGCCGGACTGCGCTTCGGCTGATGTCGACTCTGCCGCTAAAAGGCTTTTCGAGCCGGCCATAAGTAAGAACGGCATCATTATTAAAGCAATAAGCCTTAAACGCAAATCAGGAAGTCTCTTCTTTAGACGCAGCTTCATCACCCAGGCTCTCCGAGGCCACATAAGCCTGAATCATCAGCCGCACGCGATGACGCGCAGAATCTTTTAAATTGCCCGCTACACGCAAGCTGACAATCTGCATAGGCGTTGATGTCCCCTCAATCAGATCCACGAAACGACCGAGTTGATGATAACCCGCCATAGCTTCCATCTGAATAGGGACGGTATAGTACGGCGGCTTGGCAGACGCAGGCTTACTTGCGGCAACCGGAGCGGACGCATCGGTCAATGGAACGATACTCAGCACCTTGACCCCTGCTTGCGCCGCAAATTCGGAGATATGCTCGATAACAGACGACGTCTCGCCCGCGCGCGGCAGACGCTCGCGCCAACTGCGAACCGACTGAAGCAGGTCGCGATGCTGTTGATGGAGTTGCGGCTCTCTGACCGTTACCGCTTGGAGGATGCCTAGCTGTTGCCTTGCTTGCGTGATCTGAGATGAGAAGTTCGTATATTGATTCCACATCGGCAGCATAATAAGCCCTAAGTAGATACCTGCTGTCACCACCCCAAGACCCGCAATGACCAAGACTGTCTTTTGCTGGCGCGGCGCTAATTTAATTGCCACAGACGTTGCCCTTGCTCATTAAGGCTTGCTCTGACTCAGCAACTTGCCCGTTATCACGAATTTCACCAGCTCAATTTCTTGGTCCTGCATGCGCTGCACGGAATCGATCTTAACGTCTGTAAGGCTAGGACCGAAGCTTGCGTGCTTCTGAAGGGCCTCCATAAAGCGGCTGATCTTGCCCATTTCAACGCCTTCTTGCTGCATGGTCATGCCTTCAACGCGAATTCCCTCGCTTGGATCCCATACGAAGTCCGTGAACCAAACACCTTCCGGAATGAGCTCGGCCAAAACCATCAGCCGAGTAGCCCAGGCCGTGTCGCGCTGGCGCAGCCGCTCAAAAGCGCTCTGCTCTTCTTGAAGCGTTTGAACGAATTTTTGCAGCTGGTCCACTACCATCTTTTTCGGCTGCAGTCCTTGCATTTGTTCGTTGAGCCGCTTGAGCTGGAAGTTGCGCACTTGAACACCGATCAGCAAGATAACGGCCGAACCTACCATGAGCGTGCCGACGATCCACATCAATGGCGTGCGATGAAACTGCTGCAAAGACGAACGGTCAGTCTTGCGAGCATGCTCAGGAACAAGGTTAATACACAGCATCTAGACTCGCAGCGCCAATCCAAAAGCAACCGCGCATGAACCTGGGATACCCGCTCCAGGCTCCCAAAGCACGACATTTTGCGTGAGGTGCTGCTTAAGCGCCGCCATGAAGGGCGCGCTTTGACTTAAACCGCCGGTAACAAATACTTCCTCAGGAGGCTGGCCCAACTGGTTTTCGAAGTAATCGAAAGATAGCTGCAGTTCCACAACCACAGACTCGCACGCGGCTTTGAGCGCTTCTTGGATTTCAGCGGGCGCTTCCGGGCTCTTGAGCGCTTGCTTGATGCGCGAAGCCTCGCATCCAAGCTGCTGCGCTAATTCACGAACGACGCGTTCAGATCCCCAAGGAATATCCCGAACAAGATAGGGCGTGGTTCCCTTGAACACGACGACACTCGTCAGCTGCGCGCCGACATTGACCACGGCGCTTGTGGGGGCTTTACGCTGCGCGGTGCCGGTTTCAAGAAAAGCGTTGGCCAGCGCCAGCGCATCCACATCGAGCACCTCGACTTCTAACCCAGCTCGCTTGGCCAGATCCAGGCGTTGTTCGATCAGGTCCTTTTTGCAGGCAACCACCAACACCCAGGATTTTTTCGCATCGATAGCGCTTAGAATTTCACCATCGAGCACCACATCCTGAACGGGAAACGGCAGATAGCGCTGCGCCTCAAAAGGCAGCGCTTTTTTTAGGTCGGCCGGGTTCATCATCGGCATCTCAACTACCCGCATAATGACCGAGGAGCCGCTGACGGATAAAGCGACTGAGCGCGTGGAGAGATGCAAGCGCTCGATTGCCGCGCGAATCGCGCCGGCTAAATCTTCAGGATGCTCGGATAATAGAATCTGCTCCTGGGCGATTAAGGGCCTAGCCCCATTGCCCTTGCGGCGCCCCAGAACAACGATCTTCACCGCGGATGATCCGACATCCACCCCGATAGTAGCGGGAACTTCCTTGGTTTGAACCGTCACTAAACGCTTAAAAAGGGATTGCAGAGCCGACGGCCGAGTAGGCGCCAAGACAGAAGCCGTGGTCACGGTTTTGCCACCGTGCAAACGCGTTTCAATGGATGAGACGAAATCAAGTTCAGCATTGTGTGTCGACTGGCTTAATTATACGTAATTTTCATCCCGTACAAGATAAAAATCGTAACAAAAAATTATTTCGTCTCAAAATGATTCGAAAACAAACTGGGGGGACAAAAAAAGGACGGCTCCCGAAGGAGCCGTCCCCAAACCAACTCGCTATACGAACCTGTTACGCTTTGGCTTAATCACACGCGGTCGGAGCGGCGTCGATCGTCGCTTCGTTGCCGTCGGTGAAGTTCGCCAACGTAGCCGTACCGGTACAGTGGCTGATCAGGCCCGTTTCCGAGGCAAAAAACGACCGCGTACCCGTTGTGTTTAAGGTCGCCGGAACAGCAAAGATCGTGTACGTCTGCGCCGGAGCCGCAGCGCCAGCGTAGGTGTAGTTGAAACCCTGAACCGCAGATGCCGCCATGGCTACACAGAATGACGGAGGACCAAAGTCCGGAACCGGCACCGTAGCGGCCGCGCAGTTCGCGCCGTACATGGACGCCAGCCATGTGTTGGTGTCCGGATACACATTGTTCACCGAGCGGAACATCTCAGCCGACGCAACGAGCGCCCGCATGTTGCCGACCGCCGCGGATTCGTTCGATGTCGTACGTCCGCGGAGCACGTTCGGAATGGCGACCGCGGCCAAGAGAGCGATAATAGCCACTACAATCATAATTTCAACGAGCGTAAAACCAGCTTCGTGTTTCCGATTCATTATCCTCGACCTCCAGTTAGGCCGCATACCCCATCACCGGCCATGTTGCCAATTTCGTCACCGATACGGCCTGCCTGATCGCTGCCCTCCTCTCCGGCGGCGGCTCGTGGCCGGCGACGCTCCAAAAATAAAAAACGCCATGACCGTGGGATCATGGCGATAAAGGCTATCGCTTCATTTCCCAGCGGCAACCCAGCCACCCTGAGGAACTCCTCGAGGGTCTGTGGCTTTCCCAGGGCTTGCTTACGCGCCCTGCTCTGACCGCCCTGACTTGCCTTCACAAGCAAATCGCCCCGCGGCTCTGCGGGATGGCGCCAGAGGTCCCCGCCTTACGGCGAGTGTGGCTTTATCACTGAGAGCAATTGTCAAATGCTCTTTCGGATGCCTACGCACTTGGTAGGATCCGACTACATAGAAAGTATGCCCAATAGGCTATAAAAACGTCAAGGAAAGCGAAAAAAAGAAGCGGGCTCTAAAACTCTAAAAACTTTGAGGGGCTCAATCGGGACCGTACACGTCAATCAGGATCATACAAACGAATAGAGTCGATCACCATCCGCTGAGGAAAGGGCGTGGCGGGATCGGGTAATCCCCAGGGTCTATCCCCACCGATGGCTATATTCAGCACCAAAAAGTGATTGTATTGGTGGAATGTCCAAACGCCTGGGAACCAATCGGCTCGCGAACGGCGGTAGCGCTGGCCATCAACGTAAAAACGCATTTCTTGCGGCTCATCGCCATGGGAGGGCAAGTACTCGTGCCGGTAGATATGCCAACCGTTCACCCCCTGGCCTTGCGGAAAAATGTACGATTCGGATTGGCCAACCGGCACGTTTTCATCGAGCTTGGAAGAGCCGATCAGCGTCGACACAATGCGCGTATAATCCGCGCCGAACACTTCCCAAATATCGCGCTCGCCGCACTGCGGCCAAGGAACGCCCTTGCCATGGCCACCTGTCCAGGCTGCCGCCCCTATTCCGTAACCAAAAGGAAGCTTAGCGCGAATCTCGATAGCGCCGTAGCGAAACTCTACTTTGTCGCGCGTGTGGATGCGGCCGGAGGTGTATGCCATACCCTCATAGTCTTCGCGCAACGCGGTGATGACCAACTCGCCCTGGCCATTCAGGCTCACGTTCTGCGCTCGGGCGGTATAGGCTTGTAATTCTTCAGAGCCGAAACCATGCGAACCTTTTTCAACCGACCAGTGTTTAGGGTCGGGCAAGCTGCCTGCGGGGCCAATGAAATCTTCGGCCCATCGCAGCTTCCATTTCTGCGCGTTTTCTTGATCTTCTTGCGCCCAAGCCGGAAGCGCGAGCGCAAAAAATATGAGGGTTCGAATTAAGGTAGCTCTGAACATAACGGGATCATTTTACGCAGGAAAAGAAACCGGCGCCACCCTTTTGGCGGCGCCGGATACTTGAGCGAGTTGCCCCCCGCAGCTTAATTTTTTGCTAGATAGATGAGGAACGAGTAGAACCTAGAAGCGCACGCCCACTGTGGCTCCGACTTGGACTGTTTCATTGGCCGGCTCGTAACCTAGGCCGATTGTCTGACCTAAATAGGTGATCGGCTGCAGGTCCGAGTCATCGATATTCCAATAACGAACAAAGCCGTCAATCCACCAGTCTGTGGTCTTTCCGACTTTCTCCAGCCCAACGCTGCCGCGAAGGCCATAGCCCTCATCTTGATCGTTCTCTACATCATTCAAGCCGCTTATCGCGCCGCTTAAATGGCTCTTCTGTTTGCCCTTCCAAAGCAAGTCATACTCCGCGCTGGCCCGTAATTTCCAATCAGGCTGCGGCTCAAGCAAGGCCGCCACGCCAATTGGGCTGTAATAGTAATTGGATTCACGCTCGTAGCCGGCGGCACCGGTGCTGGTTCTTTTTCCGGCGGAATCGTCGTTGAGATAGCGATAGCCAAAACCAAGGAACGGCGTGACGATTAAATTATCCGCAGCGGCAAAATCGTAGCCGGCGACGGCGCGCGATTCGAACAACCAGTCTTCGATATTATCCAGCGTGCCGCTAACCGGCGATGTGTAATCCACCTCTCCAAGAGCCGCGCGCACTTCAGCCCGCGCGTAGATCTTCTCGTGATACTCATAGCCTGCCTGGGCGCCATAGAAAACACCCTTTTCTTCCATCACATTGGGCTCTTCGTAGCTGTGGTAATAAACCTCAGGCCCCACCTCAAACATATGCTGTTTTAATGGCTGCTGGGCGTAAACAGGCGCCGCCGCCATCAATATCAAAAACATTAATAAACGAATACTTAGCCCTAACCTCATGTGTCCATCCTCCTTTGCCCTGTTAATGGGGGTGACAGTTGAGCAATCCTACACCATAACTTATTCTCGAGCAATCTAATTTTGTGTTTTTAACAAATATTAGCTTGGAATTCATTAAAACTTACTTTTGCTTAATAACACTTAGATTATTATCGTTTTATACTATTCCACTGCCGTCGAATTAGGGCTATGCTTCGGCTTAGCTTTGGCACGTATTATGCTCAAATACAATGTAGTTACAGGTAGTTACAGCCGCACGCGCGCACGCCAAGGCTTTGAAATTCGGCTTTTTACGACACACTTGATTGACAATCTGTCTAAAAAACTAGACAACGACTGTCAGACCAGAAACCAAAAGGAGCAACATGCGCAATCGATTCGGACGCTGGTTTAAAGTGGTCGCCTTATCGATGGTAGCTGTAGGTCTGATTAACGCCCCATCAATCGAAGCCGCGACAAAACCTGTCCGCAAACCTCCTGCGATAGTTCCCCCTTTAGTCGTTCTCGTAGATGACTTCTCGCAGATAGACGCTTATACCATCGCATCCGCCCTAAACCCTTATCACGCGCAAGCCACTTTACCTCTTTGGTGCGGCGGCTCTTGCCCACCTATCTTCAGTGAAGGGGACATTGCCTTTCATACGAACAATGTGGGTTACTACACCAGCGCGCACACCGATGCCGGAGAGAATACCCTTGTGTATTACGACGTTAAGGGTGGCCGGCTGATTTTGGTTTGGGAGCACCGCCCTTACACGCCTTACTGGTACAGCGCGCTTGCTTCCAACGGGCAAGCGATGGATCTGGCCGCTTATGCGAATGGTTATTTGACGTTCCGTGTGGTAGGTGGTGTCGGTGGCGAGCAAGACTATTTCAGGATCAAGCTCGGCACAACCAACGGCTCTCCGATTTCGCAAACACTGTTATTGACTGATTATGTGCAAATCCAACCCGACAATGGCTTGCCGGCAGATTGGCACAAGGCGGTCATCCCGATGGCGGATTTTGACGGTGCCGTTCCCGGACAACCCTTCGATTACAGCCAAGTAACTTCAGTAACTCTTGAATTTCTCGACCCTCGCGGCTATCCGCAAGATCCGAATGCGACAGAGATCATTTCTATCGATGACCTCACGTTTGAAATCGATTTGAATTACGTACCCCCGACTGATGGGGTCGTCAAACCCGTCAGCACAGGTCCTGTTCAGGTCATCGGCCAGCAGCTGCGCGTGAATGGCCAGCCCTTTCGCATTCAAGGCGTAGGCTACCAAACCACACCTATCGGGCAAACGCCTCATTTCGGAAGCTTTAATCCCTACATACCGGAAAACGTAACCCGCGATTTTGATCTTATTTGCAACGGCCAGACTCCCTGTGAGAGCGGCATCAACACGGTGCGGGCATGGACACGATTTGATTATTGGCAAGTCGATCCTGGAGACGGCACACTACTGCGGTATTACGACAACACCGCCCTTTTAGACTCGGGCGCAGACACTTATGGGATTAAGGTCATCGCGGGCATGTGGATCCCCTATGAGATCTCCATGGCCAACGATTGGGCGAAAACCCGCATCCAAGAAGAATTCATTTCATTCGTGAACGCCCGGAAAAACGAGCCTTCGATTCTTATGTGGGTCATCGGCAATGAGAACAATCTTAGGAACGGCTATGACTGGCGCTGGTACGATTTTGCCAATACGCTTGCGCGCGAGGCTTACATGGCTGAAGGAGCGGCCTATCATCCTGCTGCGATCGTCGATGGCGCTGACGTAGTCTCTCTGGGACAGCCCGCTATGGCCTCGGACGACGCCCATCTGAATTATGTCGATGTAATCGGTTTTAACGCCTATTTCGGCAAGCAGTGGGCGCCGTTCTTTTCGACTTTTGAGTCGCTTACCTCGAAACCTTTATGGATTTCGGAATTCGGCGCTGATGCTTATCACACGAATAACCCGCAAGATCCCGATGACGGGTCTGAGAATCAGGTTGAGCAAGCCGATTACGACGTAAAGGCTTGGGTTGAGCTGGTGCGTCGCAGCGACCGGGTGGTTGGCGCCACAGTAATGGCGTACGCGGATGAATGGTGGAAGTATACCGATCCCCAATGGACACCCGCCGAGATAGGCGCCAACTTGCTCGTTCAAAATACCGGCGGATTCCACTACGGTCCGATCCGCCCTGGAGCGCTGCCTGATGATTTCATGAACGAAGAGTATTGGGGACTGGTATCAATCGCAGATAATGGAAGCGATCCGGACACGGTTTCGCCCCGTTTGGTTTTTGAGCAGCTTTATTCGCCGACCATCGGCGGACGCGTGAGCGATAGCGTCGGCCAAACAATCGCCGGAGCCACGGTTACCGCTTCTCTTGATGGGAACCCCGTAGGAACGACGCAGACGGATGCCGCAGGAGCGTATGTATTCTCGCAGCTCTCTCTAGGCACGTACACTATCGTGGCTACCGCGACCGGTATCGGGCAAGGCCAGGCAACCGCAGTACTTACAGAGAGCGCGAACCAAATCATATCCGACATTACCGTGTACGCGCCGCCTGTGGCCGACTTCAGCGGCACGCCGTTGACTGGCATCGCTCCATTGACGGTGCAATTTACAGATATCTCAACAGGACAGATCGATTCTTGGAGCTGGCAGTTTGGCGATGGACAAACCTCATCGCAGCAGTCCCCGCAGCATCTCTACCAAAACGCAGGAACCTATAACGTGTCGCTTACGGTTACCGGCCAAGGGGGAACGGATACCGAGACAAAGAACGGCTACATTACCGTATTGCCGCCTGGCGGCAGCCCAGACTTTAGCTTGAGCGGCTTGACGGTATCGGGCTTGCTGACAACCGATCTAACGGTCAATGTGACCGTTCACAACAACGGGACGGGCGCTTCTCCTGCAACGATAGTCTCTGTGTACACCAACCGTTTCGGGGGCGCTCAAGTCCTGACCCCAATCGGCAACATTGCTGTGCCGGTGATCCCCGCCTTAGGCCAGGTCACGCTGCAGCAAACGCTGGATACAAGCGTTATATTCTCTCACCCCGGTATGGCGGATTTCATTATCGCGATTGCGGATGAAGCAGGCGTTATATCCGAAACAGACGAAACGAACAATGAAGCGACAGTAAACCTGCCGCTCATTGCCGGCTTTACAGGAACACCGCTGCAAGGCACAGCGCCTTTGACCGTCCAGTTCACCAACTGGTCAAGCGGGTGGATCACCGGCTTTTCGTGGAACTTCGGTGACGGCGGCACTTCTACCCTACCTTCACCGTCCCATGTTTACACCCAGCCGGGCACGTATACTGTCAGCCTAACGATTACCGCCCAAGGCGGCGGCACCGATGTAGAGACTAAAGTCGGCTACGTGGTTGTATCGGGCCCGCTAAAGCCGACGCTCACCTTTACCGCCACTCCATCGCAGATAATTTCCGGCCAGTCGACGTTCTTGGCCTGGCAAAGTCAGAATGCCGCCGGTTGCACCGCGTCGGGAGGTTGGACCGGTAAGAAAGCGAAAGCAGGCGCGCAGGCGGTTAAACCCACAAAAATAACCACTTACTCGTTCACTTGCTCGGGCGCAGGCGGAACGGTAACCAAATCGGTAACCGTTAACGTAGTGAGTACAGGTCCAAAGCAGTAAATCAAAAAAAGTTCTCGAAAAAACTTATCAGCATCCGAACAAAAAAGGACAGAGCTAATCGCTCTGTCCTTTTTTGATCAAGCTAGAGCCGCACATGTCGGGATCACGCTTCAAGAGCCTCCAGCCATTCGCATGCTTTTTTGACTTTAATGCCTTTAAGAAAAAGTTCCCGTTTAAGATTTTTGACAAGGAGAATCGGCTCAGTTTTTTTTGTAAAAAAGCCGCTAAAATGTTTGAGCGCTGAAGTCTCCTCACCTGATATCTTAGTCTCAATAAGCCATTGCGGCTGGCCATCACGTACGGTCAAGAAATCAACTTCTCTTTTTTCTTTGTCACGCAAATAATGAAGCGTGCATTTTTCTCCTCGGGTGTCTTCAAGAAAATGGAGATGCTTTAAAAGAGCGCACGCCACAGCATTTTCAAATCTCGCGCCGTCATCTTCTTTGATAAAACCGGTATCATAAAAATAAATTTTAGGCTGTTTTAAAAGGCTTCTGGCGATGTTGCGGGAATAAGGTGTGACTATAAAAAGAATATGCAGGCTCTCCAGAACATTAACCCATTGCTTAACGGTATGCGGAGAAACTTGTAAATCCCGGGATAGCGATTCAAACGATATTGTGCTTCCTACGCAATTGCGCAATAATTCAACCAGGGTTTCAAGGCCGCGGATACCTCGCAGTGAAGAAACATCAAATACATCCTCATGTAAAATACGGTCAATATGCGAACGGCGCCAGCGTTTTGCCCCCTCTTCGCTACCCTTAAGAAACGGCTCTGGAAATCCACCGATCTTCATGATTTTTTCTAAAATTTTATCGGACGAATCGCTCCCCTTGATCTCAGCTACCGAAAGAGGATGGAGTCGGAAATGATAAAATCGCCCAGCAAGCGAATCACCACCTTTGCGGTAGGTATCCAGGCGAGATGATCCAGTTACAAGAAGACGAGGTCTTACGCCTTGCGTATCGTAAATCCCTTTAATCCAACTTTTCCATTTTTTTATTTTATGCAGCTCATCAAAAATAACCAGATCACAATCCCGACGCCAGGCTTGTTTTCGAATAAGAAGGCGATGTTCCTCGCTGTCCATATTAAAGTATTCAGATGTATCCGGATAAAGCGCCTTGGCCAGGGTCGTCTTCCCTACTTGGCGGGGGCCACTTAAGAGAACAATTTTATGTTCCAAGTCTACTTTAATCTTTGCTTCAAGTATTCGCTTCATTGTTGTGATTATGCATTATACTGCAGAAAAGTCAAGACTAAAATAGTATTTACTGCTGAAAAGTCGGAATCTTATACACTGGCATGCTCAGGTGCCGGCGGAAGTGCTATCGTTCTGGCCACTACGTCACTTGCTAGGTGACAACGTCACCGATTCGGTAGCACTTCCGCCGGCACCTGAGTAGGTCAAGCTATAGACGGTAGTAGCTGCAGGCTGCACGAACGTTTGCCCGCTTAGATCCTTTGAACCCTGCCATACGGAATCCGACGGAACACTTGATGCCGCACACGCATCGGCATTATTGGATTTCCATCCGATCTGAAACTCTCCCGCGCTTGTCTTAAGCAACCTACTCTTTATCACCAATTTGGGAGCCTTGGGCGAGCCGCCGCCTCCTCCAGGCGGTGGCGGCAAGGCTACGACGGAAATGTAGTTCGCCTTGACGGCTGTTGTCGAGCTGGTAGCACCGGTTACGGTAAGACTGACCGTATAGATGCCAGGCTGCGCATAGATATGCGAGGGATTTGTCGCCGACGACGTCGCGCCATCACCAAAACTCCATAAACGGTTACTGATCGCGCCGCTTGATTGGTCGGTGAACTGCACCGTCAACGGCGCAGTGCCCTGTGTAGGCTGACCGGTAAAGGCAGCGACTAGGGTACCCGGCACTTGCCCACCGACGGTCACGGAGGGGGCTGCGCAAAGCGAGTATTTTCCAGCCGCATCGGCAATCATCAAACGCGCCGTATATGTTCCGGGCGCATAGAATATTTTGGTTGGATTTTGCTCGTAGGAAAACCCTCCATCCTCAAACGTCCAGACATGCCCAGCGGCTGCGGGGCTCGTATAGTGCACCGTCAAGGGGTTCTGATTCAGCACGTTCACGGAGACGCTGCAGGAAGGCCCCCCTTGCTTAGCCGGGTCTAGAAACCAGGGGGTAGTCGTCGAGTCGGTTTGGAAAAACGCCAGCAGCTGCTGGCTCACCTTGGCCTTGCCGCTTTCCGAGGGATGGGTCAAGTCTTCAGCCAGATCGCTGCAAGCCCACACGAAACCATCCGATCGCGGAGCCATACCGTCGGCCCACAGATAAGGTCCCCAGGATAGATAAGGCGCTACCGGTTTTCCCATCGGCGCTTCGTATGGAAGCAGTCCGTCCAACTGGCGCTCAATCAGCCACTTTACGGAGAACCCAGATTCAAACGCGTACGGCTCAGGATTCACGCTCTTGTCTTCATAGAGATACGACCGTGTTCGGCTGGAAAGGTACACAATCTTCAGATTAGGATACAAAATTCGCATATTCTTGACGATCGCTTCCAGATCCTGGCTCAGCACGTCCGCGTGCTCGGGGAAACCGCCGATAAAGTGAGGACCCTTTATCGCTTGCTTGATCCAAGCCGCCTGCACCTGATTGGGCGTAACCTCCGCCTTTGCCAGCTTCCCGCTTACGTAATCCCAATTTTCCGAATCAAGGCTTACCCAAGTTGGCGAATCTTGCCCGCCACGAGCGGCGTTAACCAACACGAGCGCCGGATTCTTGAGTGAGTTGGCGGCCGTGTCTTCGATAAAAGTCAGAAATTCCTGGGAGGCATTCGACATGCCGATGGAGACCAGGACGATCTTGCCGTTGGGGTCGGGCAGGCCTGCTTCGTTGAGCGGCTTAATCTGTGCGGCAAGCGCTTTTCCAGCGGTTTCATGCGCAGCGGGGCGTACGTTCTGGCCGTTCGGGTACAGCCCACCTGTAGATCCTTTATAAGTTTGAGCGCCAAGATCGTTAAGCGGGGTAATCCCTAATATAGCGTTGTCTTCACATTCTGCGGCGAGAGAAATTTGCGCGCAGCCTAGGGTGATAGCAGTAAAAAAGGCCCCAGCGACAAGACCCAAACGAGCCGACAACCGATGAAATCTGAAAAAATCGTTAGTGTACATTATTGTGTCCTCCCTTTGTAGGTTTGCTGTAATAAAGGACTATCTAAGGACTTTCCCCCGCTTCATAAGTCATCTGCAGTCTGAGCAAAAGCATGCAGGTGCTCTTCAATGTCTTCCGAATCTTCTGGCTGGAACATCCGACGAAGAGCCCCATTCAGAGTTGCTTGAATATAAAATGGGCTGGTTAGTAATGCATTGTAGGGCCACACGCTAAATTGATGAGCCAGATTCCAGGATCCCATCGGTTGACGGTTAATTTCGAAAACGACAACACCTTTCTGTCCGTTCATAAAGGTTGGGGCAACATCTGCACGATAAAAATATACCGGTTCCTCAGTAGCCTTCTCGATTGCGTCACCCGCGCCAATCGCGGCGGCTTCCATTTGCCGGATCCATGCGATCCACTCTTCCTGAGTCACAGCAACAGGCTCTTCACCCGGGATGATCCTTACCGGCTTGATCTGCGTAATATCGGCAAGATTTGAAAATTTCCGTCGCATCACTTGTGCCGTAGTTTCATCCCACTCATAAATGGTTCCATTAGTAATAAATCCCCCTTCAGGTGCAAATTTCACGTAACTGAATATCGCTTCTCGCCGACCGTCTTCACGCATCGCTATGTAAATGCCAACGTCGAACTTTCTAAGTGTTCCATCCTCATGCATAAGCATGACTCCATGCGCGTCTTCTTGCAAAAGCACTTGCTGCTGTGGAGGAAGGAAGCCATTCAATAGCCCGTGCGTCATGAGCTCTGCAATATAGTCAGCTACTTTCTCCAGAGGATCCCCAGAGGTAAAGAGCCGAACGCCAGAACCATGCGAACCTTCCGAAGGCTTGACTACAACGGATTCATGACCGGCTGAAACCCAACTTGTGAGGGTAGCCTCAATATCCCCTTTAGAGCGGATAATAGCCGTCTGAGGCATAGGCACACCATGCACTTGAAATGCCTCCGACAATACCGCTTTTGACGCCATTGCGGATTGCATACGGCTTGAGGATAATCGCACGCTATTCGGATAATTCTGAGCGATCTTGCCGCTGCGGTCATCATAGGCATCCAAGGCAAGGGGCTCTATGAATAGATGGTGTGTGGCCACCAGTTTTCCAGCCACCCACGAAACACTAATAGCCTGCTCAAGCGCTAATCGTGTAGTAGATGATGGCTGAACCCATTCCGGCCTAGCCCACAGCAATGGAATGCCAATCTGGGCAGCCCCTGCTGAGATAGCCAAGCCTTCTCTTCGAATGCCTCCAATGATGGCTACAATGGGTTTGTCATCAAGTGTAGCCTCGAATGCAGATGGGGTCTGGCTGACCATCTTTGCGCTTGTGATCATCTCATCTACGAACCGATCCGTCACAAGAGCCGCAACCCTCTCGATCGATGCTTCGTCTAACAACCCATCAAGGACAAGACTTGTGTGAGCAGAAAGCAGTGTGGTGAGATGCTCCCTATCAGCATCAAACTGAGCCTGGACCTGTTGTTGAAAGAGCTTGCGTATCTCATTTGGGCTTTCCGTACGGATAGCTGCCGGCGTGATATTTTGCTGCCTCAACCGCTCAACCAAGAAGTGAAACAACACGGTACTAATATCCTGGGTCGTTAATTGCTCGGCATTCTCTAAATAAGGAGTGGCATCGCCAAGCGATGTAAGAAATACCTCTGGCGAAAAATCAAGTGACACAGAGGTAGACGAAACATCTAATATCACTTCTTGGATTGACCAATCTTTATCAGTTGATACAAAGCGCTTCGTACCTATTTTTAGATTGATGATCCATAGACCGCTACGTGCAGAGTCAACCGTCACGTAAAGATCACTTCCCAAGTAGTGAGTGAACTGCAACCATTCTACGGATCCCATAGCTTCATCTTTTCCTGGTAGCGAAGTAAAATCGATTCGAAATAATGGCTGGAATTGTTCATTCAGCCAATAAACCTCACCGCGGAGGGTATTGGTGATTACCCATCCATCAGGCGTATGTATAAAACCGTGTGGGTTATTCAACCTTGTCACGATCATCTGGGACTCGCCACTCAATTGATCAATCCTCAGTACAGAACCATGCTTAAATGAAACGATGTAGATTTCGTTCGAATCTTGTCCATAGAAGGCGCCGTTAATCTGAAGAGTCATATGTTCTTCAGAAAGCCCTAAAGAATCTTTTAGTTCACTCCGGTAAGATTCATCGAGAAGAATCCCCTGTTCCGTTCGGTTGAATCCATGCAACCAGGGATCCCATACTCTAGTAAGTTCTCCTTTTTCGAGGTCGAATTCAAGCACCAGCTCTGCGCCAGTTGAAGCAATTAATAGCTTATTCGAGTTGAAAGGCGAAAATTGAAGAGTATGTACACTGCTAAGCTGTGCATCCTGCAGGGTTCCCAGGATTCTTTTTTTCGGTTCTAGACCAAATTTCTATCCCATCTAAGCCCGCGACAGCTATATAGCGATCATTCATGGCAATTCCTTTAGGTTCGCGTAACCCTGCTCGCCAGTTAAGAGGATTGTCACTAATGCTGTCAGAAATCATTGTTGTTCCTACAAACCCTCCTCGAGGTGTACGTGGTCGATGATTTCTAAAACCATCCTGATGGTAGCCAATCAAAAAACGCCTCCGACGCTCCGCTTGACCGGGTTCGGCCGCCTTGACCGCCATCAAAATTGGAAGGCCTTCACCTAGAGAATTATCCGTTATAAAATTAGTTAGATTTAAAGTGGGTATATTTAGGCTCCGCACATCTACTACTTCTTGCGCTAGCGGAAATATGGAAGCTGACGTAAGCCCTGCGGTCTTGATGCGGCCTTCGGCCTGAGCGGCGGCGGCGGCGCGCTGCACCATCTCGGCATCAAAGATGCTGCCGTCCATAACATCCTGAATGCGCCAGTTGTTGGGAATGGTAATCCCCGCATAGGCAGATCCATCCCAGGTAAACAACCATACCCTTCTACGGTATTGATCGATGCAGACGATCAAGCGCTGACCGTTGACATGTAGAATACGCGCTTCCTGCAGCCACTCGGTACGATCGCGGTTTTCCTGAATGTCACCGCTCAAACCATCCAGCAGAATCTGCTGCTGAATCTCAAAATTGAAATTCATGATGATAATGCGGCCACGCTGCGTATCGGCAACAACGATGCTTTGCGATTCGGCATCGACGGTTAGATGTGGCGCGTGCATACCGCTGAGGATCGGCACAGCCGCCTTTGTTTGCGGATCGATTACGTAAACGATGCCCGGATGCGTTGTCGAAAAGATAACGCGGCCATCCGGTAAGAAGTAGGCCTGATTAAGATGCCGGCGCAGGCGCGGCGACAAGCCCATTCCGTTCCATTTGTTCGGATCGTCAACGAGTACCACCGCATCATCTTGATCGCGCCATGCCTGTGCTTGAGCTTCAGTGGTTGCTATACGGTAACCGAACAGGGTGCGATCCAGCCCATGCTCCCAAGCCCGCCACTCATCCAATATACGGCCGGTTTCCAGATCGATTTGAAAGATACGATCGTACCCTGCCTCGGCAACCAGCAGAGTATTGCCACGAATATCCAATGCGTGAATCCAGCTCAGCCAAGGGTAGTGATAATAGATCCAAGTATTCTTTTTATCGTCATAAACGGCTATGGTACGGTCACCACTTGCAATAATTTTGTCGTCCTTGCGCAGGATTTCATAGGGCTCACTGAAGGATAACTGCCAGAGCTGATTGGCTGGATTGTTTATACCAAGGCCGTTATGGATAGCGAGGTCGAGCACCGAACCTTTGTACCGTTCTCGGCTACCGACAGATCCAATCATATCTCCTCGCCCAAAAGGCGGCGGAGCAATGAGGCGGGCGTGAGGAATATATCCTTCTTGATCAATGCGCTTTACAACCAAACCGAGTTGCGCAAGCCCAATGGATTCCAAACTAACTTCGTTTCCGGTTTGCGCCAAAATGTGCGTCTGACCTGCGGCTTGAACCATGGCATGGATAAGTTCGACAGAGAGCATTAAGCCCAGAGCGGCTGCGCTTTGCCGCATAGTCTCTTCATCGAGCGCATGCAGGGGGCCTGCAAACAATCGGTTATCTTCATTTGAGTCAAGCCTTTGGAGCGCTAATAAGCAAGGCAAACCCATGCCCTTAGCCAGGTCGGGTGGACCGCGAACAAAGCGCTGCGATAATAATAACAAAGCTAATTTGACCACATCGTCATCCGGATCACGCAGCATCCAGCTCATAACCGCATTTACGTGCATAGGCTCGCTATAATCGAGCGCATCCAACGCTTTCAAAGCATCCATGCGATCTATCGCTGTTTCCGTAGAGAGCACTTCGATAGATAGACGTACGAAATTGTTATTTACTGCCTGATCCTCGACCAATGCGAGTACATTGCCTAGTTCTTGAAAAGCCACCGGACTTAGACGCAGAATCCCCCGTAGCGTCTGCTGAAAATCGCTGCCTAATTCCGCATGCATAACCCTCAGCGTTCTCAAAGCTTCAGATCGTTCAGTTGCCTGAATCGTCATAATTAATTCTTGAAGGGATTCTTGATCCAACCGATTCAGGGCAGCTTCAACCTCGCTAGGGTCTTGACTTGTTACCTCACTCAAAATTGCTGCTATCTGCTGCGGAGTTTGTTGTGGCAAAGCTTGTAATTCGTTGTTCCCCCTCTGATGACCAAGCCAAACCACAAAGGCTACCCAAAGCGCTGGATTGCCTTGCAACACTTGAGCCAGTTCGGCAGATTCAATAACGCCGTCCGGCGTGCCTTGAGCATCAATAATCTGGAAGAGCTCGCGCGGAAATACCTCCCACTCCTTCGAATCCAGAGCACCGCTTGCATCCGCATCTTGAGATGCAACAATCACCTGAGTAAAGCCCATTAACGCATCCGGCAGAACCTCTGTTGCCGGCAAGTCTTGGTTCCAGTCGATATACATGCGGTAAGGCAAGCCATCGGCTTGGCCGGCAGGGGCCTCCACAATAATTAAGTGGATGGATTCACCGCGCCAATCGATGGGTACTACAGCTACGCGCTGGCCGGGTTGAATGGGCAGGTTCGTTCGAAAAACAATCTGTGCGTTTTCCATCCTGGCTAGAGCGCTTTCAGGATTCTCCGGCCAGACAATCCAAGTCAATGACCCAATCTGTAGATCCTCGTCAATCTCTGCAAAATCATTTTCAATATATGCCGCCCCAACACCTATGGGATCCAAAATCTTATCCAAGTGCGTCTCGTCGGGAGCCAGCACATAGTGCTTCCGCTGATTGCCATTTGCTCCAAGTGGAATATTCACCGAGACTTCCTGCGTAGCTTCGGTTCGATTATGCAGATAGAGCCATTGCTCGCTGCTGGCCTGATCTTGAGCCAAGACAGCTTGTACATCTGAGTTATCTGTGTCTAATACGCGCACAGCTTGAAGATGCAGCCCCATTTCAGCGCCTGCCTGCTCCTCCATCTCCGCATGACTAAACTCGTGGCCAATGAGAGGCTCATTTGTGCGAGTTTCTTGGTTTGGAGCCGGCAATCCAGCTTGCAACTTCAGCGGCTGTGAAAGACTACCCAGAACTTCCTCACTCAAACGCCGCCCGATTTCTTCGGCGGAAACTCCAGCTTCTTGAAGTTCAGCAGAAGTCACAAAGTGGTATTCATAGTTGGTTGGTGCGCGCCGTATAGAAAGCACGCCATCGGGGGTCGTGAGTTGGACGTGATTGGGATCTAGAAGGTCAACGCGAAACGCATCTTCCTGCGCCTGGAACACGCGCTCGGCTTGTCCGCGTATGAGCGATTTGCCTTGATACCACACCTGGAACTCACCCGTCGGCGACCAATCCACATTGAGCCCTAAGATACCTACACCGGCTTGCGAATAGCCATCCGAACCCTTCAAACTTTGCTTGTAATTCTTCAATACCTCGGCCACTCGCTTTGCTGTCTCATGCGTTCTCGACATCGGGTGCATTGTGTGCAAACCCACCAGAGCGGGTTGTGCCTGAGCCTGTTGCCGGTCTATGAAGGTATACGCATAACCAGCGTCGTCCTTTTCGTCGAACCTCAGATAGCCGTCTGGAGTTTCGATAACGATCCTCTCCTCTTCGCTCACCCAAACACCGAAGCCCTCACGATCAACTATCTCGACGATCTCCGGTTGGCCTGAAAGCACAACTTGCCCATCGTAGCGAATAGCGAAAGTGCCTGTTGGGCTCCACTCCAGCCGGAATGCCTTCCGCTGCTTTGTCGCCCGCGCAAAATCGTTATTGCCCATACCCTTCGCGTTCACTTCATCCCAGAAACTCTTAAATATTTCGGCTGTGTTTCGGGACTGCTCGTATTCAGCGGATGGCACGGTGTGTCTCTCTTGCGGCACTGGCGCTCGGCTTGCTGAGTGGTTGGATCGCAACCACACGCCCCGAAGCGTCAAAACCAGCCCCACATAAGACCAAACGCCTGCGCCCACGGCAAAACCTTCGAAGACCCAAGTCCCAACAACGACAAAAGCAAACATAAGCGTCCAGGTCACGGAACCGGAGGCATTGATGCCGATGACCAACAAAAGCATGTAGGTTGCTGTTGCCAGCGTCAGGAGCACCCAATAGAGATTCAGCAGCAGCGCAGGCTCAAAGGTTGCCCCGCTAGCCAGCGCTATAGCCAGCAAACCAAACACGGAAACAAACACGCTTCCAGCAGCTACCAAGGCCGTATCCAATCCTGTGCCACCCCTTTGAACATTTTGATCCGCACGTTTGATGATGGCTTCCAACCAAACATTGCGGATGCCCGCCAGCACTCCCGCAAAAGCCACCACCAACAAGGCTCCCAGCACAAAAGAATCCGCTTGCAGCTGCGGAGCAACTAGAATTAAGACACCCAAAAAGATAAGACTGATCGCCGCCCACTTACGGAAAGTAATCTTCTCCAAGTCATTTCCATTAGGCAGATACAGCCCGTTCACAAATTTTGGAGGTAAATTAATGCCGGTGAGAGTGCGGAATAAGCTCGTTCCAAATATAGCTCCGAATGATTGACCGATGAGCATGGCCATGAGGGGCGCAAAAACCGCTTCGATTTCAATAGCGGCGCGATAAAGCGTCAAACCTGCGGAATTGAGAGAGTGTGCAAAGGTCAGCCCAAGCAGCCCGCTTACCAACCAGGCGACGAGGTATTGTCCTCGGCGTTGTTTAAATTCTTGAATGATATTGCCGCCTTGATGCTTTGATTTGACCCAACTCACGCCCAGCAGCAACGCCGCAATAACCACCTGCGAGCTTACCAACATCCATTCCTGTGCATAGATAAGCGTCACTTTCTGAATGGAATAGGAGACAATTGCCCCCACGGCCGCGACATACAGCCCCATGGCCATGAATTGCAAAGGCCTGTTGCCACGCACGAGATTCACGCCCATTTTGGGAAACCTCTTCACTAGCCAGCGAGCAATAGGCTTCGCCAAAAATACCGGCCCACTAGCGATCAGCCCGTCATAGCTATCCTCCCCGCCACCCCCTTCCAATTCCTCCAGGCGTTCATTGCGGGACTGAGGTGAGATGTATTCGACAAAAAGCTTGCCGGAGCGGAGGTCTTCCACTTGCTCAGGCTTGGCGTAGATCACGATCACGTTGGAGCCATCGGCATCAACATCTTCAGGTCGCGAGCCGCGCACGATGCCGATCAAAGGTCTTAGGCCATCCGCAATCGCATTGCTGACATGACGGCCGATGGTACCGTCCAGCGGCCAAAGCCCTTTCTCCCAATATTCGGTCAACAATGAGAGTGGTATCGGCTCGCGCGGCTGCTTTTTCTCGAAATCGTAGACGAGCTGGAAAATGATTTCGTCTGGAAGCGACTCGAAATCGCCCTTAAATTGGGCAGGAATCACAAGGCGCAGGTAGTTTTCCAAAGTCATCTCGTCGCCGAGTAAAACCCTAAACCGCTTACCTATCTCGCCTGATCGCGTCTTGCGATAACCGCCGGCGCGGCTGTAGGCGCCGATTAAGTCTATGCCTTGCTGGTGATTGTCGTTAAGGTGTTGTGCGTATTCCCTGGCGGCTTGGATAGTTTGGCGGCCGTCGCCCTTGGCTGAGGCTGCGTACCAAGTGCAAAGACCCGTCACGGCGACTCTACCACCGTTCTCTTGAACTTTTTTGCTCAGCTCTTGGACCCGCGCACGCTCCTGTTTGACATCGTCTGAATCCAGCGCTGCGGTGTGAAGGGCATAACGGGGCGGTATACCGAAGGTGATATTTGTGAATACTACACTGGCCGGCTCTGACTCTTTTGCCAGTCGGCCAACAATGACAGCTCGCGAACCCGGCGGCCCGCGCGCGGCCATTTCATACATAGGCAGCCGTGGATGAGCTAAATGTTCGTTATTGAACCCCAACCAGTTGACAGTCTCTTTCAAATTCAAGAGGTAGATGCTGGGAACTTCCGCCTCATTCATTAATGTATACTCGTGTTGCGCTGCTCCTTCTCCCAACGACCGTGTCCAGCGATGGCGCTCTGCCGCCAAAGCAGCCACCTGCTGCCAATTCGGATGATCAGAGCGTCTTGTATGCAGCTCTTCCTGAGCCTGGTCCAAAACCGTTTGGACCAACCTCAAGCGCTCCGTAATACCGGTTGCCCGCTCGCCAAGAAGCCGCCGGAATCCCTCATCCATCTGGCGGACGCGCGTAGGCCACGGAGTGTGATTCTTATTCTCGGACGAATAAAGCGCTTCTACTCGCTTCGCCCATGGCCATTCATCCGCATTCAGCGCGCTCCAGAGTTGCACCGCGTCTCCATGAGCGACCGCATAAATCGCCAACAACTGCGCGTAGACCGCCTCACCGAAAATCAGCATGGCTTCTTCCTCAGGCAAGCCGGCTATCTGGGCGTCGGAGTTATCTGCTCGCGTATTCAGTAGTTGAACCCAAGCATCCACACTGGCCCAGATACTCTGCGCCACATCCTCGTGCACCAAAGGCTGTACTGATTGCAGTAAGTTCAATATCCCATTTATTCTCATCGCGGTCTCAGCCAGCGGCCCAGAGCTCGGCAGCTCCTGCATCCTTGCGCGCAGCGTAGAAGTATCCGCCCGCCATTGCCTCGACCGCTCGGCTGCTTCTCTTATCCGCACCTCTTCTTGCGCGCTTGCTCGTAGCTCGCCACGGACTGTGTCGGCTCGGCCAGCTGGTGAATTTAGGTAGGCTTGCCCAGCCCGAGGCAACCCTGGCTGCGAAGCAGTAACAATAAACTGATCCAGTACCCTAAGCCGAGCAGGGTCAAATACGCCTGTACTTAGATCCAACGGGTAGACAAGCCTCTCAAGCGCCGAAATACCTGCCTGAGCCATCTCATCCGATGCGAAGATTTGTTCAAATGTCCAGTTAAGCCAGAACTGGAATTCTGGCCCATCGCCAAATTGATCGCTAAGCTTATTGAGTTCGGTCTCCAGATACCGCGTTCGCTCTGTGGGGGATGCTTCAGACTCGACCAATTCTTGATATCGAACTAGCGGCATCGCTGCATTTGGAAGATCTCGCAGCATCTGCGCAAAAGCGGCAACCAACTTGGGCCAATCTCCACGAATATTGGGTGCGGCATCTGGCCAATTAGAGACATCCTCGGCCCAGGCTTCGGCAGTCTGCCTCACCGGCTCCATTGGAATAAAAGCTCCAGCATGATCTGTAGGCCAGCCGGCTCGTATAAATTCATACTGTATGGCTTGTATCGCATTCTGTAGATCCTGCCGATTCGCGCTAGCTGCCTTCTGCCCTATGAGAAGATGCCGAATCTGATCTCTATATTTCTGAATATTTTCAGGCGCCCGGCTGTCAGGATCGAGCACGCACGCCGAGCAACTCGTCAACACACCCAGCGGATCCTGCATGCTTTCTGCAGGAGTTAGGAGTTTTTGAACAATTGGCTGAAACACCTGCCAGGACAAACCATGCATACGAGTCTGAAGAGCTCCATCAAAATAGTATGTATCTTTCATATCCGTCAGCAGCCGGCGAGTATGCTCAAATTTTCTAGATATAGAAAGTCCTACCCACATCTCTTGGAAACGCGCCCATTCCGTCCGCGATGAATCCGCCTGATCGATTTCTCGGGTTTTCCTATCGATTACATTTTTGACAAGCCACGGTACATCCTCGATGTTGGCTATGAACTCGCCAATGAGATGTATAGTTCCACCGAAACCCTCCCTCGGCTGGGTTCCCATAACAAAGATGACGCCATCCACCGCCACCACACAATGCGGTGTAAACGGAACCAATAGTCCTGCCTGATTGCTAAACGCGGTACGGTTAAGCTCATCTACAAAGCGCGCTGCCAACACATGCGCACCTTGCCCTTCAAAGGCAACGATAGCCTCATTGTGCCATCCTTCACTAGTTTGACCATCTCTAGGCAACAATCTTCTTACTATCATATCGTCCTCACGCATAAGCACGCCGTTTTCTAGCTCTTGATTCTTCTGGCGGTTGTACGCGGTAAATAAGCCCGTGTGCTCATCCGGAAGCTTCATGTTTTGCCAATGGATGTGATCAACAGATCCACCACCTAGCCGGCCGGTAAACGCGAATAAGTGATCCGGTAGCTGCCGGGATGCCTCAACCATCGACCCTAGGTCCTGCTCAGTGAGAACCTGATTTCGTCTCTGTGGAGAGCCATTTTCATCCACCGGAACCCAAAGCATGCTCAAACTTCCATCTTGCGGATCCAATGACGGCCGTTGGGCTTTATTGACGAAGATACGCACCAGCTGCTCTCCCAGACGCATCGGTACTGACCGTTCTCTCTGATGAAGAGAGCAGAAGCCGCAAGGTTCATGAAGGGCTGGATTATGCGCAGAATTGTCGATGGCCGCCTGATCTACCACCAGCCCGGTGGTTGGATCGATACCTGCTCGTGCTGAGGAACCAAACCGTCCTTCCCTAGAAGTCGTAATCCAAAACCGAACACCGTTATTCTGGGTCACCACCAGCGGTTGAGCATCCGTGGTGATCGGCCTCGGGTCGCCTTGAAGCATGTGACCACCTATGAGTCCGAGCTGGTAAAGTTCTCGAATCATGGCAGTGGACAACTCCCTGGTTATTCGCTCCAAGGCAAATAGTTCCACGCGATGCAGGCTCAGCTCTTTTTCCATAGCTTTCAACTGAATAGCAATCCGGGATCGCTCCGATTCATTCCTAGCGATGTCGCTCACTTTTTTGCTACCGCTGATGATCGGCTTCAGCGTTTCCCAATCCTCACTCGCTTCCAATCGAGCCAAAAGATCATGCCCGTTATTCAGCAGCGCTTGAGCAATCGTTGGATAGTTATTTACCAACTCCTCGATGCTCAGCAAACTGATAGACACAAAATAGCGAACCTGAGCCAAACCATCTTCTCTTTCCTGAAATTCTTCTTCCAGGCTTAAGCGCTGATTGAACCTATCCAATACCCTTGTCAGCTCATTGAAGGGATCATTACCTGGATCGGCAGATTGTTGTCCCGATGCCCTCATCAATACGCCAACCCGACTTGAAAAAAACAGAACCCACCAGAGGGCAGCTTTGGCGCGGTATGATCTTTGAGGATACTTCTTGAGATGTGTCTTCACGGTTGCATTGGTGATACCTAATCTGAGAGCAATTTTACCGGCCGACATACCAATCGCTCTGAGGGCAAATGTATCTTCCTCTATGGAGGTTAAATTAACATATTCAAACAAACTTCTATCCACAGCCTGTCCTATAGGTAATCCCATTTTGTATGCGACCTGGAATACTTTCCCTTCTACGGAATCAGTATCTTCAGAAGATGCATCGGCCGGGCCAAGCACTTTGTTATACCAGGCAACCAAGTGGTTCTTGACCGTCGCTTCGGCTATTCCCAATACATCGGCGATTTCCTGATTGGAGCGCCCCTCGGCAGCCAACAACAGCACCTGCATCTGGCGATCACTGAGTCCCCATCCTAATCGATAGGCAAATCGCCGCAGCCAATTCTCAAACCACTCCCACATGGCGTAGGCGGTCGAACCATCCAACCCTTTATGGGCTGCCGCGAATTCGACCCATTTGCGAAGTTCTTCGCGTTGCTCCGCAATCGGCATACCATTCGGGGTGCCGGCAGCCTCCCATGACCTAACGGTCGGCAGGCTGGCGGTTTCAATTGCATATACGACAGGTCTGCTCTTGGTTATTAATCGTTGTGCTTCCAATGCCATGCCGGAGACTGTCGTAATGACATCCTTTTGCATCGCCGGATCCTCTGAACTCCCCGGTACAAGCAAACATAAAGAACAGTCTGTCAGATTTTTATTTGCGTGAGCTAATAGATCATCAGGCATGGCTTCCCTTACCTCATCGCTATCACTCAGCCGATGGTAAGCCTCATAAAAAATTTCCGGTGCAGATTGGGTGAACGCTGCGCCGACGCCGACAGGGGACTGAACCTCCTCAAACCGCGCTTCGTAGGGACCCAGCTCATACTCCAGCTGCTGCGTGTTGCCGTTTCCAAGCGGAATGGCCACCTGTGCCGTCTGGGGCTCGCGGGATAAGTTGGCCAGCAAGAGCCGGCGCTGATCGCCTTCGGTAGCAGGCTCTATCAGCACCGCGCCAACGCTGTCGTTCTGGGTGGCCAATACCTCGCCCCGGCGGCCGGATGCTTGCGCGATAGCGGCGTGCAACCGACGGTAGCGCTCCTCCGCTTGGCTTCTTGCGGCCAAAATCGCCTCGACCTCTTGTAGTGTGCGCGGCCCGAACATCATCGACTCGCTTCTTGAGCCAAGGCGATCGGTGGAAAACTCCATGACATTGACGCGCCCGGGGAACATCCGGCGCAGGATCTCAAACACAGCATCCACCGCCATGACCCGCCTGCCGAATCGATCAAGACCGCCGTTGTGGTGCGCTTGATCGTGGCTGTTGGCGATCGCAAGCGCCACTACATGAGGCGGCACGTTCGCAAGCCAGCCGCCCAGCATCCCAGCCAGCTCAGGAATAGTCGCATCCTGCAGCCAGCGCAGACGCTTCATCAGTTCTTCAACATATTGCTCATCATAAAGGCCGCCTGCAGGCTCACCCCATTCGGCGATCACCTTGATGCCCTGCCTGCGCAGCGCTTTCCACAGCAAGGGGTTGGTAGCGCCCGCCACGTCCGCGCGCACGGCGCGAATACCGGTAGCCTTTACCCATTGCATGAGCCGCGCCACTGTAACCGGGTTCTGATCATCGATGCGGCGGCCCCAGGTGGAGACCATTCGCCACCGGCCGTTGTCCCACACGCGCACGTAATCGGTGTCATCCAGCGTCTGGCGATACGCGTTGGTGTGGCCGGACACGAAATCCAGCACCACTTCGATGCCCAGCCGGTCGGCTTCTTGCTGAAGCTCGCGGAAATCTTCAGTGGAGCCGAAGGGCGAGGTGAATGCCGCCGGCGCGTAGGGCGACAAGTCCGGAAGCGTTCCCAACAAGAGCGTGCCTGGTCCCAGCAAGATGCGCGCAAAACCCCTATCCTTGTACGACTGAAGCTCTCGCGTGATCCGCTGCACGGGGTTGGGCTCGCCCGGATAATCGATATCCAGATGCGCTTGATAGGTCCTTCCGGAACCGGCATTGTCCACAGTTTGCTGCGGTTCATCGCTGGACCGTTCGCTTACGCTTAGAGTCGAGTTCTCGCCAGCCTCATCTTTGCTCGCCGCCGAGGGATCCTGCAGATATACGTCGTGGAACCCACCGCCTGGCTTGGGTATGCGCAGGACAAACTTGTAAGACCACTGACCTGGCCGGCAGGCCACATGCCAGGTCCATGCCTGACCTGAAGCCGTGTTCCCGTACGCTGCCTCGCGCGGCGTACGCCACCCATCGAAGATCTCATGTTCCACACCGGCATCGGTTTCGAAGTACAACGGCTGCGTCCAGTTCTTGTCTTTCCAGAAATTGCCGGCCAGATGCACCCGCTCGGGATGCTCCTGCATGGAGCGCACAATAGCGTCGATCACGAATTGCCGGTCGTTAGCCGCAATGCCCATCAGAGCGGCCACCGTCTGAAGCTCAGCATCGGAGAGCCCGGACAGCGCCTGCCGCAAGCCTTCAGGCGTGAGCGCAAATTCAACCCCTTGGCCTGTCGCGCGCGGCGGTGTCGTGCGTTCAAGGAACGAAGGCGGAGCATCGAGTGCATAGTCCTGATCATAAGCCAGTTGCTCGAGGTCTTTGGCTTCCAAACGGTTGGTTTCGGTTTCCAGCGCGTTGATCCATGAGTCCAATGCGGATGCTGGAGCGAGGCTGCTGATTTCCTTTAATGTGCGGACTAAATCACTCCGGTTGCCGACATGCCTCAGGTCGAGCCCAAGCCCAGGCTGATCCGTCGCCTCATCGCCGCTTAGACCATCGCGCAAATACCCGGCCACCGCGCGCAGCGAGACATGCCGGTAGGGATGATCCGTCAATGCCTGATTCAGCGCATCCAGCGCGCGCTGGATATCCAGCCGGCCGATGGCTGCCCCGGCTTGCGCGGGCATCAGCGCCTGAACAAAGGTGGTTGCCATGCGCTGTTGCGCCGCCCGTGCATCTTCTTCCGGGTAGCCGATCAGGTACGCGGAGAAGGCTTGCGCCAGTCTCGGAAAGCCCTCCCGTACCAGCCACCGGCAGCGAGCAAGCGTGCGCTCAATCTGATCGTTGCTCAAACTTCCCGGAATGGCTGTCTGCGGATCGGCCAGATCCGGATCGCGGTCAAAAAGCAGCCGGCGGATGAACGTGAGTATGGCCCAATCATACGCGTTGGCCGGCTCCTCTGCGGATAACAGCTCATAGAGTTGGTGGCCTCCCAGCGCTCGGTTCTCGTCGCGATCAATGGCACGAGCGCCCTCCCAGAGCAGGAGGTACTCCGCGGGGCTTAACCCAGCCCAGTTGGCCGGCTGGCCTGCATACCGCGCATCCGCAAAACCAGTGGGGTAAGCCTGGAAGCTCTCCGGATGAGGCGCTTTGCCAGGATGCAGCGCTCGATCAATAAGCTCCGCCAGCAGCAGTGGATTTGTAACCAAAGTGTTCAGCTGGTATTCCCAGAAAGCCTCTGAAACGTACAGGTGCAGGCGGCCATCAGCCTCGATGCGGCTAAAGGCGGTGAGCAAATCGCGGGGGTGACGAGCATTCGGGTAGCGCGGCAAGCCGGCAAGCTCTTCCAATTCGCCGACGGTGTGGATCATAATATTTTCTGCAGCCGGCGGAGGCGCCTGATCGCCGATCTGCGAAAGAATACCTACCGCCTGCTGGATGAGCGGCACAGCCTCTTCCGCCTCCAGCGCGCGGGTCGATGGGCGCTCGATCAGCGTCCGGATATGCTCCAACTCCGCTGGTGCAAGCGGCGAGGGAAGCTGCACAGCTGCTAATCTAAGTCCAGCCAGCTCTTGGCTGACCTTTTCATCATCCAACGGCTGGCCGATCAAATAAAAAGCCATGTTCCAGGCAAGCTGCGGATAGCCTTCGCTCACCAGCCTTCGGGCTTGCTTAAGAACGGCTCCGATTTGCCCAGCAGATAGATTACCTGGAACGACATTGCGCAATTGCTCACGGTTTTGATCAAATAAGAACCCCTCTATCGATTCCAGGAACTGACTCTCCGCTTCAGGCAGACTTCCGGTTCCACCGATTCTTCTTGCGGCAAGCAAATCCCATAGCCCTTCGAAATCGGCATTCTCCACAAGCTGGCCAAACAGTCGATAATGGTCGGAGCGCCAGTGATCTCTTCCTGCTTCCTCCTCTAGTTCGCCCTCTTCTTCACCTACATCTCCCGGCGCATCCGGAAAAAGTGGCTGATAGTGTGCGCTCAAGCGCTCGATATGCTGTCTGAGCGTTTCATCCATGCCTGTATCGGCCAATTCAATAATTGCGCCGGTCAGCGTTTCAGCCGCTTCTTCGTCACCCAACCGCTCCATAACCTCCAGGAACCGCTTAGAGGACTTATAGATCTCTCCCTTCTTATAGGCGACTACACCCTGTTCCCATACAGCTAACATATCGTCCACTATCGCTTGCCGCCACAGACGGACAGCCGTTTTACTTTTAAATTCCTGCAGCTCCAATCTAGACTCTAGGGTCCCAAACCACCATGGGCTAGCCTGGTAAACTCCCAACAATTTGGCATTGGGGGGTCCAATACCGTGCAAATCTACTTTCAGGCCTGTTCGCTGTTCAATAATAGAACGTAGCCTACGCAACCTGCTCTGTATATTTTCCTGAACGTGAGTAGAGCTGAGCATCTTGAAACGGTCGAACTTTTCCTCGGGCAGTTTCACCACAATATCTAGATCCCAAATAGCGGGCCAGTATGGTGCCCCGTCCTTGTGGACGCGTGTAGCACTCCCAAGGATTACAATAATCACATCAGAAGAATTGAGCCTGTCTTCTGAATTGGGGAGATCATTATTAAGCTGATCTAGAGCTTCCTCAATAGCAGACACAATGTTGACGCCGTTTGGAGCAACGAGCATGGTGCGACGCTTTTCCATCAACTCGTCGTTCATGACACTAAGCTCGGCAGGCAGACGCAACTGTTTTTCAATAGCAACGAACATCTGGATCAATAGTTTGAATCGCTCCTCTGCTTGTACACCAGCTGCTTGCCATGCGGCCATCAAATCAGCCGCGGAGACATTCTGCCCAACCAGCAGCTCGGATAGGATACGGGCGTCGTCTTCCATGCGCTCATCTTCGACCCCCGCTTCGTGACGCAGCTCATGGACCAATCCTACAATCAGCAAGGCGTGGGCTGCTTTGGGGTTGCCTTTCGCGATCTCAAAAAAGGTTTCGTTGATGCCGATAAAGCCTAGTTGCTTGTTGTCGGTGTGGTCTTCGAAGAGATATTGGGAAGCTGTCTTTTCTAGGAGAGCGAGTAAAATATGCGGTTTCTGAGTAAGGTAAACGAGTTGTTCATCGCTCAGTTGTGGCCTGACGCGGTTGACCGCATCCGTCAGCAAAGCGCCAAGCGTAGCGTCGCTGGAATCGGAAATGATTCCGACTTCCGCAAGACGGCTGGCGAGCGTCTCGGCTTCCTTCTGTGTCATTTCCCATCTAATCGTCTTGCCTTCGATCGTAGTCTCGAAATGCCACCTGGTTGGCTGGCCTTCCTCCCGAGCCTTGATCTCCCCGTACACATCTATAGGACGGTGAACTAGGCCCCCCGTATCCACCAACGGCAGCGCCAAGAGATGCCGGGTATCTCCCTGCGGTTTGGTAGATGGCGCGGCGGATCCAGGACCAGTGTCTGGCTCCAGCACTGCGATAGGGCCGGTGACTGTTCCCACATTTCCACTGCCGCTCTCAAGCACGCGGGCAACAGCCCACGCAGCCACGAAAGCCTGTGCGATTGCGGGATTGGCACGCAGCTGATTGGTCGGCCAGGAAAGCAGAGAAATAAGCACGTTTTCATTTTCGATGATTTCGGCTCTGGTAAGCCGCTCTACAAGCTGTCTCCTGACAACTGGCTGCCAGGTTACGTCTGTGGCTCTTCGACGAATATTTTCAACCGCCTCTTGTACACTCGACGTCTCTGCCGCAAGCTTCAGCCGCATCCCTAATTGGTAATCCTCTCCAGCCTGCGATTGCTCAAGCAACTGGCTCCAATCACCCGCAGTGAACTCCCATCCTAAGGTTTGACCGTCTGCTAGTGTTGCCACAACGGCAGCTTCTGGATAATTGTTTGAATCAAAATTTCCTTCTTCGGTTATGATGCGAACATTTCTGTTGGCCCGTGAGATATCTTGCATCTTCATTGTTGGCTGATTAGGAGCTTCGCCGACCGAAAGCCACTCCTGTGTCAATGCCACCTCGGCCGTGGACAGTACAGCACCCGGCGATCCGGCCTTCATTTGATTCGTTCCATATCCGGACAAAAGCCTGGCTGTTTTGGCTTCGCGCTCATCCAATGCCTCAACAAAGCGGTCAAAGGGCATCATGAATCCATAGTGGGCGATAGGGCCGGCCTGCTCGAAACTGAGGCTTTTATGCAAATCCTGCCGCTGAGTCACGTGACCTTCCCGAGCGTATCCGATCCACCATAGGCTGAAAAGATTGGCGCCCCCTACGATCTTGCCGTTCTTAATCTTCACTCGGAAAAACCAACTCATCACAAAGAAGGCGATTGGCCGAATCCAGGGATTTCCCAACAATCGCCAGAAGACATACCCCCAATTCTTGCGATGTACGCCCGCTAGTTGCTTAAGGCCGCGCTTATTTGCGTAGGACTCGACCTCCTCACCGATAGACAACGCAAACTCAGCCCCCTCTCGCACGCCCGTAGCCCATGGAGCAATCACCTCAGTCACCACCCCACGCTTCATCAAGAGCCTCAGAACCTCGTTGATCCATTTGGGGTACGACTCAAAGTTATTGCCTAGCCCCGTCAGCGTGAAGAACATGGCTATGTCGGGTCGGCGACTCGCCAGACTCTGCAGCACCTTGAGCGCATACTTCTCGTTGTTGGGCGAAACGATCGTCTCTTTGTTTCCGGCATGCATCAAAGCCACCGCGTCACCACCATGCTCCAACGCTTCGAGTGAGAGAGCATCCCCGCTGGTTGCGGTGGTAGCCATAAGCCGATCCAGCGACTCCATGGCCTCTTCCACCGTGCCCTCAAGAGTCATCATGTAAATCGGCATATCCGCATCCTGCCGCTTAAGCCCCTCAACCACATATCCTTCGTCAAGCCGCTTCGCAGCACCTTTGATGCGGGTCTCTTCGGTAGCCGCGACTACATGCGGAACTTGGTCCACCGTTACTACTGCCACTAACTCATCTGGAGAAATCACAACCGTCTTTCTCTTCTTGAAAACTTGGACATTGGCATCAGTAGCATCGGACTCGACTGGGATATACTGCGGATTCTGCGCCTTCTTCCAGCCTTTCATGTCGGTAGCGGGGCTGTCGTAGGCGATGCGCTTCTCGCCGCTGGTCAGCACAATCAACTTCAGCTCACCGCAAGGCCGCCCCAGCCGCTCCTGCTCGCGTTTAAGCTCCTCGTAAAAGAGCATCAATTCCTTGTGGCGTTTGACACCTGAGAGCACATCCGCGCCACCCCCCATGGCCCAGATATAGTGTGTGCGGTTTTGGCCCGCACGCAAATCCAGCGCCAACTGCTCATAGAAACGCTCTTGCGGTGCAATGGGACGCTGTGTTTGCTCAGGTCCCGGGTGATTCTCAAAAACTCCCCATGCCCGTTGAGAAAGCGTCTGATACGCGGTGTCCTTGATTTGCTGCGTCATGTATTCCACTAAACGGCTAGCCAACTGCACAAACTGCGCCACGCGTCCTTTAAGCTGTTTGATATCTTCTTCTCCGCGCAGCTTTCCGGCTACCAGGTCAGACAGTTGGTGGTAAAGCTGATACAAGCCCACAATATCTAGGTGGTCCAGCATCACCTTACGCTCTTCGCCGCGGTATCCATACGGATAGCGGCCTTGCCAAGGCGCTTTGCTGCGCAGATAAACAGCCTGAACAACCATGGCCAGCAGATTGCCCAGCATCGCCAGCGCATTAGGAGCCTGCCTTGCAACACCCTCTAGAGACATGGGGTCGTTGTCGTCATCTGGGAGAAAATTACTCAGACTGGCGAACACCGCCTGAATGGGGTATAGATTAAATCTGGCAAAAGACACGCGATTTTGCCGATCGATAACTCTCAGGATAAAACGATTCATGCGAAGCCATGCAACGAATCGTCCAACCCAAAGTCCGATCCACGTCTGGCGCAAGCGATAATAGAGCTTAAGCGTCCATGGCCCTCTTAGGCTCAATGCGTGCACAAACCAGCTCGCCTGCCCCTCACCGGAGGCCAGTAAAATAAAATCCGAATGCGCTTGGGAAAGCGTCTGGCCGAAACTCGTCACCACGTATTCCTGCGCTGCGCTGTACATCTTTCTTTCTTCTTCGGCGTTCCACTCCCTGTCGCCGACCATCACCGGATGATCGTCTAGATACCGCAGGCAAGCTGCTGTATAGGCCATGAGTGCCAGCAAACGCAAATGCATGCTGCGCGGCTTCATCTCTTTCTTACCTTTACGCTCGATAGCGAACTTCCAGAAATCTTCATCGATATAAATTCGTTTGTAGTACGGATCCACAAAAACAACTTGGCGGACGTTGTAAGGATTCACCAGCCGACTCTGTTGATCTGAGGAAGCTTTGAACAACGTGAGCGTTGATCCTTTTTGCAACTGCTCGCTGATCAATGCCATGGCCTGGCGATATTCCGGCTGTTCTTCCAACAGCGATGCAAAGGGACGGCCCTCCGGCCACCAGTCGGGTTTTTGGCTGAGCGCTTGTTCCGTTTCTTGAATAAGCGTTTGGATCTCGGAAGCGGAGACTAACTCAGTCGGCAAAGTTTTCTCGGCGATAATTTCGCGCATCAGCCACCACTGCGAGGGGCTCGAACTGGCAGGGGCAGCGCCGCCGAAATCCTCATAGAACACCGCGCGGCTGATTCCGGTCGCATCCAATGCAGCGTCCAGATTCACCATATTAAGACCGGATGCCCTCAGAGCGGCCGTCAGCAAGCGCACACCTTCTCCCTTGCGGCGTTGATCTATGGGAAGTATTTGAAACGCAAGGTGAGCCACCAATGCCGCTCTGGCCAGGGTAGGATTCGTTCGAGCAAGTCTCAGCCATGCGGGGGTCAAGCCGATGAATCGCCATTCAAGCCCATGAGCTGCGATGGTTACGTTGGGATAGCTTTCGAACGTGCCATGAGAGGGGTTATCTTCCGGATAGAATCCAATGATGAAATGCGGTGCTGTTGCTGCCAGCTTGTATCCTTGAAGGAGCTCCAGCGCTTCATGCACCAATGCTTCATAAGTCTCTTTCTCTTTCAGAGCACTGGAACTCAAAAGCTGTTGATAATCTTCGGCTACCATTCCAACTATGCCATGAGGGACAGAAACCGCAGCCGGCAAACCATCCAGACGTTTCTGTAGCTCTACCTCAGCCCTTATCTCATCGCCCAGCCCATCGACAGCCAGTCGTAATTTTGATAAGGCGGGTTTTAGTGCCCGTTCGGCCCAAACTTTCGCCGCAACCTCTACGTTCTGTTGAGCGCCGGTTTCAACTAAGCGAGCTATTTCGGTGATGAGCGGTGCACCAATTGAGATGCGAATGGCAAAATGTCCGTCGCCGATGGCAACCGGTTGACCCAGCAGCACCGCTCTCTTTAAAGCCGCCTCATCAACCGGACTTAAATCGCTGCCGGCCAGACGCTCGGAAAGATCCTGCAGCAGCATGCGGTGCAGGCGCCTCAATTCATCCTCAGAAAACTCATGCTGTTTATTGGAACGTACCGTCAGGGTGAAGATCGTGTTGTTGTCAACGCCTTCCTCAATTCTTTCAACCTTCATGCGCTCCAAATCTTCTTCGATGGGTATTAGTTTTCCGGGGAATTCCATGATCGCCGCAGAAATCTCATGCAACAGCGCGCGGTGGATGGCAGCGCGTTGTTCCGCATCAATCCGGTAATAAGCGCGTATCTGCGCCAAAGCCGCCTGCCAGCGCAAAAGAAGTCCGATGCCCTGCGTCGGATCGGCCTGTTCCACGCGCTGTGCCCAGTCCTGCGACACAAGATCCTGGCCGACGTAGTTGGACAGCCCTCCTGGTATTTCCTTGATCTGTTCCGACTCAAGAACATTGAGAATATCGCTGCGGACGCGGGCATAGGCCAGATCGCGCGCTCGATCGCCAGCCTCTGCTCCTTGTGTCAAGCCAATAGCCAGAAGCGAAATGCGCTCATCCTCGGCAGCGGAAGCTCCTGCGACCGATGGGCATGAAGCGGTTGAGGAATCCAATTGAATCGGCATTGGATCCAGCCGTGCGTGAATTCCTTGAGTGATCATCGCTGTATCGGTCAAAACAGCATAAGGCAGAGCCGCTTGGGCAGCTGCCACAGCTATATCTGTCATACTCCTGACAGGATCCGGATTCAGCTCCATAGGCTCGGGAAATGGATAGCGAACCGCATGATCTTTAGACAACGCATCGGCAATAACCTCAAGAACAAAAGGTGTGTCCGATTCGAGTTGATCCAAGGCTTCGATTAGGTCAGCACTCAATAAATAGTGCTGCGAAAACTCAGTATCCATGGCATGCAGGCAATCCAGATAGGTCTTTCTAGCTTCCGGAGGGAATGTTTGAAGATAGGTATAAGCAAGTAAAGTAGTGAGAATATCTACAGCAAGCAACTGAGATGGGGGAGCGCGTCCATCGGGACGCATCGCGGCCAGACGTTGGCGGATCATGCGCTCTTCAAGCGCCTGTCTGAACGTGACAGCGGCGAGCACATCGCTACCCGGCATCCGTGGATTCGGCAAAGCGTCTTGATTGAGCAAAAGATTGCCGTGATGCGTCACATTCCAAACCCATGCAACATTCTCTACTGTCCTGATGGTACGACGATGGACATCGGAAAGTAGCGGCAGGATCTCAGGTCGTTCCATAACAGAATGCATGATAGGTGGGGTTTTGCCAAACCACTCGCTCAAAAAGACAGCTGCAAGGGAACCTGAATTCAAAAGCATCGGAAATCCACCACCGGCCAACTCAGGCAAGAAAGCAGCACCTATAGAGGTAGGCGCCCCTCCTCTCATGAGCTGCTCAAACTCATCCCCTTCTCCCGCTAGTTGCTTTCTATAAAGTTGGCTGGCTGGTGGCGCGCTATCGGTTTCTGAATCCGGCTGAGCAAACAAGCTATACAGATTCAACGCCTGGCCAAATGTCATGTTTTCCCACTCTTTGGCAAGGCCACCACCCACTTGAGGCTGCTCTTTGATCTGCTCAAGCATATTCTTACGCAGGCGCTCAAGTCGGCTATACGCATCATCCTCAAGACGGCTCGGCCGTAACGCAGCCCATAGCCAGCGTCTGAGCACCAAAATAGCGTTGTATAAAACCAATAAAAAGACCGGTGATGTCAGGTAGGCTCCCTTGACGGCTACAACCATCAACCGTCCCGTTTGGACATTGACACGAAAACTTTCTTCCAGAATAGGATAGGGATATCCTGCAAACCACAGAAAAAGGCCCAGGCTCATCGCTTGCAAGCAGAGAGACACGGTAGTGACAACCCGCTTCCAGCGTGGTTGGCGACTAATATAATCCGACACTGGCTCAAGATCCAATTGCTGCATGACGATTACTCCCCTGCGGTCGGTATCCACAAAGGGCACCAAGCCGCCTTCCAGCCACAGGACCATGCGTTGCTTGATCCATAACCATCCATACAGCAAAAAGCGGCGCTTGTCGGCCGTTTCAAATTCGATCAGAGCTTTATCCATCCAACCCCTGACTTTTCGGTGTATTCGCAACTCTGCTTCTCCAACTGTAAACTTGACGACATAGCCTTGAGAGTCAACCGGAATCCAGGCTCCTCCCCGCTCATATACGCGAACAGCACTGAAAGTCACAGGCCCCAATGAGCGGCTTAGACGGTATTTCACGCCTTTGATTTCCACAATCTCTCCTTCAAACGGCCGCAGGTCTTCGAAAATGCCGTCGCCGATGGCGCTTGAAATACCGACATCCTCTTCTTCATCGCGCACGGCAGCAGAAAATCCGGCAACGCAGATCTGAACTTCCGGACGTTCTTGGATAATTCTGGAAACAGCCTTGGGATCGGCGGTAAAGAGCACGATTTTGATCTGATCGGGAGCAAGTTTAAGGCCATTTTCCTCAGCTATACGGTGTAGCTCATCGACCAGATTTACCAGGCTGCCCCCTGTAATGGTTACGTGATCATAGAGGACAATGGGAGCGGTAGGATCGGCGCGCAATTGCTCAACGAGTTGCTCTTCGAATTCTTCCCTAAAGCGCGGCGTAATCTGACGCTGTTTTACATCGACAGGCAATACGTGCATATCCGAGCGCAACATCGCCGCACGCGCATCGCCTAATCCCTGCCTGACCAGGGCAATGGCAATCCCTTTGCGTTGGCCCGAAATGCCGATCAGCTCCGCCGCCTTCGGCCAGAAATGCCAGTGCCACATGTCATAAAATACCTGCAGCCGCTGAGCGGGCGATATGCGGTCAAGCGCTGCATTCAACGCCTCCGGATCATCCGGATTGATGCCCCATTCATCCCGCAGCTTTTGTCGAAGCTCCTCAATAGGTCTTAACTCCTTCTTGGTGGATGCAAGCTCATGAGACACAGCCACAACCATAGCAGCGAGCAACTGCTCCTGCGGTTTGTCTTGATCCGCGAGAGCTGTTTTCCATTTACTTTCCACTGGTGGAGTCGTCTCGGGCTCCTCAAACAATTTCCTCTGAGTCGCGATAAAGGACTCACGAGCTGAGCCGTTTTCCCGCAAGACTTTTGCCCACTCTTGCATCTGGCCAGGTATTCGCTCGCTTTCAAGCAACGTCAACTGGGCTTCCAACGCAGAAATCTTTCCAGTCCTGTACACCTCAAGCTCCTTGGCGATCTTGTTCAACGTACGGTATTGTGCATGCACGTCCTCGATGAGCTTGATCTCGTTGGCCAGCCAGGGGAAATCTTGAACGCCTAAATACAGTTGCCCGCTCATCACGGCTTTCTTGATAGCTTGTGCATCCGCATACGAAAATCTTTCATTGAGTGGCGGTTTAGTTTCTCTCACCTCGCCGGCGCCGCTGTGGCGCTGTAGATTGCCTTCCCGAAGCAACCGAGCCAAGCTTTTGGCTCCACTATGCGTCACATTCGACAAATACATGTGTATGGGCCAACCCGTTTGGTTGGACCATAAGTTTAATTCCATCAATAATTCCGAAGCCGGAACGGTTTTCAGCCGCTGGTTCAGACTGGTCAAATCCTGATTAAGCCGGTTCCAGTGTGCAAAATACAGTGTCAGGAATATCAAATCCGCGAGAATAACGCCGATTCCGATAACAACCAACCAAACGCCCCCCATCACAATAGACAATAGAGCTAGGGGAAACGCAGCCAGGGCAAGTGGAACAGCTACAAGCTCTACAAGCAGGCGGCGGTAGACCAGATAAGGCTTGTCCCGTTCCGCATATTTATGGATGGCGATGAAAAACAGCAATTGCAACGGTTTTGGCAATAGACCCATCTGAAGCGGATTAGCGGATAAACCATCGGCCCCTATTCTAAATAAGCCTGGAATACTGTCATCCAAATTGACCAGTATCTCATTTCGCAAAATAGGAATAAGTTGCCCGGAGTTTCCGTTTCCTCCCAAAAGATACAACAGCAATCCATATCCAAAAATGAAACCTGGAACAAACGGGACAAAAGCGAATGCAATCAGAGCCCATTGGGCAGTCGCCATAAGAGGAAGCAGGTGCACGAAATAGGCTCCGACCATATAGATGACAAATCCAGCCGATCCGGCCAACATCATCGTCTTCGGCACAAAGAAATTCAGTTCTACCTCATTGATTAGAGGATCATTTTGAGAAAGCAACTTGCGTTTGGAGCGCCAATAGCTGACAGGATCTTTGGTTAACTCCTTGGAGCCTAGTTTTCCGGTTTTGATGATTTCAGCCGTTTGCTTGCGCAGCCTGGCCTCAAAACGCGGATCTCCGCCCAAGCCGGTTATCTGGCGCATGGCTTGTTCCGATTGCTCAAGTAACCAGTCTAGGGTGCGATGATCTTCACCCGCATCAAAACGCATGAAATGGTAAGGGTCGTATATGAATGTACTCTCTGTATATCGCTGCCGATTTGGCGCAACGAACCATAATGTGTAAATACCTTCCTTCAGTTTTTGCTGCTCCAACGGCAAGCCCAGTAACCGTGCCCGTTCTTGAATGAGTTCTTGGAAATCTCTGAAAAATTTCTCCTGTTCCGAGGAATGACCCAACCTTCCCATCAATCGAAAAAACGCCCCCCACTCATCCTCCATCTCCTGATTCAACTGTGGGGTGAAGGGGTCGTAAGAAACGTGTATGGATCCCTCGTTATTGACTGTGAAATGTACGGCTCTTCCTTCAATGCGAGCCCTATCCTGGGGTGGTGCCGGTCGTATGATCTCCATTTGGCGGCGACGGCTGCTTGCATGCTCAAGCAGAGTACTGAAGGCGGTTTGTATCTCCGCCTCCCCTTCTAGAACGATGCCCGAATGCGTCCAAACAGTCTCAAGAACAGCGTAAGCTTCTCCTACACTGGTATCTTGGCGGCCGCTGATCTCCAATAAAGCGGCGGTCAGATGTTCATAACCGACAGGTGGACTAAGCCGTTTCCATTCCGCCTCACTCAACCGCCTCTGTTGCTGCACCCATTCCAATGCCGTTATCGCCAGCTCAATCAACCGGCTGCATCCCGGAGAAACCGATGTCAACACAGCATGCTGTTCTTCCAAACGGGAATCAACGTGATCCAATGCCTCGGTGTCCAAATACCAATCCGCCATGAATCGTGTCGTATCATCGGCATGACGCAGCGATGCCGCATCGCTATGGGCAGCAGGTTGCACGGATAGATGGATGAGCCGGGCAAGTGAATTACTGGGTGGGGGCAGACTAAAGTTTGCTAGCACGTCCCCATTTTCGTCTATTATGTGTATTCCTTCTTGATCATTCAAAGAACTGACCTCATCCACAATAATGTGGGTAGCGCCGATGCTCCGGTTCAGCATTTTCAATGTTTTTTCTTTCCAATCGGCTATGGTTTTTCGCAGCAACGAACGGCGTATCTTGGCACCGTCTACGTAGAATCCGAACAAATCCAACAAACCACGAAAATCTTCCCTAGCCAGCAAGTCAGCTATCGCTTCAACATCCACTTCGTAGACTTCCGTATCCTCTAAAGCGGCAACCGTCGCAGTGGCAAGCACCTCTTCTTGCTTGCCCTGCCGCTTATTGAGCGCACGTGACACGACGCTAAATTCTCCAGCCATGCTGCCGTCCGACTTATGCAGCTCGATTACGTCGCCGCTTGGCCCATCGGGCAAATAGACAGCCAATTTACCTCGTTTTATAAGATACATTTTCTTGGTCGGTTTTCCTTCTTGGATCAAGATCTCGCCCGCCTTAACGGTCTTGAGTTTTCCTATGATCTTCGGCAACCCTTCCAAGTTTGTATCCGGCATTTGGCCGAAAGTCCATTTGAGAAGCTGGGAAATAACGCTCAAAATGCCAATCGTGATCACTTCGGTATTCTCAGCCGGAGCGGGACATAAGGCATACCGGAGCTGTTGCTGCACCTGAATATTCTTGCTGTTAAGGCTTGTATGCAGCGGCCTGATCGGCAGGTCGATTTTATCTTCCGGACGCAGTGCTTCATGCACATCTTCGGAGAAAATAATGCGCCTATCGCCGTTTTTCATATCCGGCTGCCCCACCCGTTGCGCGATCGCAGCGCCATAGAAAGCCGCGTTGGTTGCAGGTCCGATCGCCAAGCCGATATCAGCCTTTCGGATATGCACTCGGTCTTGGCCCATACGCAGCATTCCCGTGTGCACGTTTCCTGAAATCAGCCCAAAAGCCATTTCCGGATGATGCAAAGCCATTTCTTGAGCAGCATCTAACGCATTCCTCTTACCCTTCTCGTTTGCTTCAAAAACAGTCAACAGACTTGGGTAAGCTTGCAGCGTCGTGCCGTCATACCGGGCCATTGTTAGATTGTAGTCTTCCTGGGAAATATCCCCGTTTCCGATCCCAGCAAGGATGCAATGGTTATCCTGAATCAGTTCGGCGCGAACAGCCTCTGCTTGCTGTTGGGCCTGATGCGCTATTTTTTGCATAGGCAGCATCAGGCTCTCGTCAGCAAGAGCCCTTTGAGCTTTTATAAGATGGATCCGCTTTTTGGCAGCCTCTTCTTGCGGCCAGCCAATTTCGGGGATGCCAACTAGCGCTTTCTCCTGATCGGGCAGTTGTAGAATCACCCTGCTGTCTTGCATTCCCATACGCAGGAGATTTTTGGCTGTTTCGGCCCGTGTGCTAGCTGCCGCGAAGGAAGGCTCT
>Ga0247727_10002040_pt1 | contig 46726 bp, 46 predicted proteins | sample WisWelCaveWW1625_FD_202498 | JGI IMG/M metagenome (GOLD analysis project Ga0247727, IMG submission 202498) | Biofilm microbial communities from Wishing Well Cave, Virginia, United States - WW16-25 | ecosystem: Environmental > Aquatic > Deep subsurface > Groundwater > Cave microbial mat | place...
TCATTCATCGGCTTAAGCATTTCCGTCGCATTGCCACGCGCTATGAGAAACGCGCCGCTAATTTCTCCGCCATGATCACCATTGCCTCGCTTTTCCTCTTCTCTGATTTTGCATACAGACTCTAGTCAAAGGAAAGAAATCATGAGTGAACTCCCCTGGGGGGATAATTTGTTAGAGAGAAAACTCGAATCTGACCTGAAAGATTTACTCAAAACGCTGGTTGCTTTCTCGAACTCAGTGAAACCTGATCATATTGCAACAATCCTCATTGGAGAGAAAGATGACGGAACAATAGTGGGCGTCACGAACCCTGATAGTATACAAAAAACCATACGAAAAGAATGCGAGAAAATATATCCTCCGATCCTGTGGCGCTCAAAGGTATATGAGAGCGAAGGCAAGTTTTGCGTACGAGTCGAAATCGAGTACGATGGAGATACTCCACATTTCGGAGGAACTGCATGGATTAGAAAAGGTTCAGAGACCGTCATTGCAAATGAGGAAACTTTTCAGAGGCTGATAGATTTACGTTCAGATTTGGTTCGCGAGCTAGCAAAATGGCTTGGCAAACAAGTGACAGTCACAGGCGACACATCAACAATTCCTCCGCACGAGGTTGGTGAGATGCACACACCTATTGCAGGAACGAGAATGACGTCAATTGCAAGGATGGCACGTCATAGGAGTTGGGAGACTAAGGAATTTGCAAAACTAATTTTCGTGAACAACTTCTGGGTAACCTTCGAGAGAATGCGAGATGGCAAAAACGAAGCAATTTCAGAATCTCTTCGTAAAGTATCCCTCTCATATGATAACGAAAAGCAACAACTGATGGTTATTGTCGCTCACTAATATTTCGAGTATTGCCTCTCTATGCTTCGTTCGGACCGTATTGCATCGTCTACAAAGCAAATCATGATAATCTCAGAATTATGAAAAAAATGCCGCATTTGCGTTCGCCTCGCTTGCAATGACACTTGCTACCCAAACAATTTCCCCAACCCTTTTCCCCCAGTCTTCTGCATCATTTTCATCAACTTCTGCGCTTCACGGAACTGCTTGATCAAACGGTTCACGTCCTGCACTTCCATGCCGGAGCCAGCCGCGATGCGACGCCTGCGTGAGGCGTTCAAAATATCAGGGTCGCGGCGCTCTTTCAACGTCATCGAACTGATAATAGCTTCCGTGGACTTAAAATTCTTTTCGACGTCCTGCGGATCAATCTGACGCGCGGCTTGTCCCATTTGCCCGGGCAACATGTCCATGATCTGCGCGAGCGGTCCCATCTTTTTCATTTGCTTCATCTGGTCGAGCCAATCCTCCAATGAGAACCCTCCCTGCATCATGCGCTCAGCGGATTTTTGCGCGGTCTCCTGATCGAACATCGCCTCGGCTTTTTCTATCAAGCCGATCATATCGCCCATGCCCAAAATGCGCGACGACAGCCGCGCAGGGTCATACGTTTCGAGCGCATCCAGTTTTTCACCCGTGCCGATGAACTTGATCGGCACGCCCGTCACCGAACGGATCGAGATCGCCGCGCCGCCGCGCGAGTCGCCGTCCATCTTGGTCATCACCAGACCCGTGATCGAAACATTGTCGCGGAATCCCTGCGCGATGTTCAACGCTTCCTGACCGATCATCGAGTCGACCACAAGCAGGATTTCGACAGGCGGGACTTTCGCCACGATGGATTTCAACTCGTCCATCAACTGCGCGTCCAACTGCGACCTTCCGGCTGTATCCACGATCATGACGCCGAATCCGCCCTTTTCGGCTTTTTCGAACGCGCGCCTCACGAGTTCAGGCGGCTTGACGTTCAAATCAGACTCGACGGGGACATCAACCCGCTCGCCGAGTTGTTGTAACTGTGTCACCGCGGCAGGACGATACGGGTCACCTGCGACGAGCATGACCCGCTCCCCTTTTGAACGAAGTAATTTTGCTAACTTCCCCGCGCCAGTCGTTTTCCCAGAGCCTTGCAAACCAACCATCATAATGACATGTGGTTTCGCCCCTTTGAGATTCAATGGTGCGGGTTCACCTAGAGTCTGAATTAATTCTTCATTGACGATCTTGATCACCTGCTGACCCGGAGCCAACGCCTTCGATACTTCCGCACCGACTGCGCGTTCACGCACACGTGCAATGAACGTTTTGACGACGCTGAAATGCACGTCCGCTTCGAGGAGAGCAAGACGCACTTCGCGCATTGCCGCGTCCACATCCGCTTCGGAGAGTTTTCCGCGGCGGCGGAGTTGATCAAAGACTTGGTTGAGTCTAGAGGTTAGATTTTCAAACATGGGACAATTATACGTCATGATGTTGAGAGGAGAGCGATGCCAAAGAGGGCGAGGCAGGTTCACGTCAAGAGAGATGCGACGCTTCGACTTCGTTACACTCCGCTCAGCGCGAGCCTTGCTTGACAATCCCTCCCTCCCAAAGTAAAATTCCGCACGCTTAATAACTGAATATCGCCGAGATAGCTCAGTTGGTAGAGCACGCGACTGAAAATCGCGGTGTCCACAGTTCGATTCTGTGTCTCGGCACCATGCGGGCGTAGTACAGTGGTAGTACGTCTCCTTGCCAAGGAGAAGGTCGTGGGTTCGAATCCCATCGCCCGCTCAGTACTTTCAATGGCGTCGTGGCCAAGTGGTAAGGCAAGGGTCTGCAAAACCCTCACCACGGGTTCAAATCCCGTCGACGCCTCTAACGATAGACAATTTTCGACTGACGCCGCGAGGCGTTTTTTGTTGCCACCATGGGTTTCCCCGCAGGGGGACGATGCAAATCCCGTCGACGCCTCTAACGATAGACAATTTTCGATTGACGCCGCGAGGCGTTTTTTGTTGCCACCATGGGTTTCCCTGCAGGGGGACGATGCAAATCCCGTCGACGCCTCTAAAGAAGGCAATTTTCGATTGACGCCGCGAGGCGTTTTTTGTTGTCTGAACTCGATCTTTCGCAGGGGAGCTTGACTGCAAATTGACGATGTGCAACGCGGCAAACATTTTTTTGATTTATTAGCAGGTTGAAAGGTATTGGTCAGCCTTCCCATGTCACTTGGTCTTATAATTGCTGTAACGATCACTCATTTGAATTGACTTATGATAGATTCGTGACAAGTAGATTGAAAGCCCCATGAAAATTTTGTGTGTAGAAGATGAATTTGCTCACGCCGCACTCACCCGGCGCGCGTTGGAGGAGAGTTTCCAACACGGGTTCGAATTGATTCACGCGGAAACCGTCTCTTCGGCTTTGACTATTTTGAACGCCACTCCCGATGTGGACCTGGTTCTTTCAGATTTGCGCCTCCCGGATGGCACCGGGCTCGATCTCTTGAGTCTGGTAAAAGCCCGATCAACGCCTCTGCCGGTTGTGCTCGTCACGGGGCAGGGCGATCAGGAGAAAGCAGTCGCCGCTATTAAAGGTGGAGCAGCGGATTATTTGGTCAAACAAAGTGATTATCTTCTCCGCTTACCGGTTGCAATTACAAACGCAATTGCACAAAACCGACTTGTACGCGAGCAGGCGGCACTGCGTGAAGCGGAAATCAAGTATCAATCCCTTGTAGAGAAAATACAGGCTGTAGTTTTTCTGGATGCGGCAGACGAGGAGGAAACGGGAATTTACATCAGCCCGAGCGTGGAAACTCTCACGGGCTACGCCCCTGACGAATGGTTAAGGAATGTCAGTTTATGGGATGATCTATTGTTCAAAGACGACCGCGAACGCGTACTGGCGGCATATAAAAAATCCCACAACGGGCTGACGCCTTTCATCGAGGAATACCGCATCACCCGCAAGGACGGTGAAGTGGTCTGGGTCAAGGAAACTACAAACCTGATCCGGGATGAAACAGGCGCGCCGTTATACTGGCAGGGAATTCTTCTCGATATCAACCAGGAAAAGAAGGCAAGTGCGGCGATACAGGAAAGCGAGGACAGGTTCCGCCGAATCTTCCACTCCTCCCCGATAGCCACGTGCGTGGTCGAATTCGATTCCGGAAAGTTTATTGACGCAAACAACGCCTTCCAAAAACTTGTAGGGGTATCCCTGAATGAGTTAATCGGCCGAACATCCATTGACATGGGGTTTTGGAAGAGCAGTCTTGATCGAAACTTGTTTATCGAAGAATTAGAAATAAAAGGCGCAATCGAGGGTGTAGAAATCCGATACAAGAACGTGCCCGGTGGGCCCAAAGTCACCATCGCTTCCTACCAATTAATCGAGTTGAGCGGTCATCCAAGTGTTCTTGCTATGTTTTACGATGTCACAGAGGCAAAAAAGGCGCAAGCCGCGCTCCAGGGGGAACGCGATTTTGCCCTTCAAATCCTAAACACGATGGTTCAAGGGCTGACCATAACCACCGATAACAGCACCTTTGAGTATGTGAACCCGGCCTATGCCAGCATGATCGGGTATTCGCAAGACGAATTAATCGGCAGAAGACCTTCTGATTTTACAGCCCCATCGGCTCTGGATGTGCTTAATGACGAGGGCGAAAACCGCCGCCGCGGAATCACATCCACATACGAGTCGACTCTTGTCCATAAGGATGGCCGCACAGTGCCCGTGATTATCAGTGGCGTTCCCCGCTTACAGAATGGCAAACCAACTGGCGCCATTGCCGTCATCACAGATCTGACTGCGATCAAGAGGGCTGAGGCATCCTTGGCGAGGCAGGTTAAGGAATTAACCATCCTTCATTTAGCCGCTACAGCCGAGGCGGAGGTCGCGACCTCCGAAGACGGGCTGATCGAAAAAATAACCGGCATCATCAGTCAAATTTATACAGAGGTGTGCGGCATACTCCTGCTGAATCAAGCTGGGGATATACTCATTCCCCACTCATCCTACCGAGGCGCAGATGTTGCGAACTGGATGAGTGGATATCCAATATCACAAGGCGTCACCGGGAAATCCGTTCTGCTGGGCAAACCAATCAGGCTTGGTCGCGTTGAGACCGAATCATCCTATATTGAAATCGCGTCGGGTATCCGTTCTGAGTTATGCGTCCCGATCCTGGTTAACGAACGGATTATCGGCGTCATAAACATGGAAAGCAAAGCGCCGGACGCATACGATGATGGTGATGAACGATTCCTTGTAACGATTGCGGGAGGGCTGGGAGGCGCGCTCGAACGGATTCGGCTTTACAAGGCAGAGCAGCACCGCATACGCGAACTTGAAATCATCAACCAGATTTCCACCTACCTGCGAACAGCGCAAACTCTCGATGAGATGCTGGTTATTTTGCTCGATGAAATAATGAATTTAATCAACACCGCTCACGGCTCCATCTGGTTGTACGATCAATCCAACGACCTGTTGGTTCAGCGGATTGCAAAGGGCGCCGAGACGAAGTTGGATAAAACGGCATTGCGCCCAACGGACGGGATCATTGGTCACACGTTCACGAGCGGTAAAAAATACATTTCACGCGAGTTAAAGACCGATCCCCTATTGTATGAAGGGAACAGAAACAGCGTAGCAACGGGGCTGGGTTGCGTTGCCATTCCCATTCAATCCACGGCGGGAGCGGTAGGCGTGCTGATGACTTTGATTGAATCGAACCGGCAGATTACCAACGACGAAATCAACCTTCTGACCATATTTGCAGAAATTACCGGGAATGCAGTTCATCGTACAGAACTTCTCGAACAAGGGCAGGAACAAATCCGCCGGTTGACTACCCTGCGCGATGTTGATTCCGCCATCGCCTCCTCCACAGACCTGAGGGTGACCTTGAATATCCTTACAGATTATACGCTCAAGCACCTCAAAGTGGACGCAGTGGATATTCTCATCTATCGACCAGAGATTCAAAACCTTACCTATTTCACCAGCGCCGGGTTCAATGCATTATCTCCTTCCCGCCCATTGGTTCGAATCGGCGAGGGACTTGCAGGTCAGGTTGTGATGAAGGGTAAAACTGATCACGTCACCGATTTGAAGAATTCCCCCGAAGCGAAACGGGATCCCTTGTTGTTGCGCGAAGGGTTTGTCACATACATTGGCGTTCCCCTTCTCGTCAAGGGCCAAGTCAAGGGAGTCTTTGAAGTCTTTCATCGATCCCCGCTATCGCCAAACGCGGATTGGATGCAATTCCTGCAAACCCTTGCAGGGCAAGCCGCGATCGCGATTGACAACGCCCAGTTGTTTGATAATTTGCAAAAAACAAATCAGGAACTCACGCAGGCATACGACACAACCCTGGAGGGTTGGGCGCGCGCACTCGAACTTCGAGATCGTGAAACAGAGGGGCACACCCGCCGCGTCACAGATTTGACGATGCGACTCGCGCACGCCATGGGCATCAAGGACGAAGACCTGGTAAATATTTATCGCGGCGTGCTTCTGCACGATATTGGGAAGATGGGCGTGCCGGATCACATCTTGAAAAAAACAGGGCCTCTCACGGAACCAGAGTGGGATGAAATGCGCCGCCACCCAAAATACGCCTACGATTTGCTTTCACCCATCAATTATCTGCGCCCCGCGTTGGACATACCCTATTGTCACCACGAGCATTGGGACGGGTCTGGATACCCAAACAAACTTAAGGGCGAACAAATTCCGCTTGCGGCAAGAATATTTTCGGTTGTTGATAGTTGGGATGCACTTCTGTCAGACCGCCCCTATCGCAAAGCGTGGCCCCGGCATAAGGTCATTGAGTACATCAGGGCGAGCGGAGGTTCAATCTTGGACTCCGCCATCGTGGATATTTTTCTTACGATGATGACAGATGAAGACTAAAAACTGGATGGCTGATGCCATCCAGTTTTGTTTATTTCACTCGCAGGAATTTGCGCTTACCCACCTGTAACACGCCGGGATGCGGGAACAGCGTATCGCCTCGTTCGATGGTTTCGCCATCGAGACGCACGCCCTTTTGATCGAACAGTCTCTTCGCATCAGATTTACTCGAGGCAAGGTTTGCGGCAAGGATAACTTCGAGGACGGTCTGCCCGGATTGCAGATGATATTCCGGCATTTCATCCGGGATTTCTTTCTCCTGGAACATTTTCACAAACGCTTCTTCTGCGGACCCCGCATCTGCTTCGCCGTAGAAAATGGATACGACCTCGCGCGCCAGCCGCATCTTCACATCGCGCGGATGCGCCTTCCCAACGGATAGTTCTTTCTCGATCCCATCAATCTCGCTCGGGCTCCAACGCGTGACGAGCCGCATGTACTTGCCCATGGCAAAATCAGGGATGGACATCAACTTCCCGTACATATCGCCTGCGCCGGTGTTGATCGGCACAATATTGCCGGTGGATTTCGACATGCGGAGCACGCCGTCGGTGCCGGGCAAAATCCCGGTGATGATGCCAACCAAAGGCTTCTGTCCAAGCGCCTCCTGCAACTTTCTGCCTGCGACAATGATATTGAACAATTGGTCCGTGCCGCCGACTTGAATATCGGTCTGCATGGCGACCGCGTCGTATCCTTGCATGAGCGCGTAGAATGTTTCGTGCAGGTAGATCGCCTCTCCTTTATCAAGCCGCTTGGAAAAATTTTCACGGGCAAGGAATTGTTGAACGGTAAAATTTTGCCCGAGGCGAATCAAATCCAACAGCGATAACTCGCTCAACCACTCGCCGTTATAACGGACTTTGGTCTTTTCCTTATCAAGCACGCGGAACGCCTGCTCGGCATAGGTCTTTGCATTCTCTCCCACTTGTCGTTCAGAAAGAATTGGACGGGCTTTATTTTTATCAGAGGGATCGCCAACGAGCGCGGTGTAACTGCCGATCAAGAACGTCACCTCGTGCCCCAGTTCCTGAAACTGACGAAGCTTCCGCATGGAGATCGTATGCCCTAGATGCAAGTCGGTGGAGGTGGGATCGTATCCGCAATACACGCGTAAGGACCTGCCCTCTTTTTGCGCGTCGGTTAGCCGCTGGCGCAATTCAGCGGTCATCGTCTTTTTTATTTCCTCGTCACCGTATTCGGCACCTTGCATCAAGAGCTCAACCTGCTCGTCAATATTCACGAATAACCTCCGGGAGTACAAACAAAAACGCGCCCGCGATGGTGGGCGCGTTCCAATCACCATCGCTTAGTTAGGCGCGGCAATAATAATCGTTTCCAAAGACCGTGCAATCGAACATGCGCTGATTATAAACCATCACTGACCAAGATTGAAGGTGAACGACCACGGACCTTTGACCGTGTAGAACTCGTCGCTGAAGACAATTTGCTCCGCTTCCTCCTGCGACATGACGTCTGGTTTGCCCACAATCTGCATGACTTGCACCCCGTTCACATCCAGGCACCCAAGCGTGATGCCAGTGCCGCGGCCATTCATGGTTTGTTGAATCTTCGGCATGTAGATCGTGCAATAATCCTCCGGGTGCGGCGGCGCGGCGATGGCGTCCACGGTGATGGTCGCCGCGGAAAGGTCGGCATCCGGCGGCACGTTGAAAAACGAGAGCGTGTCGCATCGAATCCCGGATTGCCCTTCGATTGGTTCTTGCAGGCTCAGCATCGTGGACGCAAAATCGAAATTGACGATTCCTGAATACTGCAAGTTCGCACCCCAAATGGACCAATCAGATCCGTCAATCAGGGTGAAGCACACATCCGCGTTGACATCCTTCCCATCGCGCCAGGCGCGCGTCACCGAGACGTTGATCCCATTTGAGGTTTGGACCGCCGCCGCGGGCGCCGACTCCACGGTGGGATAAGATTGGTCAATGAATGCAGTCGGCAACGGCTGAACCGCTCCCTGCGGCGCGCCAATCGGAGCACAACCCGCGGAGAGTGCACAGAAAATCATCAATAGACGTTTCATAACACTCCTTTTCACTCAGACGAATCCAAATAAACGGCAGTATAATCGTGCCTATTACGGAGCCAGAATGCACGAACCTGTACTGGTGTTAAATGCCAATTTTGAACCGATCAACGTGTGTACGACGAGACGCGCCGTTGGTTTGCTCCTGGCAGGCAAGGCGGATATGATATTGAACGGACGTGGACAAATCCGAACCGTACGAGAGTTGATCCCGCGCCCTTCGATCATCCGTCTTGAAAGTCAGGTTCATCGTCCGCGTCCGCACGTCAAACTGACCCGGCGCGAAGTCTTTCGCCGCGACAATTATACCTGTCAGTATTGCGGAAAGCGCGAAGGCGGGCTGACTGTGGATCACGTCATGCCGAGGCATTTGGGAGGCGCGCACATGTGGACAAACGTGGTCACCGCGTGTCCGTCCTGCAATCATAAAAAAGGCGGCAGAAAAGTGGAGGAATCGCGCATGCGGCTGACCCATCCTCCAAAAGAGCCGCCGGCGAACGCGGCGTATATTTTCGGCAAACACTTGAATGAATATCGCGAATGGGAGCCGTATATCGCAGGTTGGTAATTTTCAAAAATCCCCTCCCGATAAGTTTGGAGGGGATTTTTCTATATTTCAATGGTCATAAAATCCTTCGCAACGACGATCTCGCCTTTATACGTCTTGCTGGCTTCAGCGGCGATATCGCCTTTTGCAAAGCGTCCGGAAGGATAATGAATCAAGTACAACTTCCCCACCTCGGCTTTGGTCGCGATTTCACCCGCTTGTTCCGCCGAGGAGTGACCGAACGTCGCGCCGGCGGCTTCATGGATGAGGACATCCGCTCCCGCCGCGAGACGAACCGTCTGTTCGCACGGTTCGGTATCACAGGAGTATGCCAATACTTTTCCGTCCAGGAGGCATTCCACCCGCAAGCCAATCGTCGGGATCATGTGATGCACCGGGGACGAGCGGATTTTAAATTCATCACAATCCAATACGATTGCATTTTCCGATTCGGGCAGGCGATAAAAACCAACCGGGAAGAAATTGGGCCATTCACCCCATCCGTAAAAACCCATCAGGTCTTCGAGTTTGTCCATGGTGTAATGTAACCCGTAGATGTTGACCGGTTTCGTGCGCCCCATCAGCCACATATCCATAAGAAGAAGCGGAACGCCTGCCACGTGGTCCGGGTGAAAATGTGTAATGACAATGTCTGTGAGGGTGTTGAAGTCCACGCCCGCCTGCTCGAGCCGGACCACCGGCGTGCTGACGCAATCCACAAGGATGGTGCGCTCTTCCCCGACGATCACGAGGTGGGTGTTTTCGTGGCCTATTGTTGGAATTGCATTCGACGAACCCAGGATAATCACTTTCGGCATATGTCCCTCCTGATTAGAAGAATGGGAAGACCAATTTTAGCAATTGCGGCGTGAGATACACCTCGATCACTGCCGCAATGGCAAGGAATGGCATGACGATACCAACAAAAACCCGAAACCAATCTGCGAGAGCAAGGAGAAAAAGCTCTCCGAGGCTTTTATCCGGTTGCGGGGTGACGAGCAGCGCGCCCGCCTTCAACGTAGCCGCGGTGGAAAGAAAAACAGCCGTGAGTTCGAAAATCCCATGCGGTAGGACGCCCGCGGCAAATACCAGCCAGGGCGAAAAACCGATCAGGTTTGCCCCGCCCAGCACACCTCCCACCAAGCCCATATTGACCAGAAAAAATGTGACGCCGAGCGTTCCAAAAGAAACCAACCCGAGCAACAACATGATAACAACCGCCCGCGCGTTGTGAAAAAACAAAACAGGCATGGGTAATTGCTCACTCAAGTTATCGAGGTTGGTTAAATTCTGACCCACAAGGGTCTTGATACGGTCAGAGGTTTCCGGCGAGAGATCGAGATACACCGGGATATTTACCATCACCCAAAGATAGCTCACAACAATCGCCCCGATACCGAGCAAACCGATAAGCGCCAGGGGTCGCCGTAATTGTTGCAAGGTGGAGGTTAACTCGACCGCGTACCACTGCCGTACCGATTTGGCGTTGCCCACAAACCGCTCCGTGAACACACGGCCGATTTGTTTGAAGTTGAGCGTATCAATCTCCCTGCCCAACAAGTATTCGCGGCGAAAATGCGAAATCCCCAGGCGGACAATCAGCCCTGATAGTAATGTTACTCCTGCAATTGCGTACCACAATACATCCTCGTTCCCCCAAAAGATCAACACGGTTTCACCCTGCAGAAGAAACGCAACGGGAACAACCACAAACGAAGCTAATAAATTCGCCGCGCGGATCGTCGTTGCCTGTACTGAAATGACAATCGCCGAACTCACCATCAGCACCGCATGAGCAAAGGTAAGCAATAAGACCAGCGAGAGAAGATAAATGCTGGGCAACTCAATGGATCGGCGCGACACCAGCACAAGATAAATCCCTATGGATGCATAACTAAATACGAGGGGAGTCGTGATGCCCACCAGCAATTTACCCAGATACATATGCTGGTCTTCGAGCGGCGAACTCAGCAACGGTTCGATGGTGCCGCGTTCCTTTTCACCGACAAACGACTCCAGTGCGACCACCAAAGTGAACGATAGTGGAAAAAAGCCGATTACTAATATGACAAACGGAACGAGTCGCGCCAAAATCAAGTCCCCGCCAAAGCGGTTCATGAAATTGATCGCCTGACGCGTTGTATCGTCCGCAATGAATGGAAACAACGTCACAAGTAACAGCATGGGCACGATGATCCGCCAGTCGCGGAGTTGATCTAAAAATTCGCGCCGCGCCACCAGCCAGATGGCGTTCCAATTACGCCGCATACGCCAACCCTTGCGCCTCTGCCATTGTCTTCAGATACACATGCTCCAATTTTCGCGGGACTTCGTGGAAAGAGACGAGTGGCGCATTCCGTGACGTCAACGCGTGAACAAGTTTCGGATTCGAAATCTGCGGCGCTTCGACCCGGAACTTGAGACTGGTCTCGCTCCTCGACATGATCTCCACCCCATCGGGCAGATTCAAATCTCCCGCGTCGTACACTTCAGCAAATCTCGCTTCAAACTCAACCGGTCCCAATACCTGACGTTTCAACTCGTCCAACGTTCCGCTCAATAAAATTTTCCCTCGATAAATAATCGCGATGCGGTCGGCAAGCGCTTCAGCTTCCGCGAGGTTATGAGAACAGATAATGATCGTTCGCCTGGAAGAACGTAGTCGGGCGATTTCATCCCGCACCAGCCGGGACGATTCAGGGTCCATGGCAGAGGTCGGCTCATCCAGCAACAACACGGAAGGGTCGTGCATCAACGCGCGCGCCAGCGCGAGTTTTTGCTTCATGCCTTTTGAGTATTCCCCGGAACGCCGCCGTGACGCCTCCGCAAGCCCAAAATACTCAAGTAAATATTTAATGCGCGATGCACGCGCTTGTGAATCGAGTCTATAGATTTTGCCGAAGTATTCGAGATACTCGATACCGGTCATCCGCATGTACAGACCGTGCTGTTCGGTTAACACACCAACATTCGAGCGCACCGCCTGCGGATTCTTCGCCACGTCAAAGCCAGCCACACGCGCCCAGCCGCGAGTCGGGCTGAGCAACGCGGTCAACATGCGGACGGTGGTCGTCTTGCCCGCGCCGTTTTGCCCAAGCAACGCAAGGATTTGCCCGGGTTGGACGTTTAGGGTCACGCCTTCCACTGCCCAGAAGTTGTTATTGAACTGTTTACTGAGGTCGTTTGTTTCGATCATTCCTATTCCTGTCCGGTCGCTTGTCAGCCAGCATAGCCAGCGACAATTTTGCAGTCAATAAGACAACAGTCCCCCTGCAAAATTGATAAGGGGCTAGTTTGCAACGGAGGATCCACGATGACGCAGGAACAGAGCCGCGCTGGCACACACCGCCACCACCGCCATGAACGTTTGGTTGACGTTGATGCCCGCCACAAGGGAGGCATCGAGCCGCAAAAAGTCCAGAAAGAAGCGGATGACCGGATAGGTGATCAAATACACGAGGAAGATGTCGCCCGTTTTGAGGCGATCTGCAAATCGGCGGGAAATCCATAAAAGAAACAGCATGTTCGTGAAATTCAACAATGACTCGTATAAAAACAACGGATGATAGTATTCAACGTCGAAGTATCCTGAGAGCCGATGAGCAGGGTCAATGTAGAGTCTCCATGGCAGGTTTGTGGGCGCGCCATAAAGTTCCTGATTGAAAAAATTTCCCCACCGCCCAATCGCCTGCCCTAATGCAAGACAAGGCGCGGCAATATCTGCCCATTCAGAAAATTGCAAGTTGTTTTTACGGGAATAAAAAAACAAAACGATCGCACCGCCGATGACCGCGCCGGGGATTCCCAGCCCGCCCTTCCACACCGCCAACGCATCGAGCGGATGGGAAAGATACCATGCCGTTGTGACGCCTGACGAGGGCGGCGGCGTGAGGATATGCCAGATGCGCGCGCCGATGATTCCGCCGATGATCAAATAGATAAGCAAGTCCCAAACAATTTCAGTATCGTGATGGCGGCGGTTTGCCTCTTTGGTTGCAAGCCACGCGCCGGCAACGGCTCCGAGCATCAAAATTATCCCGTAAAAATGCAGGACTTGCTCTGAACCAAACAGCATGTAATGAATGCCGTCAAACTGGATACTCACGATTTCTTTCCTTCCAATTTTGCCGTTCGCATTCGTTCATGCGTCTGACTGCGGACGTGCCAGATGCGTTGCAAGGCGGTGATGTTGGCAAAGATGGTGATGATCGCCAGGCCGATATAAAGTTTATTGAAAACCAACGAGGGAGCTAATACAAGGTATCGCTCCACGCGGGTGAGCAGACCGACCTTTGCGCCATACCCCAAACCCTCCGCGCGCGCTTTGACGTACGAAACCAACACCGACCCCGCCGCCGCGCCGAAGGTGAGCATTCCGCCCAAAGGCTCGCCCGAATCGAGGAAGAAATAAAGCAATCCGCCGTAGATAATTAATTCCGAGTAGCGGTCGCTCACCGAATCCACGAACGCGCCAAAATCACCGGGTTCACCGCGCAGGCGCGCCATTGTGCCATCCAGCGCATCAATCGGCGTCATCAACAGGACGAAGAGTCCACCAGTGAGCATGTCGCCGCGGGCAAGGTAATACGCGCCGACGGTATTGCCGATCATGCCAATGACGGTCATCATGTTGGGCGTGAGACCAAGCCCGTTGAAGAAACGACCAAGCGGATCAAGCACCCACTTGAACCACAAACGCAAATAATCGGTAAACGTTTTTCGAGCCGTTGCTGGGTTTGCGGATTTTTCCATGTCAGTTATGTTTGGCAATCATATCAGGGTTTGGGCGTTTGAATGCAACAGGATTACGAGGCTCTCTGGGAATTGCCGTGATTAACCTTTTTGTACGCGAACAACGCGGGGTTTACGGAAAAAAATTTAAACTCCGCTCTTTTTCGTGTTGTCCATGAAACCTGCACTGAGCCTGTCGAAGTATCCGTGTACACGAATCACCAAAATTCCTAAAGACCCGATTATAAGTTTCCGCCGTCCAATTCATCTTCATCCAACGGACCGACGAGAACATCGCGCTCCTTGCCGCCGCCCTGCGAGGGACCGACAACTCCCATTTCTTCGAGTTGATCGAGCAAACGCGCCGCACGCGGATACCCGATTCGCAACCGCCGTTGCAACAACGAGGCGGAGGCGCGCTGGCCCTGCCGAACGATGACAACCGCCTGTTCGATCAAACCCTCATCTTCGTTTTCATCGGGTTCAGAAAGCAGCTTTTCCCACGGCGGGGTTGAATCAGTTTCCTCGGCGGTCTTTTGCCAGTGTGAAATCAACCGTTCGATTTCCATATCGGTGATCATCACGCCCTGCGCACGGGTCGGCGTCCCGCTTTCAGGATTAAGGAACAACATGTCGCCGCGACCAAGCAACGTCTCTGCGCCGGTGATGTCGAGAATGACGCGGCTGTCCACGCCGGAGGCAACGGCAAACGCCATGCGCGCCGGGAAGTTTGCTTTGATCAGACCAGTCACTACGTCTGTGGACGGGCGTTGCGTCGCGACAATTAAGTGAATGCCGGTTGCACGCGCCATTTGCGCCAAACGGACGAGATTATGTTCGGTTTGGTCGGGAGCAGACATCATCAGGTCGGCAAGTTCGTCAATCAACACGACAATGCGCGGCAACGTTGCGCCATCTTTTTTGCGCGAAACGCGGCGGTTATACGCTTCCAAATCACGGACGTGCGCGCCTTCGAGCAGGCGATAGCGATGTTCCATTTCAACGACCACCCAACGCAACACGCCGAGGATGCGGTCAACATTCGTTTCGACTTTGCCGTATAAATGGGGCAAGCCATTGAACCGAAGCAGTTCCACCATCTTCGAGTCAATCATCACCATGCGCAGATCTTCAGGCGGGTTGTTCATCGCAAAACACGCGGCGAGCGCGGTGATGCACACCGATTTGCCAGAACCCGTCGCGCCGGCGATCAACAAGTGAGGCATTCGCGACAAGTCGCCAACGACCGGCTGACCTGACACATCGCGCCCCAATGCCATCGCAAGCGGCGTGCCGATTTTGTGAAACGCGTCGGTTTCCAAAATGGATCGCATTCGCACAACCGATGTATGCGTGTTCGGAACCTCGATGCCGACGTACGGCTTGCCCGGCACCGGTGCCTCGATGCGCAACCGCTCGGCAGAAAGCGCGAGCGCCAAATCTTTTTGCAGTGATGCAATTTGCGCGACGCGCACTTTGATCTGTTGCGCTTCTTCTTCAGTTGCGCCGGGCTTTTTCATGAAGCCGGGTTGTACGGCAAATTGAGTCACTGTGGGACCGACGCGAAAGCCGATCACGGTCGCGGCGATGCCAAATTCGGCGAGCGTTTTTTCGATCATGCCGGCGGTTTGGTTGATCGTCCGCTCATCGGGACGCGCGTTCTGGTCGGCGAGCAAAATGTTCAACGACGGCAGTCGTTCGTCGCGGTTGCGCGGGGCAGACGGTTTTTTATCCTGAGAGTCGGCGGCGCGCAGGGATTTTCTGAATTCGGGAGGCAACGCCGGGGACGCGGATTTCTTGCGCGGCTGACGCGCCACCTTTTCCTCCGCTTTCGCCTCGACCGGCATTTCAAGTTGGGTCGCCATTTCTACCGGCGGATTCTCACCCGCGAGTTTTAGCAGCCACCGTTCGAGCATCGCCCAAAAGCCGAGGCCGGTGAGCAGGAAGAACAGCCATAAAACTAATAACAGTAACGTTCCCCATAATTGTTCAAGTCGCCAGAACAACGTGATGAGTCCCCAGCCGATTCTGCCTCCGTCTGCGCCAGCCTCCGCGCGGATGAGCGATCCGCCTCCGCTGGCGGCGAGCAAGCCCAACGTGAGGAGCGAAGCGATTTCAAGGGCGAAGAGTCGCCCCCATCCGAGAGCTGCCCCACTGCGGCGCAGAGTCAAAAATCCGAAATATCCCAGCGCAATGACGACAAGATACGCGCCCCAGCCAAACCACAACGAGAGCGACTCTGCCCACGGAGTCAATAACACGCCTTCGGTAAATTTTCTCAGGGCGAGGAAGGTCATGAGCGCGGCGGCAAACAGGAAAACGCCGAAGGCATCGCGCACGAAGCGACCGAAACGTTCGTTGAAGCGCGCAAATTGAACCAGCCAGTCGTTGCGCGGCTCGGGTTCGGGGACATGCGGGATGCCGGGTCGTTTTTGCATTCGCCTTGAAGTTATCGGGCGATCATAAATTGCCCGCCCCTTCGCTCTCTTCCATATCGAGAATGGCGCGGGCAACGGCTTCCACGGCGACGCGTTGCTTGCGATACAGATCGGCTTCAGACATGGCAAGCCGCCCGGCGACCTCGCGCACTTTTCTGCCTTCGATGAATTTCATTTCGAGAATATTATACAGAATCCACTCGCTGGTGAAGCGGCGGTCACCCTCGGGTTTGACTTGATCCACCGCCTTGCGAAGCAATGCGCGCAACGCATTCGAGGCGTTGCCTTCGTATTCTTCGACCAGCGTTTGAACGACTCGCAAGCGCATCAACGGGCTGTTCGATAGTTTCGGTCCACCCCAGTAGTGCGTGAGCGCGTCTTTCACCCAATCAGCCAAATCGGATTCTTTGGGCAGGGGTTCAGCAAGAAGGGTGGCTTTTGAATCATAACGCCCTGCCGCGCGCATCCGTTGAAGCATGTCAATTTGCGGTTGTAAATCTTCGAGTGAATGGAAGACACGCTGTTGCAGCAAGCGATCTTCAAGGGCAAGCGCGGCGCGGTCGGCGAGCAACCACAGCGCGTCGCGTTGATCCTTGTCCATCGGGCGATCCACCTTGCGCGCGATCCCAAGCAGACCCAGCAAAGGCGTGACTTCGTCTTTGTCACCGATCTCTTTTTGCTTGCGCAGTGGGAGAATCCAGAAGTTGCCCCACGTGTATTCGTGCCGCTCGCTTTGCCCATTCAAGTGGACAACATTCAACGCCTCGTCCAGGTTTTCATTTTCGAGCATCGAGCGATTTCCCGCGACGACGCTCAAGGTCAACTCATCGCCATCCAACGCAGCGACGAAGGCGCACGGCGATTGCAAATGGTCGCGCACTGCGGCAAGCACAGTTTCGAGAAATTGTTGCAAGTCGCCGCGGGTGAGCAGGCGTTCTTCGATGTTTTGCAAGAGTTGAAGTTCTTCCCGGTCGCGCCCGTAAAAAAGCAGGCGCTCCCAAAGCGGAGAGAACAACGTCACCGCGTGCTCGAACAATAAAACCGTGACCACCACGGCGAGCGGCACAAACCCGGAATATGGCTCGCCGCCGAGAAACTCACCCGTGCGCCGGACAAGGGTCATGGTGGTCAATGCAAGCGAAGCAGTTACCGGTCCACGCAGGAGCCATTTAAATAGCCGGCTCTTCACCAGGCGATCGGGCCACGAGACGCCGAAGAATGCCACCGCGTACGCCATCACAATCACAAGCACTGCGACCAGCAAGTTGTTGATGAATGCCACGCTCCAAAACAAAAGCGGGTTTTGTGCGGCGAGGTCGGAACCAAACAACAAGTACGGATACGATCCGAGCGCGGGGGCGGTTGCGCCTGCCATGAGGTAGATCATCCTGCGCCTGCCGGAGCGTGTGAGCATCCGCGAGTACGCGCGGATAAAGTTGTATCCCGCCCACGCGATGATCGCAAGATAAAAGCCGGTAAAAATCTGGGTCCAGAGCGTGTGTTGCAAATGCGGAGCAGGTTTGCCGTTGGGCACGAGCGAACCCACCAACATACCCATCGCGAGAAGAGTGACGAATCCGACGGCAACCGCGTACACCAGCCGGACGGCAATCCTGCGGCGTCCACGCGAAGGACGACCCGCCGTCACGAGCAACGCGTCAGAAAGGTGCAAATACGCCGGGGGCAGAAAGATGATGCCGATCCATTGCAGGCGCAGAAGATATTCGATCCCCCAATCAGGCACGGTTCTGTTTTGCAATGCCTCTGTAGTGAACACCACCACCACGCACAATAAAATGATCGCAAACGACCGCGCCACACGATCGCGCAAGTTAAACGAAAGCGCATACATCAACAGCGAGAACGCCGTGATCGCAATGCCCGCCGTCAAAATGTTATTCAGCGTCTGAAGTGCTGTGAGCAATCCATCGAGCCAGCCGAAAAACATTCATGCCACCAAGTTACTTGATCGTCCTGCCAAAAAATAAAGTTACATCCTGCGTGGGGTAATACTGGTCATTATACCCGCAGAACTCGTAGCCAAATTTTTGCGCAAGGCGGATGCCGCCCTCGTTCTTCGACTGCATTTCAAGAATGAAACGACGCACGCCTCGTCCGGACGCCCACGCCTGCGCCGCCACCAGCAAAGCGGACGCGGCGCCTTTGCGCCGCACCTCCGCAGTGACAACCAGGTCGGTCACCCACGCCACTGCCGAAGTATGTTCCTCGCGCGCGCACAGGTATCCAACCGTCGCGCCTTTTTCGAGCGCCACGAGCGTCAAGTCGCGGCGCGACCACTCGTCCGCAAGCGAGAACGGATTGCGCGGGTAGACCACGTCCACCGAACGCGGCAATCGCACTTCACGAAAGCTCGCCGCCGCCTGACCGGTCTCGCGCTTCAAATCCAATTGCCAGACGTAATCACTGCGGCTCGAATGATCGAGCGCCATCAGGCGGGGAATATCGGTTGCAACAGCAGGTCGAATATCAAACAAGATTATTTCTCCAGGTCATATTGCCAGACTCACCTAACGCGCTTCGCTCTAAGAGAGTGTTTTGAAATTCTGTTCAGGCGTGATTGGTTTGCCTTTTGAACAAAATTTAGCCGCGAATTTCGCGAATTTTCACGAATTTTTTCCTTCACGGGTCAAACCTTTGTGTCCTGCGTGTCACTTCGACAGGCTCAGTACAAGCCTTTGTGGTGAATTATTAAACACTCTCTAAGAGAGTGTTTAATAACTACTCTTTTTCGACACGGACAGCACGGATTACGCGGAATTTCACGGAACAGAGCATTTAAAAAGCGGTTTTTCTCCGTGTTGTCCGTGAAACCTGTACTGAGCCTGTCGAAGTATCCGTGTCCAGAACGAAAGCACAACAAACTTAAGGTCACAGACCCTGCGGGAGCACAAACTGTATATGGTGAGTTACTGATTTTCCACGCGCACGGCGATCACGCATGGCTCAATAGGTGTCGCGGCATTATCAATTAATACCAGCCGCAAAAAGTAATCTCCGTTGGGCAGTGTCGTGGTATCCCAATCACCAAGTTTTTCGTTCTTTCTAAGTGTATCCCCAGCCGAGACGGTCGCCCAAATATTTGATCCCATGGAGGAGATTTCGTATTTGAAAAAAGCAAGGTTTGGGATGTCTGCAGTGCCAGTCAATTCTACAACTCCGCTTACCAGTTCGCCGGGCTTCGGCGCGGTGAGCATGATCTGGTCGGGGATGCATCCGCTCATGCCAACCGGGGGAGCTTGCGTTGGAAGGGACGCGGCTTGGGTCGCGGATTCAGGCGACAACGTGTTTGCTGGGGTGACGAGGATATTCAGGGTTGGAGTCGGCATCACGTCGGAAGCAGGAAGCGAGGGGACGACAAATGTCGCGATGAAAAATTCCGTGAAGATCAGCCCGAGGATGACGAATCCAAATAATGTGGTTCGGACGAGTCGCCGCAACGCGAACTCGCGTTCGAGGCTGTAAACCGAATTCCGCCACTCCAGCCAGTGATGGATCATGTTTCGGGCAACGAACAACCCCCAGATCACCAGCCCGATATAAATCAACGGCTGGTACGTAGCGAGAGAACGATAAAACTGACTCATTCGAACGGGCTACAGCGAACGCAATACGCCGCGAATGATTTTTTCGATTTTTGGGGTGATGACCGTACCCGCTTCGATGACTTCTTCGTGCGTCGTCACTGTCGAGCCATCGAGATTGGCTTTGTTGCTGATGCCGGAAAAGCCGAGCACGCGCATCCCGCCGTGACGCGCCACAATTACCTCCGGTACTGTGGACATGCCCACCGCATCCGTGCCAGCCATGCGCAGGAAACGTAAATCGGCAGGACCTTCAAACGAGGGACCGCTCAAACCGCAATACACGCCTTCACGCAAAGTGATTTTGCTTTCTGAAGCCGCCTTGCGCGCCAACGCCATCAATTTTAAATCATACGCCTGACTCATATCCGGGAAGCGCGGACCAAGTTCGTCAATGTTCGGTCCCATGAGCGGGTTTGCGCCGGTCATGCCCATGAGGTTCAAGTTATCGGTGATCAGCATTACGTCGCCCGGCACAAAATCGGGATTCACGCCTCCTGCCGCGTTGGTGACGATCATCATCTCCAATCCCATGCGCACCATCACACGGGCTGGCAGGGTCACCTGTGAGATGCTGTAGCCCTCATAGAAATGAACGCGTCCCTGCATGACCATCACCGGCTGGCTTTCCAGTTCGCCGATGACCAGCCTGCCGGTGTGCCCATGCACGGTGGAGACGGGCCAATTGGGCAGGTCGCCGAAGGGGATGGTATCCGCCTTCTGGACAGAATCAGCCAGACTGTTCAGTCCGGAACCGAGGATGATCCCAATCCGCGGACGATGCGACGTACGCGCCCGCACGGCGTCTGCCGCCTGGTCTATCTGCTCGAGGGTCACAAAGGGGTTCATGGTTAATCTTCTTTTCTAAAAAAATTATATCAGATTAGCCGGAGTTGAGATAAAAACGCGCTCATGAAGTAAAATATTTAGCGATGCTACACGTTCGCATGAAAACAAACCAACTCACACCGGCAGGCAGATTCTTACTCGTCCTGGCAACCATCGTTTCACTGATCGGTCAGGGGTTTTGCCTTGCACCTGTCAGGCTTGGCGGGTTTGTCAATTTTCTTTCCGCCGCCGGAAACATCCTCCCCGGGATCGTCTTTCTAGCGCTCGCATTATTTTTATACGTCGCCGCGCTGAGACCCGTTCAAATTTTACAGGTCAAGGCGAAGCGTCAAGCCGGGATACTCCTTATCATCAAGTTCGTCACTGTGGTTGGGATTCTCGTTCTTTTGAAGGATTCCGCACCCTTCGCCCAGCAATCTGGATTCATCCTGAGCGGTACGATCACCATTCTGGCAAGCCTTGGGCTTTACCTCACCTTCGGGGAATCGACAACAGAAGAAGCGCAATCGTCAATGGAAGTGCAGGCGCATGCCAATGCCAGCCAAGCCAGCACGTTGGAAGTGAATTCACTCCACGGGCAAATTGAGCTCTTGACCCAGCGCCTGACCGCCGAAAAACGCCGAACCACACAGTTGACGTATCTCAATGAATTGAGCAAACAACTCGAAGCCGAACTTGAATTGGAAGTTGCGGCGCAACTTGCAGTAAATACCCTCGACCATGCCATTGATTGCTCCTTCGTGTGCTTGATGTGGCACGAGCCTGAAAATCAACGGTATATCGTGTTGACCTCTGCCGGCGAGAACACCACCGCCCTCCCACCCGGCTACCAGCAGGATTCCAACAAGGGTATTTTGGGGCGCACCATCCGCTTGAAGAAAACACAAGTTGTAAACGACACACGGCTTGACCCTGATTTTCTCCCGATAAACAACGTCTCCACCCTTTCGATGATCAGCGTACCCATCCTGCAACACAGCAGGATCAGAAGCATCATCGAGATCTGTTCCGATAAACCCTTTGCGTTCAGCAGTGCAGATGTGACCATCGCCGAAGATGTCGCGACAGAATTAACCCGCGCCTGGGAACGCGTCAGTTATCACCAGCGGTTGAAGGAATTAATTCAGGCAGGTATTTCACTCACAACCTTGCTCGACCCGCAAGCCGCCGTTCAGGAAGTAGCGTTCATTGCGCAGAAAACGCTCGAAGCCCGCTTTGTGTTCGTCACACTGCTCGACCAGCAGGGAAATTTCTCCCGCATTGCATCGGCGGGCAACGCGCCAAAATTACTTGGCGCGCTTAGTGCAAATTCCACCAGTGAGCTGGTGGTCCAAGCCGCGCTGAATGCCACCCGTCCATTTCGCATCCGTGATATTCGAAAATACGCCCAACCCGGCAAACTGGGCATGGACAATTCCAACCTGAGGAGCGCGCTTGCCATTCCGATCCGCCTGCACCGCTTGAGCATCGGAACCATCCTCGCGTTCGGGAAACAGGACGGCGTTTCATTCTCGGAAAACGACGAGTCGCTTGCCGATCTGATGTCGTCGCAGGCGGCGGCATCCATCGAAAGTTCGTGGTTGTATCAGGAACTTCGCAACACGTTAAATACCACATCCATGTTGTATCAACTCAGCGTGGATGTGATCCAGGCGGAGGAATTGAGCGACGCGGCAGAATTGATCGCGCAAGCGGCGCACAAACTCACCAGCGCGCAGGAAACCGGCATCATGCTTTTATCGCCGAGCGGAAATGTCGAAGCCGAGGTGGAAATTGACGTGAACGGATTTCACACCCGCCGCGAACATCCGCAGGTGACGATTGATCAGGCAATTCAAACCGGTCAAAGCATCATCATTTCCAGCCAGACCGGGTCGCTGGTTTGTTATCCTTTGCTGACGCGCGGCGGCACATACGGTGCGTTGTGGATGAACATCCCCGAAAGCCGCGGGCAGAATTTTGCGAACCTGCAGACGCTGGCGAATCAAGCCGCCATTGCGCTTGAGCGTGCCATCCTTCTGGCGGAATCCCGTCGTCAGGCAGAGCAATTGAAAGAGGCGTACGCGGAACTCGAACTCACGTATGATCGCACACTGACGTCGCTCATGTCCGCGTTGGATGCGCGCGACCGCGAGACCGAAGGTCACAGCGTACGCGTCAGCCGTCTGGCATGTACCATTGCCAGGGAACTCGGTTTGCCAGAGAAACAAATCAAGGCGTTGGAACGCGGGGCTTTATTACACGACATTGGCAAGATCGGCATTACCGATACCATCCTGCATAAGCCCGACAAGTTAACCGAAGACGAATGGAAGATCATGCGCGTGCACCCGGATATCGGCGCGCGCATCGTGGAAGGCATTCCATTTTTGCAGGAAACCGTTGCTGTGATTCGCTATCATCATGAACGCTGGGATGGAAGCGGCTACCCGGTTGGGAAAAGCGGCAAAGAGATCCCGACACAGGCGCGCATCTTTGCCGTCGCGGATGTGTTCGATGCGCTCACCAGCAAGCGCAAATACCGGGAGAAATCGTCCGCCGAGGATGCGTTGAAGTTCATGGAAGAAAACGCCGGCGTGCTATTCGACCCCGACATTATTGAAGCACTGACGCGCGTCGCGTATCACGAATTTATGGAAGAAAATAATTTACGACAAAATTAGATTCTTCCGAAGATTTCTTCGAAGGCGTGAATGGATTTTTGAACCGCTGGGTCGTCAATCGTATAATGTGTGACCAGCCGTATCCGCCGTGGAGCCGCCCAATCCACCAGGATTCCAAAGTTTAGCATTTTCTCGCAGAGGGCTTTTTCATCAAACGGGACATGAGCGGCAAAGTTGAAGTAAATCATGTTCGTGAATGGCGTTCCCTCATCGAGCAGGATCCCTGGAATGGCGCGCAGACCGTCTGCCAGCATTTTTGCGCGGACGTGGTCTTCCCCGATCCGCCGCGTCATTTTCCCCAGCGAGATAATCCCTGCCGCGGCGATCACGCCGACCTGCCGCATCCCCCCGCCCAGCATCTTCCGCAAGTGACGCGCCCGCTTGATAAATTTTTGCGTCCCGGCGAGCATGGACCCAATAGGCGAAGCCAGCCCTTTGCTCAAACAAAACATCACCGAATCAGCCGGCGCGGCGAGTTCCTTCACGTCTACATTCAAAGCCGCGGCGGCATTGAAGATGCGCGCGCCGTCAAGATGCAACGCGAGATTGTTTCCACGCGCAAGGTCGCTGACTTGACGCGTGTAATCAACCGTCAAGGGTAGTCCGCCGCAATTGTTCTGGGTATTTTCAAGGCAGATCAAACGCGTGATCGGCTGGTGCACATCCTCAGGGCGGATCGCCGCGCGGATTTCATCCAAGCCAAGCGCGCCATCTTTTTGATTTTGAATCGGAAACGGGTGAATCCCACCTAACGCAGACATCCCGCCTGCTTCGTTTAAATAAACATGCGACTTCGACCCGACAATCACCTCGTCCCCGCGCTGGCAGTGGACAAGCAACGCGATCAGGTTGCCCATCGTGCCCGACGGGACGAACACCGACGCCTCCTTGCCGGTCATCTCAGCCGCGAGCGCTTCAAGACGATTTAGGGTTGGGTCGTCGCCGTAGACGTCATCTCCCACCTCGGCTTCCGCCATCGCCTCGCGCATCTCCGGCGTCGGCTTGGTGACGGTATCAGAACGAAGATCAATGAATTCCATGGTTCGCCTTCCTATTTCAATTGGTGGATTACCTGCTCCAGTTCTTCGGGCAACCGCGCTTCAAAGAAGCGCGGTTCTTTTTCGTTTGGTAAAACGATCTTCAATCGAAACGCATGGAGAAAATGACGGTTGATTTGCACCGTCGCTGTTTTCCTGCCATACACTTCATCTCCCACGATTGGGCATTTCAAAAACGCGCATTGCAAGCGGATTTGATGGGTGCGCCCGGTGAACGGATGAAATTCAAGCAACGTATGTTTTTCAAAACTTTCAAGCGTTTTGTATTCCGAGATGGCTTCCCGTCCTTTTGTTTTAGAAACGACCGCCATCCGCTTTCTGTTTTTCGGGTCTCTGCCGATGAATGTTTCCACGCGCCCGGAGGGAGTTGGCGGCTTGCCGTCCACGAGGGCAAGATACGTTTTCTCCACGTTTCGCAAGCGGAATTGATCCTGCAACCAGCGATGCGCGCGTTCGTTTTTGGCGAGTACGATCAAGCCCGACGTTTCTTTGTCCAGCCGGTGGACAACGCCCGGTCTTTCCTCGCCGCCGATGCCTTCGATCTCCGGGTCGTAGCCCAACACCGCATTGACCAGCGTCCCGCGCGCGTGACCCGCGGCGGGATGGACAACCATACCGGCAGGTTTATTCACTACGAGCAGATCGTCGTTTTCAAAAACGATGTCGAGGGGAATGTCTTCCGCGATCAGATCTGTCGGTGTCGCGGGAGGAATCCGAATCGTCAGCGTGGCGCCGGCGTCTAGTGGCTGACCAGCCTTCTTTGCGGCGCGACCGTTTACGTCCACAAATCCAGCGGCGATCAAATTTTGAATCCGTGAACGTGAAAACTCCGGCAGAGATTCGACGAGAAATTTGTCGAGCCGTTCGCCTACGTGTTTGTCAAATCGAAATTGGTATACGCGCTCCCCCGTCACTTCGCCGACTCGATTTGCATCGCCGCGGCTTGTTTGGCGGCGCGTTCTTGAAAATACACACCGAGGAGTAATACCACTGTGCCGACGCTGATGCTCGCATCGGCAACATTGAAAACCGGGAAGGCGCCGACCGAAATAAAATCGGTCACGCGCCCGCCGTGCATCAGGCGGTCGAGCAGGTTGCCAAGCGCGCCGCCCAATTGCATGCTTATCGCGAGGCGCAACGTCCAGTCGTGTTTTTCCACATGCGGGAAATAGTAAACGATTGCGCCGATCACCACGAAGGCAAGCACAGTGAATACCATGCTCCCGTTTTGAAACATGCCAAACGCCGCGCCCGTGTTATGCCAATTGACAATGCGCGCGTATGGGCTGAGCCAATCCAACGATTCAGGCAACCACGTACCGCCAAGCGGGAGGTTCGTACGCACCAGCGATTTCGTCCACTGATCGAGAAGAACAATTACCCCGGCAATCGAAAACATAAACCCATATTTATCAAACGCACTCTTCACAATTCACCTCGGTTAAAAACTGCACCATTTTATCACCTCTCGTTTACATAAACACGCGGCACGCGCGCACTGATGTTTGTCAGCACTTCATATTCGTTCGTGCCAGCCCACGCGGCAAGATCAGAGGCGGCAATCGCATCACCGAGCAACAGAACTTCATCGCCAACTTTGATTTCGTCATCGCCCACGTTAACCATGAATTGATCCATGCAGATTCTTCCCACCTGTGGATATGATTTTCCGTTGATAATGACCTGCGCCTGATTCGTCATACGACGAAAGTATCCGTCGGCATATCCACACGGGACCGTGACGATTCTCGTCTCCTTTTCCGCTTGCCACAGCGACCCATAACTGACGGGCCGCCCCGGCTTGGTCCGCTTCGAGTAGGCGACCTTTGACTTCCACCGCAACGCAAGTTTGACCTCCACGCTGCGGCTCACCTCATCGCCAGGATACACGCCGTAAAACAATACGCCCGGGCGCACCATGTTGAAATTCGCTTCGGGAAGATTCAGAATCCCACCTGAGTTGTTGACATGTTTCAAGGATGGAGATGGTTCGCTCAATTTTTCATAGATGCGAAGAACTTCTTGAAAACGCTTAAGTTGCGTTTTCGAGTAACTTCGATCGGCGAGTTCGGAATTTGCGAGGTGCGTGTAAATCCCCTCCACTTCGACATGTTTGAGACGCAGGGAATGCTTGATGAATACTGCGGCTTCATACTCGTGGACTCCGACGCGCTCCATGCCGGTATCAATCTTCAAGTGCGCCTTGATGCGTTTGCCTATCGAACGCGAAACGTCCTCCGCCGCGTTCAGCAATTCGATAGATGACCCGCTTAAGGTCAGGTCAAATTGGGCGAAAAGGGGAAGTTGCTCGGGCAGAATCCCTCCCGCGACAAGGATCGGTTTCGCAACCCCCAGCTCTCGCAAGCGGATTCCTTCCTCAACAGTCGCCACCCCAAAATAATCTATGAACGGCTCGATAAACGGCGCGACCCCGTCCACCCCGTGACCATACGCGTTGGCTTTCACCATCGGCATCACCTTCGCCGGGGCAACGTGCGCGCGGATGGCAGTAAGATTATTTTTTAGCCGGGAAAGATTTACTTCAAGAAAAGTAGGGCGCATGACTCGATACTTCTGCGAATAAAAATGAATTGAGCCAAATGGCTGGCACCGCCCATTTGGCTCAATGCTAAAACGAACTTGAAGGCTTAGTAATCGCGTCGGCGTTCGCGGTTTCGGTCGCCGCCGCGGAAGCCGCCAGGGCGCTCCTCGCGCGGGCGGGCAATGTTCACCGTCAGCGCGCGCCCGCTGAAGTCCTTGCCATGGAACATGGAAATCGCGCCCTGCGCCTCGTCAGAGGAGCCCATCTCCACAAAACCAAAGCCTTTTGAACGTCCGCTGGCGCGATCACGGATGACCTGCGCCGATTTTACCGTGCCCGCTTGCGCGAACAGGTCCTGCAATTCCGCATCGCCGATGGTGAAAGGCAGGTTGCCAACATAGAGTTTCGCTTCCATAGAATTTCTATTCTCCTGAGTGTGGGCTCCGGCAGAGAAGCAACCGCCGAAGCAAGACGGATGACAGTGCATGACTCTAGTGATCACAGACACCCAGGTGCCAGGAAGCGAGTTTCCCTCTGATTGTCGGACCGCCATTCCTCATGCAACGAACGACTTAATTTTAGCACAAACTGGATTTGCGGACTACGAACCCGGAATCCAAAATTTCAACCAACCACCGTTCTCGCGCAGGGAAAACTGGATTCCCGCCTGCAACTGATCCAACGCCGACGAGGAATCTCCGCCGAGCGCGTTCGCCACCCGCGCATCCTCGATCCGCCCGAAAATGCGCGTGCGAAAGGTTGGAATCCATGAGATCACTTCCCCGTAGCGCGCCGCGTTCATCGTCAGGATGGGCCAAACCCGACGCGACGGTCCACGCGCGAGAAGCCAGCGCAGGTTTTGCAAGGCATCGAAGTCAAACGCGGTCACCGCTTCGAGATCGTCAATCAACAATAAAACGCATTGCTTGTTGTTCTTGTTATTATGCGCCCACGATGCCAGCGAGAGCAACAATTCCTGCGCGCCGGTTTCGTGCGAAGAGAAAATAGCCACTCGTTGAGCCGATGATTTCCCGCCCTCCCATTCATCCAGGTGACCCGTGATGACGCCAAACTGCACTTCGGCGGATTCGTGAGTCAGAGCCAGCGAACGGACGATGGATTTGAGAAAGGCTGTCTTCCCTGCGCCGGCATCCCCGATGATGAGAATCGGTCCCGGAACTGGGTCGTGCATGTTCAACAACACGGGCAAACCATCCGACGCGACGCCGAGGAACAGGGCTTCGCGCGGGAGTGGACCGATTTCCGCGAGGACGCGGTCGAGGGTTGGCATAGCAGGCACAGGCTGGGAAGGAGGCGACTTCACTTCCGTTTTGAGCTCAGCCAGCGCATCCAACGCCAGCGAGTAACGATGACTTTTTTGATCCATGCGTCCTCCTTGTAAGTTAGAACGTGTGTTCTATTTTAACCGCACTGGCTTCCCCGTCAAGGTTTTCAAACTTAAAGTTTGAATCAAAAAAGCGGATGATGGTCATCATCCGCTTTTCGCTGAACGATATTTCTAATTGGGCCACGCGCCTACAATCGCGCCCATCACAACAAACGTGACGAGGTGATTACCTGCTTCGAGCACCCAGGCTTTCAGGCGGTCTGCGAACAGTTTGTTCGTGAGGCTGGAGGGCGCAACAAAACCCAGCCAAAGCAGGAAACCAGCCAGCGCGCCTGATGCAAGGCTTGCGCCTCCAGACAGGCTGCCCATGGCGTGCACCATGAGATTCATGAACACTGCCTGAACAAAGGAACAGAACACGATCAGCCCCCAAGTCAACCCCATTCCGATGCTTGAACCACTTGCATCCTCGCCATCTGATTTGCCGATGGCTTTCCACCAGATGGGGAAAAAGGTTTTGGGACCAAACCAGACGCCCCCGATGATCATGCTTGCCAGCACACATGCAACAACAGCCCACCAATTGATAGAACTAAAATCCATTTCAGCCTCCAGTTGAAAATTGCGGATTGGAACACCCAATCCTTTCAGCATTATAATCCGAAAATTTGTTCTAAGAAAAAGGCGATAGAAGATTTTTCTAGCGTGCTTCGAGAGCGCTGGTAGAATCTGGTTTTACAAAAAATTTACACGGTCGTCACGCGTGGTTTGCAAAGTTTGGATTTAATGAGGATCAGGAAATGATCACGATGAACAAATCTTTGGGTATCCTTCTCGTCAGCGTGCTGTTTATTTCTGGATGTCAATTCAATTTGAGAGAGAAACCAAATAGCAATTCGACTGAAGAAGTTGCAACTGCCAGTTCAGAAAGCCTTGTGCGAACGGAAGGTCAATATACGATTTTCACAGTGGAGGGAAAAGAACGCACCACGATCATTCAGGGAAATTCAACTCATCTTGAAAGCGGCGCGCCTGTTATTTTTGTTTTCCATGGGCATGGCGGAAATGCCGACAAGGCGTCGAACGGCTACCAGCTGGGCGAATATTGGAGCGATGCAATCATCGTTTATATGCAGGGCGAGCCGGGTGTTTCGGGAGTGAACGACCCGCTGGGTCAACGCAATGGCTGGCAGAAGAACCCGGGAGAGTTGGAAGACCGGGACGTAAAATTTTTTGACGCTGTCCTTGACTACATTCAACAAACATATCAGGTTGATCCTGAGCGCGTCTATGTGTTTGGTCACTCCAACGGGGCGCGTTTCTGCAATGTGCTTTGGAACATGCGCGGCGACCACATCGCCGCAATTTCCTCAGCCGCCGCGCAGGGTGGTGATTTAATTCCAAACTCGCTGCCGCGTTCGATATTTATCCTGATCGGTGAAAATGACCCGGTCTCGCCGTATGAAAACCAGTTTCCAAGTATTCAACTCGCGCGAACACTCCTCGGAACGGACGAGAGCGCCGCCATCACCGACGGGTATATGAGCATAGAAACAAACCCGACTGGATTGGAACTCGTCACATACATTCACCCGGGCGGGCATGAATTTCCACCAGAGGCTTTGCCGATGGTGATGGAGTTTTTCCAACGAAATACCCGCCCATAATTCGCGAGTTCATTTATATTTTCCCAGCCACATAATCGAGCACGTCAATCTTGGTCAGGATTCCAACGGGTCGGCTGTTATCCACAACGATCAAGGCAAGCCCATTCTTGAGCGAGGGCATCGCCTCCTCCAGCGGGGTCTCCGGCGGAAAGACCGCGCCTGCATTTTGCACTAGCACATCAATGTTCTCGTCCTGTGTGTGTTGATGTTTATCGAGCATGTGATTGAGTAAATCCACTTCTTCGATCAAGCCAACCAGCGCGCCATCCGCGCCAACGACGGGCATTTGGGAAATGCCATGCTGGTGCATGACAGCGATCACTTTTCGAATCGAATCGCCTAGCGTCGCGGTATACAACGTCTTATCCAGCTTGGCAAGCAGAAGATCGCCCAACGCGGTTTCGCCGAACTCCATCGAAAGAAACCCAAACTCGCGCATCCACTTGTCGTCATAAAATTTTGAGAGATATCTCGAACCTGAATCTGGCAGGATGACCACAGGCAAACGATCTCCGCTCAGCTTGCGGCAATATTTGACTGCACCCGCCAACGCCGAACCCGATGAGCCTCCCGCAAATATCCCCTCCTGCCGCACGAGTTGCCGCGCCCACAAAAAGGACTCACGGTCACCTGCGCGTTCAATCGCATCCACTACGGAAAGATCAAGCGCGGTCGGCAGAAAATCTTCACCGATACCTTCGACCTTATAAGTCTTCGGATACGCCCCATCTGGAATTTTGCCTTTGTTCTGCCAAATCTCCGTCAGGATCGAACCTTCGATATCTATTCCCACTATCTGGATTTTAGGATTCTTCGACTTGAGATAACGACCGACTCCTGTGATTGTCCCGCCGGTTCCCATCCCGATGATGACATCGGTCACGCGTCCGTCGGTCTGTTCCCACAACTCGGGACCCGTTGTCAACTCATGCGTTTTCGGATTGTCAGGGTTGTGATATTGATTAGCAAGTATCGCGTTTGGCGTCTCACGGACAAATCTTTTCGCCACTTCATAATACGAACGCGGATCTTCGGGCGCAACCGCAGTTGGCGTAATCACCACCTTTGCCCCATACGCGCGCAACAATAAAATCTTTTCATTGCTCATTTTATCGGGCATGACGAAAATGGTCTTGTAGCCCTTCAACGCCGCGGCAATCGCGAGACCAACACCGGTATTCCCACTTGTTGCCTCCACAACCGTCCCGCCAGGTTTAAGTTCCCCTCGCTTCTCAGCCTGCTCAATAATAAATGCTCCAACCCGATCTTTGACCGATCCCCCTGGGTTCATAAATTCCAATTTTGCATAAAGCGGCACTGGCAAATCTTTCGCTATCCGCTCCAGCCTGACAAGCGGCGTATTCCCCATCGCGCCTAGAATGTTGTCGTACACTCGTTTATCTGTTGAGACTGGCAGGGTCATTCTTACTCCTTGGATTGGAATGAGGGTATTTTACCCCACCAAGTAAAGACCTCCGAGATTTTGGAAAAACCCGGAAGTCTCATTTGATTTAATAGACCGGCAAACTCTTGTCCACTTCCTCTGCCCAGGCGTTGATGCCGCCTTTGAGGTTCTTCATCTTCTTGAAACCCGCGCTGGATAATATTTCAATCGCACGAGCGGAACGTGATCCGCGCTTGCAGAACACGATCATTTCTTCGGCAGAGTCTAACTCAGACATGCGTTGGGCAACTTCACCGAGAGGAATATTCTTTGCGCCTTGGATGGCGGCGATCTCCAACTCATGAGGTTCACGCACATCAAGCAGGAGCAGGTTCGGTGCCAGCGCGAGGCGTTCTTGCAACTCCTGAGGGGTAATGTCCCAGTTCGCGCCCGCGGACGTGTCATCTGCATGATGACCAGGGACGCCGCAAAATTCTTCGTAGTCAATCAGTTCTTTGATATCGGCGTTGGGTCCGCACACGCGGCAGTTGGGATTTTTTTTGAGTTTGACAAAATCAAACGTCACGTCGAGAGCGTTGTATAACAGTAGTTTGCCGATGAGCGGTTCGCCGATACCCAACAAAACCTTGAGCGCTTCGGTGGCTTGCAGTGTGCCGATGGTGCCGGGCAGAACCCCGAACACACCGCCTTCCGCGCACGAAGGCACAAGGCCGGGCGGCGGCGGCTCAGGGAAGAGACAGCGATAACACGGGCCTTCCTTGGCATAGAAAACACTCACCTGCCCATCGAAGCGGAAGATGGAACCGTAAATGTTCGGCTTGCCGAGAAACACCGCCACATCATTGGTGAGGTAACGGGTCGGAAAGTTGTCGGTGCCGTCAATGAGGATATCGTAATCCTTGGCGATGCGGAGCGCATTTTCGGAGGTGTATGGCTCGTTGTAAATATCCACTTGAATATCGGGATTCAAATCTTGCAATCGTTCGCGAGCACTTTCCACTTTCAACTTTCCAACAGTAGCTGTGCCATGAATCACCTGACGCTGCAGATTGGATGAATCAACAATGTCGTAGTCAACGAGTCCGATGCGACCGATACCTGCCGCGGCAAGATAAAGCGCAACAGGCGAACCGAGTCCGCCGGTGCCGATGACGAGCGCGGACGAGTTCTTGAGTTTGATCTGTCCTTGTAACCCGACTTCGGGCATGAGCAGGTGACGCGAGTAACGGAGGATTTGTTCGTGAGAGAGTTCTTCAATCATTAAGTCTCTTTTCGTTCGGAGCGCGGACTTCAGTCCGCACCATTATTTTATTGCGGACTGAAGTCCGCATTCCGTTTTTTTTCAACCTCCCGCAATGGACGGGATCAACATGATCTTCTCGCCGTCCTTGATGGGCGTATCCACGCCTTGCAGGTCTTTGATGTTATTCTCGCCAACGAACAGATTCACAAACGGACGCAGTTCGTTGCCTTCGTTGAAGATGTGTGGCTTGATCGCAGGGAACTGCGTCGTCAGGTCTGTGAGGGCTTCGGAGATTTTAATGCCACTCACCGCCACTTCGCTTTTGCCGCTGGTGTAGGTGCGTAATGGAGTTGGGATTCTCAAGATGGTCATTGATTCGGTTTTCTCTTTTCTTTTTACCACAAAGGATAAGAAGTACGCAAAGGGGAAATCCAAGGAAGGTGATTCGCTCATCACTCGTCCAACCTTAGTGACCTTTGTGTGATTTCAACGGGCTCAATCCAAGCCTTCGTGGTTAAGATTTTTATATAAACAATTGTACATCCGCATCGGCAGCATATTCAAGGAAAGTCGCCGCGCCGCCGATCTCGGCTTGCGGAATAAAGTCTTCCTTTTTGAAGCCAAACACATCCATCGTCATCTGGCAACCGATCAGGCGCACGTCCAACTCCAGGCACGATTCACGCAGTTCTTCAATCGTAGCGACACCTTTATTGTGGAAGGTTTGCTTCATTAAATTGGTCGCCAAACCCTCAAAGCCGGGCACATTTGCCATGAGCAGATTCGGCATTTGCCAGTTGATATTTTTGAATCCTTCCGGACCAAACGGCATCTTCATCGGCATGGCAGGGTTACCCAGCGGAGAAACAGCCGCAGTGAGTTCGGGTTTGAGCAGGGTCAAGCCGTAGAATGTAAAGAACACGCCCACTTCCCAGCCCATCGCGCCAGCCGCGCTGGCAAGGATGAATGGCGGGTACGCCCAGTCCAGCGTCCCTTTGCTGGAGATCAGGGCGAGTCGCTTCGGGGCATTCGGATTTGATTTAGACATGGTTTTCTCCTGCGGAGAAGTAGACACGTAGACAGGTAAACAAGTAGACACGTATTTCCGTGTGTACCTGTGTACTTGCTTCCTTGTCTACTTCATCACGACTTTTTCAAAAAGAACACAAACGTATTGCCCTCGGTTGTCGAAAGCAGTAGCTCGTTACCGGTTTGGCGGCTCCATGCGGCGATATCGGGCGGCGAGCCGGCATCGGTGGAGATCATCTTCAAGATCTGGCCAGATTGCAATTCCTTGATCGCTTTGGTGGTTTTTACGATTGGCATCGGGCAGAGCATTCCCGAACAGTCCAATACAACATCTTCTTTGATTACTTCGACATCGTTCATTCGATTTCTCCTGATAGTTCTATTTTTTCTTCTTCATATTTCGTGCGGTCCTCCATCAGTCTCCACGAACGGTGACTGACCGCCTTCCCCTGATCCACGCGCGTGATGATATACGAGAAAAACGGTTGCGCCCACTCGCGGTCATATTCGGAGGGGACGTTCGGACAATCGGGATGGGAATGAAAGACCCCGATCAGACTCAAATTGAGGCTGTCCGCTTTGACCTCAGCCTTTAAATAATCCTCAGCCGTGATCAGAAAGCGGTTGTGCCGCGCCGAGTCTTCGCGCGCATTCGGTAGCGCCAGTATTTCTTTCACCTCGCCATCGCTGCCAAGCAAAAACCCCGCGCCTTCTTCGGGATAAGCCTCCTGTACATGCACGTTGATCTTCGTCAGCAATTCTTGATTGATGCGCAGGCTCACTTCCCCTCCCATAAAGATTTGTCGCTCAAATACTTGTATCCCGCGTCGGGCAAGACGGTCACGACTACACCTTGATCTAATTCACTAGCGACGCGTAGCGCAACGACCGCCGCCGCGCCGGAAGAAATGCCGACAAATATCCCTTCTTCTTTTGCAAGTCGCAATGTCATTTCACGGGCTTCTTCTGTTCGAATCTCAAGGGTTTCATCGGCAAAGTCTGGGTCATAAATCCCCGGCTGGATCGCGGTGAGCATGTGCTTGAGTCCTTCGAGTCCGTGGAACGCGGCGTCAGGCTGGAATCCGATCACCTTCACGCCGGGGATTCGCTCACGCAGATATTTTCCTGTGCCCATCAACGTCCCTGAGGTGCCCAGCCCCGCAACGAAATGCGTGATCGCGCCATCCGTCTGCGATTCGATCTCCGGTCCGGTAGACTTATAATGCGCCAGCCAGTTGGCAGGGTTGTTATATTGATTCGCGTACCAATACAGGTCAGGTTTTTCTTTTGCAAGTTCACGCGCGATGAGGATTGCGCCATCCGAGCCTTCGGTGGGGTCGGTGAGAATCAACTCCGCGCCGAGCGTGCGCAGGATGGCGAAGCGCTCCGGGCTGGCGCTGGCAGGGATGGTCAACGTGATCGGGATTCTCAGCGCCGCGCCAAAGGTTGCATACGAGATGCCTATGTTGCCTGAGGTTGAATCGAGCAGGCGTTTCCCGTTGCCAAGATCGCCGTTCGCAAGCGCGGACTGAATGATGTTGAGCGCGGGCCTGTCCTTGACGGAGCCGCCGGGGTTGAACCACTCCGCTTTGGCGAAAACTTTCACTCGTGGAGGCAGGCTGAAACCAAGTCGGCGAAGCGGAAGGAGAGGCGTCCCTCCCACGTGGGAGGAAAGTCCATCCGTCGGGAGTATTTTTGGTTCGGTTAATTTGTAGTCGAGTATGGTCATGGTCACCTTTAAAATAAAAGGTCAACGGGCAAACAAAAAGACGGCGAACAAACGCCACGCACCAGCAAAAAGTTTTGCAAGCGGGGGTCGTCCTACCGTCTGATCCGTTGACTGCGGAGGTGTATCTCAGGCGGTGGTTACGAGCCCCGCCGTATACACAAGCAATAGTTAAAAGTAATCATGGTTTGGTCACTAGATGCCGGGTATTTTATATTTCTTACCTGATTTGTCAAGTCGAAAATTACCCACCAGCCATAAACCTCACGGGTCTTTAAAGACCCGTGAGGTTTTCTTATTACCCGCCCGCGGCAGACGCCATGAGAATGACCTTATCTTCCTCGTTTAATTTTGTATCCATGCCATCCAAATCGCGGATATGTGTGCCGTTGACGAAAATATTGAAATACCTGCGCAGGCTTCCATTTGAATCAACAAGGTGAGATTTCACCGTCGGATACTGCGCGATGATCTTTTGAATCATTTCCTTGACGGAAGTCGCCTCAACCGAAAATTCAGCCTGGTTGCCGACGTAGAACTTCATCACATTTGGAAAGCGCACAAGAGGCATGTCGGAATTATAATGGAAGGAACAAGGAGGCAGACATGGCTCAATATAAAGTCGTCGCAGGGACCTTCCACGTGAAGGGTTTTCAACCCGATGGAGATTCGATCCGCTTTCAAGCCAACGACCCGGCAAGCTGGGACTTCTTCGAGTGGGAGACTGAAAAAGATAAAAAGGAAAAACGCAAACAATTACGCGTCGAATCCATTGACGCGCTGGAAACGCATTACGAAGGCTATCACCAGCCGCGCCCGTTCGCGCTCGCCGCGCTCGAATCCTTGCTGGAGATGCTCGGCATCAAAGATGTGGTCTACAGCCTCAGCCTGACCCAGATCGTTTCCGCAGACGACGGCAAGCCCGGATTCATCGCCTCCGCCTCCACAGACCGCTTTGGGCGACCCGTGAGTTACGTCTTCCCCAAGTCGGCGAAACTCACCGACGGCGCGGTGATGGACTCAACCGCCCTCCCCATTGACGACTCGCTGAACTTTCTGCTCGCCCGCGAGGGACTGGTGTATCCCACGTTTTACAAAACTACGGACCGCGTGTTCGCCCAAAAAATTCGGGATGTGGTTGCGCGTGCCCGAAAGACAAAGCGCGGCATCTGGTCCATTGATAAGACAAAAGATTTCACGTTATACGACATCCGCACACTGCAGGAGGATATCCTCGTCCTGCCAAAATTATTTCGGCGCCTGGTGGGATTTTTCGAAGGCTATTCCGATTTCAGCCAGTTGAGCGACTATCTTGCGAAGCAAAAAGACAAATTGGAACTTTGGGACGGCACAAAGAAAAACTCACTGGCAGATTTGATGAAAATCAGCGGCAGGCGAATCCAATTGAAAACACCGGTGGAAGATATTTTGTTCAATCCGAAATGAAGTAAACGCGTAAACAAGTGGACAAGGAAACAGCCCCAAAGTCTTTTGACCTTGGGGCTGTCGAATCTCCAGTCTCCAATCTCTGCTCTATTCTTCCTTCTTCGCTTCCATTTCTTTCTTGTGCGCCTCGATGATCGCGCCCGCTACATGGGTTGGGACGACATCGTAGTGATCGAGTTCCATCGTGAAGTAACCGCGTCCGCCCGTGATCGAACGGAGTTGGGTCGTGTAGCGCGTCATCTCAGCCATCGGCACATGCGCGACAATGACTGTGCTCCCGCGCTCCGAGTCGGTGCCTTGCACGCGTCCGCGGCGGGTGTTGAGGTCGCTCATCACGTCACCCATGTGCGCATCGGGGACAATCACACGCACATTCATGATCGGCTCGAACAACACCGGACCTGCATCATGCACGGCAAGTTTGAACGCCTCGCGCCCGGCAATTTCAAACGCGACCGGTTTTGAATCCACTTCATGTTCCTTGCCGTCGAAGACGATGACTTTTACATTACTCATCGGGTAGCCCGCGAACGCGCCGCGTTCCATCGTGGCTTTAATCCCTTTTTCAATCGGCGCGAGGTACGATTTGGAAAGGTTCATGCCCACAAGTTCATCGTCAAATTCAAAATCCGCCGTGGGCAACGGCTCGATGCGAAGATGGACTTCGCCAAATTGACCCGCGCCGCCCGTCTGTTTTTTGTGGCGGTATTGCGCGCTGGCTTTGCGCGTGATTCCTTCACGATACGGAATCTTCGGCTGGTGAGTCCCCAGTCCCACTTGGAATTTTGACTGCGCGCGGTTGATCGCCACGTCAATGTGCTGATCACCCATCCCTTGCAAAACTGTTTCGTGCGTGATCGGGTCGTTTTGCCAGGTGAGGGTCATATCTTCTTCACATAATTTTGTGAGCGTCGGTGAAATTTTCGCGGCGTCGGCTTGCGTTTTCGGTGTGATCGCCACGCGATACAACGCGGCAGGGAATTTTGGTTTTTCTATCGTCAGCGGATGCCCTTTATCACAAAAGGTATCGCCTGTCGCGGTCGCCGCCAACTTGGACACCGCAGCAATATCTCCCGCGTGGACGACCTTCGCCGGGATGACTTCTTTGCCGCGCTGGAAATGCAACCCCGACATGCGTTCATCCGCATTTTTGTTTTGATTCCACACGTGCGCGTCGGCTTGCATGGAACCTGAGAAAAGGCGAAAATAGGTCATCCTGCCGACGAATGGGTCGGCAGTTGTCTTCCACACATACGCGGCGAGCGGCTCGCTATCCGACGGCTTCAAAGCTTCTTCGCCGCCTTTGCCTTGTGCGACGCGTTTCGGCGCGTTCAACGGAGATGGCATCAAATCAATGATATCGTTGAGCAAGGCGATGGAACCGATTTCGCGTCCGCCCGCCGCACAGAAGACCGGAACAAAACTTCCAGCGTAGACGACATCTTCCAAGCCGCGCACCATCTCCGCGTCTGAGAGAGAACCGTTCTCGAGATATTTTTCCATCAACTCATCCTCCCCCTCCGCTGCGTCTTCCACCATCGTAAAGTGCGCCGCATCCGCCGCTTCTTTGAGTTCAGCGGGAATCTCGGCAATTGTTTTGCCGTCGCCCATATACGCTTTCATGCCGATGATGTCCACCACGCCTTTGAAGTTTTGCTTCTCGCCAATCGGGATGTGGACCTGCACCACGCGTTTGCCGTGCGCCTCGACAAATTCCTTGATGGCATCGTATGTTTTTTGAAAATCGGCGTTATCGCGATCCATCTTGTTGATGACAAAAAAGCGCGGCAGGTTGAACTCATCTGCGTAGCGCCATGCCAACTCCGTGCCGACCTCAAGGCCCGCAACCGCGTCCACTAAAATGATCGCGCCGTCGGCAACACTCAGGGCAGAGATGGCTTCGCCCACGAAATCGGTGTAGCCCGGCGCGTCGATGATGTTGATCTTGTGATCGCGATGTTCGATTGGGATAACGCTGGAATAGATCGAAATTTTTCGACGGTGTTCCTCATCGTCATAATCTGAAACTGCCGTGCCGTCCTCCACTTTTCCAAGCCGTGTGGTCCCCCCCGTTGCGTGCAAAAATGATTCCGCCAACATGGTCTTCCCCGCGCCGCCGTGCGACACCAGCGCAACGTTGCGAAGAAACTCGGTGGTATACTCTTTCATCGAAAAAGCCCTTCCTACCAATCAGGATATGAAGCAAGTCGCATGATTGTAAACAAACTCAAATGAATTGTCAAAGCAGGATGTAAACCCGCTTCGCACGCCATTGAAACCTGCCGCGCCGCCTTTGGCATTTGACTCCCCTTCAACGCCTCCCCTCACTCTCATGCCCAGCGATGAACTTCAAACGCTCACCGAATCATTGATCTACGAACTGGTCAAAGCCTTCGCGCTCCCCCAAACAAAACCCATCAAACAAATCTTTCGCCTGATCTTTGGCAAACCCGTGCGCGCCATCGCAGAGGCAGGCATCGGACTCGACCGCGTTATCGCCGAAGGCGGACTCAACGCCGGCGCAAACTGGCTGTCACCGAAATTCGTCAAAAGCCATCAAGCGCGCGGCGTTGAGAACATCCCCACCAGCGGACCGCTCGTCATCGCCTCCAACCACCCCGCCAACGTGGACACGATGGTCATTTCCGCGCACATTCACCGCAGAGATTACAAAGTGTTTGCGGGCGATATGCCCTTCTTTAGAAATCTTCCACATGCCAGCCATTTTGCAATTTACACACCCGCCAAAACTGACATGGTCGGACGTATGGGCGCGTTACGCGAATCCATTCGCCATTTGAAAAGCGGATGCGCGTTGCTCATCTTTCCGCGCGGGCTTATCGAAGCCGACCCTGCCTTCATGCCGCACGCAGACGGCGAGTTTCATCTCTGGTCGCGCAGTCTTGAAATTTTCACGCAACGGGTTCCTCGCTTACAAATACTCGTAACAATGGTGAGCGGGGTTATTTCGCAGTCTGCCATGCGGCATCCCATCACGTGGTTTCGCAGAGAGCAGCGGGACCGTCAGCGGCTGGCGTTCATCTATCAATTGTTGCGCCAAATGGTCAGCGGCGATGAAATTTTCGGGCTTACTCCTCGCGTTACGTTTGGAGAGGTGGTCTCTGGAGCAAACCAACATAACGCGCTCACCGAAATCGAGCGCGCCGCGCGGCGGACGCTAGGGCAACACATGGCATGGAGCGGCGAATGAAACCCGAACTCCATATCTTCCATAACCTCGAACGGTTGAGTCGCCATGTGGCAAATTTGTTCATCGAGCAATCGAATCGCGTCATCCGTGAACGAAATCGCTTCCTCGTTGCGTTGAATGGAGGCAGTACACCCGCTCGTCTCCTTGAATTGCTGGCGACAGGATACCGCGATCAAATCGAGTGGAGCAAAGTTCACGCATTCTGGGGCGACGAACGATGCGTTTCGCCAACCGACTCGGGCAGTAATTTCAAGCAAGCGAATGATTTGCTGTTGAGTCGCGTGCCAATTCCCCAAGAAAACATCCACCGCGTGAAAGGTGAACTTGACCCAATCGCGGCGGCAAAAGATTATGCCGAAACGCTCAAACAATTCGCGGAACCCAGGTTGAATTTTCCCCGCTTCGATTTTGTCTTGCTCGGCATGGGCGAAGACGGGCACACCGCGTCACTCTTCCCCGACTCGCCGGTGCAAGTGACGGAACCCGTCATCGCCGTGACCGCAAACTATCAAGACCGCCCGGCGAATCGCGTGACGTTGACCCAACTTGTTTTCAATCAAGCGCGCATGGTCGTCTTCATGGCAACCGGCGAAAAGAAGGCAAATACTTTGGCACAAGTTCTAAGCGACAGATATAATCCAGCCCAATATCCCGTGCAAAGAATTGACCCGCAGGACGATCAATTGATCTGGCTAGTAGACGATGCCGCGGCGAGCAAATTGCCGAGGAAGATCAAGGGGTATAAGATTTGTGAAGGATGATTCCAATGAATGATCCGGTGGTTGGGCAGCCCTGAGTGGTGCTTTGGCGCCATTGCGAAGGGCGTATCGAAACCACCACGAAGAAAGATATATTTGGTTATCTGTTGGTTTCGATACGGCGGCGGTGGTCGAGTAGGGTGAAATCCGTATCGAGACCCGCCGCCTACTCAACCAACGGATATCAAGAAAACAAGGAGACTTTATGGAACTCGCAATGATCGGATTGGGAAAGATGGGCTTGAACATGGCTACCCGCCTCGCGCGCGGCGGGCATCGCGTCGTTGGTTTTGCGCGGACAGCCGCGACGGTGGACGAAGCAATCAAGTTGGGAGCGGAAGGCGCGCACTCGCTTGCCGAGGCAGTGAGCAAGTTGAAGTCTCCGCGCATCGTGTGGCTGATGGTGCCGGCAGGGCAAGTCACGGACGATACGATTCAGGAATTATCTGGCTTGCTATCCAAAGGCGATATCGTCATTGACGGCGGAAATTCGAATTACAAAGATTCGGTTCGTCACGCCGCGATGCTCGAACCGAAAGGGATCGAGTTCGTGGACTGCGGCACCAGCGGTGGGATTTGGGGCTTGACGGAGGGATACAGCTTGATGGTCGGAGGCAAGCCCAAAGTCGCGGAAAAGATGCGTCCAATATTCGAGACTCTCGCTCCCGCCGTGGATAAAGGCTGGGGACGCGTCGGTCCGCACGGCGCGGGGCATTTCGTCAAAATGATTCACAACGGGATCGAATATGGCATGATGCAGGCGTTCGCTGAGGGGTTCGGAATTTTGAAGGCGAAGAAAGAATTCGAGATGGACCTCGCGCAGATTTCGCACATCTGGCAACACGGGAGCGTGGTGCGTTCGTGGCTGCTCGATCTCGCCGCAAACGCACTGGACGACGATGCGAATCTTTCAGACATCAAACCGTGGGTGGCGGATTCGGGCGAAGGCAGATGGACAGTGTTCGAATCCATTGACCTCGATGTGCCTGCGCCTGTGCTCACCCTTGCTCTGCAGATGCGCTTCGCCAGCCGTGACGAAGAAAACTATCCCGCGCGGATGCTTGCCGCGTTGCGCAATCAATTCGGCGGTCACGCCATCAAGAAGTCAGGATAATTCAGCCACAGAGAACACAGAGAATTAGAGAATTAAAACTCAGAGAACTCTATGATCTCTGTGGCTAAGCGAGAAACAATGACCAATGGACTCCCAACTTCCATCATCATCTTCGGTGCGTCGGGCGATCTCACTCAACGTAAATTAATGCCATCTTTGTTCAACCTCTGCCGGAAAGGACGATTGCCCAAACAGTTTCGCATCGTCGGCTACGGCGGCACGGCATATTCAAACGAACAATTCCGCGCGCATCTCGAAGATGGGATCAAACAATTCGCCTCGTTTGAATTCAACCAGGACCAGTGGGCAGATTTCGCGCCGAATCTGTTTTACCAACAGGGAAAATACGACAAACTCGACGATTTCGAAACGCTGATCAAAATGTTGAAAGAAACTGAAAAAGGCGCGGCAAACCGCGTGTATTACATGGCTACCCCGCCCGGAGTCTTCCCCAACATCATCGAACTACTGGGTCTCACCGAACAACTCACAGAAAATAACGGCTGGCGGCGCGTCGTCATCGAAAAGCCGTTCGGCACCGACCTTGCCTCGGCGAAACGACTGAACCAGCAGATTCACAAAACCTTGAACGAGAATCAACTCTACCGCATTGACCATTACCTCGGCAAGGAGACTGTGCAAAATATTTTGGTCACGCGCTTTGCCAACACGATCTTCGAGCCGCTGTGGAACCGCAACTATATTGATCACATCGAAATCACCGTCGCGGAAAAAGTCGGGGTGGAGCACCGCGCCCGCTTTTATGACGGCATCGGCGTGATGCGCGATATGTTTCAAAATCACCTGTTGCAATTGCTGTCACTGGTGGCGATGGAACCGCCCGCGTCTTTCGAGGCGAACGCGCTCCGCAATGAAAAAGTAAAAGTGCTGTCCTCCATCCGCCCGATGCACGCGGAGGCGGTCGCCAAGAACACCGTCCGCGCGCAATACAAGGGTTATCTTCAAGAGGAAGGCGTCAACCCCGAATCAAAAACGCCCACGTATGCGGCGCTTCACCTGCAAGTGGATAATTGGCGCTGGCAGGGCGTTCCGTTTTATCTGCGGTCGGGCAAAGCGCTGAAAGAAAAGTTGAGTCAGATCACCATCGAATTCAAAGAGCCGCCGCACCTGTTGTTCAACGCGGCGGATGGCAATCCCAACTCAAACATGCTCGTCCTTTACTTGCAACCCGATGAAGGCGTGCACTGGCGCTTTGAAGCGAAAGTTCCCGACACAATTTCCGAGACGCGCTCAGTGGACATGGAATTCCACTATGCGGATTCGTTCGGCAAGACCGCGATTCCTGAAGCGTACGAACGCCTCCTGCTCGACACGATATCTGGTGACGCCTCCCTGTTTACGCGTGCCGACGAAGTGGAAACTGCCTGGGGACTCGTTGACCCGATCCTCGACGCGTGGAACGCAACCAGCCAGCCCCTCGCCTCATACGACATCAACTCGTGGGGTCCCGCCAAAGCTGACGCGCTCCTCGCCCGCGACGGCAGGACTTGGTCCATGTGGGATGCGCGGAAAGAATGACCTTCCTTGAAAAACTTTTTGATATTGACCTTGCGCTGAAACGCGTCAGCGATGCCGTCGGCCCATTCCCAAAAGCGGCGATGTTCGAGTTGGCAGAGGATGGATTCAACTCACCGTTCGAGCAATTGGTCGCGTGCATGATTTCGATCCGCACATACGATGAGGTGACGCTCCCCACTGCCCGCAAATTTTTCACTCGTGCCCGTACGCCTGAGCAAGTGAGTCAAATGACGCCCAAAGAAATTGATAATCTGATCAGCGCGTCAACATTCCACGAGCGCAAGGCGGAGCAAATTCATGGGATTGCAAAGCGTATCATGGATGAATACGATGAAAACCTGCCATGCGACTCGGAGGTGTTGCTCTCCTTTGCCGGAGTCGGTCCAAAGTGTGCAAATCTTGTGTTGGGAATTGCCTGCGGTCAGCCATTTATCAGCGTGGACATTCACGTCCAGCGCGTCACAAATCGTTGGGGGTATGCGCAAGCCTCCACACCCGAAAAAACGATGATAGCGCTTGAAGCCAAACTCCCGCGCGAGCATTGGATTGACATCAACCGCCTGCTCGTCCCTTTTGGAAAACACATTTGCACGGGAACACTCCCTAATTGCTCAACTTGTCCAGTATTGGATATGTGCCAGCAAGCGGGAGTCAAGGATCATCGCTAAATAATGCCCTTATCATCCCCGAAGGGGGCTCCCCGCGGGAGAGGGGCAAACCGTCCCGCCGATCAATCATCACAATCAGGGTGAGGGCGGTATAATCCCCTCAACCATGCAACCCAATCTCTCATCACCACAGAAAAGAATTCGTCCCCATACCCTCTCCCCGCGGGAGAGGGGCAAACCGTCCCGCCGATCGATCATCACAATCAGGGTGAGGTCCTAACCCCCCGCATCGAAAAGTCCGTTTTCAGCAGCCAGCATTAAACAGCAGGCGACGTTTCGTTTAGGTGTAAAATAAGGGAAGGATAATCATTACTTCAACGCTAATTATCTCACAAGGTGAAAAATGAAATCTGATATTTCTATCCCCAATCCTGTCTTCCATGCAGCGGAAGAACTCGCCAAAAAAATGGGGGTTTCATTGAGCGAGTTATATACTGCCGCATTAAATGCCTACGTGGCAGAGCACCAAAAAGAAAACATCACAGAGTCGTTGAATCAAGTGTACGCTGACGAATCTTCAAATCTCGAACCTGAGTTAATCCAAATGCAGGTTGTGTCATTGGAGGGCGAACAGTGGTAATTCAACGGGGTGAAATTTGGTGGGCGGACTTGCCCGAACCTACAGCATCTGAACCTGGCTTTCGCCGTCCCGTATTGGTCGTTCAAGCGGATGATTTCAATCGCAGTCGCATCGCTACTGCGATTGTTGTTGTCATTACATCCAACCTCAAATTGACAGGCGCGCCTGGCAATGTGTTTTTACCTCAATCAGCGACTGGCTTATCAAAGGACTCGGTTGCAAACATCTCGCAAGTCCTCACCGTGGACAAAAGTTTCCTGACAGAAAAAATCGGCGACCTGCCAACTTATCTTCTCGAACAAGTTGAAGTGGGCTTGCGTCTGGTCATGGACTTGGATTAAGTAAGCCACTCACCATGCAACCCAAACCTTCATCACCGCAGAAAAGGACTCGCCACAAACCCCTCTCCCGTCTCCCCCAAGGGGGAGAGGCCCAAACCTCTTCAAACAAGATTATCCTTGGAAAACCACCACACCCATCAACCGACCAGCCGCCCTTCCCATTTGGGAAGGGCGGGGGGATAGGTCCTAACCCCGCGCATCGAAAAGTCCGTTTTTATCAGTTATCTTTACATCATTTGACCAGTTTAGGGTTTTGCTGCAGGGGGAAGTGCTATAATATTTTCATCCTTCATTAATCGGAGTTCTCATGCCTGTTGTCCTGCGCGTGAACGGTTACAAATTCTTTTTCTATGAAGCGGACGTAGCCAACGAACCTCCTCACGTTCACATCAATAAAGACGGGAATGAAGCGAAGTTCTGGCTCAAGCCTATCAAAGTTGAACGCGAAGGCAGATTCCGAAAAAGCGACTTGCGCGACATCGAACGCATCATCGAAGACAATCGTGATTTTCTGTTGAATGCATGGGAAAAGGAGAAAAGCAAACATGTTAACGGTTAAAGCAAAAATTCCTGCGCACGCAGATTATGAACCCATCCTTCCACTCTCTGTCCCTGATTTGAAGGAAGTAAAGGCATTTGCGAATCACCTTCATTCACTCGACAAATATTGGCAAGGAGAAATCTTCGGCTGGCAGGCGGAATACACACCCGAAAGTGACAAGAAACCCGAAGACTCAAACATGACTTTCACCCCCGCCGACTTCTGGATTGGTGAAAGTGGGATTTGGTTCTTCTCATTGATGTGGGAACATGGCAAAGATAAAGACCCTGTTGAGTTTTTGGATGACAGAGGAATCATAAAGTAACCAAGTATTACCAGACCTGACATGTCTCATCCGCGCCGTTCTCATCCTCAATCCCTGCGCGGACAAAGACTCACGCCCGTCAGACTCCCGCGAAGACATGTCAGGTCTTTACACTTTCCATCAACCATGCAACCCAACTTCTCATCACCACAGAAAAGGACTCGCCCCATACCCTCTCCCGCGGGAGAGGGACAAACCGTCACGCCGATCAATCATCTCAATCAGGGTGAGGGCAGTATAATCCCCCTCAACTATGCAACCCAACTTCTCATCACCACAGAAAAGGATTCGTCCCCATACCCTCTCCCCACGGGAGAGGGGCAAACCGTCCCGCCGATCAATCATCTCAATCAGGCGATGCACTGAGCGTGTCGAAGTGGTGAGGGCGGTATAATCTCCCTCAATCATGCAACCCAACTCCCCATCACCACAGAAAAGGATTCGACTCCATACCCTCTCCCCGCAGGAGAGGGACAAACCGACACACCGATCAATCATCTCAATCAGGGTGAGGTCCTAACCCCGCGCATCGAAAAGTCCGTTTTCATC
>Ga0247727_10002041_pt1 | contig 46711 bp, 48 predicted proteins | sample WisWelCaveWW1625_FD_202498 | JGI IMG/M metagenome (GOLD analysis project Ga0247727, IMG submission 202498) | Biofilm microbial communities from Wishing Well Cave, Virginia, United States - WW16-25 | ecosystem: Environmental > Aquatic > Deep subsurface > Groundwater > Cave microbial mat | place...
TAAATCGAGCGTGCGCCACGTTGGACCGGACGTACACGACCTGGAGAGCGCCGTCGATCGTGAGGTTCTCGATGTAGCGGTCACCGCCCGTCAGAAATCGCGGGTCCTCCGCGCGCAACACCCTCGTTCCCAGAATGCTCCCCGCGCGATTCACGGACCGGAGTGTGCCAGGTTCGGGTCGACCTGCGTCGACTTCACTCGTGCAGGGTTCAGCGCTGGGTCACGCCATCGACCACGAGGGCGGCGATGCGCTCGGCGACGCCGTCATCGACGGGCGCGCCCGTGACGCTCAAGCGGTGTTGGATCACGCCGATCGCGACGTCGGAGACCAAGTCGGGATCGGTGTCTGCGCGGATCTCGCCGCGGTCGATCGCGCGATCGACGATCGTGCGCACCATCCGCCGCCGTCCGGCGACGAACCGCTGCCGGTACGCGGCCGCCAGCTCATCGTCGAACGGAAGGTCGGCCGCCAGGGCAAGCTGGAGACGACCACCGTTCGCGCGCGCCAACTCGACGGTCTGGCGGGACAGCGCGACGAGATCACCGCGGAAGGAGCCTGTTCGGGGGTCACGGAGCGACACGTGCGCAGCCCGGTCGAGGAGATCGACGACCATGTCGGCCTTCGAACGCCAGCGGCGGTAGATCGCAGGCTTGCCGACGCCCGCGCGCTGGGCAACCGCGGTGATCGACAAGCGCGCGAACCCGACCTCGGCGAGCAACTCGAAGGTGGCCGCCATCACCGCCGTGTCGACGTTCGGGTCGCGCGGCCGCCCAGGACCGCTCCGACCCGAGGTGCTCGACCCAGGCGTGCTCGGGTGCTCGGGCGAGGTCATGACGCGATTGTCGCCGCGATCGCGGGTCCGGCCGGGATCGCGCTCTGCGGTGCGGGACCCGCTCGTGTGGTCAGGTGTCGCAGCACGTGCGTCTCGCTCTCGTCGTGGGCGGTGGGGCGGTGGGCGCATCGTCATCCAGCGTTCCGAAGTATTCATTCCACGCGGGGCACGAGATCATGCATCGAGTGCCGCGAATCGCTCTCCGCCACCCGCAGTGACGAAGCGCGCGTCCTCCGCTCGGTTCCTCCGCGAGAATGGGGCCGCCATGTCCTGGAGGCGTCCCGACACCGATTCGCCCGACCCCCCGGGCCGTTCCGATCCCCCGGAGCGCTCCGCTCTCCCCGGTTTGGCCTATCTCCCCGGGCTGGATGGGCTGCGGGCACTCGCAGTGGCGGCGGTGTTGATCTACCACGCCGGACCTGAGACGCGCGGGACGATCCAGTGGTTGCACGGCGGGTACCTGGGCGTCGAGGTCTTCTTCGTCATCTCGGGGTACCTGATCACGTCGCTCCTCCTTCTCGAGCGGCGCCGCACCGGCACCAACAGCCTGCGACGGTTCTGGTTCCGGCGCGCCCGGCGCCTGCTCCCCGCCCTGTGGACGATGCTGGCGATCGGAACCACGTACGCGGTGCTGTTCCTGCGCGACGAGGTCGCCAGGATCAGGGGCGACATCGTCGCTGCGTTCTTCTATGTCACGAACTGGTATCAAACCGCGACCACCTCGTACACGACGACCAACCTCGAAGACAACGTGCGGCCGTCGATCTTCAAACACCTGTGGTCGCTCGCGGTCGAAGAGCAGTACTACATCTTGTGGCCCATCGTGTTCTGGCTCGTGATGCGCGCGGTCGGCCCCGTTCGCATGCGCGCGTTCGTGTTGTGGGGCGCGCTCGCGTCCGCCGTGTGGATGGCCGCGCTGAGCTGGTTCGACTGGCTGCCGAGCGCGGTCGACTTCGACCAGCAGGGGTTCGACGCGACCCGTCTGTACGAAGGCACCGACACGCGGGCAGCCGGCTTGCTCCTCGGTTCGTGGCTCGCGTTCATCTGGGCGCCGTCGCGCCTGCGCGGCCCCGTCGGGCGGAGCGCGCCATTCGTGATGGACACGGCCGCGGTGGTCGCGCTCGTATGGCTGTTCCGATTGCACCAGACGACGGACTTCTCGAGCGCGTTCTTGTATCGCGGTGGCATGTTCCTGGTGAGCGCGCTGTCGTGTGTGCTCATCGCGACGGCGGTGCACCCTGCGAGTCACGTCGGTACGTTGTTGGGAAACCCGCTGCTCCGCTGGATCGGGCTGCGCAGTTACGCGATCTACCTGTGGCACTGGCCGATCTTCCAGGTGACCCGCCCTGGCGAGGAGGTGCCGATCCACGGGGTTGCGAACCTCGTCCTGCGGCTGGTGCTCACCCTCGCGGCCGCGGACCTCTCCTACCGGTACGTGGAGATGCCGATCCGGCAGGGCGCCATCGCGGCCTGGTACCGGCGCTGGCGTTCGCACGACCACGCTCCCCATTCGCTGGCGTGGCGTCGCCGCTGGATCACGACGATCGCCGTCTCGACGGCGTTGACCGCCGCGATGGGGGCGGCCGTATTCGCCGCCGAACCCGGCGTCGAGAGCGCCGATCCACTCGGCGGCAAGACCCGGACCAAGGACGCCGGCGCGATCCCCGACTTCAGCTCGACCAGCATCGGCGCGACATCCGCGACAACCGTCGATGGCGCGACGACGCCGACCGGGCCGACGACCGCGACGACCTCGTCGACCGATCCGACCGCCGTGACGGCCACCACGGTCGCTCGCCCCGGCGGCGCACGGAACGTCGTCGCCATCGGCGATTCGGTCATGCTCGGCGCGGAGGAGAAGCTGCGCGAGACGTTCCCGAACATCTTCGTCGACGCCCGTGTCAGCCGCGCGCCCGTGGTAGGTGTCGAGATCCTCGAGCTGTTCAAGACGGCCGGCGCACTCGACGACGTCGACGTCGTGATCGTGCACCTCGGCACGAACTCGAACTGGGGAGGCGGCGACTTCGATCGCATGATGGTGGCGCTCGCCGACGTGCCGATCGTCGTGGTCGTGAACGTGCGGATGCCGCGCGCGTGGGAGGGCAGCGTCAATGCCTACCTCGCCGAGCAGTCGAGCGACTACGGCAACGTCGTGCTCGTGAATTGGAACAAGATCGCGAACCAGCCGATCGCGGTGACCGAGGACTGGTTCGCACCCGACGGGTTCCATCTCAACGCGACCGGCCGCCGCGCGTTCGCGCTGGCAATCCGCCGAGCGATCGTCAACGCCGAACAATGACCCGCCTCCCAGCCACCCCGGCGATCCCGACGATCGATCTCACACGACCGGCGGCGGCCATCGGCGAGCAGATCGATCGCGCGTGCTGCGACCTCGGCTTCTTCCTCGCCGTCGGCCACGGCGTCGATCTCGGGTTGCTCGGCCAGCTCGAGCGGGCAGCGCGCACGTTCTTCGCGCTCCCCGACGCCCGGAAGGAGGAGATCGCGATGGCGCACGGAGGTCGCGCTTGGCGGGGATGGTTCCCGTTGGGTGGCGAGCTCACGTCGGGCATTCCCGATCAGAAAGAAGGCCTGTACTTCGGCAAGGAGCTCGCGCGCAGCGACCCGCGCGTCGCGGCGGGCACACCGCTGCACGGGCCGAACCTGTTTCCGGCCGAGCCACCCGAACTGAGGCGCGCCGTGCTCGACACGATCAGCGCGCTCACCCGCGTCGCGTCAGACGTGCTCGCCGCCATGGCCGCAGGCCTCGGGCTGGCTCCCGAGTGGTTCGCGACCAATCTCACCGCGGACCCGACGATTCTCTTCAGGATCTTCCGGTACCCGCCGGCCGCCGGTGAATGGGGCGTTCGCGAGCACACCGACTACGGCCTCGTGACCGTGCTCGCTCACGACGGCAGGCCTGGCCTGCAGGTACACGGCCGCGACGGCTGGATCGATGTCGCGGCACCTCGTGAGGCGTTCGTCGTCAACCTCGGCGACATGCTCGAGACGTTGACGGCGCGCCGGTGGCGTTCGACCCTCCATCGCGTGCGCAACCTCGGGAATCGCGATCGACTGACGTTCCCCCTGTTCTGCGATCCGAGTTGGGATGCCACTGTTGTGCCGCTGCCGATCGCGGCACCGACGCGCGAGCGCGGTGGGCCGCCACGCGCGCGCTGGGATGCGGCCGACCCGCTTGCGTGGAGCGGAACGTACGGCGAGTACCTCACGGCCAAGGTCAAGAAGGTGTTTCCGGGCCTAGGAGGACCTGCAACGCATCGACCGTCGTGAGATCGGCGACGGTCGCGTTCGCCCGATGGGTTCCGGCCAACCCGATCCGTTCCGGCTGCCAGCGGGCGCCCATGCCGGCCGTCGAGACGGCCGCGACCCACCCCGTGACGGCCTGGACCCGATACTGCTCCCACGCGTCGTTCGCGGCAAGCACAACGCCATGCCCGCGCAACGCCGCACAGTATCGATCGATGAGCCGGCGCTCCTCTGCACGCCGCATGGCCGTCGGTACCGAGTTGCAGAGGAAGTACGCGACGTCGCGCATGGCGGGCGCGCAACCGATCATCGCCCAGTCGAGCAGACCGGGATCGGTACCGAACGCGAACATGTTGCCGAGATGGGCATCGCCGTGCACCATCGTGCGCGGGCCGGCGGCGAGCAACGACGCGATCGCGTCGGAACGGGCGCAGTACAACCCGGCGAGCGCGTGGAACTCCGGTGGCATATCCGGGCCGAACGCATCGACGGCCATCCGCACGAACGTTCCGCCACCGCCGCCGTAGCCGCGCGTACGCCGCGCGATCCACGCGAGATCACCGACGGACGAGAAACGTGGGCTCTCCCAGTAGGTGCCGTGGAGCGCCGCGAAGTTGTCGATCACACCCTCGACAACCCGGAGCAGGTCGTCGTCACGCGTGCGAGGGAACCTCGCGCCCGACGCGACGAGGTCTTCCAGCACCATTACATAGCGGCGCTCGTCGTCGTGATCGGCGAACAGCACCGCGGGCACCCGCACGGGGCACTCCCGCGCAAGGTCGCGGTAGAAACGCGCCTCGGCGATCCCCATCCCCTGCGCGTCGACGAACTCGCGCTGGCGCTCGTCGAACGGCGCCAGCTTCACGAACACCGACGCCGGGACCCTGTCGTCGGCCACGAGGCGGAGGCGGGCGCGCCCCGTCGTCCCGGAATGTGCATCGAGGACCTCGACGCTGTCGATCTGGCGTCCGAGCGCGTCACGGAACCATGCCGCGTCGAGGTCGGCGACGTCGACGGGAATGCGACTTCCGACCACCGCGCAACACTACGTTCGCGGCCTCGATCTCGATCGTGCCTCGTCCCCTCCGCGGCCTCCGCGGACCCTGTCAATCCGCTTGGAGCCGTCGTGTCACCACCCGCCTCGCACGACCTCGCGATCCACACCACAGGGCTCGAGCGGCGTTTCGGCGAGCTCACCGCCGTCGCCGGTGTCGACTTGGAGATCCCGCGCGGGCAGATCTACGGGTTCCTCGGGCCGAACGGCGCCGGGAAGTCAACGATGGTCCGGATGCTCACGACGTTGCTACGGCCGAGCGCGGGCACTGCGCGGGTCGCCGGCCACGACGTCGTGCGCGACGCCGAGATGGTGCGCCTGTCGATCGGCGCGGCGCTGCAGGCGGGCCTCGATCCGAAGCAGACCGGTGTCGAGCTGCTCGACCTGCAAGCACGTCTCTACGGTCTCAGCGCCGGCGACCGCGCCCGGCGCGTCGCCACGGTCGTCGAGATGGTCGACATCGGTGAGGCGATCGGGCGCCGAATCTCGACGTACAGCGGCGGCATGCGCCGACGGCTCGACCTCGCAGCCGCGCTGATCCACGAACCCGACGTGCTCTTTCTCGACGAACCGACAACCGGCCTCGATCCCGCCAGCCGCCAGACCGTCTGGGAGGAAGTGCAGCGGCTCAACCGCGAGCTCGGCATGACCATCTTCCTCACGACCCAGTACCTGGAGGAGGCGGACCTGTTGTGCGAGCGCGTCGGCATCATCGCGAACGGCCGCATCGTCGCCGAGGGCACGCCGAGCGACCTGAAGCGCACGGTCGGCACCGACCTCATCATCGTGCTCGTCGACGGCGACGCCTCGCAGATCCCGCAGGTGCTGAACACCGTCACGGGTGTCGAGCGAGTCGAGATCCGCGGCGACGAGGTGCTCGTTGCCGCAGCCGACGGCGCCGCCGCGATCAGCCCTGTTGCCGTCGCCCTCGACCGCAGCGCCATTCGGGTGCGCGAGCTGACCCTCCGAACCCCGACCCTCGACGACGTCTTCCTCGAGCTCACCGGCGGCCACCTCCAGGAGGACGGCTCGTGACGGCGGCTGCGATCCCTTCAGGAGCGGTCCCTCGTGTCACCGCCCGGCGCGCAGGCTTCGTGGCCGATCTGGCCACCGTCGCCCGCCGCGCGCTGCGGCTTGCAGCACGGGAGCCGGAGGCGATCGCACCCGCGCTCACGATCCCGGTCTTCTTCTTCATCGTGAACATCGGCGCGTTGCAGAGCTTCGTCGAGGACGGCTTCCCGGGTCTCGACTTCAAGGCGTTCCAGCTCCCTGTCGCGATCCTCAACGCGGTGACAGGCGTGTCGCGCGCCGGCTCGCTCGTGACCGACATCCAGAACGGCTACTTCGATCGCCTGCTGCTCACGCCGGTTCGGCGTGCCACGCTGCTGTTGGGGCTGATGATCGCCGACTTCGTGCTCGTCTGCGCACTCACGGTCCCGGTCGCAGTGCTCGGGTTCGCGGTGGGCGTACGGTTCGAGACCGGCCTGCTGGGTGTGCTCGCCTTCATCGTGCTCGCGGGTGCGTGGGGCCTGGCGTTCACCGGCTTCGCGTATGCGATCGCGCTCAAGACCGGGAACCCTGCAGCGGTCAACGCGAGCTTCCTCCTGTTCTTCCCCTTCCTGTTCCTGACGACGGCGTTCCTGCCCCAGGCCGCGCTCACCGGTTGGCTCGATGCCGTGGCGACGTTCAACCCTGTCACCTACGTGCTGGAGGCCGAGCGAGACCTCATCCTCGTCGGTTGGGAGCCCGCCGATCTCGGCCAGGCGCTCTTCGCGATCGGCCTCGTCGGTGCCGTGAGCTTCTCGCTCGCCTTTCTCGCGCTCCGGGGCCGGCTTCGCTCCGGTTGACCTCGATCACACGTGACTCACGGGGATCTCGGCGCGGTCCGAACGATTCGGACATTTCTCCGTTCCCAGCGCGGCGAGGCGGGCGCGCGTTAGGTTCCGTTCGGGCAGTTGGGGGGCAAGTGACCGTTCGGATCTGGTTCCGGCTCGGCGTCGCCGCGACGGTCGCCGACATCGCCACGACCTTCGTCGCGCTCCGCCTCTACGTCGGCCTCTACGAAGCGAACCCGTTCGCCTCCCAGATCATCGACGCGATCGGGCTCGAGGGCATGCTCGTCGTGCGACTGATCGCGGGGATCGGCATCTGCTGGTTCGCGCTGCGCGCGTTCACGGCATGGCGCGCCAAGGTCGCGCTGGCGTTCGCGGCGGGCTTCTGGTTCCTGGTGGCGGCGTCGAACCTCTACGAGATCACGCGTTTCACGTAGCGCCCGAGGGCGCGTCCACCCCGCTCGCTCCGCTCGCGCCCGAGGGCGCGTCCACCCCGCTCGCTCCGCTCGCGCCCGAGGGCGCTATGCCGCGTGGGCGGGGCCGCGGGCGATCTCCCAGCAACCCTTGCCGCGTTGCTTCGCCGTGTACATCGCCGCGTCCGCCGCGGCGAGGAGCGAGTCGACGGAGTCGACGACCGCGGGGATCGCGATGCCGATCGACGTGCCGACGTGCAGGCGCTCCCCTTCGTAACCGATCGGGGCGACGATCGCCTCGATCAGCCGCGACGCGAGGGCGCCGACTGCGCCTTCGTCCTCCGCGCCCTCGACGACCACGACGAACTCGTCGCCGCCGAGGCGGGCAACTGTCCCTCCGTGGTCGCCGAGCACCCGTTCGAGACGGTTCGCGGTCTCGATCAGCACGGCATCACCGGCGTCGTGCCCGTAGCGGTCGTTGATCGACTTGAACCCGTCAAGGTCGCAGAACAGCACCGCGAAACGAAATCCGAAGCGTTGCGCGCGTCGCAACGCCTGGTCGAGCCGATCACGCATCAGCGATCGATTCGGAAGCCCTGTCAGCACGTCGTGGGTAGCGAGATGTCGGAGTTTGGCTTGCAGCTCCTCGGCCTGACGCCGCGCGTTGAACAGCTCGGTGACATCCCGGAGCGCGACCACGAAGTCGCCGTCGTCGCGCTTGGCGAAGAGGAGCTCGAGCGATGTGCCGTCGAGCTCGGCGATGAGCTGCACCGCCAACCGGTCGAACATGCCCGACAGGGCCAGGACGAGCATCTCGCCGTCGGTGTCCTCGAGCAGGTCGACGGCGTCGCGCCCCACGAGCCAATCGCGGTCGCGTCTCAGCATGCGGCACGCTTCGCGATTGGCTTCGCGGATCGTGCCCTGCGTGATCACGATCGTGGCAACCGGCACCGAGTCCAGCTCGAGCACGTACTCCATCAGGTCCCTCCGAGCAACGATCCGAGATCGTCGACCAATTCACACACCCGCTGGAACAGGGGCTGGCGTTCGTGCTCGGCGACGTTGACCGCGACGAGCATCTCGTCGATCGCGCGGTCGGTCTCGAGCACCGCCTCCTCGACCACCATCGCCGCGAGCGCGTCCGCTGCTCGCAACACCGCCGCGAACGGCGCGAGCGCACCTTCCGAACGGTGGTGACCGCCGACGGCCGCGACGGCGTCGTCGCGAAAGCCGAGCGCGGCGACGGCGCGCGCACCCAACTCGGCATGCGTGGTGCCGAGCACCGCTTGCTCCGCGTCGACGAGCGTGTCGCCGGCCGCCGTTGCCGCGAGCACCTCGTCGTAGCGGTCGCGGGCTCGACGGAACACGAGTGCCGTCCCTACGTCGTGGAGCAGGCCGGCGCTGAACGCCTCGCCGGGATCGACGCCGAGCCGGGGCGCGAGCAAGCCGCTCGCCGCCGCAGCGGCAACCGAGTGGCTCCAGAAGCCGTCGGGCACCGACAAACCCTCTGCCGTCCCGATGTCGAGGATGGCGGTCGCAACCACCGACCGCAGTGTGCTGAGCCCGACCACCGTCACCGCTCGCCACGCGCTGGACACGGGCTCGGGAAGCCCGTAGTACGACGCGTTCGCGAGCTGGATGAGCCGCGCCGACAGGCTCGGGTCGCTCTCGATGACCTTGCCGAGCGTCTCGGCGGACGTGCGCGGGTCGTCGAGCATCCGCATCAGCCGCATCGCGGCGCCCGGCTGCACCGGGATGCGCGTGACCTCGGCCACGAGCTGTTCGACGCTCGCCCCCGTTGTGGTACTCACCGGCTCCTCCGTGCTCGCCCCACGTGAACTTCCGCGAGTACCAGTACGGTCGGCTCGCGAGCCGCATCCCTGAACCCGCAGAACGTCTGCTGCGGTGCGGTCACGCAAACGCACGACCTGGGCCGGCTCTCGACGACCCCGGTCGTGACCCTGTGATGACCCCGGGGTTTGCGCTCGCGGGCGAACCGGTGTTCGATGATCGGGTGGCGCTGTGGTGGGGGATTCCCCGGTTCTCGTCGGTCGAGACCTGGCCGGGCAGGGGCTGGCTCGTGGAGTCCGACGACGGCGGGATCCAGTTCGTGCACGACGTGGCCGCGCAGCTCGCGCCGGGAGTGCAGCCGGACCGGCGCTTCAACAACCCGCCGCAGGTCGTGCGACGATGCGACACGGCGCGACCCGAGGTTCCCACGGCGCACCGTTACCGACCCGCTCGCCCCCGCGCAGCGAGCGCGCTCGGGGGGAGAACCGCGATCACAGTCGAGGAACCGGCCCCCGCGCCGCCTCGACAGCGCGCCGCGGCAACCGAACCCACCGGCGACGAGACGGCTGCCTTCTGCCATCAGAGCCGCGCGGTCCAGCGACGAACGGCAGGCCGCGCGAAGGCGCTGCTGATCTCGTTGCTGGACGATCGCCAGCGCGCCGAGCTCGCGGCCAGTCACACGTTCTGGGTGCACGGTCGATTTGGGTCCGTACGGCTCGGCAGGGCGTACGACCTCGCGCACCGATCGACGCCCGCGTGGCACGTGGAACGCAAGCTGTGCGTCATCACCACTGCCCATCAACGGCTACCGCCAGCGGACGAATGGACGAGCATGTTGCTGACGCTGCATCACGATGCGCCGCGGTTCTTCCGTGTCGCCAACGTGTTGCGCCGCGACCGCTACGGCAACAGCGGGCGCGCTCGCGAGTACGACCTCTCCGAGGCGCTTCGGCGCGGGCGAATACTCGACGCCGCCTACCTCGCGTCCGACCTCGGTCGCGGCCACGCCACGCCGGGCGCGGTCTGGGCCGCGCTGATCCTCGACCGGCACGCGCGGCTCGATCCAGGCACCGCGACGGTGTTCCTCGCGCATCACGCACCGTTGCTCGCCCGCGCGGCGACCTCGGCCCGTCGCGTGGATCGCGCGACGCTCGAAGAGTGGATTGGTGACACGCCGTTGTTCCGCGCGCATCGCGCCATGTCGACCCGTGACGCCGACGTCGAGTTCGGAGCCCGGTTGCAGGCCTCGCAGCGGGCGGTCAGGGGCGAATCGGTTTGCGACCCGCTGCCGTTCTCGGAAGGCTGAGGCCATGCTCGGGGAGCCCGCAACCCTGGCGGAAGTGCTGCTCTCGCGGGCCGACGACGAGCACGTCGGACTCCGGTTCGAGTCGGTGTCGTGGACATACCGCGAGCTCGTCGAGGCGTGCTCGCGGCGAGCTGCGTGGCTGGCCGGCCGTCGCCCGCACGGCAGACCCGACCACGTCGGCGTGCTGCTCGACAATGTGCCCGAGTTCTGGATGCTGCTCGGAGCCGCCGCCCTCAGCGGCACGACGATCGTCGGCGTGAACCCGACCCGACGCGGCGCGGCGCTCGCCCGCGACCTCGCGGCCACCGATTGCCACACGCTCGTCACCGAGCACGCCTTTGCATCGCTCCTCGAGGACGTGGATCCCGGGCTCGACACTGCTCGGATCCACATGATCGACGATCCGACGTACCGAACCCAGATCGAGGGGTGCCTCGCCGCCGCGCCCGAAGAAGCTGTGACGCCCGCCACGACGTTCATGTTGATCTTCACGTCAGGAACCACAGGCGCGCCGAAGGCGGTGCGAATGGGACACGGCCGCCTCACGGGGTATGCCGGCAAGCTCGGCGAGATGTTCGGCCTCACGGCTCTCGACGTGTGCTACTCGACGATGCCGCTGTTCCATTCGAACGCGATCGTCGCCGGTTGGGCGACTCCATTGCGCGCGGGCGCGACGTGCGTGCTGCGGCGCCGCTTCTCCGCGTCGGCCTTCTTGGACGATGTTCGTCGCTACGGCGCCACCTGGTGCAACTATGTCGGGAAGCCGCTCAGCTACGTGCTCGCGACACCCGAGCGGCCCGACGACACGGACAACCCGCTGCGGATCGCGTTCGGCAACGAAGCCGCTCCGCTCGACATCGAAAGGTTCGCGCGCCGGTTCGACTGCGTGGTCGCCGATGGCTATGGGTCGACCGAGGGTGGGATCGCGATGTCGCGCGGACCGGGCACCCCCGTTGGTTCGATCGGGACACCGCTGCCTCCACAGCGTGCGCTCGTGCTCGACCCCGAGACCGGCGAGGAACGCCCGCGCGCACTCCTCGACCGAGACGGCCGGCTGCTGAACGCGGCCGCGGCGATCGGCGAGATCGTCAACCCCGACGGCGGCGGTGGCTTCGAGGGCTACTACGGCGATCCCGGCGCGACGCGCGACCGAGTCCGGGACGGGCGCTACTGGACCGGCGACCTCGCCTATCGCGACGAGGAGGGTTGGTTCTACTTCGCGGGCCGCAGCGACGAATGGCTGCGCGTCGACGGCGAGAACTTCGGGGCAGCCCCGGTCGAGATGATCCTCGCCCGCACCCCGGGGGTCGCGCTCGTCGCCGTCTACGCTGTGCCAGCGCCGGACGCCGGCGACGAGGTCATGGCAGCGTTGCTGTTGACGCCCGGGACGCGCTGGTCGCCTGAGTCGTTTGCCGAGGTCCTCGCGGCGCAGGCAGATCTCTCGGCAAAATGGTGGCCGAGGTTCGTCCGCATCACCGCCTCCTTCCCGGCCACGGCAACGAGCAAGATCCTGAAGCGCACGCTGCGCGCCGAGGGCTGGTGGTCGACCGAGCCGGATCGCGTCTGGTGGCTGCCGGGTCGCGATGCCGGTGAGGACGGTTACCGCGTGTTCGATCGGCAGGCCGCCGCTACGTACCGCGTCCGTTTCGCGGACCACGGCCGATCCCACCTCGTGCCGTAACGGAGCTACGCGGGAGCCTCGACCGGGAGCACGCGCCGTTCCGTGGGGAACGAGCGACGCAGGTCGTCGACGAGATCCGCGCGCGTCGACCGGTAGGCCGGATCGTCCCAGAGGTTGTGCCACTGGCACGGGTCTTCCACGACGTTGTAGAGCTCGCCCTCGGTGCCCTCGTAGTGCACGCCGCACTTGGTGAGCACGCGTTCGCCCCACGTGGCCTCGAGTCCATTGGGTTGGCCGTCGGTGCTCTCCTCGTACTCGGTGCACAGCCAACCGTCGCGGTAGATCGAGCGCAGGTGCATGCCGTAGCCGGGAAACTGGCTGTCCCATTCGCACAGGGCGCGCTCGTGGGTGCCGGCGCCCGTTGCAGTGGGGAGCGCGGTGCCCTGCATCCAGTCGGCGGGTGCCACGCCGGCGATCGAGCAGAAGGTCGGCGCCAGGTCGACCTGACCGACCGGATCATGCACCTCGGCCGCCTCGATGCTCGCGCTGGCTGCGGGTTTCCACACGAAGGGCAGACGCATGAGCGCGTCGACGTGCCACGGACCCTTGAACACGAAGCCGAAGTCGCCCTGCAGCTCACCGTGATCGGTCGTGAAGATGACGTCGGTGTCGGCGAGCAGGCCCATCGCATCGAGATGGGCGATCACGCGGCCGAGCGCCTCGTCGATGAGCTCGTTCATCACGTGCGTCCGGGCGTTGATCTCGCGCACCTGGTCGTGGGTCAGGGACGCTGGCGAGAAGTACATCGGCCCACCTTCGGCGTTGGCGAAGGTGCCGCGGTACCAGCCCAGCCAGTGTGCGGGACGCCCGCTGAGGACGCGCTCGATCGCCTCCGGGCTCCCCGGATGACCGGGCGGGAGATCGAGTGCCCGCCAATCGACACGGTGCATCTCCGCTTCGGGAGGGTCCCACGGGTGGTGAGGATCGGGAAAGCTCATCCAGCAGAAGAAGTGCTCGCCGGCGCGCAGCGTGTCGAGCCATTCGATGGTGCGATCGGCGGTCCAGTCCGTGTGATACCACGCCCGCGGGATCGGATTGTGCTTCGTCTCCGGCGCGAGCGTGTCGCCGCCGGGATTCGCGCCGAGCAGCGTGCAGAAGCTCTCCAGATGTTCAGGATGGTGTTCTGCGATCCACCGGCCGTAGTGCTGCACCGGCCGGCCGTTGAACGCAGCAACGTGCGCCGCCTGGATCGAGTACTCGAAGCCGCGCCATGGGCCGGTGTCGCCGCGTCGCCAGCGCGCGTTCTCCTCCCATCGGCCCTGCATGTCGAAGGCCGGCTCGAAGTGCGCCTTCCCGACGAGCGCCGTGCGGTAGCCGGCGCGCTCGTGCAGGTACTGCGCCACGCTCGGCGCGTCCTCGGGCAGGGCGACGCCGTTCGCCACGACGCCGTGGGTACGCGGGTACTGACCCGTGAGCATCGTGCAGCGCGCCGGCATGCACACGGTGTTCTGGTTGTACGCCCGGCGGAAGTTCAGCCCCTCGGACGCGAGGCGGTCGACGATCGGCGTGCGGGCAACCGAGCCGCCGTTGCAGCCGAGCGAGTCGTACCGCTGCTGGTCGGTGGTGACGAAGAGGATGTTGCGACCCATGCCCCGATCCTCGCATTCCGTCACCGGTACTGTCAATATCTCTTGACAGTGACGCTGACAATTCCTTAGGGTGTGCGGGTGAGCTCCCCTGCACCGTTGGACGCGCTCCAGGACGGCCGGCGGCTGCGCAGCGAACGCAGTCGCGCAGCGGTGGTCGACGCGCTGCTCGAGCTCTACAACGAGGGCGAGCTGCGACCCGGCACCGCCGACATCGCGGCGCGTGCGGGCATCTCGGAACGGTCGGTGTTCCGTCACTTCGAGGATCTCGACGCCCTTGTCGAAGCGGCGATCACCCGCCAGTGGAGCCGGATCGGGTACCTGTTCGCGCCGCCCGATGCGTCAGGGAGTCGTGTCGAGCGCGTCCGTGCACTCGTCGCGCAACGGCTCGCGATCCACGATGTTGCGGCCCCAGCCTTCCGCGCCGCGAACCTGCTCGCGCCCGAGTCGCCGCGGCTCGCCGCAACGTTCGCGCTCCGGCGCCGCATCCTCGACGACCAGATCGAGCAGCAGTTCGATCGTGAGCTCCGGCGCAGGGCACCGGCGGACCATGACCAGCTGCTGCGCGCCCTGTGCGCCCCGGCGAGCCTGGAGAGCGTCGAATACCTGCGGTCGCATGCCGGCCTGTCGCGGTCGGTGGCGCGCGGTGTGCTGATCAGAACCCTCGATGCATTGACAATGAGCAAGGCGGACCAATGACCGAGCACGTGACACCTGATGTTGCCTCGATCCTCTCGGCCTTCCGCGACGCGGACGGCGAGCCGGTCGTGATGATCAACCTGAACCGGTACCACGAGCGCGCGCAGTATGCACCCGATCATCCGCACGCGGCCCTCGGCCTGACCGGTCGCGACGCCTACGCGCACTACGGGGTCGTCGCGCAGCAGGCGGTGCAGCACGTCGGAGGGCACATTCTCTGGGCAGCTCCAACGCGCGAGGTGGTGATCGGCTGCGACCACGACCGCTACGACGAGGTTGTCGCGGTCTGGTATCCGAGCCGAACGGCGTTCCTGAATCTCACGAGCTATCCCGGCTACCAGGAATCGCACGTGCATCGGGAGGCTGCGGTCGCGCAAGCCACGATCATCGCCGCGAAGGGCTCTGCGCAACCCTTGCTCGAGAACCCGTTCGCCGGCGCCTCATGAAGCTCACGCTGCTCGGCACCGGCTCACCGATCCCTGCGCCGGATCGCGCCGGCGCGGCGAACCTCGTCCAGGTCGATGGCTGCAACCTGCTGTTCGATTGCGGCCGCGGCGTGCTGATCCGGCTTGCCGCGGCCGGTGTCATGCCGGCGATGTTGCACCGCGTGTTCCTCACGCACCTCCACAGCGATCACGTGACCGACTTCAACGACCTCGTCACGACCCGTTGGGCGATGTCGCCCGTCGAGAACCCGCTGCCCGTGACCGGACCTTCGGGCACCGCGCGCTTCGCAGCGAGGACGATCGAGATGCTCGTCGACGACATCGGCTACCGGATCGCGCACCACGACGATCTGCAATGGCAACCTGGATGCGACGTCGAGGAAGTGCAAGGCGGCGTGGCGTGGGAGCACAATGACGTCCGCGTGCTCGCCGCGCCCACCGATCATCGACCGGTCGCCCCGACCGTCGGGTACCGCGTCGAGCACGCAGGAGCGGCGATCGTGCTGGCGGGCGACACGGTCCCGTGCGACGGGCTGCAGCGGCTGTGCGCCGGCGCCGACATCTATGTGCAGACGGTGATCCGCGCCGACCTCGTCCGATCGATCCCCTCGGCACGCCTGCACGACATCTGCGACTACCACTCGACCTGCGAGCAAGCGGGGGCGACCGCACGCGACGCGGGCGTCGCGACACTCGTGCTCACGCATCAGGTGCCGCCGCCAACGCCGGGAAGCGCCGGCGACTGGGTCGACGCGGCGCGGAGCAGCGGATTCGAGGGCAACATCGTCTTCGCGGAGGACCTCCTTTCCCTCGAGGTGTGACTGCGTCCTGATCCACCGCAGGCGAACTCCGGTGCGGGTTAAGGTCGACGCATGCCGCGCGACCCGTCGCACGTCTCGGAGTTGTTCGATCCCCATGCGTGGAAGTCCGTCGACGGGTTCGGCGGCGATGCCCTGCACGACGTCACGTACCACCGCGCCGTCGAGAGCGGCACGGTCCGGATCGCGTTCAACCGGCCCGAGGTCCGCAACGCCTTCCGCCCGCACACCGTCGATGAGCTGTACCGGTGCCTCGACCACGCCAGGCAGGCGACCGACGTCGGATGCGTCGTCCTCACGGGCAACGGACCTTCTCCCCGCGACGGTGGATGGGCGTTCTGCAGCGGCGGCGACCAACGCATCAGGGGCAAGAGCGGCTACCAGTACGCCGGCGGCGACACCGCGGCCACGGTCGATGCTGCCCGCACGGGTCGCCTCCACATCCTCGAGGTGCAGCGCCTCATCAGGTTCATGCCGAAGATCGTCATCTGCGCGGTCCCGGGCTGGGCCGCCGGCGGAGGTCACAGCCTCCATGTGGTGTGCGATCTCACCATCGCGAGCGCAGAGCACGCCCGCTTCAAGCAGACCGACGCCGACGTCGCGAGCTTCGACGGCGGCTTCGGCAGCGCGTATCTGGCTCGCCAAGTCGGGCAGAAGTTCGCTCGCGAGATCTTCTTCCTCGGCGACGAGTACTCCGCCGCCGACGCCCACCGGATGGGGATGGTGAACGCCGTTGTCCCGCACGCCGAGCTGGAATGCACGGCATTGGAATGGGCGAGCAAGATCAACCGCAAGAGCCCGACGTCACAACGCATGCTGAAGTTCGCGTTCAACCTCGTCGACGACGGTCTCGTCGGCCAGCAGGTGTTCGCTGGCGAAGCGACCCGCCTCGCGTACATGACGGACGAGGCCGAGGAAGGTCGTGACGCCTTCCTCGAAAAGCGCGAACCCGACTGGACGTCCTTCCCCTGGCACTTCTGATGCTGGTGCCGCAGCTTCGCACCGAGCGTTTGCTGCTCCGTGGGTGGCTCGACGACGATCGTGAACCGTTCGCCGAGTTGAACGCCGACCCCACGGTGATGGAGCACTTCCCCGCGACGCTGACCCGCGCGCAGTCGGACGCCTTCGTCGACGCGATGATCGCGTCGTGGGAGGAACAGGGCTTCGGATTGTGGTGCGTGGAGCGTCCCGACGAGCCCGGCTGCATCGGCTTCACCGGATTGAACATCCCTGGCTTCGAGGCTGCGTTCACGCCATGTGTCGAGATCGGTTGGCGCTTCGCGCATCACGTCTGGGGACGTGGGTATGCCCCCGAGGCCGCGCGGGCAGCGCTCGACTACGCGTGGACGCGTGGCCTCGACGAGGTCGTGTCCTTCACGAGCACCAAGAACGTGAACTCGCGACGAGTCATGGAGAAGATCGGGATGCTCCACGATCCTGACGGCGACTTCGATCATCCCCGTCTCGCCGGAGGCGACCCGCTCCGCCCCCACGTCCTCTACCGGGTGCGTCGCTCGACGTAGTAGTCGATACCGAGGTGGGTGATCTGTTCCTCACCGATCATCCAGCGCAACGTGTTCTTGAGCTTGGTCAGCTGGATGAACAGATCGTGCTCGGGATAGAGGCCGGGCGCGACCTGCGGTGATTTGTAGTAGAAGCTCAGCCACTCCTGGATACCGCCGAGCCCGCAACGCTGCGCGAGGTCCGAGAACAGGACGAGGTCGAGCGCGAGGGGCGCCGCGAGGATCGAGTCGCGGCACAAGAAGTCGACCTTCATCTGCATCGGATACCCCAGCCATCCGACGATGTCGATGTTGTCCCATCCCTCCTTGTTGTCGCCGCGGGGCGGGTAGTAGTTGATCCGGACCTTGTGGTACATGTCGCCGTAGAGCGAGGGATACAGGTCCGGCTGGAGGATGTACTCGAGCACGCCCAGCTTGCTCTCCTCCTTCGTCTTGAAGCTCTCGGGATCGTCGAGCACCTCGCCATCGCGATTCCCCAGGATGTTCGTGCTGTACCACCCTGCGACCCCGAGCATCCGCGCCTTGAACATTGGAGCGAGCACTGTTTTCAGCAGCGTCTGACCGGTCTTGAAGTCCTTTCCCGAGATCGCGACCACATGCTCGTTCGCGTATTCGCGGAGCGCGGGCACGTCGACGGTGAGGTTCGGAGCGCCGTTCGCGAACGGCAGGCCCTCCTGGAGCGCAGCGTACGCGTACAGCATCGACGGCGCGATCGTCGGATCGTTGTTGTCGATTGCGCGCTCGAAGCTCGCGAGGTCGGCATGCGAGGCACCGGGTTCGAGGAAGATCTCGGTGCTGCCACACCAGATCATCACGATCCTTTCGCAATGATGCTCGTCGCGGAAGCGGCCGATGTCTTCGCGGATGCCTTCCAGCATCGCTCGTTTGTTGGTGCGGTCCTTGACATTCGGTCCGTCGAGGCGCTTCACGTACGCAGGGTCGAACGCGGCCGGCATCGGGCGGACGGCTCGCAACGCCTCCGCGACGGGTTCGAGATGACGGCCCGTGTCGAGCACGCCAGCGCGCGAGGCGGCGGTGTAGGCATCGTCGGGAAACGGATCCCACGCCCCGAACACCAGGTCGTCGAGCGCCGCGAGCGGCACGAGCTCGCGGATGAGCGGCGAACGGCCGTCGGTGCGCTTGCCGATGCGCATCGTGCCCATCTGCGTCAGGGAACCGATCGGTTCGCCCATGCCTCGGCGCGCGAGCTCGACACCGGCCATGAGCGTGCTCGCCACCGCACCGAGGCCGACGGTGAGCACCCCGAGCTTGCCCGAGGCCGGGACGATGGCGGGCGGCTGAGGAAGCGCCATGATCACTCCGATGTCGGGTTCAGCGGACTGCGGACGCAGGCAACGTAGCGCCCCCAGTCGTTCCGGGCTCCGTGTGCTCGCACCGTGGTGGCGGATGCTGGTCGCGTGTCAAACCGGGAATGTATGGACGCGCCCCGGCGCCGGCACTGCCGTGCGTGAAGAACGCCGCCTGGTTCTCGGACCGCGACGTCACGCGCATCGGGCACGAACACGACTGGGGCGCGACCCGTTGGTACGCCAGCGTCATGCTCGATGGTGTCGTCAGCGTCGGTGACCCGATCGAGGTCGAGCCGGACGTCGCTACTGCTCGCTCATGATCGCCGCGAACTCGGCCGCCGCGTCGCGCGCCGCGCGTCCAGCAACCATCATCGTCACCCTGCGGAGCGCGCCGGCGTAGCGGAACGGTGCCGTGTAACCCTCGCCGATCGCAGGGCCGAGCTCCCACCCGCAGGTCAGCCCCGCACCAATGATCGAGTTGCGCACCGGCGTCGTGCGCGCGAGCGGTCCCTCACCGACGACCTTGCCGTCGACGAACAGCCGACCGGTGCCGGAGAAGTCGCCGTTGCTCGTGAACTCGTACGCGAGCTCGCGGGCGTCGGGCGCTATCCGCGTCATGGCGTCGATCGTGAAGCGTTCGTGTCCCAACAGGTTGTGCACGTAGCGCAGGCGGCCCCCGAGCACGTGCAACGACCAGCCCCCGAGCACCGTGCCCATCGCCAGCAGCACCCCGTCGTGCACCGTCGACATCGTCGCATCGGGCGTCAGCTCTGCGACGATCCGGTGGTCGCGGTTCCGGGCATTCACTGTGACGTGCTCAGGGATCGCAGCGCCATGCGGCCAGAACACGTAGCGCTCGCGCGCCTCGAAGTTGTGGCGCGGCGCGAGCAGCGCGGCAAGCGGGCGGTTGTCGAGCGGCAACACGTGGTACCGGCGTGCCTCGTGCCACCACAGGTCGATCAGCTCGGCGAGCTTCTCGGGATGCGCTGCCGCGAGATCGTCGCACTCGGAGAGGTCGGCGGCAACGTGGTAGAGCTCCCACACGTCGTCGTCGAACGGCGCGTCGGGGTCGAGGCCGTCGTCGTACATGTGCCCCAGAGGCTTGAACGTCACGGCCTTCCAGCCGTCGTGGTAGATGGCGCGGCTCCCGAGCATCTCGAAGTACTGCGTGACGCGCGCTGCCGGAGCGCCCGAGTCGCGCAGGACGCTCGCGAAGCTCGAGCCTTCGATCTCGGCCTGCGCGACACCGGCGAGCTCCTTCGGGGCGTCGATGCCCGCGAGGTCGAGCAACGTCGGCAACACGTCGATCGCGTGCGCGAACTGGCTGCGGATCTCGCCCCGCGCTTCGAGACCGTTCGTCCAGTGGATGATGCACGGATCGGCCACACCACCCTCGTGCACCTCTCGCTTCCACCGCTTGAACGGCGTGTTGCCGGCCATCGTCCAGCCCCAGGGATAATTGTTGTGCGCGCTCGGCGTGCCGAGCTCGGCGATGCGTGCCCGCAGCTCTCGGCGGCCCGCAGGGTTGCCGTTCCAGAGGCGCGCGTCGTTGATGCTCCCCTTCGGCCCGCCCTCTGCGCTCGCACCGTTGTCCGACACCAACACGACGATCGTGTCGTCGAGCTCACCGAGCTGGTGCTCGATGAACGCGAGCACGCGGCCCACGTGGTGGTCGGCATGGGAGAGAAAGCCGGCGAAGCACTCCATGAACCGCGCGGCGACCCGCTGATCCTCTTCCTTCAGCGTGTCCCACGCAGGCACCCAGCTCGGCCGGGGTGACAACCTCGTGCCGGGCGGCAGGAGGCCCAGCCGCTGTTGACGATCGAAGCTCGCAGCGCGCCATGCGTCCCATCCGCGGTCGAACCGTCCGGCGTACCTCTCGATCCACTCGCCCGGAGCGTGGTGCGGCGAATGGCACGCGCCGGTCGCGAGGTATGCGAACCACGGCTGGTCGGCCGAGACCGATCGGATCTCACTGAGGTAGTGGATCATCCGGTCGGCGAGATCCTCCGTCAGGTGATAACCGTCATGGCGGGGGGGTTCGACGCCGTGGTTGTCCTGGTAGAGCGTCGGCACGAACTGGTGCGTCTCGCCACCATGGAAGCCGTACCAGCGCTGGAACCCGCGGGCACACGGCCATGTGTCGCGCGGCGCGGCCATGTGAGTCTGATCCTCTGGCGTGAGGTGCCACTTGCCGACCGCCACCGGCGCGTACCCGCGCGCGGCGAGGATCTCCGGGAGCATGCCGTTGCGGCGCGGGATCCGACCCCAGTAACCGGGGAACCCGACGGCCAGATCGGCGATGCGGCCCATCCCGTTCGAGTGATGGTTGCGGCCGGTGAGCAGGCACGCGCGCGTCGGGCTACAGAGCGCGGTGGTATGGAAGTTCGCGAGCCGGACACCTCCCGCGGCGAGCCGGTCGAAGTTCGGGGTCGCGAGGTCGGAGCCGTAGCAGCCGAGCTGTGCGTACCCGACGTCGTCGAGGACGATCAGCAAGATGTTGGGCGCGCCCGCCGGCGGCGTGGGATCGGGTGGCCACCACGGCGTCGACTCGCGCCAGGTCGGCCCGATCGTTCCCATGAACTCCTGGGCGGTCGAGCTGTTCATGTCAGCGGATGCGCGGTTCGATGCGCTGGCCCGACGAGAACGCCTGCTGGCCCTCGAGCAGCGCTGCAGGGTCGCTGCCGACTCGGATGAGGATCTTTCCGATGTCGAGCGCCTGCATCCGCGAGAGCTCGCGCGCGGCCCAGATGGAGCGAACGGTTCCCTGGATCGCCGTCGCCGGCGATTGCGCAATCGCGTTCGCCGCCCATCGCGCGGTCTCCTCGAGCTGGTCGCCGGCGACGACCTCGGACACCAGACCGACCTGATGAGCACGTTCCGCCGACATGCGTTCGCGCGCGCCGAGCAGCGCGAGCCGCATGATCTCGTGGAACGGCATCTTCTGGAGCATGTGCATGGATTCGAAGCACGCGGTCATGCCGTAGGTCACGTGCGGATCGAAGAAGGTCGCGTGCTCCGCAGCGATGATGAACTCGACCTCGCCGAGGATGTAGAACGCGCCACCGCAGGCCATGCCGTTGACCGCGGCGATGACCGGCTTCCACAGGTCGTTCGACTTCGGCCCGATGTTCTCCCCCGGATCGTCGAAGTGCCACGGCGTCGCGTCGCGGCCGCCACCGATGGGCACGGCGGCTCGCCCAGCGCTCTCGGGGTCGTCGCCCCAGTGGCCCATCGTCTCGGTGCGGTCGATGCCGGTGCAGAACGCCCGCTCCCCCGCGCCCGTGAGCACGATGCAGCGCACATCGTCGTTGTGCCGAGACGATCGCCAAACGGACTTCAGCTCGAGCTGCATCCGGTAGTTGAACGCGTTGTGCACCTCGGGCCGGTTCATCGTGACCCACGCAACCCCGTCGCGCTCGTCGTACAGGAGCGTCTCGAACCGCTCAGGCGAGATCAGGTCCATGCGCGTGGACGGTACACGGATCGGAGCGCGCGCATCACCTCCGACGCTCGCGTCCCACGAGAACGTCACCTGTGGTGGATCCCTGTGACGGAAGTCGCCGCTCAGAGGCGGCGGATGAACAGCTCCGCCCTCCGTGATCAGGGCGCACGTGCGGTGATGCGGCACAATGGTCGGATGGCGAAGAACGTGCTCGGCGGCGACCTCGAACCGTGTTCCTCGGATCCCCTCACGGGGTTCTACCGCGACGGCTGCTGCAATACCGGCGGCGACGACACGGGCGTTCATACCGTCTGCGCGGTGATGAGCGCCGCGTTCCTCGAGTTCTCGGCGGCGGCGGGAAACGATCTGTCGACCCCGCGACCCGAGTTCGGTTTCGTGGGGCTGAAGCCGGGCGACCACTGGTGTCTCTGCGCGCCCCGTTGGCAGGAAGCCTTCGAGGCCGAACAAGCACCGCAGGTCGTGCTGGCAGCGACGCAGATCCAAACGCTCGAGTGGTGCGGCCTCGACGACCTCGTCGCGAACGCGATCGACGCCGACAGGCGCGAGCGCTAGTCGCGAAACTCGGGTGCGCGGTCCTCCCTGCGGGCACGGACCGCCTCTTCGAAGTTCTGCGTCGTCAGGCGGACATACAGCTGGCTCGTGCCCTCGTGATCCATGTGCGCTGCGAGGCTCCCGGCTTCCAGTCCCGACCACAGCAGGCGCTTGCTCAGCTCGATGCCGACCCGGCTCCACCCGATGATCTGCTCGGCCACCGCGTAGCACTCTTCGAGCAACGTGTCGGCCGGAACGACACGACTCACGATCCCGATCCGCTCGGCCTCCGTCGCGTCGACATCGCGACCGGTCAGCATGATGTCGAAGGCACGCGAGGTTCCGACGGTGCGCGGCAGCAGGTAGCTGATCCCGAGCTCCGCCGACGTCAAGCCGTTGTTGATGCCTGCAGCTCGAAAGTAGGCAGCGTCGCTCGCGATGCGGATGTCCATCGCCATCGCGAGACAGAACCCGCCGCCGATCGCAGCACCGTTGATCGCGCCGATCACCGGCTGGTGCAGGTGACGCAGGGCACGGATCACGTCGTCGAGGAGCCGCATCGCTCGTTGTGCGATCGTCGTGAGGGTCAACCCGTCGATATCGGGCATCACCCCCGGGTCCTCGAGGTCCGCGCCCGAGCAGAAGCCGTTGCCGGCGCCGGTGATCACCACCACGCGCACGCTGTTGTCGCGACCGATTGCCTCGAGCGCCTCGCGGAACGGGATCATCACGTCGAACGCCATCGCGTTCATCCGTTCGGGACGGTTCAGCGTGATCCGGGCGACGCCCGGACGCGGCCGATCGGTGACGACGAAGCTCATCGGGTCAACCCGACGTGACGCCGAGCGGGTGGTCGACGAAGAAGTCCCACATGATCTCGTTGGCGTCGATCGACATCGTGGTGAACCCGACGACCGACTCGATGCTCTGCGAGAACGCGCTCCCGGGCCAGGTGTGGCCTCCCCCTTCGATCCGGTACAGCTGCGCGTCGGCAGGGAAGCAGTCGTACGACACGAGCGTCACGTCGGCGGTCACCTCGCGCTCGGTGGGTTCGACGGCGCAGCCGTTGCGCTCGGCCCACACGGCGACCATCTCCGGCACGCTCGGCCCCTCGGCCGTCTCGTCGACCAGACCCGAGTCGCCGAGCGTCTCACCCGACCCGTCGGGGTTGGGGAGGTCGGCGACGGATTCGCCGACCCCGCCGTCGAAGGCCACGAAGGTGTCGGCAGTGCCATGGAACGCGACCACCGGCACCGGCCGGCTCGCATCGCAACCCTCTGCTGCCTGGACACCGGCCACCGGAGCGACGGCAGCGATGCGATCCGCGTACACGCACGCGATCGCCGACGTCATGAACGCGCCATTCGACAAGCCCGTCACGAACACGCGCGCAGTGTCGACGCACAGCGTCGCCTCCACCTCGTCGAGCAGCACACCGATGAACGCCATGTCGGCGGAGCCGAACCCGGTGTCCCACCGCGGCACGGGCCCGGTGCCGTGCGGCGTGATGGTCACGAACCCTTGCTCGTCGCCGTAGGCGCGCAGTTCGCTCATCAGCAGATGGATGTCGGCGCCCTCGCTGTAGCCGTGGAGATCCACGACGACCGGTGTCGGTGTCGACGCGTCGTAGCCCCTCGGGACGTGCCGGTAGTACCAGCGCTCGACGCCGCCCGATGTCGTCGTGACCTTCTCGTCGGCTCCAGGGCGCACGGTGGCGTCGCCGCCGCATCCTGCGCTTGCCGCCACCGGCGGAGTCGACGTGACCGGCGCGGTTGAACTGGTCGTGGGCCCGGACGCGGTCGTGGGTGTTGCGGGCTGGCCCGCCGTGGTCTGGCCTGCCGTGGTCTGGGAGGTGACCGATTCCGAACCCGACGACCCGCAGGCGCCGACGAAGACCACGAGCGCAGCGAGCAGGATCGGTGACGTTCGCATGCAACGCATCATCGCGTCGGCGCGCCGTCCGTGTCAGACTCCGCGTCAATGAGCCACTGGCGTCGGCTCGGCGGAGCTCTGGTGGCCCTCGTCGCGGTGGTGACGATCGGCACGATCGGCTACGTGCTGCTGGGGTTCTCGCTGCTCGACGCGTTCTACCAGACGATCACGACGGTCGCGACCGTCGGGTATCGCGAGGTCGAACCGCTCGACTCGACCGGCAAGCTGTTCACGAGCGCCCTCATCCTCGTGGGCGTTGGCACCACGTTGTACGCCCTGAGCGTGCTCATCGAGACCGTCATCGAGGGCCGGCTACAAGATCTCCTGGGGAGGCGGCGCATGACCCGAACGATCGAGAACCTGCGCGACCATGTGATCATCTGCGGCTGGGGCAGGGTCGGGCGCAGCATCGCCGATGAGCTCGACGGCTCGGATCGCTCCGTCGTCGTCGTCGACAGCGATCCGGCGCGCGCCGCCTCGTGCCCTTATCCGGTCGTCGAAGGCGACGCAACCGAGGATGTCACGCTCATCCAGGCCGGCATCGCGCGGGCGACGGCGCTCGTCGCCGCAGTGAACGGTGACGCCGAGAACCTATTCGTGACGATCAACGCCCGCGCGCTGAACCCCGACCTGTTCATCGTGAGCCGGGTGCGGAGCGACAGCCACGAAGACAAGCTCCGCCGCGTCGGCGCCGATCGCGTGGTGAACCCGCAGAGCATCGGGGGCGCTCGCATCGCCGCGTTCGTGCTCCAGCCGAACGTGGCCGCGTTCGTCGACGTCGTGATGCACGAGCGCAACCTCGAGTTCCGCCTCGGGGAGATCGACGTGCCGGCCGGGTCGCCGCTCGACGGTACGACCTTGCGCGAGGCTCACATCCGCGATCAGACGGGTGCGCTGGTCCTCGCGCTCCGCGACTCGAACGGCATGTTCACGACGAACCCGAGCCCCGAGACCGCGATTCGCGCGGGTCATGTGCTCATCGCGATCGGCACCGAACGCCAGCTCGCGGCGCTCGGGACCCTTGCCGGGGCCTGATCGAGCCGAGACACCGGCTCGCGCTCGCTCAGGGCTCCAGCTGCGCGACCAATGTCTTCGGCGCGACGACGCGGTACGCGTCCTCGATGATCGCGGCAAGCTCGTCCCAGTCGGGGCCGCGGTCGAGGCGCACGCCGAGCCAGCCGCGACCGCCGACGTAGGGCGGGCGGAAGAAGCGGTCCGGTTCCTCGGCGATCAACACCTCCTGCGCACCTGGTGGCGCAGCGCACCAGATCCCGAGAATGCCGTCGCCGTGATGATCCTCGACGAACGTAACGATCGTCTTCTTGCCGCGTACGAACCAGGTCGGCGATCCGTGGCTCGGCCGTTCGGTGACCTCGGGCAGCGCCATGCAGATCGCCCGCACGTGGTCGAGCGGTGTGCGGCGTGCCATCAGTTCACCTGGCGCGCCATCAGTTCACCTGGCGCGCATGCCCAGCCCAGTAGGGCTCTCGAAGTTTGAACTTCTGGAGTTTGCCGGTCGCGGTGCGCGCCAACGCGTCGCGCAGCTCCACACGTTTGGGGCACTTGTAGCCCGCGAGCTTCGTCTTCGTGTACGCAATGACGTCGTGCTCGCTGATCGTCGCGCCGTCGACAGGTACGACGAGCGCGAGCACCAGCTCACCCCACTTCTCGTCGGGGATACCGATCACCGCGACCTCCGCGACATCCGGGTGCGAGAAGATCACGTCCTCGACTTCGATCGAGCTGACGTTCTCGCCGCCGGAGATGATGACATCCTTCTTGCGGTCGGAGATCGTCAGGTGGTGCTCGTCGTCGAGCGAACCGCCATCACCGGTGTGGAACCAGTTCGCTCCGTCCGGCTCGTCGGCCGCGGCGTGGATCGCGTCGGCGGTGGCTTCGGGCTGATCCCAGTAGCCCTCCATGACGACGTTGCCGCGCGCGAGCACCTCACCGTCGGGGCCGATCCGGAGCTCGATCCCGATCGCTGGCGAGCCGGCACGGCTGAGTCCCTTCGCACGCTCGCCCGCGGGCAGGTCGTCGTACTCCGACCGGCCGCGGTTGATCGTGAGCAACGGCGACGTCTCGGTGAGCCCGTAGATCTGATTGAACTCCCATCCGAGCTCGCTCTCGACGCGCTCGATCGTGCGGGTCGGCGGCGGCGCGCCCGCGACGACGATCCGCACGCGTCCCCGCCCGGGCACGGCACCGTCCCACGTTGCGGCAGCGTCGAGAACCATGTTCACGACGGCAGGGGCGCCGCACAACAACGTCACGTCGTGGGCGTGCACGCGGTGCAGGATCTCGGCTCCGTCGACCTTGCGCAACACCACGTGGCGGCCGCCCATACCCGTCACCGCGTAGACCATCCCCCATCCGTTGCAATGGAATTGCGGGAGCGTGTGGAGGTAGACATCGCGGTCGCTCACCCCGGTGTGCCAGCCGAACGTCGACGCGTTGATCCAGAGGTTGCGGTGCGTGAGCTGCACGCCCTTCGGCCGCGCGGTCGTGCCGCTCGTGTAATTGATGGTCGCGGTCGCGTCTTCGTCGGGAGACCACTGCCGGGGCTCGACCGCGAACCGGTAGAGCTCCTCGTCGGCGTCGACGCCGATCACGACGCGGCGTTCGCACTCGACATCGGCGAGCGCGCCGTCGAGCTCGGGGTCGACGAGGAGGAGGCGCGCGCCGGAGTGCTCGACGATGTACCTGACCTCCTCGGCCGCCAGCCTGAAGTTGATCGGCACCAGGATGCGGCCCGAACCGGAGACCCCGAAGAAGCTCGTGTACAGGCGAGCTGCGTTCTGGCTGACGATCGCGACCCTCTCACCGACATCGATCCCGAGCGCGTCGAGCCCCGCGGCTTGCGCGCGGGCGCGGGCCGCCACCTCGCGATAGGTGAGCGAGCCCCAGCTCTCGGCCGGTTGATCCGGCTCGTCGACGAGCCCGACGCGCTCGCCGTAGACGAGCTCGGCGCGCCGGAGGAAGTCGTTGACCGTCAGCTCGACCTTCACCGGATCAGCCTTTCACGTCGGTGAGCTTCACCACCGCCGCCTTCGGTTGCGCGATGTCGCCTTCTGGGAGGAAGAAGCGCCAGAACACCATGCCGAAGGGGCGCCGTTCGGTGTCGAGCCAGTTGGGAACACCGGGATCCTCGTGGGCGATGACGATCCGGAAGCTTCCATCGGGCTCGAGGTCGGTGTTCGCGCGGTTGCGGCCGGCGTTTCGGTACTCGTAGTCGTAGGTCTGGAGGTAGCGGTTCCAGAGCGACACATTGCCGAACGCACAGTCCGGCCACCGCCCTGTGATCACGAGCGCCTCGTCCGGCGCGAGCGCGTACGGCGCCATCGAGTAGGCGGCATCGAACGCGGAGAACGCCATGTCGCCCGGCGTCTCCGGTTGGGGGAAGTCGTTCGGCGTCGTCGAGACCCAGCTCGGCTGCTGGCGCTCCCCCGGCTTGGCCTGCTCCAGCGTGCGGCCGCGGACGAAGTTCGTGACCCTGCGGATCCCGGCGGCGACCGACGCCTCGCTGCGCGGCGCCGGGGGAGGCGGCACTGCGAGATTCTCGATCACGAGCGGGATGCGCGCGAACGCGTTGGGGTCGCGACCCGCGGGCTCGGCCTCCTCGAAGTAGCAACGCACGATCACCTCGCTTGCACCCCTCGGCAACGCCATCCAGTTCCGTTCGCGCTCGTGACCGCCGAAGAACACCTCGAAGGTCCCGTCGGCGGCGACGTCGAAGTCGACGTGACGCAGCACACCGGCCGTGGCGTTGCTGTAGCCGCCCTCGGCGGTGTTCGTCTCGACGGTGAACGAGAAATACGGCGAGTTGCCGGTCGTCCCTGTGACACGGTAGGCAAGGTCGTCCCGCACCGGGGCCGAGTAGTACAGGGCGTCGGGGTTGTCGCCGAGCATCTTTCGGGTTCGCGTGACGATGGGCCGGAAGATCGGATGTTCGGGGTCGCTCTCGAACATCAGGAAGCAGCCGCCCTCGAGAATGTGCATCACGCTCCGGAAGCCGTCGTGCAGGTCGCCGAAGGCTCCGGCGCTCCACTCGTCGCCCAGGTAGCGCGCATCGACCTCCTGCAGCACCGCGATCAGCTCGCGAAACGCAGCTCGGGCTTCGCTCAAACCGCCACACTCCTCCGCATCTCCAGATGTCTCGAGATCGCTGTGCCTATCGCTCGCCTGCTCGCTGGTGCAACTACCCGCGTGGGAAGTGCGTGTACGCGTCCACGATGATCGGGGCGAACGCGATGGGCTCGGGCCGCTCGCCCGCGAGCAAACCCCGATGCAGGAGGTCACGCTCGATCGTCTCGAGGATGCGGTCGAGCGAGAGGTCGTCGTCGTGCTCGGCCCAACGCCGGCGATCCTGGGTGTCGGCAAAGCAGTACGCCTTCCAGCTCACGGAGAACCGCAGCGACGTCGGGGACACCTCCGCGACGCTCGTGTCGCCGTCGCGGAGCTGCCAGGACTGACCGGGGTGCAGCCGCATCCCGGGTCGGGCGAGCTCGACCGCACCGGTCGAGCCATCGTCGCCCGCGACCCGCGCAACGCCGTGGAAGACCGTGTCGGTGTCGAGGACCGCCGCGGTGTCGTGGCGAGGCTCGACGTCGACTCGCGGCCGGTCAGGACCATCGGGGTACGTGACGAGTGCTCCGCTCTCGCCCTGGCCGAAGAAGGCGATCGAGGTCGCGATGGGCATGTGCCAACGGGCGAACAGCCCGGAATGGTGCATCGCCACGAGCAGCCACTGTGGTGTGGTCTTGCGATTCGCGCCGCGGAACTCGGGCACGTCGGTGTGGACGGCGAGCTCCTGGCCAGGCAGGTACAGGTTCGCGTACACGATCGAAGGCACGACGACCTGACGTTCGTGGATCGCGCGCGCGGCCTCGATGAACGCTTCGTGGCGGCGGAACCGTTCGATCCCCGGCGCGAAAATGTCCTCGCCGTAGGCGTAGGTCTCACGGAAGTAGTTCGTGCGGGCGGCGACGGTCCGCACCGGCTGGCTCCGCTCGCGCTCCAACGCCCGCCGCAGGTGGTTGCGGACGGCGTCGAAACGCTGCGGAAGCTCCGGCGCGTAGCCCGTATCGAATCCTTCGTTGCTGTACATGCCGTAGGGCCCGAAATCGTCGCGGAGCCGCAACATCGTGGCTGCGCCCTCCTCGCCGAGGACCGGGTCGAGGATGATCGTCACACCACGAGCCTGCCAGACTGCGCGCATGGCACCCAAGCAAGGAACACTCGCAGTGATCGGCGCCGGCGTCGGGCGCACCGGAACCCATTCGCTGAAGCTGGCGTTGGAGCGACTGGTCGGTGGCACGTGCCATCACATGCTCGAGACGTTCGGCCACCCCGAGGAAGTCGCGGTGTGGCACGCAGCCGCCGAGGGCACGATGCCCGACTGGCACGAGTTCCTCGCCGGCTACACCTCGACCGTCGACTGGCCGAGCGCGGCGTTCTGGCCCGAGCTCTCCGAGGCCTACCCCGACGCGGTCGTGTTGCTGTCGGTGCGCAGCGCCGAATCATGGTGGAAGAGCGCTGACAACACGATCCTGAACGGCATGCGCGGGACGGCCGGACTCCCCGACGAGTGGCTCACGATGGTGCGGTCGTTGTTCGCGAGCCGCTTCTGCGACGACTACGAAGACGCTGCGAAGATGCAGGCGGCGTTCGAAGCGAACAACCAGCGCGCGCGTGACACGATCGCACCCGATCGATTGGTCGAGTGGACGCCGAGCGACGGCTGGGGCCCGATCTGCGCACGGCTCGGGATGCCGGTGCCCGACGAGCCGTTCCCGCTGACGAACACCACGGGCGAGTTCCGCGCCATGATGGGGCTCGCGCCCCTCTGAACGAGCCGCGATCTCATCCGAACGGCCCGCCGTCTCATCCGAACAGCCCGCCGTCTCATCCGAACGGCCCGCCGGGGGCGAAGGCGAACGCAGCGAAGCGTTCGGCGATACGCGCGTAGCCGGCGGGATTGGGGTGCAGATCGTCGGGCAGGTCGACGGCGTCGGCCGCGCCGAAGAGCTCCAGGCCGTCGAGGTAGTGCAAGTGCTCGTCGCCCGCCCCCCGGCGTCCCGCCACCGCCGCCTCGATCAGCTTCCGGATGCGCCGCAGCGTCAAGCAGCCGACGCGCACCTCCTCGGGAGCGTCCAGCACACCAAACTTCCTGTCGGCCGTTGGCGGTGTCGGGCCGGGATGATCCTCCGCGATCGGGCACACGATCGGCGAAACGAGGAGGAACGGCGTGGAAGGGCACCGCTCTCGCACGGTGTCGATGAAGCCGTGAAGTGCCGGCACGAAGGCGCGCTCGCGCATCGAGTCCGCGTTGACGACGTTGATGCCCGCCTTGACGGAGATGAGATCGGGCGCGAGATCGCCGATCGTGCGCGCAACGAACGCGTCGAGGTGACACTGTCCTGCCAGCGCCAGGCTCGTGAGCTCGACCGCTCCAAGCCGCGCCGCGGTCGCCGGCCAGGTCTGCGTGGGCGCCACGACCTCCATGCAGTGGCTGATCGAGCTGCCGTAGTGCACCCAGCGGCGCCGGCCGTGCGCCGGAGGTGCCTCGACGCGCGCACCGTCCGCGGCTCGGAGGCCGCGCAGCTCGACCGACGCGGCGACGGGAAGCCAGATCTCGACCTCATGCTGCTGGCCGTCGTTCGGCGCGACGTCGTCCCAGCGCAGCGTCAACACCTCGCCCGGCTCGAAACCGGTCACGGCACGAGTGCTGAAGTCGATGACGAAGCAATTTCCGCCTTCGGTCTCCTGCGTCCGCGCGGCGCCCCCGTCGATGACGAGGTCGAAACCGTGCACGCGCCGCGGATCCCCGTCGGTCCGGAACGATGTCGGCATCACCTCGAGCTCGAGCCAGGGCGAATCGGTGACAAAGGCGAGCCGCACCCCTGAGCTCATCCGCACCATCGCGTCGCAGAACACGTCTGGGATCTGCGCGCGGGTCCAGGCCGGTAACCGACGGGGTGAAATGCCGTCGTCGGTGCGATCGACGTCGAAGCAGTTCCGCAGCTCGACCGATCCGCCCTCGAGCGCGACCTCCTGCGCCATCGCAGCCCTCAGATCTCCGAGAAGGGTCGGCGGTCGCCGACCTCGGGTTGGCGACCGATCCGCAGCGGGCTGAGCGGCGCGTCGACCAGCAGCGTCCGTTGCACCCGGGCACCGAGCGACTGCTGGCGATTGCGCCAGGCGTGAAGGCGCGTGTCTTCGTCCCATGCCTGCTCGAACGCCGCCCACACCTCGAACGAGGGCAGCGCCCAGATCACGATGGCCTCGTCGTCGCTGACCATCGCGGTTCGGAACGCGCCGACCAACGTCAGATCGTGCGGCGCGACCACCGCAGTGCCGGTCTCCGCGAGCGCGTCGAGGTACGTGCGCGCCGATCCGGCGGGCAGGGTCACGAGCTCGTGCGCGTACACGTCACCCCGGATCTGCGCGGCGAGACACTCGTCGATCGTGGGACTCCACGGCTCGGGCACAAGGATGCGATCGACGCCACCGCGCCGGAACTCGGCGGCCTGCGCCCACCATTCCGCGAGTGCAGGGTCTTGCAGGGTCGGGTGTCCGAGCTCGTGCGAGAAGTCCGACGCGAGGCCGTTCCAGCCGTCGATCTCCCAGAGATTGACCACCTCGGGCCAGCGGCCGGTGCTGCCGACGGTGCCCCACACCCCGAAGCAGAGCTGGCGTCGTTCCTCGCGGGCGATGGGGCACCAGTTCGCGGTCATGTGATGCATGTAGCGAGCCCGGTTGTGTCCCTTGATGTCGATGAGCTCGTGGATGTAGACCTTGGAGTTCGCCACGCACCGCGAACCTACGCGCTCCCTCGCGTCAGCGCCCGAGCCAGTCGGCGAGCACCTCGGCTGTGTGCTCACCGATCTCGGGCGCGCGCCGGTGCTGCACACCCCTCACGGCGTCGAGCGATCCTCGCGCCCGAACGTGAGGATCCGCGGCGAGATCGGCCAGGTCGTTGGCCGGCGCGACCGGAATCCGCGCCGACAGGAACGCGTCCAGCACCGCGGCTCGCGGCCGCGCGCCGATCCATGCAGCGACTGCGGCGTCGAGCGCGTCGGCCTCGACATCCACTCGTTGCGACGCACGTCCCCATCGGTCGGTCGCGGCCGACATCCCGATCACAACGAGCACCCGCGCGACTTGTGCGTCCGTCGGGCCCGACAGCGCAATCCATCCGCCGTCGGCGCAGCGATAGACGTTGCGCGGCGCCGCCCCCGCGATCCGGCTGCCCGAGCGCTCGGGAGGCGACGTTGCGCCGTCCCACGCGACGATCGGGCTGGCGAGGAGCGCCAGGATCGGCTCGTACATGGCGACGTCGATGAAGGCACCGCCGGCGCCGCCAGCGGCACCACCAACGGCGCCGCGAGCGTCGCGCTCGTACAACGCGGCGAGCACCTGGTTGAGCCCTGCGATGGCGGTCAGCGTGTCGCCGAGCGCAACCGACGGGAGCGTGGGCGATCCTTCGGGCTCACCGTTGAGGTGGGCGAAGCCGCCGAAGGCCTCGACCACCGACCCGTTGCCTGGCCGCTCCGCGTACGGCCCTGTCGCACCGAAGGCCGTGACACTCACGAACACGATGTTCGGGTTGCGATCGCGCAGCGCGTCGTAGGTCCAGCCGCGACGGGCGAGGCGAGATCCACTCTCGTTGACCACGACCACATCGGCTGCGGCCGCGAGCGCGAACGCGAGCACGTCGTCGACGACGACCGACCGCTTGTTGCGCCCCGCGAGTGTCCACGCAACCGGCGTCGAGCCGCGTGCCGGGCCGACCCGCCGGAGCGGATCACCCTCGGGCGGTTCCACCTTCACGACGTCGGCGCCGAGGTCGCCGAGCATCGCGGCCAGCAACGGTGCGGGAAACAGCGTCGCCAGATCGAGCACCCGAACTCCGGAGAGCGCGTGCGTTGCTACCACTTCTGGACTACCTCTGGCACCACCCTGGCACCACCTCTGGGGGAGCGTCGCTTCGTAGGATGCAGCGATGGCCGCGATCACCGACGAGGGTATCGCCGTGCTCCGGAAGCGCATCGGAATCGCGCAACCGCACCCACAGCCGCCTCACTACCGAGCACCCAACGAGGACGCGTTCCGCCACGTCGCCGAGGCGTACGGCGACGACAACCCACTGTGGTGCGATCCCGACTACGCGGCCCGGACGCGCTGGCAGGGCCCGCTCGCACCGCCGCACCTCAACGGGGGCGACACGCTGATCGGAGAGAACGAGGTCGACCACCTCGACACGGAGACGCGCCGCCTCCTTGCCGGCGATCCCATACGCGGCGCGCACGCCTTCTACGCAGGCAGCTTCCGGGAGTGGTATGCACCGCTGCGGCCGGGGACGCAGATCGGTCGCCGGAATGCGCTCGTCGGCGTTCACGACAAGCAGAGCGAGTTCGCGAAACGCGCTGTGCACGAGTGGACTGCCGAGGTGTTCGCCGCAACCGCGCCGGTACCCGCGGCGTTGTCCGCACAGCAGCGGCTGATGATCCGCACCGAACGTGACGAAGCCGAGCGCGGCGGCAAGTACGACGACACAGAGATCCGCCCCTATACCGACGACGAGCTCGCGCGCATCGATGAGGTCTCTGCAACCGAGCCTGCACGCCGGCGCGGTGCCGATTGCCGCTGGTGGGAGGAGGTCCAAGTGGGGTCGGAGGTCGGCCCGCTGGTCAAGGGACCGCTGCGGGTCACCGACATGGTGTGCTGGCACGTTGGGATGGGCATGGGCCTGTATGGCGTGAAGCCATTGCGGCTCGGCTACCAGCAACGGCTCCGGGTGCCGAAGTTCTTCCGACCCGATCACCTGAACGTCCCCGATGTGCAACAGCGCGTGCATTGGGACGTCGAGTGGGCGCGGCGCGCGGGGAACCCCACGATCTACGACTACGGCCGCATGCGCGAGACGTGGCTCATCCACCTGTGCACGGACTGGATGGGCGACGACGGTTGGCTGTGGAAGCTCGACTGTGAGTTCCGGCTGTTCAACTACGTCGGCGACACGCACTGGATGCGCGGCGTGGTGACGCGCCACTATCTCGCCGATGGCGATCGTCCGGCGGTCGACCTCGAGGTGTGGGGCGAGAACCAGCGCGGCGCGCGAACAACTCCCGGTCACGCGACCGTCTTGCTGCCGAGCCGTGAACACGGCCCGGTCCGGCTACCGGATCCGCCGGGCGGTGCACGCACGTGCTCCGAGCTGCTCGCTGCGCTCGTCAAGCAGTTCGCCGCCGAGGAAACCGGCTCGGATGGCGAGGAGATGCAACGGTGATCAAGCGAATCTTGAAGAATCTCGGTGTGTACACGGGTGATGCGCCGGCCGAAAGCATGCAGATCGAGCGCGACGGCTTCGCCTTGCAGTGTGGAGTCTTCGATCCTGCGGAGGTCGCCGAGCTCGTCGGCGAGATCGAGCGGCTGTTCGTCGAGCGACCGCCGGAACGAAACCGCGACGATCGGGAGGAGTTCCGGTACCAGGTGCTCAACTACAGCGCCGCATGCCAGCGAGCGATCGCTCATCCGCGGATCCTCGAGGTGATCGAGCCGTTGCTCGGTGACGACTGCCACGTGCTCTCGAACACCGCGTGGTGGAACCCCGCAGGTTTCGAGGGCGGACCATGGCATTGCGACGGCGGCCCGCACATCCCGCGCGCCGAGGGCGTCCCGTGGGACGAGCGGATCCCGTACCCGGTCTTCGCGATCGGCGCGCACATCATGTTGCGGGACTGCGACGAGCACGACGGCCCGACTGCCGTCGTCCCCGGCTCGCACCGCTCGGGTCGTCTCGCCCCCTTCGACCGGATGACCGATCCGACGCTCGAGTACGACGGGCGCGCGCCGGTGCTGGTCGCCGCCGCCGCCGGCGACGTCGCGCTGTTCGCGTCCGACGTGTGGCACCGCGGCACCCCGGCCGGGCCGGGCGCCCGCGGTCGGATGTTCCTGCAGTGCCACTACGGGCGGCGAGACCTCGCCCAGCGGATCCGCACGACCGACGAGGTCCACCACCTCACCGCTGAGGCGATCTCGCGGGCGACGACCGCTCGGGAGCGCACGCTCGTCGGGCTCCACGATCCGTTCTTCTACGACGGCTGAGACCCGGCTCTGGGTTTTGACGCCCGATCTTGCGCGCGGTACGCGCCAGCGTCAATACTCTCCGCGCTTCGGCGCATTGCCGGCGCGGATCCTTTGGGGGGATTTCGATGCGACGTTCTCGGTTGTTCCTCGCGGTTGGTGCCATCGGGCTCACCGCCATGGCGACGGTTCCTGCCGCTGCTTCCGGGCGGGCCCGCTTCAGCGCGGCCGGGGAGCCGGCCGCGATCACCTTGCGCATTCTCGTCACGAACGACGACGGCGTCGCGGCGCCGGGCCTTGGCAAGCTCGTCAACGCGTTGCAGGCGCTGCCCGACGTCGAGGTGACCGTCGTCGCCCCCGCCACGAACCAGAGTGGGGTTGGTGACACGTTCTCGACCGGCGTGATCAGCGCGAGCCCTGCGACAACGGCGTACGGCGATGCCGCGACGGCGGTGGCCGGTACCCCGGCCGACAGCGTGTTGTACGCGGTGAAGGTGCTCATGCCGCTGCCGCCGCACGTTGTGGTGTCGGGTGTCAACCAGGGGCAGAACCTCGGCAACATCACGCCGATCTCCGGCACGGTCGGGGCGGCACGCACCGCGAACCGGCTCGGGGTCCCGGCCATCGCGCTGAGCGCGGGCCTGGGGACGAAGATCGGCCTCGCCTACGGCGTGGGCGGCAACTTCGCTGCCGGGTGGGTCGCGCTCTTCCGCAGCACCTACGAGGACGAGTCGAGCCTCGCGCAGACGCTCAACGTGAACGTGCCGACCTGTGCCGTCGGCACGGGGTCGCCGCGCGGAACGGGTGTCTTCCCGCTCGGGCGGTCGAGCGCGGTCGGGAGCTACACGATCCTTACCGGTGTGCCGGGCGACGGCACGGTGCAGACGAACCTGATCACGAAGAACCCCGTGACGTCGAACCAGAACTGTGCGTCGGTCGTCACCGGGATGGACAACGACATCGATGCCTTCAACGAGGGCTTCATCACGCTCACCGTGTTGAACTCGGATCTCGAAGACCTCTAGGTCTTGCCAGCCCAGTAGGTCCCCGTCCCGGGCCTGGCAACGATGCCGGGTCCGGGATGCGGGAAGGATCATTCGCCCGACGGGCAGTCAGGGTTCGCGTCGAGATGGTGCACGATCGCCGTGCTCAATCGGCCCAGCTCGACGAGCTCCGCCGATGACACCGCGTCGAGCAGCGCAGCCCGCACCGCCTCGACGTGGCCGGGCGCGGCGGCCGCGAGCGCGTCGAACCCCGCGTCGGTGAGCACAGCCTCGGTGCCCCGCCGGTCGTTCGGACACTGCTCGCGGCGCACCCAGCCAATCGACTCCAAGCGTGCGACCGCATGGGAGAGCCGCGAGCGCGACGACATCGCTGCCTCCGCGAGCTCGCTCATCCGCAGGCGGTGACCTGCGGCCTCGGACAGACGGACGAGGACCTCATAGTCCGAGTGGGCAAGCCCGGCGTCGCGCTGGAGCTGGCGCTCCAGGCGCTCGAACAGCAGCCGGTGCGCCTCGAGGAACGCCCGCCAGGCCTGTTGTTCCTCGCGGGTCAACCACCGTGTCATGGCCGGCACCCTAGCCGAAACTAGTTGACACTTCAATCATCTGTGCTAGAGTTTGCTTGAGCAGTCAATAGTTGAGTCAGCAATGACTCCCTCTCCCGGACGAAAGGTCCTCCCATGACCACTGTGACAACTCCTGGCACGACCACCCCTGGCACGACCCTCGCCCAGATTGCCCCCGGCCTCGTCGCCGGTACCTGGACCATCGACCCGTCCCACAGCCACCTCGGCTTCAGCGTCCGGCACCTGATGGTGAGCAAGGTCCGCGGCGAGTTCACCCGCTTCGAAGGCTCGATCGACATCGCCGAGGAGATTTCGGAGTCGCGGGTGGCCGCCACCGTCGACGTCGCCAGCGTGAACACGCGCGACGAGGCCCGCGACCAGCACCTGCGTACGAGCGACTTCTTCGCGGTCGACGACCACCCGGAGATGAGCTACCGCTCCACGGGCCTGGACCGCCGGGGCAACGAGTGGATCCTCGCCGGCGACCTCACCCTTCGGGGCGTGACCCGCCCGGTCGAGCTCACCGTGGAGTTCAACGGCGTGCAGCAGGACCCCTGGGGCGGCACCCGCACCGGGTTCAGCGCCGAGACGCGGATCAACCGCAAGGATTTCGGTGTCGACTGGAACGCGCCGATCGACGGGGGTGGTGTGGTCGTGGGCGACAAGGTCACGCTCACGCTCGAGATCGAGGCAGTCCTCCAGCAGGACGACGCGTAACGGCCTGCGATTCTGCGACACTGCTGGGCCGGAGCCCTCGAGCCCAAAGAGCCATCGATCGAGAGGAGCCACCGTGCAGGTACGAGAACTCGGCCACGTCGTGCTCTACGTGCGGGACCTCGCGAGGTCCCGCACGTTCTATGGCGACATACTCGGCTTTCCCGAGCTCACCGCCGAGACGCCGATGGGGTTCCCCGCCGCGGCGTTCAGCGCCGGCCGCACCCATCATGAGCTGCTGCTCATCGAGGTCGGCGCCGGCGCTGCGCCGCTACCGAGCGGTCCGCGGGTCGGTCTGTACCACATCGGTCTCAAGATCGGCGACGACGACCAGGCACTGCGCGACGCGATCGTCCACCTCCGCGACCACGGCGTCGAGATTGCCGGCACCGCCGATCACCATGTCTCGCACAGCGTGTACCTGACCGACCCCGACGGGAACGAGATCGAGCTCTACGTCGACGTCCCTGGGATCGACTGGCGATCCGACCCCAGCCTCGTGCTGCAGCCCACCCGAGCCCTTCACCTCTGACCGCAGCCCATCCCCGTCATCCGGGCAGGGCCGCCGCTCCGTACAACGGGTGTGCGAACGAAACGATCTGTCACGTTGCTCGCGGCGCTCGCCTTCGGCGCGATCGGCCTCGGCGCGTGCGGCGGCGGGGACAGCGGCGGCGGCAGCGACGCCACCGACGCAACGGGCGGCCCCGCCGATGTGACGATCAAGACCTTCCAGTTCTCGATCCCCGCCTCGGTCCCTGCCGGCACGATCACCGTCGCCAACCAGGACAACACGACGCACACGTTCACCGAAGGTGAGCCAGGGAATCCGGAACCGAGGTTCGACCTCGAGCTCGAGGGGCCCGACGCCGAGGACCAGACCGAGGTCCAGGCCGGCACGTACAAGGTGCATTGCCGCATCCACAACAGCATGACCGGCACGCTCGTGGTCGCCTGACGCTCCGACTCCACGACCGCGCCGACTCCGCTCCCCTATCCCGTCCGACTCCCGGAGGTACTGCCATGCGCAGGGGTTCCCTGCTCGCGGGCGCGCTTGCGCTCACCGTTGGGTTCGCCGCGTGCGGCGACGACGACAACACCCCCGCCGCGTCGTCGACGACATCGACGACGGTCGGCACGGACGAGCCTGCCGCAACGACGACGACCGCCGCGGAGCAACCCGCGCCCGACATCTCGGGCTCAGACCTGCGCGCCTCGCTCGAGTTCCATCTCCAAGAGCACGTCTACCTCGCGGGCCTCGCGACGAACGAGGCGCTCGCCGGACGCGCGGAGGGGTTCGAGGCAGCCGCCGCCGCGCTCGAGCGGAACAGCAACGACATCACGCTGGCGATCGGCATCGTCTACGGCGAGGACGCAGGCGCCGCGTTCGGTCCCCTGTGGAAGAAGCACATCGGCTTCTTCGTCGACTACACCACCGGCATCGCCGCCGACGACCAGCCCAAGGCCGACCAGGCGGTCGCCGACCTCACGGCCTACGCAGACGAGTTCGGCGCGTTCCTCGAATCGGCCACCGAAGGCGGCCTCACCAAAGACGCCGTCGCCACGCTCGTCAGCGAGCACGCAACCACGCTCATCGCCGCCATCGACGCCCAGAAGGCAGGCGATGCGACCGAGGCGTACGCGTTGCTGAAGCAGGCGGCCGGTCACATGACCATGATCGCCGAACCACTCGCTGCGACGCTGGCCGCCCAGGTCGGCATCGAGGGCGACCCGAGCGGTGATGGAGCCGGGCTGCGAGCCGTGCTGACGCGCAACCTGCAGGAGCACGTCTATCTTGCCGGGGCCGCGACCAACGAGGCGTTGCTCGGCAACCAGGCTGGCTTCGACGCTGCAGCGGCAGCGCTCGACACGAGCAGCGACGATCTCACAGCAGCGGTCGGGAGTGTCTACGGCGACGACGCCGGGGCCGCGTTCGGTCCCCTGTGGAAGAAGCACATCGGCTTCTTCGTCGACTACACCACCGGCATCGCCGCCGACGACCAGCCCAAGGCTGACCAGGCGGTCGCCGACCTCACGGCCTACGCAGACGAGTTCGGCGCGTTCCTCGAATCGGCCACCGAAGGCGGCCTCACCAAAGACGCCGTCGCCACGCTCGTCAGCGAGCACGCAACCACGCTCATCGCCGCCATCGACGCCCAGAAGGCGGGCGACACCGCGACCGCGTTCGGCAACCTCAAGGACGCCGCTGGACACATGACGGCGATCGCCGACGCCCTCGCGGCCGCGATCGCCGAGCAGCAGGGCTTGTCGTAACCGGACCAACCCCGCGATGTCCCGGGTCCCCCCGACCCGGGGCATCGCCGCGTCGGCGGTGCGGCGTCCGTGAGGACTACTCGACGCGTCGCAGTGTGTTGTGGTCGATATGCGCGAACGGGTCGGGGAACTCGTCCATGCGCAACATCGTGGTCTCGTGGTATGACCACGTGCCATCAGCGCCCGCGGTGACGGTCACCTCGTAGCTGAGCGTGCTGGCGTGTTTGGCGAGGTACTGGTTCTCGCCGACCGAGTAGTTCGTACCCCCGAGATCGGCGCGCATCGAGAAGCTCGCGGCGTCTCGCGCTGCGATACCTCCGGCGAGCACCGTGATCCCGCGCGGGACCACGAAACCACGCAAGACCTCGTTCGTCGCGCTGTCCCAGAGCCAGTAGCCGACCTCGGTGTGGAACGGGTTCTCTTCGTCGCCGCGCCACATCGCCGACCGGTAGTCGAGGCCGTACAGCGACTGGCTCCCGTTGTCGACCGGCCCGAACGGCTTCATCGCCAGCTTCTCGCGGTATGGCGTGTCGATCACCTTGTTCTTCGAGTGCGAGAACGCGGTGTCGAGCCCGCCCTCGCCCTCCCACTCACCGATGAGCACCGCCAGCGGCCCCCACGCTTCGTTCGTCATGCTTGGCTCCTTCGTCGTCTCGTCGCGGCCTGCACGGTACGCGATGACCGTCGACGTCGCCCGAAGCGCCTTGGACGCGGGATGCCCCGGGCACGCGACTTGGGTAGCTTCTGGCATGACCCGCTTGCGCTTTGGTGCGTTCCTCGCGCCGCACCACCCCATCGGCGAGGGCCCGACGCTGCAGCTGCGGCGTGACCTCGACCTCGTCGAGCACCTCGACCGGCTCGGCTTCGACGAGTTCTGGTGCGGCGAGCATCACAGCACCGGCTGGGAGATGATCGCCAGCCCCGAGATGTTCCTCGCGGCGGCGGGCGAACGCACAGCGCGGATTCGCCTCGGAACAGGCGTCGTATCGCTCCCCTATCACCACCCGTTCATGGTGGCGCAGCGGATCGTGCAACTCGACCACATGACGAGGGGCCGCGTGATCTTCGGGAGCGGACCGGGCGCGCTCCCGAGCGACGCCGTGGTCCTGCAACTCGACCCGATGCGCCAGCGCGACATGCAAGACGAGGCGCTCGGCGTGATCATCCGGTTGCTGCGCGGCGAGCGCGTCACGTACGAGTGCGACTGGTTCCGGATGCTCGACGCGCAGCTCCAGATCCTGCCGTTCCAGGAGCAGATGCCGATGGCCGTGGCATCGTCGATCAGCCCTTCGGGGATGCGGCTCGCGGGGAAGTACGGCATCGGTGTGCTCTCGATCGCGTCGAACTCGAGCGAAGGACTCCTCGCCCTCCCGACGCAGTGGAGCTTCGCCGAGGAGTCGGCGGCCGAGCACGGGCAGACCGCCTCGCGCGACGAATGGCGCGTGCTGATGGCGTGGCACCTTGCGTCGACGCGCGACCAGGCACGCGCCGAGGCCGTCGACGGCCTGCAGAACTGGCACAACAACTACAACGTACGGGTGCTCGGCCGTCCCGATGCGCAGCATGTCGACGACAAGTGGGAACTGCTCGAGCAGGCCACGGAGCGCGGCGCGAGCGGCGCCGGTGCCGCGGTCATCGGTACCCCCGACGACATGATCGAGGCGATCCGCTCACTCCTCGCCCTCACCGGGGGCTTCGGCACCGTGATCGGGTTCGCGCATGACTGGGCGGATCGCGAAGCCATGTTCCGCAGCTGGGAGCTGTTCGCCCGATACGTGATGCCGGAACTGCAAGGCATGCTCGCCGCGCAGCGCGTCTCCGCCGACGTCGTGGCCGCGCACCGCGGCGAGTTGATGGCGAAGGCCGGCGCCGCGATCTTCGAGCAGATCCAGCGTTCCGACCGCGCTCGTGAAGCGTTCGCCGTGACGCTCGAGAACGCGGCACGGCTCGGCGCCGGATCGTCGGCCGCCGCGTCGAGCGCGCTCCGGGCGGCCGAGGACGCCGAAGGGTAAGAGCGGCGGGTTCGTCGGAATTCGCGGGCGTCGTTGTGACGCGGGCACCACACTGACCGGGATGGATCCGGTGACCGAGCGGGTGCGGGGGCACTTCGACGAGTTGGCCGAAGCCGAATGGCAGCGGTTGGCAGAATCGCCGCGTGGTCGCATCGCCTTCGAAGTCCATCGCCGGATGCTGGCCGAATGGATCCGGCCCGGCGATCGGGTGCTCGAGGTCGGCGCCGGTCCGGGTCGCTTCACGATCGCGCTCGCGCAGCTCGGGGCGCGGGTCACTGTGACCGATCTGTCGTCGGTGCAGCTCGCGCTCAACGAGCAGAAGGTACGGGCCGCAGGGTTCGCTGCGGCCGTTGAGTCGTGGACCGTCCTCGACGTCCGCGACGTCCGGACGCTCGGCGAGAGTGCGTTCGACGCGTGCGTGGCCTATGGCGGCGTGCTGTCGTACATCTTCGAGGACGCCTCCGAGGCGCTCGGACAGCTCGTGGCCTCGGTCCGGCCGGGTGGTGTCGTGCTCGCGAGCGTGATGTCGACGGTCGGCAGTGTCCGCTACTTCCTCCCCGCAGTCGCCACGCTCCTCGACACGTTCGGCGCCGAGCACATGAACTATGAGATCGCGACGGGCGATCTACGACGAACTCCCGGCACGCACACGTGCCAGATGTACCGGTGGAGCGAGATCGAGGCGTTGATCGCGGCTCAACCCTGCCGACTCGTCGCCGCGTCCGCGAGCAACTGCATGTCGTTGGCGGACGCCGGCGTCGTCGAAGCATTCGAAGCCGACGCGCAACGGCTCGAGTGGTTCATCGACTGGGAGGTGCACCTGTGTCGTGAACCGGGCGCGCTCGACGGCGGCACGCACACCCTGTTCGCGATCCGCCGCGACCTCGCCCGCTAGGTGCGGTCGAGCTCGAGCATGCGGATCGCGTTGCCGCGCAGGACCTTGTAGAGCTGCTCGTCGGTGAGCTTGGCGCGGAACTTCTCGACAAAGGGCTTCGTGTCGGGCCACGTCGTGTCGGTGTGCGGGTAGTCGGTCTCGAAGCACACGTTGTCCTCGCCTACGGCCTCGATGTTGTCGAGGCCGTGCTCGTCGCTCGTGAAGCACCCGAAGATGCGCCCGCGGTAGTAACTCGACGGAGGCTCAGGGATGCGATCCTTCGCCTTGATCCACGAGTCGTGATGCTCCCAGATCGTGTCGGCCCGTTCGAGCGCGTACGGGATCCACCCGATCTGGCCCTCGCTGTACGCCAGCTTCAGACGCGGATACCGGACGAGCACGCCCGAGTACAACCAGTCGGCGAGGGAGGCCATCGAGTTGTTGAACTGCAGCACGCCCGCGACACCGGGCGGCGCGTCGGGCGACGCGACCGGCATCTTCGACGACGATCCAATGTGCATGCAGAGCGTGACGCCCGAGTCGTTGCACTCCGCGAACAGCGGATCCCACGACCCGGTGTGGATCGACGGCAACCCGAGGTGCGTCGGGATCTCCGAGAAACAGATCGCGCGCACGCCGCGCGGCGCGATCCGTTGCACCTCGGCTGCCGCGAGCTGCGCGTCCCACATGGGGACGAGACACAACGGCAGGTTGAAGCCGTCGGAGTCGCCGCACCACTCGTCGATCATCCAGTCGTTGTACGCCTCGATGCAGGCGAGCCCGAGATCTTTGTCGTTGCCCTCGAGGAACGTCTGACCGCAGAATCGCGGAAACGTCGGGAACGGCAACGACCCGTCCACCCACGCCAGCTCGAGATCGGCCTTGCGGGCCTTCGGCTCGTAGCAACCGGGGCGGAGCTCGTCGTAGGTGACGGCCGTCATCTGCATCACCGAACGGTCGAACTTCGATACGTCGCCGCCGGGCGTCGCCTCGAGCGGGATCGCGACAAAGCGCTTGTGCACGTAGATGACACGGTCCTCATAGACCCAGAAGTCGCCGGGCTGGCCGCCCGCGACCTGTTGCTGGTCGTACACCGCGCCGGGGTTCAACCGGAAGTCGCCCCATTCGCCGCGCTCGACACGCGGGCCCTGCGCTCGGTACTTCTCGGGGAGCCATGTCTGCCACACGTGGGGCGGCTCGACGACGTGGTCGTCGACGCTGATGATCTTCGGCAGCGAAATGTCCTCCATGTCAGGGAGCGTACCTGACACCGGCGTCAGGTTCTTCGCCTCGACCGGTCGGGCTCACCGCCGCTCGAGCTCGGCCTCTTCGTACGGGAGCACTGCCTCGAAGCCAAGGCGCTCGTACATCCTTCTCGCGACCCGGTTCGACTCCGAGACGTTCAAGCCGATCGTGTCCACTCGCTCCAGCAGGCGGCGGCAGAGCGCCGCAACCACATCGGTGCCGTAACCGCGTTCGCGGTGCCCGGGGTGGGTCGCGACATTGCCGATCCCCGCGACGCGGGACAGGTCCGACCCGGTGAGCAGCCAGTCGCGCCCGGTGCTCGAGGTGCATCTTCCAATACGACTTCGACCAATGCGCCCGATACGAGCCGGCCAACCGATCCGTGAGACCGCGCGGTCCCGTGATGACGAACTGGCGCGGCAGCACGTGTTCGACGAGATCGACCAGGAGGTCGAGCTTGGCAACGGCCGCCGAGGCCGAGACGGCGTAGACGACCGGCAGGTCGGAACCCGGCAGCGCGAGCAGGCCGGCGGCGGCCTCGTCGCGCCGGTACCACTCCGACGCCGACCAGAACGGCTCGTCGAGATCGGCCAGCCCGTAGGTGTGAACGGCCCGATGGCGGGCGAACAGCTCGCCGAGCGCCGCCGGCGTCGCCTCGGGTGCCGGGATCACCGGGCGGGAGGGTATCGCTCACTCGTGTTGGCGCCACCGGAACCCTCGGTCTCGAGCCGGAATTCCTCGAATCCAAGCGCTCGCGTGACAGAATCGTGAACCGACCGACAACGGCAAGGAGAACACCGTGTCTCATCTTGGGCGCGCTCTCGCGTATCTCGACGCTGGCACCGGCAGCCTCATTGCATCCGCGATCGTCGGCGGCGCGGCGAGCGTTGCGGTGTTCTTCAAGATGTTCGGCCGCCGTTTCGTCGCGCTCTTCTCCTCGAAGAAGCGCGCCGAGCTCAAGGCGATGCGCACCGAGCGCGAGGTCGCGGCCGCGGGGGCCCGGGAGACCGCCTGAACCCCGATCCGCCCCAGGAGGCCGGCGAGCCCGCCTCGTACCGCGACCCCGACTCCGCCGTCTTCTACCGAGACGGCGCGGTGTTTCGAGGGCTCTCCGAACGCGCTGCCGGAGAATGGGACCGTCTGCGTGCATCGCCGGCGTTCGCCACGCTCACCGAACGGGGCGCGCTGGTGGGCACCACCGATGCCGGCGACGCAGCGGCGGCGATCGATTCGCCGCGCGGTGAACGGTGGACGCGCGTGCTGGAGCACGAACGGATCCCCGTCGTCTCGTTTCCGTACGAATGGCCGTTCGCGATGCTGCGCGACGCAGCTGCGCTCCAACTCGAGGTGCTGCGCGTCGCCCTCGACGACGGGCTGACCCTTAAGGACGGGACCGCGTACAACGTCCAGTTCGTGGGTGCCCGCCCGGTCTTCATCGACATCGGCTCGTTCACGCCCGCGACGGGGCCGTGGCCGGGCTATCGCCAGTTCTGCGAGACGGCGCTGTTCCCCTTGCTGCTGCACGCGCATCTCGGGCTCGCGCACCAACCACTGATACGCGGCCGCGTCGACGGCATCGATGCCACCCAAGCGCGAGCGATGTTCCGCGGCCGGCGAGCCTTCAAACGCGGCGTGTTCAAGAACGTCGTGCTGCAGAGCGCGCTCCAAACGAAGGTCACATCGTCGAGTGAGGCGATGAAGCGAGAGCTCAGCCGGGCGGGCGCCGGCATCGAGCTCGCCAAGGCGGCGGCGAAGAAGCTGCACAAGCTCGTCAACAAGCTCGAGGTCTCCCGCTCGCGCTCAACGTGGTCCGATTACCGCACGACCTGCACGTACGATGACGACGCTGCGGCCTCGAAGCACGAGTTCGTGGAACGGGCGCTCCGCCGGCATCCTTCGCGACTCGTCGTCGACCTCGGGGCCAACGATGGCGCGTACGCGGTGCTCGCTGCCGGCCACGCGGAGTACGTCGTCGCCTGCGATTTCGACGAGCTCGTGGTCGATCGTCTCTACCGTCGGCTGCGCAAGGAGGGACCCCCGAACGTCCTGCCACTCGTCGTCGATCTCACCGACCCCAGCCCCGGCCTCGGTTGGGCGAATCGCGAACGAACGTCGTGGCACTCACGCATGCGCGCCGATCTCGTGCTCGCGCTTGCCCTCGTGCACCACCTCGCGATCGGCGCGAACGTTCCGCTGCCGATGGTGGTCGATTGGTTGCGCAGCTTCGATGCCCGCCTCGTCGTGGAGTTCGTGGATTCCGAGGATCCCCAAACGCAACGCCTGCTCGCGAACAAGCCGGCCGGTTTGTTCGCGGACTACACGCGCGGGCGCTTCGAAGCGCTCATGGCCGATCGTTTCGACATCAGGGACCGCGCCGAGCAACCGGGGCAGCCTCGCGTGTTGTACGAGGTCGAGCCCCGCACATGAGCCAAGGATCGCAAACAGTCGCAACCGA
>Ga0247727_10002042_pt1 | contig 46706 bp, 80 predicted proteins | sample WisWelCaveWW1625_FD_202498 | JGI IMG/M metagenome (GOLD analysis project Ga0247727, IMG submission 202498) | Biofilm microbial communities from Wishing Well Cave, Virginia, United States - WW16-25 | ecosystem: Environmental > Aquatic > Deep subsurface > Groundwater > Cave microbial mat | place...
GGAGATAAATCTTCTTTTCTACCACAAGAACACTTACCTCTCATCTCATATCTCCTTTATTGCATTTATTATGTTGTACTTCTTTTCGTCTATCATTACATACTCTACAATTACAACTTTTGGTAAGTAAAGTGTTATTTGATTCCAAGTTTTTCTCTCCATTCCCAATATTCTTTGCCTTCTTCCATAATCTTTTTCGTTCAATTACTTCGGCCTGCTTCAGTATTTGATTCTCTTGTTTTTGATTCATTTGCGTGTAATCCTTAAAACAAATTTCTTTGGCTTTTTGGCCTTGTTAGTGATAAATTCTCTGAGCTTGAACTGATCAGTAACGTCTATCTCAAATGTAATAGCAAGCCACTTTATAGGCCACATTGCCTTTTTTTGCGTACCGATTATTCCGCAGGGAACAGAGATTGATTTTTTCAAACTAATCCTCCAAGGCTCCTCTTTCTGGAGTTGCTTCTTTGCAATCGCAGTTTTGTTCCATGCAAGGAACTGACATAATATTATGATCAGTATGATACCACATTCCATGAAACATTGTAATATCATGATGGCAGCTCTGGCACTTGGAGTCTATGTCCACAGAACGCCTCCGCATTTTTTTCCATCCTGTCTAGCTATGTGCGTGTGAGGCTTGTTTGCAGAAAAGGGAGGAATCAAGACTACATCTTCATGGCACACTGGACATTTAAGATTTAGTATTGGATTCATTGGTTCATCCTCTGTTTGTTTTGCCATTTCAGAAATGCCCTCTTTGCATTCTGTTTCTGCACTATTTGCTTATGAAAATCGCAGTATTTTCTTTTCTTAGTCTTTTGGCTAATATCATTTAACTTCTCCTCACACTGAAAGCCATGAGGACAGACAAACTCACAGGGCCATTCGTTGTGTTGTGGAACTGGAGTCTGAATCTTTCTTGATCGTATAGTTAGCATCCATGGATAGTACGCCTGCTGAGAGTTTTGATTGAAATAGTTATGTCTCAAGATTCAGTCCTTCCACAGTTTAAACAAGTAGTGACATACAGGTTCCTTTTTGTCTCCATCCTCACAGAGACTCTTCTTCCATCCTTGAAAGTTGAGATTCTAAGGAGAGTGCTAGTTACTTGGAGTTCTGTGCTGTTGCAAGTCGGACAGGTAATCCACTTACCTGTATAGGTTCCTCTCATCAAGATCCGTGCTTCTTATTGTATTCAGTAAGCTCTTCTTGTGTAATAACTCTCTCTGCCCACTTCAAGAATTTCTCAACATCAACAACAGGCCTTCGTTGGCCCATCTTCACTGTATCTCCATCATATTGAACCTGTGTCTTGTCAGAGCTAAGATAAACTATCTGTCGGTCATTATTGCTAAAAGCAGACTCCAAGTGTCGTTTAGCTCTATACCACTTACCGACTACAAGATCATCTTTTGTTAATCCCAATTTACAGCTCCTATAAAATACTTTAATGACTTGCACATGTTGACCTTCTCGGCTGGATGCGTGAACTCATGAGTTGCAAAGCATTCTGGATTTATGCAAAGGATAAAGAGCTCGTCTGTGTCTTTCATTTATTTAACCTCTCATATTCCTTCTCTAATTTGTCAAATAGTATGTTAGCTTTGTTTTCACTCTCTTTGCTTGGACTAAAATAATAACTGCAAAGTAAATGTACTAATTGTTCTAATATTTCTAACTTCTTTTCTAATTTGATGTTTGGATTCTCTTTAAAGAGTTGAAGAAAATTATAACTTAAATGAGAGCCGTTTCCTGTAAACTCTGCAAAGTCGTGCATTGTAGTTCCAAATGCACTTGAATATTCCTGACCTATTTTATCATGTAAGACTTGAGAGATCCAAGTACATCTATCTCCAAAAAGTAAAATGTACTGACCTTTTTTTGTTCCATGTTTATACAATGGAAATCCCTTAATGCTAGTATCAACTTTATAGAGTCTGTTTTCGCCTTTGCTTTCCCACAATTTATGTAGAATGTCCTTTATTGCATTTACAGTAATCACTATGCTTGTCTGGTTTGCATTGTCACTAAAACCTACATCAAATAGGTGTTGCATCTTTTCACGTAATACACTGGCAATATCTTTTTTATTGATCGATTCTAGGCTTTGGATAATTGGCTGAATGTGATTAATTATGAATCTTAGCTCATCATGTGTATATGGATAATCAACAGATGACCTTTTTTGATCAAGCAAGTCGATAGTTTTCCATTCATTGTATGCATCAATTTCTATTTGAGCTAGAATTGAATAATTATGACCTTTCATTTCCTTCCTCCAATCAATTTCCCAAGAGTTCCTTCCATGTCACAGAAGAAGCATGGCTCAGTATTAGAGTTGTAACCGTGTCTTTCGCAGAAATATTTCTTTTTTGCAGAGCCAAAAAATACTCTGTTTTGAAGTTGATGATGATACACCCATTCTCCTTTTTTGCCTTTAGAAATGCATTGTTTCTCTAAAAACTCATGACTGTTTGGGAATCGCCTAAGTTGCAATCTTTGATGGCATGTTGAACAGGCTTCCTTAGTATCATACAAAATCACAAAGTCCTCTTCCCATGGAGAGCCAATCAATTCAGCTGGAATGTATGCCTCCTTAATTTTGTGTTTGTCTCTAAGATGTTCCTTGTAGTCTGTAACGATGATCATTCCCTTTTTGGGAGAAGAGCAGTTAAGGCACTCGTAACCAATTATTTTTAATTCAGTTAATTGTATCAAGCATCATACTCCTTCTCAAAGGAATAGATTTCTTCGCAGACAGATCCTTTGTCTTTGAGACTTATTTGAATGCTGCCAGCTTTGTAATCTTTCATTATTTCATTCAAAATTTCTGTGTTTGTTTTTGAAATATGAAATACGTACGAACCACTGAAACTCCAGTCAATCTTATGAGTGTGTTTGATGAAAACAATCTCGCCTGTCCTTTCCTCATGTTCTTCATCTGCATAATGATAATATTTGAAAACTTGGAAAGACTTTGGAAATCTCTTATCAACTTGTTTTTGAATTTCTTTTGCTGCTTCTATTGCATTAGCTAATACTTTCTCCATTGCAGTCTTATAATCGGGATGAGTAAATTCTTCCATCAATGCAACCTCTCCGTTTCAATCAATCCGTTTTCAATCGGCAGCTGTGGCTCGTTTGCCTTGGCCCTTGCAGCCACAAGATGCTTGCAAATCCTCTGTCGAATCTGATTGTCTGGACACTCGCACGTATCAGGCAAAATGAAATGATATTCCTTTGTTCCATCGCTTGACTTTACTACTCCAGTGTTAGGAGTCGTAAAAGTGACGTTGCTCATCATGTCATAGCCTTTGAGGATTCTTTTGGCCTGCATTGAGACTTGGCCCATCGGATCTTTTGGTTGATGAGAAACTTTCTTTTTTGATTCAGCAAAAATAGGGGAAGAGGCCATTACAGCACGGCCTCCAATGTGGACTGACTTGATTCTGGCTCATCCTCCTTGTCATAGACTGTTCCCTGATGATCCTTGTCGTCATCGGAAACAACTATTGGAGTGATGTTTCGCTTTGCTAGCTCGGCCATTGCCTCAGTGTTCTTGCTCTGGCTTTCGGTTATGATTTTTTCAATTCGTGTGACATGGAACCCATAGAAGAGAGCTGGAACCTCTTTTACTTCGCCTTGTTTTCCATCTACTGCTTCTGTCGTTACTCTGCCTGCCTTTCTGTGTCCTAGCAGTACAAAGTCTCCAAGCTTCAAGTCCTTTGGCACATGTGGGATTCGTTTTGAAACTCCCATTGCCTTTGCTTCTACAATGAAAGTTTCTGGAGTGTAGAATTTGCTACCTACCCACATCAGGCCGACTTTTTCAGGAGCCTTCTCAGGGAAGCAAATCTCACAGATGCCGAGATGATGGCAATCTGCGTCTCCCTTGCAGCTGTCCTTGAAGAAGTGTTTTGCATCGATCCAAGAAAATCCCAGTGTTGGTTTTATTCCTTGGTTGCATGTTGGACAGACATCAACGATGTATGGCAGCCTGTCACAAGCAACGGCCATTCCCTCTCCAACGAGGTACAGGCCTCCTACTTTGCGATAACCGCAGCCACGTTTTTGTTCTTTAGCCATTAGTGTAGTTCCTCACACACAAATCTGAATCCAGTTTGTAGATATGGATTGTTTACAAGACGAAATATCTTATCTTTGTTGCATTCAGGACAGTGTTGAATTTTGATTGTTTCCATGCCTTAACCACGGCATATTGCTATATAATTGTTATGTGTAACTATGGTTAGTTATTGTTTAGCGTAGTTTGTAGTTCTTCTTATAGACGGCATAGTAGGAAAGTACACGCTGCGGATGAATCATCTTGGCCCCCATACCTGCACGTATCCCACGGTAGCCAGTTCTGACGCATCTATGAAATTCTGACTTGTGGTTGAACCTGTTCTCATAGGCCAAGTCCATGTAAGTAGTAACTGGAATCTCGTATCCTTTCTCGTACCTGTCGGAAATTTTTACAATCAATCCGTTTCGTGAAACTCGGTTGAACTCTTTCCAAGTCTGGAAGAAATAAGCCTCTGGAGGAATCCAGCCAGTTTGCAGGCCACGGAAATAAAAGGGCCTGTCAGGAGTCTTGTGCTTCTTGATTCCAAACTCTTCTATGCCAGAAGTTGCTTTCATGAAAGGAACGTCAACAAAAATTAAATCAACGGAATTGTCCTGAAAAGGCAGCTTGCGAAAGTCAGCTTGAACATCTATCTTTGCCTCCTCTGATGCATCCAGAAAAATTACATTCCAAGCCTTCTGCCCTGTCTCAAGAGTTGTGCCATAGATTGTCTGAGGATGCCAGCATTTTCTATTTCCAGCTGTAACGTCTAGGATTGTTTTTCCTGCATCCCAATACCATTCCAAGATTCTTTTTAGAACATGATCTAAGGGCTTCATGTAAATCAAATCCTTATCTGGAGATGTGTCTCCTTTGGTAACAAAAAGATTGGTTTCCATTAATTCATCACAACATTTGCTATTTTTAAATCAGTTATCTTGTCTCCGAAGAAATCATGATCCTTTCTCGGAGAAAAGTGATAGACAGGTTCAATGTATCTCCAACTGATCAAACCATTATAATATTCGTGATAAATATCCCATGCTCCAAACAATGTATCAATCTTCTTTTTACGAACATATTTGACATATTCGATAGCTTCTTCTAACGTAGAAAAGTTTCCCCAACACATGAAAGGAATATTGAGATTCTTTATGTCCAAATCAAAATAAGTAACTGCAATAAAACAATCGTTGCTCAATTCTTTATCATAGGAGCCAAAAAGTAAGTCATCTCTCCTATCGCTGGCAGATTCATCTTCAGTACGATTGGCATGTCTGAATCAAACTCAACTTGTAGCGTATCAATGAAGTTGATGACAGATGAGAGAGTTGTAGATAGATATTCTATGCTATATTGAGATACTGCATCCTGTGGATAGCCAGTTCCAAATAGAACTGCTCCTTTGTGGTTGTCGTCATGGCCATGGAAGCTCAAGGCTCCATTTGTTATATCACAAAAGATTCCAACGCTAACAATCTTCAAATCTTCTAGGATTTCCTTAAAGTCTCTTGGAGGCATTGAAAAGTTGGCCTTGAGCTCAACTCTCAGTTTGGGAGGAACCTCTACGTCTTGAGCATGAATCAGACTCATCTCATATTCTTTTTTACCTGAAGTGATTAGCAGCTTTCCATTTTCGCTTTTTGTGATCTGCATGTCTGCATCCTTTTCGAATCTGTTGACAATCTTTTCCAAGTCCTCTACTCTGTAACCAATCTCAATTTGTGTAGTCTCAGGATCAAGCTCAAAACTATATTCCTTGAATTTGTCCTTGGGCCAGAGAAAGTAAAGTCCTGCTGTACCTGATGCATCCTTTGTTTTGAAAAGTATTCCTTCTTGAGTAAGTGCAAAGACAGATTCATCTCGCATTGTTCTAGTGATTGCAATTATGGCCTTCCAGCCTTGAGCTGGGCCTGTTATTTTGAAATTCATTCTTCATCCTCATTGAAAAAGGCTAATGTTCTTTCATGCTCATGGTTGTTTATGCAAGTATAAATTATTCTCAGTCCAGTAAGAGTATTGTGCAATTCTAATTTTTTTGCTTGTACGTCAGAATTGCATTTGTCACAGTAAACAACAATTTCTGTCAAAATATCAGACTCCGTTGCTGTGGAGCAAGTTCCTTCTTTCTCATCTCAATTAACTGTGCTAGTCCGTTAAGCTGAGTAGGAGAAAGCGTCTTAATCCAATCCATGTATTTCTCATCTTTTATCATCTGATTGAGTTCTTCAGTAAACTTAGGATCTGCCATTGCTTGCTTGTTCTTCTCAATAAAAAGACCTATGCTTGTAAGGCTCTTTATGGCATCAGTCCTATCAGAGAAAATCTTTTCCACTCCTTCAATTCTATGAGAAGAATTTCTGCACATGGAATCAATTTCTTTTAAAAATCCTATATTGACTCGCATTGAAATAGAGGTATTGTAAGAGTGTTCTTCAGCCATTCTTTTTAACAACTCCAACTTGAATCAGAAAATTCTTGATTAATTCATTAATTTTAAATCCAATTTTAATACCGTGTTCGTCACAGTATTTGGCCAGCTTCTCATAGTTCTCATCTTCTTCCCAAGATTTCATCCATTAGTACACTCCGTTTTCGCTAACTTTGTCATTTCTTTAACATGATCTTTTGCTACATCTTCATCCATTGGAATTATAATTCTAATTCCAGAAGGAACAGATACAATCTCAATTTTATCAAAGCCATAGCCTTCTAACCACATACATAATGCAGGAGTAAATCTAGGATTCAATATATCTCAAGAAAAGTATTGATAAATAAATATTGATGTTAACAAAGTTACACCCATCATCAACAGATAGAGACACCCACACTTCTACTGTAGATCACTAACTAACTAAGCTTCAATTCGTGTATGTATTACGTATTACGTACGTCATACGTATGTCATACAAAAAAACAAAAAGGTACCGAAATGATTCTGGAGTGGAAATGAAGGGGTGTCTTAGAATAAGAGCTGTTGGCCTGTAGTTACTTCAGGAGGAACCTCTCCTAACTCAATTCTCTTGTGAATGCAAGGACAGTTCCATGGGATAGCAGCTTGACATTTGATGCAATAGTATTTTCTGTATCTATGCTTGTGTAATACGTTTCCAACTCCTCCAACTTCCCATAAAATATTTTGTCCAGTACCTTGATGTACCGTAATTTCTACTTGTTTTGTGCAGAAAGTTTCTGGACAAGCTCGGCCTTTGACCAACTTTAGCCTCCTACAGCTGGGGATAATGCCCTCAATCCCAGCTTGGATTCGAGTGTTTCCACAAGTGCAGCATCATCTTTCTTCATGTCCTCTGTAGTTAAGACAACCAATCTTTTATTCTCTTCTGTATATCCTCCAAGTTTGTAGTTTGTATTACGATCTGTAGTTTGCTTTGACTCTGTAATTTTATCAAAGAAGCCATGCTCAAGGCCGTCTATTTCTATGATTCGCTGCACAACATCAGCCTTGATGAACAGATCAATGCTGTTTACTTCATGCGTCATGAACAAGTTAGAATCTTCAGAAAAGGTAGTAATTATGATTTGGTTTGACTCTTTGTTTCTTGCATAGATGTACTGATCAACCATTCCCAAGGCGTTGATCTTGAAATGCTTGTGAAGAAGATTTACAATCCTGTATTTTTTATCCAAGTCACTAGCTTGAGTCATTCCTTTTCTGGCCTGATGAATGTAGGCTCGTTTATTGGTTAGATTGTCATTCATACACTTGTCTTTTGTCTATAGATTGAAATGGAATCTTTTACTCTGTTTTCTAATTTAATGACAGTTCTTTCAAATGCATCAAGAATTTCAGAATCATTACAAGATAAGAGATAGCAAACGGTCAAAATAGTTATTATCCCATCACTACACTCTTCTAAAAATCCACGTTTCCACTCTTCTGAAAGTGTGTCTCCATACTTGTTATTTTTATTTCGTAGCATATCCCATATCTCGCTGATTTCAGCATGGCAATGAGCTATCTGTTCAAATGGAGTCCATATCCAACCCTGAGATTTATAAAATTCATGTACTTTTCTGGAACGTTCCAATAAATCAATTAATTTCAAGCCGTCTTTTGCAGCAAGAAGAGCTTTTTTGTGTTCTTCTGTTGAATATTCCATTTCTAAACCTGTGTCATGTGAATCGTCTCTTGCTCTATCTTCATGCATTCCTTGGTTATCTTAGCTGCTTGCACAGCTGGAAATCGGCCAAGGACAAATTTGTATTTTCCCCTTTGAATGTAAACCTCGTACTTTTTGTTCCTGTCATCTCGTTTCTTTGATTTCTTTTTCTTCAAATGTGTTTCATCTCAGGCTGCAATCTGCTTGGGAATCCAATCTTAGTAAGAAAAGCTTCAATGGCAGACATTACATCTTGGATAATTTGTTTCCTAATTTTTCCTTCCATATACATGAGATACAGCTTACTCAAACCTGAGATTGTAGCTTCAACTCGCATTATCAAATTGATGCTTTCATCAACACTTTGATGAATATCTTTACTTGTGAGTATTTTCTCCATATCCCTTCACCTGTGAAACGTCAATAATTTCTCCTGTGTCCTGATAAATTACAAACTTCTTTGGATCGTATCCGCATTTTTCAACTGCTGCAAAAATCATATTGAACATTTCCTGAATCATGCTTCGCTGTTCCATATTTGCGTTCTCTTTATTGAAAGTAACTGGATAGCCTGCTAGCTTGAGCTTGGCCATCTGCTGACGAATCTTTTCCAAATCTTCAGCTGCAATGTAAATTCCTGTAGAAAGAGGCATATTATCAAGTTCTGTAGATGTTATCTACGAGTACATCACGAAGTTTCATTGCATTTGCCAGATTTAGCTTTGCAGAGTGAAAATCTTCTAGCCTATCCTCTGATACTTCAAGCTTTACAATTATTCTGTAATAATCTGCGTCTTTTTTTATCTCTTCCATAACTGTTACTTTTTTAGACTCTGTACGTTTTGACACTAAACAATCTCTAATAGATAATGCCTCTGTCAACAAAACAGCTCTGGAGTGTATATAATCGTCATTCGTAAGATAAATTTTTACAATATATTTTTGACCATGTGCCTCGATTCTACAGTTGCTTGTATTGATTATCATTTCGTATTGGCCCAAACTAACGGAATGTAATCAACAAGTGCCTGCTCTGGAATGTTCTTGAATTTCTTTTGCATGTATGCAATGAAAGCCTCACAGTTTGTTTCTCTGTCGGCAGCAGTAATCGGCTTGTATGTTCTGCCTGAACCTTTCTCCTTTAATTTGAATATCTCCTTGTAGCCAAAATACTTGTTAATTTTTACTAGCTCATCATAGACTGCATTTCTCTCTTCAAAGGTTTTTGTCTTGTCAAAGAAAATGTCTCCAAGAGTCTTGCGTCTGACCTGCAAATTGTCTATTGTAATTTTGGCCTGCTTTTCCTTTGGAACCTTGAGAATTTCATCAAGGCCTGCAAAGTGATCAGGGAGCATTTTTCTCTTCCTCCGTAATTACTATTCTCACGCTTTGCACTCCACACTTTTTCTTGCATTGGCCGTTTACTACTCTTAGAGTTGGATAGAAATTATTTTTTGGTTCTTCCTGTTCAAACATCTCTCCTCCGCAGTTAGGACATTGAAACTCTCCCATCTCAGTTCTTTCTCCAATGCGTTTTTTTTACTATTTGAAAAGGAGTATTAGTAATTAATTCTAAACTTTTAACTTTATCAAAAAACCATTGATGTGTTTTGTTCAATGATTTTAGATGAGATTCTAGTGTATGTCCAATAGAAAGATATTCCACTCCAACATGGCAGCTATGACATAAGGTAATTAGATTATTAGGATCATCACTTCCTCCAAATCGAAGAGGAGTTTTATGATGAACTATCAGATACTCAGAGATTTCACATATCTGACATTTATTTCCATCACGGTTTTTGATAGAAATTCTTAACTGTTGGCCAATTTGGAATTGCATTACTTCTCTAATCCTGCCTGTTTTAACAGTCTAATAAGAAATTCGTCATAAGTCTCATCTTTTCTAGCGTATCTTTTCAGTTTTTTTACTGTTGTATCCTGAATCTGAATAGTAGTCTTGACCATAACTAACCATAATTGTTATATTATTTAAGATTGGCTATTGGCCTACTGCTGGAGGCTCTACAACGGCTTCAACAGGTTTGTGATTACCTTCAAGAATCTGCTTTAGTGCAGCATTCTCTTTTTTAAGCATCTCATTTTCCTCAGAAACTCTTTCTGCCTGCTGATCTAGCTTGTATAAGAGCTCAATAACTCCTCCAAAGGCCTGATCAAATGCCTCCTTTCTCATGGAGTCAACTATTCCCATGGTTCCAGCAAACTTTGTTTTCAGGCCTGTGAGATATTGCTGAAGAGCCTTGTTCTCTGCATCAGCAATTAATTTGCTAGTTTTTTCTGCACTAGCCAAGCTTATCTACCTCTTTTTTCAGTTCTACATGTTTGGTTTTAATACTGTCAAAAGTATCATTAATTTCTTTTTCTGTCATCTCACTTTCTATGATTGGGAATCTTGGTATTTCATCAGGATCTATAGGACAAATCGTTCGTAGGTTGTTGACAATTATTCTGGCTTCAGTCCATTTTTGATATAGCTTGGCTGCCGTCTCTTCAGCCTTTTTGATTTCATCTTCTATATCTTCTCTGGCCACAGGATAGTATTCTGTGGAATAGTTAAAAAGATTCTTATTAGTTGTTTTCAAGCAACTTGATTCTTGCATCCATATTTCGAACTGCTCCAAGCAGCATGGCAATGACGGAGTTCATGACTATTCCCTCTCCTCTTACTGCCTCTGGACACATCTGCTTGAGTGCGTCTGCATCAAATCCCATGAAAGTTGTATCTCTAAAGTCCTTCTCTTTTGCTTTGTCCTTGAACTCTGGAAATTTGGTAATATCCCACTTGAATTTGATTGGCTTCAAAGCCTTGCAAATTTGCAGACAATAGGCCTCATCCATGTCTTGTATATCCTTCTTGAATTTGGTAAATGACGTATTGATTGTTCCAATTACTGCAAAGACTTCGGCCCATCTGTTAGCTGAACGGCCAAGGTTTGACTGTCCATCTACAGGAAAGAAATCATCAGTTGCCCAATCATAGGTTATTCTATCTGAAAAGTTGTCATTGAATACGATTGTATCCCCTGTTCCAGTGACTCGCAACAAAACTTTGGAGTCTGATCTGAGAATGCTTGTTGTTGCTAAAGTAAGAAGCTGCGTTCCTCCCCTGATGAATGCTGCACTCTGAGTCGAACCAAAAGTAAATGAAAACTCACCTGCACTATCATTGATTATCATGTTAGGATCTGACATTGCGATAGCTCCAACATCTACTATTGAAAAAGCATTCATGTCTATTGCAGTAGCCATGATCATTCCAAGCGAATCAATCCTCATTTGCTGCACACCATTGAGAAGCCATTCGAATATGTCTCCAGTTGGAATCAAAAAGTGCATCCCTGAAGTATCCGATAAGATACTTTGGCCAGCCTCGTTGAATAAAATATCGTTTAGCTCGTTTAAGCTCTTGTTGTTCATGTCAATGTTTCCAGAAAGGAACCTGTACTGCTCTATTCCGTTGATGTAAATCTGGAAGTTTTCTCCTGTTGGAACGTCAAGCCTGACTCCTCCAATGCCAGCATTTCCAAACAACACCCTGTTAGCATCAACAAATTCAATTCCTTTGAGATTCAAAGCAGAGCTGTTCAAAGTCATCTGAGTGATTCCATTTACTAGCCAATCAAACACATCTCCAGTTGGAACCAAGGAATGCAAGCCAGAAGTGTCAGAAAGAATGCTTTGACCAGCTTCATTGAACAGAATGTCATTTAGTCCAGAGATTGATTGGCCCAAAAAGTCCATGGAACCAACAGCCATTCTATACTTTGCAATCGCATTAATCAGAAAGCTATGAGTCTCTCCAGTGGGAACATCATAATTAATTCCAGTTGCAGCAATTCCGTTTATGATTCTAGTAAGTGCCGTATCAAATGCAATATAGTCCAGATTGTCAAGGCCCTTTTGCTGCATGTTCTTTGTAACATCAATCGTGATGGCTGACCAAAGCGTACTTCCTCCAGCTGAGCCGACAAGCTGCAAGATGAACATGCCTCCTCCTGTTCCCTGATCTGCAAAGAATTGAAGGATAGCAAACTGATGATCATTGATAGTAACATCAGTGTCTATGTTGATGTTGCCAGTTGTATTGTCCAAAGTTGTAGGCTTTTTTAGAATGAGATTCTTCCCAACGACAGGCCTTATTGAGATAATTTGGCCATTCTTTATGACTCCATCAATGAAGTGTAAGTTGATTGGAGTAGCAGCTCCATCTACAACAAGAGCAGAACTTTGTAGGATGACATGATTCCTTGCAGCTCCATCAGTTGTGTAGTTTACAGTCTGTGGATCCCATGCCTCAAGGCCAAGCTGAGCTCCTTGAGGCAAATCTCTAGCTCCCATCCCAAAGCCACTTTGATCAACCTGATTTCCTACAGGAGTATATCTTGCAAGATTCCGTACTACTCCAAGTTGTGTTCTAAGCTTTCGATTTCTTTGCTCTTCGGATGGAGCTTCGTATGCCATTAAAATTCCCCCATGGGGAATAGCATACTATGTCTGGCCCTAAGATAGTATGCTATACGGAACCTATCATAGCATACTAAGCAGGAGAGTTTATGGCCATAAGATAGTATGCTATGGAGTTGCAAACTTCCTCACTCCTAATGGTTCAATGAAATATCCATCATCATCAATGATATGTTTTACTTCTGCACAAACCAAATCCATGTTTCCAGTTGGTACTCTTGGCCCTTGGGCCTTGAACTTGAGTCCGAACTTGAGTCTAACATCTCCAGCTGCTCTCATGTGCCAAAACTGAGGGAAGAAAGAAAGTCTTGCTTCAAAGGCCTGAGAACGAGTTTTTCCATTGAGATAATCAGTCTCAGTTTCGAGATGCTCTATTTGTGTTCGTGGATTTGTAACCTCGGCATCGTCTGAGTTTACAATAAGTTCCTTTTCAAAATACAATTCATCTAATGAAATCTTGGAATGATGAATCAAAGAGTTTGCCTTCTGTGGCTTTCTGTCTGCAAAAAGAGCTTGGACAGCAGGATCAGCAATGATATTCCACCAATTAGCTAGGCCCTGTTGGATAAATTGTGTGGCCTGATCATACCAAGCGTTTTGAGCTCCCATGTAATAGCCTGTTGTTGTATCAGTGTAAGGACTAGCCATCATTATTCCCCATCCCTTGATAAATCTCCAATCAAACTCTACTCCAGTGTATTCCTTTTCACGCAAAAGGAAATCCCATGGAATAGTAAAGCCTAAAAGTTTTGGCAGCTCGTCTCCTCTACCAAAAAATAACTGCTTTGGAGCAAGTTCTCCAAATGGTATTCGAACAGATTCGTACTGATTGTTTCTTCTGATTTTGAAATTAGTGTAGTAAGTTCTATCAAACTTGTCAATAGCCCAAAATATCATTGGAATTTCTGCAATGCCAGTAACAGGGCCAGAGTCATCAGTTGATGTAAACAATCCAACTTTGACTTTAAATCTAATACCTGAGATTCTTCCCATGTCCTCAGAATCTTTTCCTCTATTCCAGCCAATGAGTCCTTTTCTATTTTGATTGTAATTGTTTGTATCAAGTGTTCCCATTGCAGTATTTGATAAACCGTCTCCTTGGCTTCCGTATTCATGACCAACTCGGCCATGTGGATTAGGCACTCTTGGATATGGAAACCAAAAGTTAAGCCAAGCTCCTCTTGAGCTATCGTTCTTGAGGTTGCCTCCAAGAGTAGGGCCTATCCAAATGAATGTAGCTTCGATTGCCCTATTTGGAATCCCTGTTGCTCCAGTTGCAAGCCCCAAGTTCTGACAGATATGAAATGGGGAGGCCTTGTTAAAGTTGATTTCACTTACTCCATCAATTCCCCAAACTACTACCCAAGCAGAGCCACTCCATCTAAGCACTTGGCCCTTCTCCAAATTGTTAACCATGTCTCCTGTCGTTGGAGCATTTGAAAATTTCCAGCTAGCAGTAGCTTTGTCATACTCAGCTACTCGGTTTGAATTTCCAACAAATACTCCAGTTGGGGCAGTTCCAACGAGAAATCTTTGTCTGTCAAAAAGTTCGTCTGCTCCTAAGACTCCCACAGATGGAGGAGGAGAGTTTGTAATTCGTGTAACCTCTTTTATGGAAAGAGTTTGAAATGGATTTGTAGGATCTATTCTGCTGGCTGGATCATAAAGTGCTTTTACTATATTCCAATCTACAAAATATCCTGCATATCCAACAGGATTAAAACCAAGAGCAGAAGCTAGATTTGCCTGCCAATCATCCAGCGAGCTTGTCCATGGAGAAGTATCAATAAAAGCTGCACTAGCTGGATTGGTTGAAAAGTCCTCACTCCAATGTGTAGCGTCTGATTCTGGAGGAGTTGCGGTAGGGCCAACAGCCAAAATGCATTTGAAAAATCTCAATCTCTTGTTAGGATCAGGATCAGTAAGAAAGCTTCGCTTGACCAAATCACCTACAACATAAGCAGTTGCAGAACTCCATTCTAGCCTTAGCTTTGCATGTTCCCAATTACTAGCAAATTCTGCATGTTGTCTTGGCAGGCTGCCAGATTTTGCATCGCAAATCAGAATACAATTATTTTTGAATCTTACATTGTCAGTCACAACAGTTTTGTCTTGTTCAGATGCAGGAGGAGTAACAGAGAGAGGATTAATTATGACTCCAGAATCTACAAGGCCGAACTCGTCAGCTGTTAGATTCATCTGCAAATTAAAAGTAGGATCAGGATCGTAATCAAAATAAAAGTCTTTGAATGTTCCTCCCACAACTGAAGGATTGGCCAGCCTTTCAATTACCTCAGCTAGTAGGTCATGCGTATATGTCGGCTCGAATGGAATCCAGTTCTGTTTTAGAGACTCGTTATCAGGAAGATTTATGCTAAGTGGATTGATTGGAGGCCCATTCCCACGGTTGCCGTTATAGTCTGTAATTCTATTGTTAAAGACAGTTTTTGGAGGCAAAAAAAGATATGATTCTGCTGCTGCATGTTCCTTGACTACATATTGCAAGCCAAGAAGCGAGACTGTCAAAAGCTCACCTAATACTTCATCATCCTCGATTGTTGGCTCTCCTATCATTCCTCTGAAGGTTTTTCCGATGTTTGCTCCCTGATTAATCTGAAACTCTATAAGGTATTTTGTCTTGGCCAGCTCATCAACAAGTATCGGAGCAGAACGGATGAAGGTTCCCAAGTTATCAATCTTGAAAGTGATTCTTGCATTGTTGGTTTTTGAAACTCCAACGTTTGTCCATTCTGCACGTTTGAACAATTCCGACAGATCTCCATTGACAATAGGCCCTTCAGTGACAAGAGCATTGGCTCGCAAAATCTGAGTCTTGTCAAGCAACAAAATCTGTCTTGAATAAAATGGAAAGCTCATGTCGGAACTGGAATTGTTCCCCCGATGGAAAGCTTTACTTCAAAGTCATAAATCTCTCCTTTCTGTCCTAGTCTGCCAAATTCATAATAGTCAATAGTATATCCTATTGTTGGAGTAGGATCCAAGTTAAGTCTTACTGCATTTGGAGAAAAAAATCCAATGTGACCAAAGACATGAACCGTATCAATCTGAGAACGAATTGAAAACTCTTCCAGTTTTTTTATTTCAGTATCAGTTGACGTTTTGAAATTTCCTCTGATGATAAGATACGCTTCTCTCAATCCGTTTTCCTGTGTGCTTGTCTTTCTTGTACCGTTTGGATTTGGAGCTGAAATGTGCTTTATATTGTTTTCATATCTTTTTCTGGAACCTTCAAGAAGTTTGTCAGGATAAACAAACTCAAGACATTGGAGTGGAGCATTTGCCAGCATCAATGCAGGAGTTGCAAAAGTCGGATTAGATGCTGGAGTGGCAGCTGTTCTATAATAAAGCATAGCATTAGCCAAATCTATTCACCCAAATGCAGCTGAATATATCGAATGTGGCCATCACGGAGAGTCCTTGTGTTTGAAACTTCAGGAGCTCGCTGCCTGAGCCTCTGGCCAGCATCAGAAGTAAAAAATACCTGCCCTGACCTTATTCTTAAAATTGTATCAAGCTGAGAAATTTCTTTAACCTGATCTAGAACAAGCTTTCTAACATCAAAAATGCCTCCAGCTCCAAACTGAGCTTTAAAGAGCTCAAAAACAGTCTGTGCAACTTCAACAGCAAAGAATACGATAGCAGCAGGGCCAGCAATTTTTAAAATTTGTGGAAGCTTTGCTGCAATCCATGCAGTAGGATTCTGAATAAGGCTGAGGCCTTCTCTTGTAACTTTTCTAGCTTCAATAAACGGATTATGTCTAGCAAACTTTGGAACCCTTGGGTTCTTAATCTTCTGCTCCTGCTGAAATTTTGTAAGTGGAGCTAGTCCAGTTGCAACTCCTCCTCCAAACAAAAATTCTCCTCTTGGTATTCTAGTTTCAAACCCAGCTGGAAGAGCTCGTCTAGACCTTTCAGTAAAACTAATTGGAGAACGTGAGCCTGTGAGCTGACGTTGCAAAGCCTTGAACTCCTTTGCTATCTTCTTGGCCTTCTTTACCTTGTCCTGCTCTCTTTGTAATACATCTTCGTTAATTACTCGTAAGTCTATCTCTTCATTGATTTCTCTTTCAGGACTAGACATTGTATTTCAATCATTCTTCTTGTTTTTATGCTTTGAGAATTGAATCTATCCACTTTTTAGTTTCCTCATCTAACCTACGCTGCACAGCTGGCCTCTTCTCTCTGATCGTATCCTCGATGAACTTCTTGCCTACATACTTTGGGATATGAACCTTTTCGGCAAAAATTCTTGTACCGAGTTTATCAATCCAACTCAGAGCCTTTTTGTAGAGTGCCTTTACATCGTAGGCCTTTCTTCCCTTCTCAATGAAAACGGCCACTGGAAAGCCAGTGTCAGATATGTATGTTGAACGCACAAAGAAGAGAACATGCTTGGCCCTGATTCCCTCTGCTATTACTTTCTTGTCTAAAAATGTGGTTTGAATTACTTTCTTGGAAATGTTTGCAGCTTCCATCTTGCGATGAATCTCGTCAATTATCTCTTCTTCAATCAATCTAGTTGTTGTAAAAACTACAAAGCCAGAATACTGAAGCTTGATCTGAGCTAGCTTTATCTCAGTATCATCAAGTAGTTTCTCTGAGGAGATTTGTAAAGGCAATTATTCTTCCTGAGATTGGAGCAGTTATTACTCCTCCAGCTTCTCTTGCAATTCCAATTCTTTGTATGTCAAGAGTAACACGAAGATTGACAAAAGAAGGTGAGGCAGCTTTTGTCTTAAACTTTCCAACAAAAGTTCCTGTAACCCTGTTTTTCAGGATTTCTTTTTGATGGATGAAATAGGATAGAGTCTTTGTGTTTGTTGGAGGAGTTACAGTGTCAGCCTCATCAGCTGTAAGAATAATATCCATCTCAAAAGTGTGATTCTGGCCGTTACGAATCAATGCAAGGGTTCCAGAGTCGTCATATCTGTCCTCATCCAGCCAATCAAATAATGTATTTAAAGTCTGTAATGAACGAAAACGGTAAAAGTTAGAACCTTCTTGCAGCTGCAAGAATCCGTCAAAGCCCTCTGCCCTGTCTGCAATTTGGTTAATGTCAAAGTCAACCATTAGTTTTCAAGCTCCTTGGTAATACAAAAACATTATCCAGAAACAATTTCCAGCTGAAGTATCACTGTTTTTAGTCCGTCATATCGCACATTATATCTCTGTCTTACTGGAATTACTGTCATGGCCCTTGGAGTGCTTCCTTCCGTTAAAGTTGCAGCAATCTCATTTTTTGCTACAATAGCTGCCTGAACTGCATCAAATGCAGCTTTCACATATTCATATTCAAGGAACTTTGATCCAACGTTATCTTCTGGAACAACCTTGGAGTTTCCAGAGTCGTCAGACGGCCTCATATAGTTCCTGCCCTCATCGCCAGTTTCAGCTAAAATTTGAAGTGTCTGTGCAGCAATGGATAAAGTCATCTGAGCTCCAATCAATCCTACTCCTGTGACTGATGTAATTTCGTTGGCAGTTACAAGGAGAAATGTTTCAATGTGTCTGACAGGATCAGGCTTGTCCTCGTTCTGGCTCCAGTTGAAAATTTCTCTGAATATTTTGGTTCCTGCAAGCTGTGCATTATCAAGAGTTGTTCTGATTATATCCTGAATTGTTTTTACAGTTGCAATCTCTGCTGTTGCGGTTCCTGCAATTCTAAAATAAAGGATCACACGAAAAGTTTGAGATGTGTCTTTGATTTTGTAATCTTTAGCTATTACTTCAGGAACTTCATTTGTAATGTCAACTCTTGGATAAATCTGCCTCCCTTTTGGGGGAATGTTATCAAAGATTCGAAGTGTCACTGGATAAGGAGAGCTTGGAGTATCCAGCAGAGCTTTGATTTGTGCGTTAGTTAGAACCATTTAGCTCAGTGTTAATGATGGACTAAAATACTTAAACGTCTTGATGGAATGATTGCACGAAGAAGCTTCTCTATTTCCTTGGAACGGTTTATTTCATCGCCTGCTGTATTGCAGGAATAATCAATGTCATCTAACAGTTCGTCATCTAAAGAGATAGAAAGTACATGACGGTTCTGGCCCATGCCTAAACCTCAGCCGATGGCTTTACTTTGGCTAGTCCGTGCTTCTCTTTCTGGAACAGCGAGTCAGACGATTGTTCAAGCTTGGCCAAGTCTGCTACTGTATGCTCGAAAAAGTCATTCTTATTTTCCATTAGTACAATTCTGGCTCCATGATTGTAAACAAAATAGAGTCTTGTTGTGGTATTGAAAATCGTACCAATAAGAGTTTCATATTTTTTTGCAATGTCTTTGTCACCTGCTTTGTGCAGATACTTGTAAGTCTTTTGTCCGACTTGAGTTGTAACACTCTCGTATCTGCCCTTGTCAGGATTCCAGATTTCTTCCAAAACTTCATCAGCTTGATCAGGAACCCTTTCTCCAAATTTGGGTTTCTTGGGATCTGTCTGAAACTTTTTTCCTTTGGAATAAACTATCTCACGGCCAATCCACAGCTCATCTTCTCTCTTGTTTCCATAGTCGTTGTCTCCGTATCTACGAACCAAAAATGCATAGAAAAACTCCCCATCGTCTTTGAGTTCCCTCCAAATTCTAAGAGCTCGCCAGCCTTTGCCCCAATCAAAATCTTTTGGGAGTGGTTGTATGTTCTCTTCAATCTGGAGTGGCAATAGATACTCAATTTATTAAACATTTAATAAACTTGTTGGTATGGAAAGTTTTCACTAACTGCTGAATTAAAAAAAAGAAAAAGGGGAATTTGTTTTATGCTGGAGCTACTGGAGTTGTAGCTGCCGTTATTCTTCTGCCTGTGTTTAGATTGATGATTGCTGCTAAGTGGAAATCAAAGATTCCATATATTTCTGAGCCTGAGATTTCTTCTTTCTTGCTAGCTACCCTAGTTGGCCCTTGGAATAATGCACAACAAGTCTCATCACCTACATCTAGTACATAGGCCACTCCCTGCGGAATGAAGTGATCCTGAACGAGTCCTACTCCTGCAAATCCCTTGATTGGCCTCAATGAAGGCTCCCAAGATGGATCTGGAGCTGGCTCAAACATGCCTTTTACATAGGAGTTTGATTCATAGTCTGTGTATGAAACTGAATGCATACCCATTCTGTTGAACGTTCCTCCAATACCTGTAGCTTCGATGCTTGATGTGATAATTCTCGCTACGTCTTTCTTCGGGTTAATTGTAGAACGATCTGTGGATGCCACGAAGCTTCCCCAATCGCCTAGAGCTGCTACGCTTGTCAGTCCTGTCTCTAATATCGAGACAATATCAAAGCTCGTACGCTGCTCTACCTTGGTAGATGCAACGGTAATCGAATCCTGCAATGGATTGTGGATATTCTTGAGCATTGCCTCTTCTGAGATTTCGAAGATTAGTCCGTACTTCTTGGCCTCAAAGTGAGCTCTGCTGTATCGAATTTCCTTCGGATATGGCAACTGTAGTTCTCCAATCTCAACCATACCACTGAGCTTTTTGAGAGTATCAATGTCTATGACCAAGTTTGGTATGCCAACTTCCTGAGCTAGATTCTTGGCTGCATACTTTCTCTCCTTGAGTCCGAATAATTTCGCAAACACGTTGAGAATGTTTACAGCTGAGCTTGTTGGACTTGTCAAAGCTCCCATCCTCTGCCTTCCTCCTGCAAGATATTCGTCTCTGAAGTTTAGATACGTTTGATGAAATTCTTCATCAATGTAAGGACTTCGAAGATTTAGCCCTGAAATGTCAAGGCCGTCTTTCTTTGCAGTTCGGATTGCGGAGATGTTAGCAAGTCGTATCTGTGGATCAAACACAGGGAAGAAGTAATCTTGGTTATTGAATCCGTAAGACGGTTCAGCTACACCTGCGTAAACTAGCTTATCATCTGGATTCAGCCAATATTGGTAGCCTGCATTAAGGCTTCCAAATGTCATTTCTTCTTTTACTTCCATGTCTATGTCCTATCCATTAACTTTATAGCAACAACATCATTTGCAACAGCTGCTCGCAAAGGCTTATCACCTGCACTTAGAGTTTCAGCGAATGGAGTTGTAGCTGCTCTCGCAAAGATTGCTCCCTCAATTCCAACATACATTCCTACGATCAAGTCAGGATCATCAACGGCAGTAACAAATTTCATTACCTTTGCTGTTGTAGCTGACACTTTCACATAGTCGTAGGGATTGAGTGCGTCTGTTGTTGAAACAGTTCCAATCTGTCCTCCTCCAATTACTCCAATGTTTTTATCACCAGCTGCTCCTCCTGAGTTATCAACTGATTCGATTGCAATAAGTGGAGCTAGTTTTGCACTGTTTGCTTGAGTTGCTTTCTTTACAAATCCAACGTCAGCGATACAAAGATCGCCTTTGACAATATTCTCATTGTTTTCAGGTAGATACTGAACCATTGGAGGAATGCTCAGTGTCATTCCAACTACCCATACTTGATATGGATTGGACATTTCTAAATATCAGTCAAATCAGCTTGTGTTCCCATGCTTGCGGAACGCTGACCTGCTCCTCCCTCCTCTTTGAATATTGTCGTCTTTTCTGGACTGTGTACTATGTTGTCTCGTCTTGATGCAATTCTAGTCTGATTTATGGACTTGATGCCATCAAGCTTTGCTTGCAAAATTTGTAAAGAGTCCTTGCTTTGCATGATTTCGTTGTACTTGGCCTGTCTTTGTGACAGTGGGAAGTAACTTGCAAAATCATTGGCAAGTTTTTCTTTATCTTCTTTTGCAAACCTTTCTTTGAGACTTGCAACTTCTTCTCTTAGCTTATCAGTTTCAGAAACAGCTTTCTTGGAACCTTTTTCTCCTTTGTCTCCAGCAGCTATCATTTCGTCTGGCTCTGGAGCTTCAGGGTTTTCAGGTTCTTCAGGTTCTCCTTCTGTGGCAGGAACGCCTTCGGCCACTTCTTGAATTTTATTTTGTACCATTCCCAAGTTCTCAGAAACTCCTTGCAGAATTTCTTTTACTTGATCTGGCCCAAGAGTGCCTCCTCCGTTCATGTCCATGTCCTGAGCTAATTTCTGAATCTCACTAGCATATTTTGAGATTACATCTTTTGCAGATAGAAGTTTTGTTTTCAGTGATGCATTGTTTTGTTGTTTACTCATAGTTATTGAGATTTCTTTCTCTCTGTATTATATAAGATGTAGGTTCAAATTTAATAAATTTGTCAAACCTTCTTTTTTCTAATCTTTGATATTGTCTTTATATTTTCCCTTCTCTTTAGTTTTGAGCTTCCAACGTTGGTATTTTTGACTCGGATCTTTGATATGGCCACGTTTGCCAGCCTGAGAATCTTTTTCCTTGTGGAGCTTGGCTGATAGAACCAAGGTCTGTAATCTGGCCCTCCCATGCCAAATGGCCTCAAGACTGCAACTTGCAAATCTTCTAGTATTGGAACAACTTCTGTAGCGAGACTACGAAAGGCTTGCTTGAACCTACTCAGATTTTCAGATATGCCTACTGATTCCAGAGACAAGGATCGTATTGCTATTTTTACTTTGTTAAGCGACTCTGATACTGGAACAGTCTCAGTAACTAGACTCCTAAATACTGACTTGAGGCGAGTAAGAGATTCTCCTACAGGAACCGTTTCTGTTGGCACAGTTCTTATGCTAGTTTTTCGTCTGGCCAGTGATTCAGAAATAGCAACTACTTCGGTTGCAAGACTCTTGAAGCTAGTTTTCAGCCTAGACAGAGTTTCGGAGATTGATACAGTCTCAGCTGTTAAAGTCCTGAATGAGAATTTGGTACGAGCTAAAGTTTCTGATACTGAGACAGTTTCCGTAGCTAAGCTTCTAATTATAAGTTGGCCTCCTATTGCCTTGATTTCGATTGGAAGCTTTCCAGAGCCAGCAGTATCTTTATTTGTAAATGCTTTCTCTATTCCATAACGGTTGAATTGAAAGTGCTGTGTATCATCAAACTGCTTTTGATCTTCAGAGCCATCCATCTATTCCCACACTACATGAATATTTCCATACCACAAACCTGTTGAAGTACCGTTTGGAACATGAATTGTTGACAAACAAGCAGAATCAATTTTTTGTGGTAGATTGGAAGTTTGTAACACCAAATCCCTTTCATTATATCTTGCAGCCTCATAAGATACAACTGCGAGTCTTTTTAATAACATGACTCCAAAGTTTCCTGCTGTTAGTGTTGATGCGGATAGGGTTAGAGATTGAATTGATCTAGCTCCCCTGTCTCCTGCTTGTAATGGAAGCAGCTGTACTTGATCAGCTGTTGGAGCTAATGCCCCTCCTCCATATCCTCCTGTCCAAAAAGCTACTGATGTTGTGGTTCTTCCAGCTGTTCCGTCTTGATTTGTATATGACACTGTTACGTTAGATGCTGTTGTACCTGTTGCAGTCCAGCAAATCAAAGCTATCAGCAAATCTTCGCCTGTTGTGTATCTTGTTAGTGCCAAAGAATTGATTGTCTGAGCTGTAATTACTGTTCCACTCAGTCCAGAATTAAACCAACACACATCAACAAGCCAAGACGTTCCTTGTGTTGCTCCTCCCACTCCATATTTCAAAAAATAGGCTGTATTTGCTGTAACACCATTTGCCATATAGATAGCTCCTGTTGTATCTCGTGTTGGAACTGTTCCACTTCCTGTTGCTGGAACTGCCCCTGCTGCTGGAGTGCCAGCTCCTCTCCAAGTAAATACAGGAACACCAGCTGCATCAGCAGTTTGTGAACCTTTGAAGATTGATCTGTGATCCTGTTTCCCAGCTGTCAGAGCTGCGATTATTGCATCATAGTTAGTGAAGGCCAAGCTTTACTCCCTGACTTCTTTCTCTGTTTCGGATCTCGAGAGATTGTCTGTCGCATTCTATGTCAAAGTTCTTTAAAATTTGGGGATTGACTCCCTGCCTGATTGCCCCTTCTGTATCAATGTGTAGCTGATAGATCATCGCCTTTCGAAAGGCCCATGCTGAGATATTATTTTTTATCATCCACATTCTGATTTCGTTTATCTTTCCGCAACACTCATCAAAGTCTTTTTGATCTTTGAGTTGTGGAAGGCTTTTGATAATACCGAGAAGTTCGGTATTTACATCACGCATCATCTAAATTCCTCATGTAATACAAATACATGAACTAATCTAAAATTTGTGTATAATGGTTCTTCTATCATTTCATTAAACCTTTGATCTGCTTCTTCTTTCGTTTCATATCTGCTATCAACAATCCAGCTATCTATACGTTGGACTCTTTTCAAACAAGTAAAATATTCAAAAGAGTCCTGTGTAATTTCTCTTCACTTAACCTATGTTAATTGTCCACGTAACACGAAGCTGATCCCCACTGGCCAGAGTTCCAGATCCAGTTCCAAAGTTGGCCTCATGTGTCATGATTCCACTGATAGGAGGAGTAGTTGCATTGAAAAGAGCAGAAGCTTTGACATCAGTAAACGAGCCAGTAGCAGTAAATGTGTTCTGGATTGTGGTTGAGTTTGTATCGTTTGTATGAGTGATAGTATCAGCTGAAGCTCGAGCTAGACCATTAACTATGATTTCTCCAACAAGCGAAGTGTCACTAGTTAGAGGAGTAAACGTTGACTCAGTAAGTGCAACAACATTGGCTCCCCTTGTTCCAGCTGCAACATTAGTAAGACACTGAGCATGATAAAAGTCACGGCCATCCAGAGTTAGAAGATTGTAAATAAGTGCAACTTTCTTCCAAGGGCCATAGATTCCGATTGGGTATAGAGAACGCTTTTCTACTTTTACGATTCCGAGAGTTTTCATTTTGAATGCTCCTTGCATTTTACATTAGGTACTTGGCCCACATTTACATACGGAAGATTTTGATATTCTACAGGCTTGTGGCAGACTGAACAGGGAGCTCTTCCAGAAATCGTATGCTTTGTTTCATGACAATGCTTGTTCCACTTGTCAGTATCGGCAGTTGTAAACTTGTGACTATAGCACACATAGTCTCCTCCTTCGATTTCCAGATCAACCAATTACTGCATCAAATCCCCATTCTTCGTTTAACGGTTCAATTCTTCCTTCAGCTGGAGTAAAGTTGACAAGAACCTTTGCGACCTTTTGAGAAGAAATCTTTTCCGTATCGATTGCAACTTTCAAGTCAGAGTCTTTTGAGTACGGAAATAATGCAACAGGGCTTCGAGTGATGTTCTTTACATAGAAGGTTGCAACTTTTAATTTGCCTGCATCAGTAACGTTGTAATCAAGAATCACGTTTCCGTTTTTTGTTTTTGGAGCTGGCTTTGTGCAAAGAGGATCAAGATAGTAAGCAATAGGACTGACCTTGTTTGCTGCTACTTGCTTGAAGTATTTAATTTCTGGCATCTTCCTCTTTTTGTGTTTTACTGTAAACTGTGCAAGATTTAGTATCTGAGTGTCTGACAAGTCTTGTGACATCGTGGTTGCAAGTTTAAAGTTTGCAAGTTTTATTTTTCCAATCAGGCTATTAATTCTGCATGGAGTTATCTTGCTTACAGCTCCAAGGCTTGCAGTCTTAAGGTGATGCTCACAACTCTCATACGGCCCATCGCATGTAGCCTTTAGAATTGCGATGTTTCCGTATGCAGGCCTTTGATCAAGTCCTGCCAGATGCAAGCCAAACCATTTTGTAATCTGTCCATCACGTTCATGTGGATTAACTTTGTAAATCGCAGGAGAGCAAAACGGAGGCCATGGAACATTTGCGTACTCTGCTCTCTTTGTAACATCGGCCCTCCAAACGTCTCCTTTCTCATACACCTTTCGAATGTCAGCTATTGCAAACTTTTCCTGAAACTTTTTGATCAGCCCAATATCATTAACATTGAAGCTTCCTTTTGGAGCAATTCCCAATACGTCAAAATGCTCTGTTGATGGATGATCGTAGATTTTGCCATAAGGCGAACCAGCTATATACTCGCTTGATGTGATAACAAAAGGCTGCCCAACAAAGGTATGAATGTTTTTTGGAACTGACTCTCCAGTGACTCCCCATCCTCGGCCGTTCACTTCGTCTCCAGCCAGAAGGAAGTATGTTGCATGTTGAGCTGATTGTACCTCCAGAGAGGCCAATCTAATAAGAGACTGCATTGAGGGATCGAAGCCCTCCAAACTAATTATGCTTTTTGCCTAGGTTTGTTCCAGTAAGGTGATCGGCATTTTGCACAAGTTATGGGTTCCTTGTTCTTGCTAGTCCATGACTTGTGACAACGGCCACAAGTATGAAGGAATATGCCTTCAGCTATTTTCTTTGTGTACTCCATGAGCAAACTCCATGTGTATGTCCATAAATTCCTCGTCAATTATCATCTTGCACTTACTGCAAAGTTTTCTAATTTTCATTGTATCAAGGCCTTCTTTGGCAGTCCTTTCTTTCCTGCTTCCTTCAGTTTCAAGTCTATCAATGCAAGCTCAATGTAGTAGTCAATGTTATAATTCTTGACTACAGAAAAGTTGTTTGATTTTTTCATCCCCAACAACTCCATCCGCATTCCTGACAGACAAGATGATCTCCCCCAATTCCAGACTCTAGAATGATCATTGGTTTGTCAGTGTCGCAAGCTTCACACACTAGCTTTCACCTCCGATACAATATCCTTGGCTAGTTGAATGCTCCAGCTGTTGACCATTCGCTGCCAAGCCTTGTTAAATGGACTCCAATGGAATCCGTTCTGTTTTAGTTTTGCAATTATTTCTGGACTAGGCTTTGCTGGAAATATCAGTTTAACCCTGTTCTCTTCCTTGTCCACTACAAGCTTCACTCCATTGATTACTTCGTTGAGTTCTGGAATTGCTGCCTTTGCTTCAAGCTCTTTGATTCGTTCCTTTACCCTTCGCATGTTTCCACTAAGATTAGAAAGCTCCCATCCCTGATGAGGCCTTGATTTTATCTCTTCTCGTTCCTTTTCCATGCATACGAGCTTGTCTTTGAGTTTCTGTACTGCTTCTGGATCATCCGAGCTTATCGCATGTGGATTCTCAAGATTACTTATCCTGTTAGCATAATGATCTACAATTTCAATCTCCTTCATTCCTTTCCGCATCGCATTATCTATTCGTTCCAAGTCTCGCCTGTGATGCTTTTCTGAGTGATGGCCTACAAGAATTGGCTGACCGAAAGGAATTGCATCTCCAATATCGTGAGCTCGCTTGAAGGCTGCCTCTTTTTCAGCCTCATGTTTTACAAGAAGTTCTTTTGCACGTTCAAGTTTCCGTGCTTGCTTCTCTTCGTAATAGTTCATTTCTACCTTAACTATACATTCCATGTATATAACAATATTCTATATAGTAACAATAGTATATACACCCAATGTATATATCCAACCGTTGTATAGTTACAGCTGCAATGAAAGCGAAAATCAAAGAACTTGAACTGGATGGAGAAATCTATCACGTTCTGGAACTAGAAAAGCCTCAGTTGTTTGAGGGAGATTACTTCCCTGCTGGAATGATTGAGGGCCAAGTTATAGGAGGCTTCAATAATTGAGTCTCTTTGACAAGGCAAAAGAAAAAGCACTCAAGGCCATCAATAAAGAGATAGCAGTTCGTTTGGCAAAAGGAAAGTCAGTCAGCTACGATCTTGAGGACAAAGCCAAGATTGAAGCTTTGCAGAACTTCCCTGACAGTGAATCCAAGTCTGTCATCTATAGTCTTGATGTGAAATTCAAAGCCATATTTTTGAAGGCACAACTGAAAAAAGAATTTCCAAAAGCAGACGTGAAGGCACGAATTGAACGCTACAGTGGAGGCTCGGCTATTGATGCATGGATAGTCGGAGAAGTTGACGAAAAGAAAGCCTCAGAAATAGGACAGTTCTACAGCGATGACAAGGGCCACAGTGATCCGCAAAGCGATTACTTCGCCTATGACAACTACGTTCATGTGATGTGCAAGGATGGAGGAGTCATGAACAGCATTGTCCAAATCATAGGAAAGGAGATGCCATGAAACAAATAATTGACAACATCTTTGATGTGTGTTCTCTTGAACATGCAAATGGCTATTGGGTAGCAAAACGATCACGATTGTTTCATTCGGCAGCAGTCAATGAAGGAGATATGCTCCCCATGGAAGATTTCAATAAGGTTCCTATTGTAGAATGGGAACCAAAACCTTAATTTTTTTTAAACAATTATGCAGCTCTTGGACCAACATAGCATACTATTCTGGCCCTACGATAGCATTCTATGCAGGACAACGGAACCACTGGAAGATAGCATACTATGACGCAGGAAGGATTATGGCATCGTCTGTGTTTGATTTCTTCCACTCTGCCAAGGCCTTGTTTGCCTCAGTTGCATCCGTAAAATGTTTGATGAAGTAGAGCTGCTCTCCCTGTAGTTCAAAGTCATCAATCCCCACAAGATCAAAGCCTTCTGTTGGAGTATGCTCCAGCCTGTCCTTCATCATCAACTCAAGTCCAGACAGCCTCCAATTACCTCCATAATTTTCTCAGGACAGTCAGGCTTTTGAACGTTTGTCTTGCCTGTATCTAGCGAATAGAAATATTCCGAGAGATGAGCTGCATACTCGTAGGCCTCGGTAATTGAAGATCCTAGCTGCTTGATGGCCTTGTCTGGCATCTTGTAAATCTTATCATGGACATAGGCAGCCCATGTATCCTGATTCTTTGTTCTCACTTGCAGCTCGCTTACTGCTCCTGTTTCCTTGTCCTTGATCAGAAAGTGATGGCTTCGATAGCCTGCCTTTGGATTGTCAATGTAATTGTCCTCTTCTGTTACATTGTAATTGCCTTTCTTGATCTTGGCAACTGCATCCTTTACTGAGTCAATTCCTCCAGAAGTAACAACTCTCAGGCCAGAAACATCGGTTAACTTGTCAACTGATGGATAGTCTTTGGGTTTTCGGCCTACCTTTTCAACCATATTGTGTATAGTCTTGACACGGCCAGACACTTCCAAGGCATCAGGAAAGTCCTGTCTCAGATCTCCAAGCAGCTTGTTTACAACTGAATTATGCTGCTGCTGTATTTGTCTGGCTTTTCCAACTTGCTCTCTAACAAACTTGGAATTAAGATGTGTATATTTTGTTGTGACATTTGAAACTATTTCGTCATCTTCAGCTTTTTTTTTGTCTAATTCTTCTAGTCTTTTCATGTTTTCTGCATGACTTGGCTTCTGTATTTGTTTAGTAGGCTTGTCTCGCATCTCTCTTTCATCGTCTGGAAAGATGTTTTCTTTCTTTTGTAACTTTTCTAATATCTCACTCTGCACTTTGATTGGAAGATTATTGAATGGTTCAGCCTTGAATCTATCTACAAGTATTCCTTTTTGTGGAAAAATCTCCTTCAGTATTTTCTCTTTTTCACCTTTATCCAGCTTATTGTATGCATGGCCAGTTTCATGTTCTGGCTGCTTGTCTTTTGTCATTGACTCTCCGCATTCCTTGCAAGTAAATTCTCCAGACTCATCCCTTGGATGCTCTTCTTCCTTGAACTCTGCTGCTGTCAGGAGTTTCAGATTGGCCAGCCGAATGTTGCTTCTGATTGCTGCAACCTTCTGACCTATTGAAAGCTGGCCGTGTTCACTCTGCATTTTATGCTGAAGAATGTCTGTCTCTTTTGAAACTGTAGCCTTCTTGATCTTTTGTATTTTCACATAGAGTCTTGCAGCTGATAGAACCATGTCCAAGTCAGAGCCGTATTTGTTTTTGATGTAGTGTGCTAGTGCATAGGGATTGTCAACCTTGTCAGGATGACGCTTCAACCCTTTTACAAGCTCTTCATAGGATTTGCTTGTACTTTTTTTCACTATGGGTTAGGCCCCTGCTTTGGTTTTACTTTCATCGTCAACGGTTCCCAAGTTCTTCTTACCAAACTTCCAGCCACGTTGTATAGCATGATTTGCACGTAATAGTCTCCTGTTGCTGGAATGTCCACACTATTAATTGACCAACGAACAGTGAAATCATTTAGTAAACTTAGCACAACTGTTTTATCTGGAGTTGCAAAAGTGTCTGTCTTGTTGATAAACAACTTGGCCAGAGTGATTCCCTTTCCTGCAAAACTTATTTTTTGTGGCTTGCTGTACTGATCAGGCGAAGTCCTGTCATAGATTACTGTGTCATAGAAATCTCCCTTCTCATCTTCAACTAACTCATAGTTTGCCATTACACTACTTCTCCAGAAGTGCTACGCCTTCCTACAAATGCTTCGGTTATACGTTTTGCTATGTAAGCTGAAGTTTTTTTGATTCTTTTGAGAGTTGCTGAAACTGCATCAACGGATAGAATGTCCGAGATTGGAATACTTTCAACCAATGTTCGTAATGCCCCGACTGTTCTTTGTAGCTGATCAGAGATTGTTATTACTGGCTCTATCAAGGCCCTGATTGCATCCATTTTTCTAGCAAGTACATCTGAAAGAGGAATGTTTTCCGTTAGAGTTCTTGATGCATCTAGCTTGGTTTGCAGTTGATCAGAGATTGGAATGTTTTCTGGCAGAGTACGGTTTGCTGCAACTGTTCTAGCAAGACTGTCTGAAACTGGCAGAGTCTCAGGTAAAGCTCTTGTTGCAGCAAGAGTTCTAGTCAGCGTTCCAGAAAGGTTGAGTGTCTCATCAAACTGTCGGATAGCCCCCTGAACTCTGGCCAATGAGTCTGTAATACGTATTGCGGGTTGATTCTGTATATCAAATTGATTGGCATCCCCATAGATCAAGTCATCAAAGATTTGTGCAAAGCCTTCCAAAATGGTTCTTGATGCGTCTAGCTTACGAGCCAGAACATCAGATATGGGTAGAGTTTCTGTAAGAGTTCTGTCATAACCAATTTTAATATCAAACTGATCCGAGTCTCCAAAGATTACATTGTCAAAGATGTTTGTAGTCAAGCTATTCTAGCTAGACTTTTTTTCCAGCTAGTTCAGGAAATTCAGCTTCTAATAATGCTTGTTGTGTAGGTGTAAGTGTAATACCAATTTCTATGATTTCTACCTTTGTGCGATCATCATCTCTTGGTTTGAAAGTTATTGGTATTCCTTCTAATCCTTGAGCTTTTACCCAAGCAAAGAATCTTTTTTCAGCTAGTTGAACCACAGATATATTTTCGTACTTTGTCATTGGCATATTACTAATCTCTTACAAACATTACATACTGTATAAAGTTTTTTGTCTTTTGTCTGAACGAATCCCCATAAATTTGATTTATCTATTCTGTACGTTCCTGAACTCTTACAGGCAAAGCAAAACCATTTCCAGAGATGAACCCAAAGCCAACATCTCCAGCAATACATTCCTTTGTTATTTATCACGCCTGTTAGTGCTAGTCTGTGGCATCTATTGCATTGATGAATCTCTATTCCAAACATCTTAATCAGTTCCCAATGTTGTTAGATTTGTATCTGTTGCCAACTCATTTGCAGTATCTCCAAACTGTCTTACTTGATCAAATTGATCAGTTGTATTAACCCATTTTGCTACAAACTCAATTCTCTCTGGAGCTGTAGCTGCTCCAGCTGCTCCCAAAGCCACATTATGAGCTATTATAAGTTTTTCTTGTGTGCCGATATTAATTATATCAAAGATAGTGAAGTGTTCTGTATTACTAGATCGTACATTCATTATATTATCCTGTGTTACAGCAGTAGTATCAGCAGCTCCATTTGTAGAACTTCTTCTACAATAGTTAGTTCCAGCATCTATTGTTGTTTTGCCAAGTCTGTACTTTAAGGTGTTTAATGTTGTGCCTATTCTATGTGCAAGTATTTGACAAAGCTTCTTTGCTGTTGTGATGCTGTTATCTTGTGAGGTTGCAGCTCCTGTTAATGTGTCAGATGCTAGTTTTTGCCATGCCATTTCTTAATCACTTCCATAAACTTTGAGAATCGAACCAGCTGCATATCCTCCAGCATCCGTATTATCCAAATCTACTTCTGTTATTTGTGCTGCTGTATTGGCCCATTTCAATGCTGTCTCACGTCTATCTGGAGCTGTTCCTGAACCAACTGTATCAAAAGAAACACATTCCCCAATACCAAGTTTTTCGTTGGCAGACCTGTTTATCAGAAACAAGTTTATGAATTGATTTTTAGCTGCACTATTAGAAATTAATGCAAATGCTTGACTTACACTTGGCGAATCAGCTCCACCGTTAACCTGATGTCTGAATGCATAGTTTGCTGCAACATCATTGTTGAAAGTAAGATTGGCTCTGTTAGCAGCTCCAGCTCCTATTATATGAGCTTGAATCCATAAGTATTTTTTAGCTGTAATTGTTCCACTAGATATTTGATCTGCCTCAGCTCCAAGTTCTACACTTGCCAACTCTGTCCAAAAGTTATCTGTATGAACGTCTGCTTTATCCCATCCAAGAACAACCAGTTCAGAGTTTACAGCATAATCTCCAGCTCCTAAATTAACAAGATCAATTCTGTTTATTGCATCAACTGTATTTGCCCATTTTGAGGCATGTTCTCGTCTATCAGGTACGTTTGCTGCTCCTGCCGTATTTCTAAACATAGAGTGTCCTTGATGTAATTTTTCTTTTGTTGCCATATTTGATAGAAAACCATTTAAGAATAGATCGTTGGCTTGACTTGAAGGACTTGAAATAAAAAATGTAGCAGATGCATTGGTTGTATCTGCTCCACCATTAGTTTGTTCTCTATATGCATAGTTAGTTCCTGTATCATTATTCAGTCTGACTTCTGCTTCTATTACGCCTCCAGTTGCTAGAGCATGTCCTAAAATCATATAATATCTTTTATTTGCTAAACTTGCAACTGATATGGTATCTCCTGCAACTCCGAGTGTTGTTCTTCCTAATTCTTTCCATCCACCAACAGGGCCAGCTACAGCAAATGATAGAAATGGATTATTCCCTAGAAAATGAGTATGAGTGGGTTGTTTTAATTTAGGAAAATGCTTGACTACTTTCTCAAACCATTGTTTATAATCTAACTTTGCTGTCGGAGAATATGGCCTAGCAAAACCTCTTGAACCAAAATCATAGCCCCCAACAGATGCTTGCACAGTCTTAGATTTTTTATAAAGTTCTTGTGGAGTTTCCATGAGAAGCTGATTCATTTAAAATATCTCCTACGTTCTATAGAACTGCAACACAAGTTTGGCTCCCTTTGCAGCTGCTCCAGAATCCAATGTATCAACCTTAAATTCTATTTTGTCTCCCTGAGCAAATGATGTGGGATTAGTTGTGAGAACAGAAGAGCTTCCAGTGTTTGCTGCAGCTGCAACCTGTGGCTTTGTTGAATAAATTGTAGTTCCAGCTTTGAGTACATCCATTATGAAAGCCGAGGTAACTGGAGCAACTGTTACTATTGCATAAGTGACTCCTACAATCTTTAAAGCAAAAGGAGCATAAATTGTATATTTGACTCCTACAGTTGGGGGAGTTGACTCGTCTGTAATTGTTATTAGCATTGTTTCGATTGTTCCCTTGATGACTCCTGTTCCCTTTGGAACAAATAAAATTCCAACGTTCGCATCTCCTCCTGTGGCCTGAATTTCTGGATCCAAGCCAGTTGCATTGTTCTTAACTGAGATTTCGTTTACGGCAGATGCAACCTTTAAGAATCTTAGATATTCGTTTCCAGAGTCATCATCAATGGAACCTGTATCAACAAATCTAGGCCTCGTTAATGTCTTGTTGGATAGAACTTCAACAAGGGCCAGAGTAGCAAGCTGTGATGTAGCATTTGGGAAAGTAAGTGTAGAAGCAAGTGGATTAGCAAACAAAAGTGTAACTGCAACAGCAGTCGCAATTCCAGAAAGTGAAAGATCAACAATCTTTGTCGGATCCGTAGGATCAGCAAATTTCTTCCTGAGAAGAGTAGAAGTTGAAACCCTATCAATGGATTCAGGAGAGACGTATTCATACCAATCTGTGCCAATACGCAAAAGAGCCATTGGCTTTTTCTGATCAATAATCTTGTTAACTGCTCCAATAAGAAAGATGTTGGCTCCTCCGAAATTATGCCGAACTGTAATTGTATCTCCAGTTCTGGCATAAAGAATTAGCTCATCTCCTTCAAGAGTGTTAGTGTTTGTTATACTGTCTAAATCATCAACTGTTCCTGTCTCAGCAGCTACCGTAACTTTTGAATCTGTTGGAACTAAGGCTCCAGTTAAAATTGCAGTTGTTGGATTGGTAGCTTCATAACCAAAAAACCCTACACGCACTAAATCATCATTCCACTCATCCTTTGAAACTTGCTTGGAAGGATCGTCTGCTCCAGTTACAACAGCAACATGACGGCCCCATCCTTTACCTGAAGCTCTTGGCATTTAGCTTAACCTGCCGTCAATGTCCATGTGATTGTTAGCGTATCACCTGAAGCAAGTGTACCAACATCTGTAGTAAATGCAGCAGCATGTGGCATCTGTCCAGCTGGAGGAGGGCCAGCTGCATTAAAGAGAGCTGACTTGTGCAAGTTAGTGAAAAGTTGAGTTGCAGTAAAGACATGCTGTATTGTTGATACGTTTGTTCCAGCTGTATGAGTCTTGGTTGATGCGTCAGCTCTTGCCAGTCCTCCTACCGTGATTTCACCCACAAGAGTTGTATCGCCTACAGCTGGATTAACTGCATCGGCTGATACTGCAATGAATCCAGCTCCTCTTGTGCCAGCAGCAGTATTTGTATAAAGTTGTTGATGAACCCAATCACGACCAGCTGTCGGAACTAGGTTCGGTTGAAATTTTGCAAAATATTCGAATGCAGGCTGGAACTGTGCAATTACTCTCTCGTCTGGCCTGCCCTTGTTGACAACAACAGTGAGATAGCCCTTGATTGCAAGTCCTTCATGCAAAGCTCTAAACTTTGCAATTTCAGCTCGCACATTATCGTCAAGTAAAACTTCTCCGAGAAAGTCAGCGTCTATCATTTTTTTATTTTCCCTTCTTCTTTCAGTCTTTCAATCAAAACTTTGTCTGCCTTGTCCTGACATTCTTTGCACATTGGCTCAATTACCAATGATTTAGCTGGAAGCAAAGCTTTGATAGAACGGTTTTCAATCTTAGTTCCGCAATCCTTACAGGTTGAACCTGATATATCATAATTATGTGCTAGTTCTCTTTCATGCTCATAAAATTCCACTGGAGAAGTAGTTGTAAAATTATGCTCTGCACATTCAAACGGCATTTAATTTTTGTTCGTGCGAGATTATTTAAGGCTGTCTTTGAAATTTATTAAATTAGTTAGTTCCAGTTTTTTCTTCGTCTGCTAATTAAATTCTGTATTCTAGTAAACCAATCGCCTTCCCACTGTCTGACTCCATATTTTAACTGGATTCTCTGGCTGTCTATTGTTGTAGGCATGATTGTTCCGTTATAATATGGGTACATCAAGTCATTTGGCTGATCCGAGTGAACCGATCCGAGTAAGTGACCTGTCTCATGGCCAGCTGTCTGATTTCCGTTGTAGGTTTTTCGCATGATTGTTACTCCATCTTCAGGCCTGACATACGGCTGGCCGAGGCCATCAACACTCCAAATCTTGTCATCGTTGAATCTGAGAACACCTTGATAGCTAGTCTTTGGAAAACCTGCATAAGCTAGAATGCCAGAGTCTTTGCCAAAGTAAGAGTCCTCTGCTGCTGGAACCCATTCAATCCTGATGTCTGGATCTTCTGAAGCCTTTACATACTTCAAGACAAGTGGAATGTAAAGCTCCCAAGATGTCATTGCAAGGTTGATTATCTTTCTCTCTATTGCGTCTCCTGCAATGTCCTCGGTTCCACGCAAGACGGAATATGTAACGATAGTCCTATCCCACTTGTTAGGAATTTCTGCAATCTGTAGATTTGTGGCCTGCGTCATGGGATAGTAATTGGCCATCTCCAATTCCAAGTCTCTAATAAAACAAATCTCTTGCAATACGTATTACAAAACTTGGGAAAATAAAAAGGATTTGGATAGCTTTTATGCTATGCCAAAGTCAGATTTCCAGAGCAAGCCTTCAGCAATAGCCCTGTCACGTTTGGCTATCTCAGCTGCAAGTTGGTTAGAAACTCTTGCAACTTCCCTGTCAAAGAATGCAGCCATCAGAGTTTTAAATTCTGGATTTGTCAGCTTTGATAGATAAGACTCTTTCTCAGCCTTTGTATCCTGCAAGTCTTTTGTTAGGTAAGCTATTCTTGCCTGAATCTCATTGACAGTATTCTTGACTCCCCATTCTCCAGAGCCAGCTCCTTTTGCTCGTCTAGAAAATTCTATTTCAGCTGGAGTGTGAGTTCTTGCTCTCTGTCTTATGATCAAGTCTGTTGAACCAATGGCTGCGAGAAATACCATTACATACATGAAGATATTAACTTCAGTTTGCGTGGCTGCTGCCCCAACTGCCAAGGCCACAGATGAGATTGAAGATGTTACCACTCTATCAAAGAATTTCCTTGAGGAGAACTCTTCCCCACTTTTAGAAAATCCCTGATATGCAGAAGTCACTCCTGCCAAGATTCCAACTATCACAATAGCAAGCTGCTCATTGGAAGTGAATTGGATTTCCATTCCTGTTTCTTGTGCATAGGCCATCGAACTAGCTGGAACAATAGCAATGACACAAATCAACAGCATTTGTAGTTTCTTCATTGCAGAGAGTTAACTGGAGATGTATTTTAGGTTAACTGTATAATCCTAAGACTCTTTTTGACAATTTTTGGATTCCAAGAGAATTTGCAGTCAAAGCAGTACCATTTATGCTCGTTTGTCTTTTCGTTATAATGTTCTTTCTCGTAGTCATGCCACTTACCTGTTACTGGATCATGCAAGTGAGATGACGTCATACGTATTATGTTGCGAGATTCACACTTTTTGCATTTAATGGGTTCGAGAACAATCGTCTGGCATTCTGGACAAATCCAGCAATGAGGGAGGTACTTCTGGCCATGGCTGCCCTCCTTGCCAGTAATAGACTTGCGTATGTAAAGTCTCGACATGGATTGCACATAGCCAGTGTGCTTGTCCGAGTTTGGACAATGACGATCGTTCCTTGTCACATCAAAATGCAGTACCTTTTAGAATGGACTGATTGGAAATTGATTGACCGCATTTTGGACAAGTATAAGCATCTAAACCCTCATCATATTTCATATTCACTTCACAGTCAGGACAGTGTTGCATTTGATAACATTGCATATCTAGGCCGTATCCCATACATAGAATGCTATCGAATGTACTTTATAAAGCATTCTATCATAGCATACTAAGCAGGATAGTTACATGGCCAGAAGATAGTATGCTATCTCCCATGGGAGGGCTTCGATCCCTCGATCAGTATTTTAAAAAGCAGTCTAGCACTTTTTGTTTAGTGGAAGGTTTTTCCTGTTTTGTCTCTTCTTTCTCTGACTGTTCTTCACTTTGGTTTTTTTCGTTTTGCGTACTCATCCATCAACACTCCAAATTGTATTATTGCTAACACAAGGCCTCCAAATAAACTTTGTAGTAGCTTCATTCCTAAATCTTGATCTGTTAAAGAGACAGCAGCAAAACCCGAACCCACGCCTGTAGTAAATTTGGCCAGTACCTTTGCCATCTTGTATTTCCAAGTCAAGGATGAGTCCTCTTGTATTCTTCAAATTCGCCTAGCAGTCTTGCGTTTTGTTGCTCCTGTTCACGCATTCTATCTCGAAGATTATCTATATCTAACCTAGCATCTGCAATTTCTGCAATAATATCATCTACTTGTTTTTGGACAAAGTTATTGAATTTTTCAAGCGTATCATCAATTTCAGTTCTAACATCTGTACTGTTATATGCACTTGCTCCTCCAAGAATTAATGCAACAATCATGACATACTGTGAGATGTTTCTACCATTCTTGTTATTTGCTGCCATAAGAGAACAGCTTACTAGAAGATTTTAAGAGTTGTTGTGAAATTTATTAAATTTACTTCCAGCTCTTATCTGTAGATTCAGAGCCATCCCACTTGACGTTGAAGCTAACTTTATCCAAGCTTGGCTTTGGCTTCCACATTGATGATTTCTTTGCCTTTTGTGGCCTCCAGCTGGGATTTACTTTCTTCCATGTACTAAGAGATGGATCAACGTCTCCTCCTTCCGTCTCATGCTCCTTGACAAATCTCTTAAGGCCAAGCTTTTCTATGATTCCTTCCTTTGTCAAAATTCCTTGATGGCCCAAGTCTTTGAGGATATTCCAGTATGCAGGATCAATCGTCAAGGAAATCTCTGGCTTGTTGAAGTGATGATAAATCCTGATTGGGCATTTCTTAGGATCGTCAACTTCATCAGGCTCTATACCAAAGAGTATTGCAAGTATCCTGTCATAGAATTGTTTTTCAATTATTGTTTCAATGATTGTCTGCTCTGGCTTGATTTCAGTTTCCAAAAATGCGTCAATCTCTTCTCGGTTTGCATTGCCTCCTAGTCTGCCAGCCTTTCCTTTTGCCAGCATAAAAGGAGGAATGTTGTAAAACCCAGCTACCGCATCAATGCATTCATTCTGGATTGATACAACTCCAGCAATGTCTCCAGCGTTCTGAGGATTTGGAAGAACCTCAACTGATTGAGTTACTGCAATATCTTTTCCAAGCGAGTTGTTTCGCTTTTGTAAAAAGTCATCCAAAACTTTTTGCGGATTCTTGAAATCTCGAGCTGGGATTGTAATTCTAAAAACTGTAGGCTTGTGCCAAGTGTACTCAGCAGCCTGTCGAAAGTCCTGTGCATAAATTATTAAAAGCGTCTTTCCAATGTCCTCAATCGCATCAATCATACTACGGCCATAGTGGTCAGCAAAGAGTTCCAAGTTGTAAGAGTTCTCCAGATAGATTGCACGACATGCATCAAGCCTTCCTCCGTTTGTAATCAGTCCGACAACTTCAACAGCTTCCAAGGCTCCAGAGCCACGGTTGATCAAAGGCCTTCTTGTAAACTCTGGCCTGATTACTCTCATTGCCTGTGGCATCTGATATTCTTTAGTATCTTCGTCTCTTGTCTCTGGAAATATACCGATTACACATCGGCCCTGCTCTCGCATGTAAAGATAGGCGTTGAAGGTTAGCGATTCAAGTTCAAGTGTATCTCCCATCTTGTCAATGTAAGCTTTGATTGCATTTGGAGTAACGTCTTTGTCAAAAAACGGAACATAAATTTTTTGTCGTCTCCATCCTCTCAAAACTGATTCTTTCAGCTCCTTGTCAACTCTTGGATAAGCTTCAGTGGTATAGCCTTGGCCAGTTACCAATTTTTGAATTATAACATTTGCACGTAAAACCCAGCTGAGCTTTGTCATTATGGCCCTAAACGTTGCTCGTTGTGTTGGCCTGTAAGGATCAACTGCTGGATAAATTAAGAGTCCTCCAAGTGGCCTCATCTTTTTTGGCATGGCATATTTTCCTCCACTTTGTCTAGGATCAGATTTGTTCCAAGTTCCTACATCAAGAGCTCTTTGTGTTCTAGGAACTGCAACCCATGCAGGAGCCTCTTTCCATTTGGCCAACTATATTTGAACCAGCTTTAAGATATTTAACATTTCAGATTTGCATGATTTGACTGTCAAAGCCCATCATCTGATCTATCATTGCATCAACATCGGGAGTCTCTGGCTGTAATCCAATTCTTCTAATTATTGGTTCAACGGCCCCCACAACATACGGAAGAGCAACATAGCAAGCAAAACCCAAGGCCCAAAACCTGTCGTCATGTCTATTAACAGGATGCTTGTAAGTTTCATTGCCTGCCTGTGAAATCAAAACTTCTTGCTCTTCAATCTGCCTGACAAGCTCCGACTCCTTTCCTATGAAGAGTCTTTTTGTTTCAAACAAACCTCTGATAATTTTAACAATATCTATTTTCATTGTCATTGTCGGATTGATTGGTTCCATCGCAAGGCCACTAAGATCGAAGAACTCGCTTGCTGCATCACCTACTCCCAATCTATCAAAGCCTAGCTTCTCCCATGGATAATGCTCATAGACTTTGTTAGTGTCAGCTGCAACCACACGATACTTGACATGTGGCCAGAGTGCAAATGCTTCTTCACGCAAATACGGAACCTCAACTCTTGGCTCGTTATGCAGTCTCAGAACTTCAAGTGCAGAGTGATCTACTCGCTTGGCCATATCAAGGCCAGCAAATCTCAAGATTGGTTTTTGTTCTACTGGCTCAGTTGGTTTAGTTCCTTTTACAACTTCAGGCTTTTGAAATGGAGCTACAGGAATCTCTTCTACATAATCAGCCTGTGGAGAGTAGTTATCAAAGAGACTCATTTCTTTCCGCAATATCCTACCATTGTATCTGAATGAAAAACATAGATTCTGTTTGTGGTTTCTGGCAAGTCTGGAGTTGTAGTTGCTATATTCAAATGAAAGTGGCCAAGGCATTGATTGAGTCTGTTCAAGCATTCATAAGTTAAATCTGAGTCATTCATTTTCTATTTTTAATCCATGCAACAGCTTTTTCATGTGCGTCATACTTGGCCAAAATTCCCAATATAAATTCATAAGTGGTAATTCCACGTTTCAAAGATTCCTGTTCAACCCATTCAAAGTCAGCTATCATATCAAACTTTATCTTGTCTAATGCCATGTCATCACACATATCTCGAAAGTCTATGTACTTGTCATCATCAATGTTCATAAATTATCCTCTGGAAAGTTTACAATCTTTACTACTTTGCATTGAATGGGATCTTTCTTTGAGTTTATTTCTATGACCTGAAAGCGTTCCTTCTTCCAGAGAAAGCTTGCTCCAAGGTGAGGGTTCATCTCGTCAGTTTCTAAAATTACCTTGTCGTTCAATAGATACTGAGTTTTCATATTATCAGCTCAATTTTTTGTTTTGGGTATTTCCTCCCAAGTGCAACAAGCCACTTGATTTTGCATTTTATACAACATGGTTTAGGAGGCCTGTTCTCATTAAAAAGCAACCCAAGAAAGTAATCTGCCTCTGTCATCTGGAGATAGTATTTTTTGGAACTATATAACGGTTGTAGAAAACAGAAAACCTCCAAAAGCTAAAACAAATCCACTTCCTGTTATTATGAGTCCAAGTGTCAAAGTACCAATCGCTGTCATTATACCAAGTGAGCTTCAATGTAGTGACTTTGTTGATCTGTATTACAAGCTGAGTAGCATTCTCATAATGTTCCAGTGACATACATCACATAGGAGAATGTTCCACAAAAGGCTTACTTCTAAAATATCTGAAGTTCTGTGCCTCATCTATGGCCCTGTGGACAGGTTCAAAGCAACGGCATTCTTCATAAGTACAAAGTTTCTTAAAATGTATTCTACGACAGATTGTAGCAATAGTATGAATAGAAGGCATCAGTCTCGATAATCTTCATAGCCTAATAGCGTTTTTGTTAAATCTATTGGTTGCAACTTGTCATCTTCTATAGCTTTAATCTCATCGGCAGGAATTGCAGCTCGCTTTGTTGTTGTGAACTTGCAGCAATACTCCTGTTCAAAGTCAACTCTCGGATCACGTTTCTGTTGTTCAACATAGACTTCTGATAAGACTCCAGCCTTGACAGCTATTTCATAATTAACTTCAAGAGTATGATAATGATTCTTGCCAACTATTGCATCGGCCCAAATATCATAATAAAAACCACGCTTTCCGTTTGGAGTGGATTCAAAAACCAAGTCTCCATCTGGCCTGTTTGCCAAGTTTGGAGTCAAAGCGTTGTAAATTGGATAATCGTCAGTGGCTCCAGAGTGTGCAGCCTCGGACATGAATATGCTAATCACATCATCAGGGCCACGAAAGGCCTGAGCCTTGCCAGACTTGGAAGCTGCAAAACAAAAAGCTCTTGTTCCATTATAAAATTCTACAATAGGCTGAGGAGATCGTACATATCTGTAAATCAGATCTCCGTATTTCCAATGTCTGCCATCCTTGTCAGTGATTCCATTTTCAAAGAGCTCGTCAAACCTGTCAAGTATTTCCATAGCAATGACAAGCTCGTTTCCTGCAACAATCATCACGTCATGGCCAGCGTATCTTTTGAAAACCTGCCTTGCAATTCCTCTGATTCTGCCATCTGTAAAGCCTCCCTTACGAGTCTTGTTTACCACTTCACTGTGATACTTCTCAACATCAAATTCGTATTCGATAAGGTGATCTACCTGTCTGACTCTTTTGTTTAAAATTCTGGAGATTGGATTGCCAAGATTTTCATTAAAGGCACGTACTGCTTTTGCGTATTCGCCTCTCCATGTATCTAATTTTTTTACCTCTGGAAAGTATTTGTTATCTAGTTTTGGAAAGTCTCGCTTGTCTGCTGCTGTAATTCTATTAATCTTTTCTTGATGCTCCTGAGTTTTTTGTTTGAAGAGTGCCTCAATTTGTTTTAGTGCTTCAAGAGACAACTGGCTTCTCAACTACCATGATTTTCAGTTTCTCATCTGCCTCAGCTAGTTTGTGAGCAATATATACTTCCAGACTGTCTTGTAATGTTGGCTGCATCTCTATCCTTGCCTTCTTGTCATACAAGTCAGTAAGCATCTGATTGACTCTGGCATACTGGCCAGTTGCAAAGATTCCTTGCTTTTCATCATCTAATGATTCGTCAAGCCTATCCAACGCCTTATGAAATCTCTCAATGCATTTATCAAATGAAATCACTACACGCTTCTTTGCTGCAAGTTGTATCTCGCTAAAATCAGTATTGATGATATGAGCCTGAGTCCACTTTTCAAATCTATCGTTTACTGTGTGCCACTCATGCTTTGTTTCTAATGAAGTAAATTCTACACTATACCCTTTCTGGAAGTATGGCCAGAGTTCAGCATCTATCTTCTTAGATTCTTTCTTTGGAGGCCTTCCTCCTGCATGTTTTGATTTATTCTTAGACTCGGTAGTTTTCGGTAGTTTCTTCTTCAAGTGACATTATAGCATTCTATCATTTATTAAACATTTAATAAAATTAGGTTGACTGTAATGGGATAGAAAGATTGAGTTGTAATACAAGACTCTGGCCGATGGAGCAATCACGAACCATGGCCAGAGAAGATAGTTCCTAACGAACAGGTGTAATACGGAATAATGCTACTTATTCTTTATCCTTGTTCTCTGGAGCATCTTTGGACTTTGCTAGCTTTCCTTTTATATCATCTAACTGGAACTGCAAGGATGCTACCTGAGACTGGAGGTTTATGATGTCGTTGTCATGCTGCGTCTTGGTTACATAATTGGACAGGTCTATTGTTTGTTGAAGTGTAGGAGCTGATTGGATTGGTTTCTTTTTATGGGAGGCATTTGCATCCTGTAATACAAATGATACTGCCATCAATGAGATTACGATGAGAACTAAAATAAGGCCTGTTATCAGGAACTTGTGCTGCATGGTTATTATGATATAGTAAATTCTTTTAAAGATTCTCATATAGGACTCCTTTGTTTCCAGTCCAGACATGAATTGCCTAGCTCCTCATCTCTCCGTAGGAATTTGGAACATGACTTATCCCTTTCAAGATTCAGTACAAGTAAGCCCTACGGCCCTCAGACACTAGGCACTTTTGAATAAAGTATGGCAGTTAATTAGATTTCTTATTGTAGAGTGATTTTTGTTCTGTTGCCTGTCTTTTGAAAGATGGCCTTTTCAATTTCTTTCTCATAGTTATGGACTTCCCTTTCCATGGAATCAGCTATTGCTGCATCGTAATCGTCTCTTGTGATGATTCCCTTGTCAATCAGTAGCATTACCAAGGCTCCGTGATCTGACATGGCAGTATTTACTCCAACTCTCAAGTGCTTTGGGCCAGTGTCAGGATCGATTGCATCGTCAGCCGTCTGTGCCTCTGGATGGGTATAGTTCATCATCATTTTTACACCTGACTGCATTGCGTGAGCTGCTATCAAATATCTGTCTGTGTCTTGTTGTGTCATTTTAAATCTCTATCCCGATTTCATCGGAAGGCAGAATCCTCATGGGATAGTTGTTCAATAGTGACGGATGCTGTGCTTCTTGCAGGAGGCACATTTCACAGAGCCGTATAATGCTGCTATAATAGCATAGAATACTATGCAGGATAAAAGAATTTCTGTTTAGGGAACTATAACGTACTCGTCAACAATTAGTTTTGGAGCTCCGTAATTGTCTCCAGCCTGTAGGTTTGTTGTAACACTTCGGACTCTATAGCCAGCTGGAAGCTCAAAGCCCAAAGGCAGGATAAAGTAATGAACTGTAGCTGTATCTGCTGGCAGAACTCCGAACCTGTTAGCTTGTAGCGTTCTTGTTTGTGATGCTGTAATAACCGTTCTATCAGTAAGTCTCAGAATTTCGTTTGTGCCATCGTCTATAATGATTTCGGGTGTACGGCTAGCAACCGTAGCATCTGCCACAAATGCAACCGCAATGGCAATAAGATTCCAGATTTTTCCAGCTGGAATTGTTTCAGAAAATTCTGCTCCTGCTGCTGGATCTGAGCCAGTAACAGTTTTCCTTGCATTCTCTTTACTTATGGGAGGAGCCATTTCTTACTGTGGAGTCTCAGATGGTTGAGGGATTTCTTCAGTTTCTTTAGTTGGTTCTTCTTTCTTTTTCTCAACCTTTTTATGATTAGTCCAACAGGCCACTTTCTTTCCATCCGCATTTTCCAGTCTATCGTCTTTATTCTGAACAGAGTTGACATGTTTTGTGTTTCGGTTTTTGACATACTCTAAATTCAAAATTGGTTTGCCTTTTTCTGGAAGAAAGATTTGTTGAACCTTTGCATCATACTTGTTGCCCCATCCATCTATGTAAGTCACTTCATCGCCTATTTCCATGACTATCCCAAGAAATCCTAATTATTAAAATATTGTGTTAATTAGTTTATACTCAACAGGATCGCCTAAATCATTGTCTGTCTCTGGCTGGCTTGGATCCACGATTTCAACGTATATCTTTCTGGCTGAAGTGATTGGAATCTCTATCGGCACTCCAAGAGGAGGATCTACACGAATGATTTTGTACTGTCTTGAATCTCCCCTGATTTCGATAAAGTCTCCAATGAAAGGGCCAAGCTGTTCTGGAGCAGGCATCCACTTTGTTAGGAACTGAGGAGACGAGCCTTCAAGATAGACTTCATACTGATAATTAGTTTCTGAAAGAGAGCTCATCGTGTCACGGCTGCTGGATTCTGAAAGTGGAAAGTCTTGTCTCGCTGCACTTTTTCTTTGAACTCCTTCCAAAGCTTGTCATCGTTGTTTTGCTTGAACCAATAGAAGGCCTCATAGCCTTCTGTGGCCAGAGCCTTGAACCACTCTGGCATACTTTCAAATGGCAACGTATCGCCTAGAACATAAATAAACTCGGAACCCAAATAGCTGTCAACCTGATTGGCTGCATCTTCAAGCTTTGCGTTGTCTGTAGTGATTCCAGTAAGATCAAGCTGGCTCTTGGCTTTCTCCATGTCTCCGTAAGTATCTCCCATTGTGTAATACGTATGACAGTCTAGTTTTTATGTATTCTTGTTGAAGTTAGTTTGCTACATTGCAAGACATTGTATGCGTGTTGAAATCTGACCTGTTGGTTTGACAGGGATGATGATTAATTAAAAGGACTGATTCTATTTTGATTACTTTTGCCATCTTTACAGGGATGATCTGTTACACAACAAATGCAAATTGGAGTCTTGCAAATAAGACACTTTTTTACACTTAGCTCGTCTCCTACGTAGCCACAGCATTTGCATTCGATTTCGTTTAGCCCCAACATCTGCATTCCACACACTTGATGATTCCAATCTTTTCCTCCAAGAATGCCAATGTGTTTCTGAGAATGGAAGATTTATGACATTCACAATCACAAGCTGGAGGCTCTATTCCATCTGGAACATTTATTGGTTCAGGATTTGAACCTGTAAAGTTAAGATTTGAATGAGGTTTATCGGCTGTACTTTCATTCTGTAAAAAGGTTGCAGCTGGCATCAGCGATTTTTCCACTTCTCCTTACATGGTACACAGATATTACCCTCAAGTAAATATGATTTCACTTTACAAAACTTACAAATACCTATTGCTGATTCCGTCATGACTTACTCGCTATGATAAATTCCTCAATAGCCAGCTGCTTGAAAGACTGCTGCTCCAATACTGTCAGAGTAGTTGGGCCATACTTGTCCATATCCTGCTCTTTCCAATATCTGAAAGATCGGGTGATGGATTCTGCAATGTCAAGGCTATAATAAATATCATTAGTGAGAACCTGAAGTCTTGGATTCCAGCCATTCACGTACTGCCACCATGCAAAAATTATTTCCTGATTGTTAAAGTTACGAAAGAATCTCACGTTAAGAAGAATCCATTGCATCTTGTCAATGATTGTTTCAAATCCCTTGAAATACTTGTCAATGTCTGATGGAGCAAGGCCAGCCTCCACATAGCCCAAGCAGCTACAGCTTGCAGTCTTGCAGACACAAGGATAAACGTCATCATGTAGATGATCAGCTCCACACCTACAAGGCAATTTCTTTCTCTCCGTTTCTCTTGTCTCTAATCTCTCCATCCATGATTGAAACATCTACTAAATGGGGATTAAGCTTGTACTTTTTGCAAATCTTTTTGAACATGTCCTTATACTTTGAAAAAAGAGATTGGATTTCATGAGCTGGTTTTTCTTGGCCTCTGGCAACTGCAACAGCCTTCCATAATTCAAAGAGCTTGTCATACTCCTGCTTTTCTAGCTTGACTTTCATTTTTCCTCATTTCTGTTATTATGTTGTAATTCTTGTACTTGTTTTTCAAGTTCGTTTATCTTATCTATCATTTTATTAATTCTAAGTCCAAGACCAGCACAGTCTGACCTTGAATATGGATTTGGTATCTTTTCTAACATTGTATCACTAAAGTATTAATCAATGATTTCCACGTTTCCATCGACTTGGTCATATTCTTCCCAAGCACAACTTACGCATAGGTTAACAACTCTATTGTTGATTTCTGCCTTACCAACTGCTTTGTTCATACAATATCTACCATAGTAATAGCACTTCATCTATTTCTGAACCTCACTTTGTTCTCTTTCCTTTATTCTTTGATTACCATCATATATTATTTGACACATTAAACAAAGTTTGAATGGAGATAAATCTTCTTTTCTACCACAAGAACACTTACCT
>Ga0247727_10002043_pt1 | contig 46704 bp, 49 predicted proteins | sample WisWelCaveWW1625_FD_202498 | JGI IMG/M metagenome (GOLD analysis project Ga0247727, IMG submission 202498) | Biofilm microbial communities from Wishing Well Cave, Virginia, United States - WW16-25 | ecosystem: Environmental > Aquatic > Deep subsurface > Groundwater > Cave microbial mat | place...
GAGAACCTGACGGCCAGCGCGTCCGACGGCACGTCGCTGACCGACTTTCACCGGGAGCAGTTCGGTGGCTCGATCGGCGGGCCGATTGTCGCGGACAAGGCGTTCTACTTTGTCACCATCGAGCGCATCACCGGGAACCTGCAACGTCCGAACCTGAGCGAACAACTGGGCCCGTCGGCATGCGCAGTGGCCACGCCGCTGATCACCAACCCGGCCGACGAAGTGCTGATCGGATCGAGCGACGAATGCGCGCGGGTGGCGCTGCTGAACTTCTTCCGGACATCAGTGGGGCAGGAAGAGGGGTTGCCGGTGCGGCGGCCCATCTATACCACGGCGCCGTTCTTCAAGCTGGACTGGAACGTGACGCCGAAGCATCAGTTCGCGTTTTCGTACAACTTCAACCACTCGAAGAAGGTGAACGAGACGTTTGACGTGCGGACGTACGGGAACTCCGCGAACGGCATCGAAGGCAATTTCACGAAAATCAACGTACTGAACTTTAACCTGTTCAGCAGCTTCTCGCCGACCATGGTGAACGAAGCCCACTTTACCTACTCGCGCGAGGTACGGCCGCGCTCTGCCGTTCCCTCCAACGTGCCGGCGGACACGGCGATGGGGTTTGTGACCGCGTTCCGGTTCGGAGCGCCCTTCTTCCTGAACCGGGACATTGACGAGACGTTCTGGCGGACGCAGATCCGCGACAACCTAACCTGGGTAGCCGGCCGGCACACGGTGAAGTTTGGCGGTGAATGGATCCACAGCCTGAACGACCAGGTGTTCCGCGGGTTCTTCCTGGGCCGGTACATCTTCAGCGACGTGGTGGGCTTCCTGCACTATGCCTCGCCGGCGGCGATGGGGGCGGGTTTCGGGCCGAACGCGCAGGGGTGCTCGGACGGCACGTATGTGACCGCGCCGACGGCCTGCCCCGTGGGGACGACTAATAACGGGACGCCGCTGCTGCTCTACCTGCAAGGCGCGGGGCCGAACTTCGCGCCGGCGACGGACGCGGCGGGCGCGTCGAAGATTGACAACGAGGAGTATGCGCTGTTCGTCCAGGACAAGTGGCAGGTGAACTCGCGATTCACGCTTAGCTATGGGCTGCGCTGGGAAGCGCAAATCTTCCCAGATCCGCTGGTGGACCCGGCCACGACCGCATACGGCACATTCCTGAGCAATCCGCTCTTCCCCTCTGACGGCACGCTGCACAGCGACAAGCGGATGTGGCAGCCGCGGCTGGGTATCGCGTGGGACCTGTGGGGCAACCAGAAGTCTGTGCTGCGCGCCAACGCGGGCATCTTCAACGGGCGACAGAACATGCTGACACAGGTTGGCTCCATCACCACCAACGGCGTGTTCCAGTCCACCATCGCCGGGGGACTGTTTGCCAACCCGACTATCCTGCCCACGTGGCCGGGAGTGGTAAACGTGCCCGCGCCGCCGCCGTGCCTCGCGCCGCCGGCGCCTGCATTCCCGTGCTTCACGGGTGTGCGCGTGTTCCACCGCGACTACCGCAACCCGCGGGTGTATTCCTGGAACTTCGCCTATGAGCACGACCTGGGCGGGAACGTGGCGCTGTACACGGACTTCAGCTACGCCAAGGGCGTGTACCTGACGCGCTTCCTGAACTTCAACCGCGGCGAGCTCGGTTCGCCCTTCTTTCTGCAACTCTTCGAAGTGATGACGGCGACGAGCTTCGGCCAATCGCTCTATCGCGGCTGGACGCTGGGGATGCGGAAGCGCTTCAGCCACCGCGTGCAGTTCGATATGAACTACACGCTGGCGTACGACTACGACGACGACTCGAACGAGCGCGACCCGTTCACGGACCGCTTCTTCAACCCAACGATCCCGCGGGTTGACTACGGGCTGAGTGACCGCGACATCCGGCACAAGTTCAACTTCTACATGTACGCGCAGCTGCCGTGGGGGTTCGAGTTCGTGCCGCGCATCCAGGCGCGTTCGGCGCAGCCGATAACGCCGTTCCCGCGCATCCTGAGCGGGGTGGACCGCGGACGCAATACGGTGCGGAAGAACACCGAATACTTCTCGTGGGACTGGCGGCTGACACGGCCGTTCAAAATCGGGGAGCGGTGGAAGTTCATCCCCACATTCGAGATGTTCAACACTTTCGACAACGACAACAACATCAACCCGCTGACTACACCCCCGCTGTTCGATTTCTCCGGCTTCTTGCGGCAGGGAGTAGGCGACCCGCGGCAGGTGCAGCTGGCGATCAAGATCGAGTTCTAAAGGCAGTGACGGGCAACATGCCCGGGAACAACAGAAGGGCGATTCGGCGAATGCTGAGTCGCCCTTTTTTTGTGGAACATGGAACAGGGAAAATGGAAAAGGGAAAAAGGGGCGGAACCCGCGGGGTGGTGTTGGACTGGGACGGGACGCTGCTGGACTCCTACCACGCGGATGCGGCGGCGTTCCTGGCGATGTTCCGGGAGCTGGGAATCCACTGGGGCGAGCGCGAGCTGCACAAGCACTATTCGCCCAACTGGCATCGCGTCTATCGCGCCGCGGGCATCCCCGAAAAGCAGTGGGCCGAGGCCGACCGCATCTGGCACCGACATTACCGGAAGCACAGACCGCGACTGCTGCCGGGGGCGCGTGCGTGCCTGGCGGCCCTGGCGCGGAGCTACACGCTGGCGCTGGTCACCAGCGGCAACCGCAAACGGGTGATGCGGCAGCTCCGTGGATTCGGGCTGCTGGGATATTTCCGGACACGTGTGTTCGCTGAAGACGCCGCGCACCGCAAGCCGCATCCCGCGCCGCTGCGGCTGGCGCTCGAACGCCTGCGACTGCGGCCCGGCGAATGCGTGTACATCGGTGACGCGCCGGAAGACGTCCAGATGGCGCGCCGGGCAGGCGTGCGGGTGATCGGCTTCCTGGGGCCGTTCCCCACGCACAGAAGACTTCGCGGCGCAAAGCCCGCGGCCATCGCCGGCAGACTCTCTGCGGTCGCCGCGATCGTTGAGAAAATGGAAAAGGGAAAATAGGAAAACAGCGGAGACGCAGGATCAAGGCAGTTTGTATTCTTCGTAGCGGATGGTGAGGCGCAGACGGGCTTCGCCGCGCTTGGTGCGGATGTAGTCGTCCGAACGGGTGAAGATGGGAAAGCGCAGCCTGCCGTCCACGGCGTCGCGGAAGGTCTCAAAGGTGGTGAACAGAATGTCTTCGCCGGGGGGCACGTCGGTCACCCAATCGCCAAAGGTGCGGACAATGACCAGGTCGTGGTCGTCCACCCAGACGACGCCCTCAAAATAGCGGGTGCGGCGCTCGAGTTTTTTGGGGCGGACGCGAAACGCGTACGTCATCAGCTCGTCGACCTGCTGCTTGCCGGCGTACACGACGTCGTATTTGTCCAGGTTTTCGGCGGTCAGGGCAAAACCGGTCAGCCGTGCGAGATCGTCGAGGTCATCGGAGCTGAGCTGCACGCGGCGCAGCGTCGAGGGCGTTTCGCTCACCACCTTTGCCGCCCGCACTCCTTCGGCGGACGGCGTGACCTGGTGGATGACCACGTATTCGCCGCCGGCCTCGCCGTTTTCGTCGTATTCCTGAATGCGCACGGTCTGCCGGAAGGAAGCTCGCAGATGCGCACGGCGGGCCTCACTCTCCTGGGAGGAAAATTTCCTGATAATTTCCGCCACCGGGACTGGCGGAAGCTCCGTGGACTTGCCGAGGGGAACGCGCTTGACCTCTTTGCCTGGCGGAGGAGGCTGGATGGGACCGGGGTTTTGCGCCACAAGCAGCGCGGGCCAGGCCACGCCCGCCGCCAGCCCCACGCGCAGCAACTGCCGATGCCAGCTCACGAGCCGCCTCCCGGCGATGGGATGCGCCGCACGGCCGGCGCGTTGGATTCGCGCCGGCACATTGCGCACACTTGCTGCGAGTGTAGCACGCAGCAAGACGGCCCAAGCGGTCAGTCCGGCGGCTGGAGTGTGATGCGCACCGTGAAGGCTGGGTCTGCGCCTGGTGTGCGGGCAGGCACCGCCAGCCACAGCAGCGCGGACGCTCGCTTTTTGTGGACGGTCATACGCCCCGCGGTCCACTCCACGGCCAGGGCGGCGCGGCCGGGCGTTTGCACATCCACGCGCGAAGCCCCATCCGGCAGGGCAATCAGCGGACCGGCCGCGGCCAGGGATTCGCATTGCAACGACGTGGCTGCGGGGAACCGCCAGCAGACGCGCGTGCTGCGCCCGGCATCGGCGCCGGCAGGAACCGAACTCACCGCTGCTTCCATCCCCGGCGCGCCGTCTGCCGCCGCCAATTTGTATTCCACCTCCGCGCCGTCTTCGGCCAGGCGAAAGGTCTTCTGCACCGCTGCGCCCCGCGCCGCGCCGGGCAGGGTACAACTGACAACCAGTGACACGTTTTGGCCGGCGCCGTCCCACTTCGCTGTGCAGGCGCAGGCGGCCCGCGGAGGGCCGGGCAGGAAATCGTCGCGGAACATCCCCACGCTGGTGGTCAGGTTCTGGCCCGACTCTTTGCTGACCAGGGCCAGCGCGCGGCCGCCGTCGGCAGGGTCCACAATCAGGCGGAGGGCTTTGTTCTCCAGCACCCATTCCGCGTTGCCGTCACGGTCGAAGTCATATTGATAGGAAGCGACGCCCCCTTCGTTCAGGCGGAGAAAGCGGATAGGCACCGTGCGTCGGTCGCGGCCGGACTTGATTTCAAAAGTTCCGTGATACAGCCCGTCGGCGGCGGGCTTTGCGGCTGCTCCGCCGGGGCGATCCGAGAGGTCCAATTTGACCTCGAGCTGGCGGGTCTCGCCGGGGTCCAGCCCCATCCACGACGACACTGCGAGCGGCGAATCGATGCTGAAATGGATGTCGCGCCCCAGGCTGTTGTGGTTGGTGGCCTGGAGAACGAGTCGCCCTTTGCCTTTTTCCGGGAGCAAGATCAGCGGCGGGAAAGACGGGAGAGAGGAATTTTCCGAGAGCGGGAAGCGCACCGCGTCGGCGATCTCAAATTCAAAGTCGCGACGCCCGTGCTTCTCCGGGTCGGGTTTTTCCGGCACGTGCGGGGTATAGGGCAGATGAATTTTTACGGTGCGCAGGAAATCGGGAGACGCGCCCCGGGGAATCTGAATGCGCAGCTCGCGTTTCTCCGGAGTCCACAGGGATTCTGGTTTGGTTTCGTCCAGGGTGAGGCGCCGGGGCTGGCGTTCCAGATGCAGCAGGACAGTAGCCCGGGCCGGGGTATAGAAGGAGAGCGCGAGCGTCCTGGCGTCGCGTTCCACGTGGAGGAGTTCGGCCCCGGCGGCAATCACCTCGTCCTGGCAGGTCTTTCCCAGTTTTGTCGCCGAGCATAGCGGATAGTGCAGAGGCAACAGCAGCGATTGCCGCGCGGGCACGGTGACCGGCAGGGAGATGCGGCTGGCGGGGCCGGCGTCACGCGCGGACGCGCGCGGCGACAAGATGTCCAACGTCCCATCGAACGCATTTTCGAGGTCCAGGTTGGACACAACCAGCAGGCCACGCTCTCCTGTCCGGCCACGCACTGGCGGCGCGTTCTCGCCGGCCACCAACTGAGTGGCCGCAACAGATGCTGCGCCGTCTCCGTCCACGCGGACGGCCGGCTGCCCCTGCAAAGCTGTTGCGAGATGCGACGCGGCCAGCAACGGCCCCCAGAATTCCAGCAGTGCGCCATTGCGCCGCACGGCGCGCGCGGCCGGCTGGAGCGTGGCATCGGCGCCGAGGGCTGCGTCCCAGCGATGGTGGCGATTGCGGCCTGGCGCGACATGGCCCGCGGGGGTGAAGCCGTCCTGGCCGGGCGAATGGACCCAGCCTTTGGCCCCCCGCGAAAGAAGCAGCCGCGATGCGAGCAGCGTGTTTTCCGCGGAGCCGGACGCGCCGAGGGGTTCGTCCTGCGGAGCGGGAAGGGAGGCGCGAAACGGCGCAAGCAGCGGCGGCGCCAGTGTGACCGCCTTCAGCGATTCGACCACGGCCTGCAAAGCGCTCAGGTCTGCCCCGGACAGCGGCTGCGCCTCGCTTCCGGCGACCCCGGCTGCTGCAGGCAGCACCTCCCACGCAGCGGTTACGCTTTCTGCGGGCTGCCCGCCTTGATCCAGCGGGAACGCGGAGCCGGTGGCGCGCAGACAAAGAGCATCGAGTCCCGCAAAAGGTCCGCAAAGCTCCGCCAGAGACAGCGGCAAACGCAGGCGGGCCGTTTCCTCGATGTCCGGCCCCCCGGAAGTTTCCAGTTGCAGCACGAGCAGCGGGCCAGGAAGATCGCGCTCGATCTCGGCATCGCGTTTCTCATTTTTTTTGCGCACGCGCACGGTGCGGCTTGAGGCGTAGGGCGCCAGCTCCAGCGCCAGGGTGGAATACCACCTGGAAACGGCGGCCGGCCAATCCGGGGCCGCTGGCGCGAGTATCCAGGCGGGGATGCCAGCGTCGCGCCAGCCGGTGGAGTTGAACGGCCCGGGGTTGAGGATGAGCTTGAAGCCCGCCGCGGTGACGATGCGGAGCAGGCTGCGGAGGTCGCGGCGGTCGTGGGAGTGACCGTCCAGGTCGAATTCGCCCTGGCGGAGCTCGTGCCAGTTCCACGGGACCGGAAGCAGGATGGTATTGATACCCAGCTCGGCGTGGCGCTCGAGAGAAATTTCCCAGAGGTCGCGCGGGATGCGGTAATACTCGAACGCAGCGGCATGGATGAAAAACGGCGTGCCGTCCAGGTGGAATTCAGATCCAGCCAGCGTCCGGACGATCTCTGCGCCCCGCACCGAGCCCGCCGGGCGGTGGGCCGGTTTCTTCTGATGGTTCGGGGCGCCTTGCGCGCAGGCGCTCCCGGCCGCGGCAAATAATGCCACAAGAAAAAACCACAGGAAAGAAAGGGCAGTCCGGGGGAGCATCTTCGCGGAACATTCTGACACGGGCGGCACAGATGCGCCAAACGCCCTCCGTGGTAGAATCCCGCGCTGCCGTGGGCGGAGAGCGCCTCAGCAAGCGGTACGTGATTTCCGGCAGCGTGCAGGGCGTGGGCTACCGGTTGTTCGCGCAGCGCGCCGGCGAGCGGCTGGGATTGGGCGGCACGGTGCGCAACCTGCGTGACGGCCGGGTGGAGGTCTGCGCCGAAGGGACTGGCGCGCAGCTCGCCGCGCTGCGAGCGGAGCTGGAGCGCGGGCCGCGCGCCGCTGGCGTCTCCTCCGTCAGCGAGGAAGACGCGCCACAGACCGGCGCTCCGGCCGGCCAGTTCACAATCGAATTCTAGGGGCGCAGGGGGAGCCGGGGAATGGATGACCTGAGAAAACTGATCCGAGAAGTGCCCGACTGGCCCAAGCCGGGGATCCTTTTCTACGACCTCACGACGCTGCTCCGCGACCGCAGCGGCTTCCACAAGGTGATCGAGAAGCTGAGCCAGCATTACGCCGGCAAGCAGATCCACGTGGTGGCCGGCATTGAAGCCCGCGGGTTCATTTTCGGCCCGGCACTGGCCTACCGCCTGGGTACCGGCTTTGTTCCCATCCGCAAGCCGAAAAAGCTTCCCTGGAAGACGGCCAGCGTCCCCTATGCACTCGAGTACGGCACAGACGTGCTGGAAATCCACCAGGACGCTGTGCAGCCGGGCCAGCGCGTCCTGATCTGCGACGACCTGCTGGCCACAGGAGGCACGGCCGCGGCCGCAGTGCAACTGGTCCGGCAAATCGGAGGTGAAGTGGCCGGCTGCGCGTTTGTGGTGGAACTCTCGTTCCTCAACGGGCGTAGCAAGCTGCCCGGAGTGGACGTGTATTCGTTGATCCAGTACGAAAAATAAGGGAGACCGCCGATGGGCGAAACTGTGCATCCCGCGAGAATCCGGATTGTACAAAAACAGCGTCCCAACCGCGAGGCGCACATCGAGGGGTTTGCGGAGCCGCTGCGGTTCGGGATGCACGGGGGCAACGCGGAGTTCTATCGCTTGCCGCAAGGCGAATGTGTTTCGCAGGAGCTTCGGAGGGCGCAATCCCGCCGCCTGGCCGGGGGCGTCATGGCAAGCCCTTCTGCCGCCGCTGGCGCACGGCCTCGAACAGAACTACGCCGGCGGCGACGCTGACGTTGAGCGACCGCACCGGCCCGCGGGTGGGCAGGGAAACCAGAAAATCACACCGCTTGCGGGTCAGCTCGTGCAGGCCGCCGCCTTCGCCTCCGAGGACGATTCCAATCGGGGAGGTGTAATCCACTTCGGTGTAGTTTTTTTCCGCGCGCTCCTCCAGGCCAGCCAGCCAGTATCCAGCTTTCTTGAGCTGTTCCATAGCCCGCGCCAAGTTGGTCACCCGGGCCACAGGGAGATGCTCGAGCGCGCCGGCCGATGCCCGCGCCACAGTTTCGGTCAGGCCCGCGGCGCGGCGTTCGGGAATCACCAGGCCATCAGCGCCAGCGGCCAGAGCGCAGCGCGCAATGGCCCCGAGGTTGTGCGGGTCTTCGACGCCATCGAGCAGAACAATCAGGCCGGCAGCGCCGCCTGGCGCACGCTCCAGGAGGTCTTCGAGAGCGAACGCCCTCCGCGCCGCAGCCAGCGCAACCACACCGTGGTGGTCGGAGGAACCGGCCAGGCGGTCCAGTTGCGCGCGGTCCTCGAAGCGCACGGGGATGCCGTGCGAACGCGCCAGCCGCACCAGTTCCTCAATGCGCTCGCCGCCCCGGCCCCGTGCAATCACGATGCGGTCGAGCGGCCGGCCGGCCTCGAGAGCTTGGCGCACGGAATGGATTCCGGTCAGCCGGCTCACGCCTGGCATCTCTCCGTCAGCACTGTGCGTTCCGCGTCCTTGTGACCTGGGTGTTCGATTTGTTTTCCCTTTCTCCTTGCTTAGTCCAGCGCGGCGCAGAATTCCAGCATCCGCTCGCGCGTGCCTTTCACCCGCGTGGCAAAAGGCAACTGCGCGGCTGCATCCAGCAACAGGATGACGCGGTCCAGGCCGCCGTCGCCGGCGCGCCCGGCCAGCGCCAGGCGGATGGGAAAAAACAGGCTGCGGCCGCGGTGCGGCAGCGTCGCTTTCAGCGCGTTCACAATCTCTTTAAAGCGGTCGGAGTCCACCGGCCCTCCGCTGAGGACCAGATGTCCCAGCGCACGGATCACTTCGCGGCCACCTTCGCGCACGACAACAGCGTGTGTATTAATCCGCTGCGCGATTTCTGCGACGTTGTAGTCGAAGACCAGCGCGAGCAGGCCGGTCAGCGCATCGCGGTCCGAGGCGTGCGGGCCCAGCAACTGCGCCGCGTGCGCTAGCCAGGCGTTGAGCGGGGAATCGCCCGGCGGAGGCGCACCGGCCAGCCATCCGCGGCGGCAGAGGATTTCCGCAACGTCGGCGCTGGTGAACGGTGAAACTGCGGCCTCGGAAATCCGGTCCGGCACGCTCACGGAGGGATTGTAGCGTAACCGGTGATGATCCTACGCGCAGCGGCGGTGGCGGCGCGGAGGCCTCAGGCCGTCAGCCTTCCAGTGTGGCCACAGCGTGCGACGCGATTGCCTCGCCGCGGCCGATGGCATCCACGCCTTCGTTGGTCTTGGCCTTCAAGTTGATCTGGTCTTTCTCGATGCCCAGTGCTTGGGCCAGCTTTTCGCGCATGGGAGAGAAATGGGGTCCGAGCTTCGGTTTTTCCGTCACCACCACAGCGTCGATGTGGACGATGCGCAGGCGCGCGTGGGCCAGCATCTCGCGGATGCGCTCGAGGAAGCGCAGGCTGGAGACGCCCTTCCACGCGGGGTCGCTGTCGGGAAAATGGGTGCCGATGTCGCCCAGCGCGGCCGCGCCCAGCAGGGCGTCGCAGATGGCGTGGCTCAGCACGTCGCCGTCGCTGTGTCCGGCGGGGCCCATGCCGAAGGGGACTTCCACGCCGCCGAGCACCAGCTTGCGGCCTGGGGTCAGGCGGTGGAGATCGTAGCCGATGCCGGAGCGGAACATTTGAAATCAGAAATTAGAAATCAGAACGCAAGACTCAAAACCAAGAACTAGAAGGTAACCCAATCCGGGAACTGAAAACTGAAAACTGAAAACTGAAAACTGAGAACTGAATACTGAAAACCTCATCCCTCCAGGGAACGACTCCAGGCGTGGCGATGGCGCGGCGAGAGCTCACCGGCCGTCGCGCTCCTCGGCAAGGTAAAACCTGACAAGCTGCAAGTCCGCGGCGCGGGTGATTTTCAAGTTGCGATCCGAGCCCTGGACGACGTACACGGGGCGGCCCAGGCGCTCGACCAGGCAGGCCTCGTCACTGGCAGTGACGCCGTCGAGGCGCGCCGCGGCAAAAGCCTCGCGCAGCAGGGCAGCGGAAAACGCCTGCGGGGTTTGGGCCAGCACGATGCGCTCGCGGGGGATGGTCGCGGAGATCAGCGCCACGTCTTCGGGCAGACAGCCGCGCTTTACTTCCTTCACCGTATCAATGGCGGGTATGCCCAGGATGGCCGCGCCGCGTGAGCGGGCCTCGGCGATCACTCGTTCGGTCTGCTCGCGTGTGACGAAGGGGCGCACGGCGTCGTGCACGACGATGATCTCGGTGTCCGGGGAGACTTCGGCCAGGGCGTTGGCCACCGATTCCTGGCGCGTCCCGCCGCCCTGCACCACGCGCACGGACGGAGAGAGTTTCTCCTCGCGCACGCGCGCAGCCAGCGCGGCCACTTCTTCGGCGCGTGTGGCAATCAGGAAATCGGTGATGGCGCGGCAGGAGGCCAGCCGCCGCAGAGTAAACACGACCAGGGGCACGCCGTCCAAGTCCAGGAACTGCTTGGGCGTTTCCGCGCCCATCCGCGTTCCGAGGCCCGCGGCGGGCAGAATGGCGGCGATGCGGCTCATCAGGGGGAGAGAGTGTAACGCAGGAAGGCAGAAATCAGAAGGCGGAACGCAGAACACTTCCGCTGGCGTGGACGCACCGTTTGCCTGAGGCGGAGTGCGATCAGGACTTGCCGTCCGGGGCGTCTGCGGGGCGAGCTTCCGCCGCCCGCGCATCGGCGGCGCGCAAGTTGCTGTGCTGAGCGGCAGGAGCAGAAGGAGAGACGGCCGCCGGCGGCGCTGCGGGCCGCGGGTGCGTCTCGGTGCGGTCGTCGAAGCGGCCGAAGATCATTTTCCCGGCGGTAGTCTGGTGGACGGAAGTCACGGTGATGTCTATGGTGCGGTTGATCATTTTGCGAGCGCCGTCCACGACGACCATGGTGCCGTCGTCGAGATAGGCCACGCCCTGGTTGTATTCCTTGCCTTCGCGGAAGATGAAGACGCGCATGGTTTCGCCGGGCAGCACGACGGGCTTGAGGGCGTTGGCCAGCTCGTTGACGTTGAGGACATCGATGCCCTGCACGCTGGCCACTTTGTTCAGGTTGAAGTCGTTGGTGACGATTTTGGCGTCGTATTTCTTGGCCAGCTCGATGAGCTTGAGGTCCACTTCGTGGATGCCCGGGAAGTTTTCCTCGCTGATCTCCACCTGCACGTGAGGCATCTGCTGGATTTGCTGGAGCACTTCCAGCCCGCGGCGACCGCGCTGGCGGCGCAGCGCGTCTGCGGAATCAGCCACCTGCTGGAGCTCGCGGAGCACAAACTGGGGAATCAGGAGCGCACCGTCGAGGAACTGAGCCGCGCAGATATCGGCGACGCGGCCGTCGATGATGACGCTGGTGTCCAGCACCTTGACGGAGCGGCGCGAGGCGCGGTCGCCGCCGAACAGGCCGCCCAGGGCCTGTAGATTGAGCAGGTCGCCCTTGTGGGCGCCGACGACCAGACCGATGTAGGCCATCACCAGCAGCACCGCAATCCCGAGGAACGAGCGAGTGCCGCCGGAAAGAGAAGTCTGAGCGAGCACCAGGGTCATCAGGAACGCCCCAAAGATGCCCAGCACGCTGCCCAGCGCGGCGCCGATAAGGCGCTTGAGGCTGGCCCGCTTCAGCCGGATTTCCAGCAGCACGACGGAGACGGAAAACGCCACGCCCAGCAGGGCCGCCTCCGTGCGCCGCAGCCCGAACGGCTGGAAGTAGGCACACGCGGAGATGCACAGGGAGGAAAAAATAAACCGCACCAACAGCAGGTCCAGCCAGTGGCCGCGAGCGGTATCGCGCAGAGACCGCGCAGACGGAGGCCGGGAGGGAACATCGCTGCGGCCGGGCCTGGCAGACGGCCCCGGCCGCGAAAAATTGCGCGCCATGGGAACCTCAATGAATCGTATGTAGCCCGCCGGTCGAATGGCGGGTGCTGCTCCGCGCTCCGGGTTTATGAAATTAAGATCCGACTCCTTTTGCCCGACACCCGTTATGAAACGGCAACCGTATCAATGGGGGGAGTATACACCCAGGGGAAGGCAGAGGTTGGAAATTTGAAATTAGAAGTTCGAAAGAAGAACGCAGAACAACCCAAAGATTTCACTGCAGAGTCCCGAATCCCGAAGCCCCGTCCCGAATCCCGTGCCGAACTTTCGGGACTTCGGGATCGGGAGCAGAGGACGACGTTCGAGAGAGAGGCAGAGCTAGTTGATATAGAAGCGGGGGACACGGCGGCCGATGGCGCACAGCACGTCTGAAGTCACCGTGCCCAGCTGGTGGGCCACATCGCTGGCGTACTGCGAGCAGCCGCCCGGCACGGGATCGTTTCCCAAGATGGTGACCACGTCGCCGGGGCGGACCTGCGGCAGATCGGTGACGTCGAGGGTGGCCAGGTCCATGGAGATGACGCCCACGACGGGCACGCAACGCCCGCGCAAAATCACCCGGCCGCGGCCCGAGAGCGCGCGGACTACGCCCTCTGCGTAACCGGCCGTCATCACGGCGATGCGCGAAGTGCGGCCCGGCACAAAACGTGCGTTGTAACCGACCCCCGTCCCCGCCGGCACTTCCTTTACGGATACAATCCTGGCCCGAAGGGAAAGCGCCGGGCGCAGCGGCATCTGTGCGGCAATCTCCGGGGAGCGCGCAGGCGGCTGGTAAAACTGGTGATAGCCGTAAAGCAGCGCACCGGGGCGTACCATATCGGCCCAGGTGTCCGGCCGCGCGGCAATTGCGGCGCTGTTGGCCAGATGCACGATGCCGGGGTCCAGCCCTGCGCCGCGCAGCGTCTCCAGCGCGGACGAAAATGCGCGCTGCTGTTCCCCAGTCTGGCCGGAGGTGAAATCCTCTGCCGCTGCGAAATGCGTGAACGTGCCCTGCAGGCGGAGATTGCGGCAGGACGCAAACGCGCTCGCAAATTTTCCAATTTCGTGCGCGGGCACGCCCAGACGGTTCATCCCCGTGTCGAGCTTGAGGTGAACAGCCACGCGTTTTTTCTGCGCGCGGGCCGCGCGGTCAAGCCACCCCAACTGTTCCAGCGTGGTGATGACGGGCGTCAGGCGGTGTTCGAGCAGGCGGGGCTCTTCGCCGGGACAGAAACCGGTGAGGGCCAGGATGGGTTTACGGATGCCGGCCTGGCGCAATTCCGCGCCCTCGCTCCAGCAGGTAACGCCGAATGCGGCCGCTCCCGCGCGCTCCAGCACGCGCGCCACACGCGCGGCGCCGTGGCCGTAGGCGTCGGCCTTGACTACGGCCAGCACGCGGCGCTTGCGCCCCAAGCGGCGCTGGATGGCGCGGAAGTTGTGCTGCAAAGCGCGGACGGAAATCTCTGCCCACACGGGGCGGTTGTAAGGGCGGTCGGGTCGGGGCATCGTTTTGCCGGGTACAAGACTATTCTATGTTGCCGTTGCACGGCGCGTCTCACCGACGAACCGAAGCCAGTCAGTAAACACGCAGCCGTCCGGACATCCACAGAGCATTCTTAGGACCGCCCGGGAACTGCCGGGGGTCACCTGCAAGCATATGGAAACACTGGCGTTAAAAAAATCATGCAGGTCGAGGTGGGAGGCTAGCGGTGATGCGGTGGTGAATTTCCGACACGAATTGGCCGAGAGTGTGTAAGAACCTGGGCGCCGGCGAGGAGCGCGGGTCAGGCGACCGGCTCGTCCCACTGGTCTGGCGCAGCTTGCTCGAAGCGGGTGAAGTTGGAAAGGAAAACCAAATGGACGCGGTCGGTGGGGCCGTTGCGCTGCTTGGCGATGATGAGCTCGGCCTTGTTGCGTTCCTCTTCGGGCTGGTCGGCTTTGAAGAAATGGGGACGGTGGATGAACATCACCACGTCGGCGTCCTGCTCGATGGCGCCGGATTCGCGCAGGTCGGCAAGCTGCGGGCGGCGATCTTCGCGCTCCGGCGCGCGCGTCAACTGGCTGAGGACCAGCACGGGGACTTTCAACTCCTTGGCCAGCGCCTTGAGGCCGCGCGAGATGCTGGAGACTTCTTCCTGGCGGTTGGAGAAGCGCCCGCGGGCGGTCATCAACTGGAGATAATCCACGACCAGCAGGGCCAGCCCCTTGTCCTTTTTCAAGCGGCGGGCCTTGGCGCCCATCTCTACCACCGTGGAAGACCCTGCGTCGTCAATCCACAGGGGCGATTCGGCCAGCTCGCCGAGCGCCGTAGCCATCCCGCGCCAGTCGTCCTGCCGCAAGCGCCCGCTGCGGAACTTGTGCGCGTCAATCCGGGCGTGCGAGGAGAGCATTCGTATCAGCAGCGATTCCTTGGACATTTCCAGGCTGAACACGGCAACCGGGAGCCCGGCGCGCAGGGCGACGTTTTCCGCAATATTGAGCGCCAGAGCCGTTTTGCCCATCGAGGGCCGCGCCGCCAGGATGATGAGCTCCGAGGGCTGGAGGCCCGAGGTCAGCTCGTCCAGTTTCCCGTAGCCGGTGGGCAACCCGGTGACGCGCCGGCCTTCGGTGAGCATGCGGTGAAGGCGGTCGAAGTTTTCAGTGACCAGCTCCTTGACGCCGATGAAGCCGGCGCGGATGCGCTCCTCGGCCAGCTGGAAAATGGAAGACTCGGCCTGGTCAATGATGGCGTCGGCGTCTTCCTCGGCATCCAGGGCCTGCTGCTGGATGTTGTGGGCCGTGTGGATGAGATGGCGGAGCAGGGCCTTCTCTTTGACGATGCGGGCGTAGTGCTCGACGTTGGAGACGCGGGGAACGCCGTCACCAATGCTTGCGACGTAGGCAATGCCGCCAGCGGCCTCCAAGTGCCCATGCCTATTCAGGCAGTCGACCAGTGTGACGGAATCAATCGGGGAGTGGGATTCATCCAACTGGAGCATGGCATCGAAGACGCGGCGATGTTGCTCGAGGAAGAATTCTTCCGCCTTTAACCCCTTTTCCAGTGCAGCCTGGAGATGCATGTTCTCAGCGACGATGGCACCGAGGACGCATCGCTCTGCATCCAGGTTGTGCGGCAGGGGGCGTTCGAGTTCCGACGGCACGGCCATGGGGTATAAACCTTCTTCGCTTATTATTCGCCTATGTGGTTTCCGGCGCAAGCGGGAAGTTTGCAGCAGGGGTGACGCACCCCTGCCCGCGGCCTGGACCGGAAAGACGATCCTGGGCCGTCTGAGCCTGGAAGGCCAGGGAAAGTGCAGAGGAAATTCGCGGGGGCTGTGGAGGCGGTGGAAATTGCGTAAAGGAAAAGCTGTGGATGAAATGAGGAAAAGTGCGGCGGGGCGGAGGTGCACGGGCCGGCTGCTTCACTCCAGAGCGCGGTCAGCGGAGCACTGAGAAACCTGAATTCACAGCGTGGCTGAGCTGCAACCAAACAGAAAAAACTCACACAGAGCTCACGGAGGCACAGAGGGCACAGAGGAGAGTGGCGAAGCGAGATGCGCCTTGCAGCGCCGCGTGAGCTGAGGCTTATGGCAACGCCGGGCTGTGGTCGAAGTGAGCACAAGCAGGTCCCGCATCCCGAAGTCCCGAAGGATCGGGGCGGGATCGGGAGCCTGTGGTGCGGCTGCCGGTCAGCCTTCGCGAGTGATGACGAGCTTCACCGACACGGAGACATCGTTGTGAAGCTTGACGGGGACCTGGAACTCGCCGAGCAGCTTGATGGGTTCGGCGAGCTGCACTTTGCGCTTGTCCACTTCGAAACCCTGCGCGGCGAGGGCTTCGGCGATGTCTGCGGAGGTGACCGAGCCAAAAAGGTGGTCGGTGTCGCCAGCCTTGCGCGCCAGGGTAATGCTGACGGCCGCCATGCGCCCAGCGAGTTGCTGGGCCAGCTCTTTCTCGGTGGCTTCGCGCTTGGCGAGTGTGGCACGGATTTTTTCAATGCGCTTGAGGTTGCCGGGCGTAGCCTCGATAGCCAGGTTGCGCGGCAGCAGATAGTTGCGCGCGTAGCCATCGGCCACATCCACTACCTGGCCGCGGGCGCCCAATTTTTCGACATTGTCCTGAAGAATGATTTGCATTTTCGTTTCCTCAATGGTTGCTGACAGCTTTCGTAGGGGCCATCCCGAACTTTCGGGATTAGCTGGCCCTGCCGGCACCCGTAGGCGCCAGCTTCACCTGGCCCGACTTGCCGGGCAAGCTAAAGCTTGCCCCTACGAGCTACAGCTCCGTCCCGAACGGCAGCAGAGCGATGTTGCGGGCGCGCTTGATGGCTTCGCCCAGCCAGCGCTGGTGCCGCGAGCATGTGCCGGTGATGCGCCGGGGCAGGATCTTGCCGCGCTCCTGCACGAAGGACTGCAATACGTCGGCCCGTTTGTAATCAATGTAGTCGGAGCGATCGGAGCAGAAGCGGCACACCTTCTTCTTGCGGTAGAAGGGACGCTTGCCGCGGGGGCGTGGTCCGCCGGGGCCTTCGCGGCGCGGCCCGCCTTCGCGACGCGGTCCGCCCTCGCGGCGAGGGCCGCCTTCCCCCCGCGGCGCCCCTCCCGGGCTGCGTGCCGGGGCCTCGGGACGAGCAGCCGGCTCGGCCGGTTTGGCTTCCGGTGCGGGTTGCTTAATCTCTTCCGTCATAAGTCTTCCTTCCTCTCCAGATTCGATTCTCGAGTTCAGGCGCCGGCGTTTGCCGCAGGTCCCGGAGTGGCGGGAGGCGCAGCGGCGGGCGGCGCGGAGGCCGGAGGAGCGGCGGGACGCCGCGGGCGGCGGGCGGCGCGGCGTTCCCGGCGCGCAGTCAGTTTGGCCTGGCGCTTCAAGTCTTCGTCAATGCGCACGGTCTGATACTTGATGACCGCATCGTGGACGGAGAGCCGGCGCTCCATCTCGTGCACCATGCCGCCGTGCGACCCACGCAACAGCAGGTACACGAAGGCGCCTTCGCGGTACCTGTGCACGCGGTAGGCCAGGCGGCGGTTGCCCCATTTCTCAGCCTTCTCGACCTTGCCGGACTTCTCCACGGCGGCGTGCTCCATGGCCGCGATCAACTTGTCCAGCTCCTCCGGCGGCGTATCGGGCCGGCAGATAAAAATCAATTCGTAGATGCGGTCTTCCATCTCATTCCACCTTTCGATTAAATCTGTTCATGGCCTGCATCAAACCGTCACCCAGAATGATCTCGACCGCGTCGGCGGCGGCCTCGACCATGGCCGCAGCCGCTTCCCGCTCCGATTTGCGGATGGGGGAGAGCACGTACGACGCCAGGTCCGCCACCGGATGCTCGGGCTTGATGCCGATGCGCACCCGAGGGAACAGGTCGGTACCCAGCGCGCCGACGATGGACTTCAGCCCGTTGTGCCCGCCGGCACTGCCGTGCTCGCGAATGCGCAGCGTGCCCCACGGCAGGGCAACGTCGTCCACCACAACCAGCGTTTCCTCGGGCGCGGCGGCGAACCGCGCGGCCAGCTCGCGGACGGCCATGCCGCTCAGGTTCATGTACGTCTGCGGCTTGGCCAGCGCGACCTCGCGCCCGCCGATGCGTCCCAGGCCCGCGAAGGATTGGGCTTCGGGCCGCTCGACGCGAATGCCCGCGCGCGCAGCCAGGTGGTCCACAACCAGGAACCCCAGGTTATGGGGGGTCCAGAGGTAGTCCGCGCCCGGATTGCCCAGGCCCACAATGAGCCACATTCGCGGCGCCTACCTCTTCTCTTTCTCTTTCTCGGCCTTGGGGGCTGGGGAGGCTTCGCCCTCCTCGCCCTCTTCTTCCTTCTTGCCCTTCTTGATGACTTCCGGCTCTGTCGGAGCAGCTTCCGCCACAGCCGCGGCAACTTCCGGCACGACCTCTTCTTCCTTCTTCAGCGCCACCACGTGGGCAATCACGCGCTGCGGGTCGGTGACCAGCTTGATTTTCGCCGGGTCAAACGGCAGGTCGGCGACGCGCAGGTGCTTGCCGATGAGCAGCTCGGTGACGTCCATGCGGAACTCGTCGGGGATGTCGCCGGGCAGACATTCAATCTCCACCTCGCGGGTGACGGTCTCAAAGATGCCGCCTTGCAGCTTCACGCCCTGCGGCTCGCCGAAGGTGTGCACCGGCACCTGCACGCGCATCTTGACGTCCATGGCGATGCGCAGCAGGTCCACGTGCAGCAGGTTGCCGCGCACGGGGTCCACCTGCCAGTCCTTGAGGATGGCCCTGCCTTCGCCGTGGCCCGCGACCTTGACGGTGAAAATAGTGTTGTGGCCGGCTTCCGAGCGCAGGATGGCTGCCACCTGCTTGGTGTTGACGGCCAGGGACTGCGGCTGGTCCTTGCCGCCATAGAGCACGGCGGGAATGCTCCCCATGGTGCGCATGCGGCGCGCTTCGTTCTTGCCCCGCGTCTCCCGCGGCGTTGCTTCTACCGTGAACTGTTGCATCGTCGTGTTCCCCGTTTCCCGATTGCAGTCCTCAGATGAACAACTCGCTGATGGACGTTTCTTCGTGGATGGAGCGGATGCCGCGGGCCAGGAGTTCGGCCACGCTGAGCACCTTGATCCTGGGCACCGCGGCGGCTTCCGGGGTAAGCGGCAGCGAGTCGGTGACCACCACCTCTTCGATATCCGAGGCCGCGATGCGCTCGACCGCCGGCCCGGACAGCACCGGATGCGTACACGCCGCGTACACTTTTGTGGCGCCTTCGGCCAGCAGGGCCTCGGCCGTTTTCACCAGAGTCCCGGCGGTGTCAATCATGTCGTCAATCACCAACGCCGGGCGTCCGGCCACTTCGCCAATCAGGTGCATCACCTCGGCCACATTCATATCCGTGCGCCGTTTGTCCACGATGGCCAGCGGCGCGTCCATCTTCTTGGCAAAAAAGCGGGCGCGTTCCACGCCTCCGGCATCCGGCGAAACTACAGTAATCGCGCCCAGCTTCTTCTTCTGGAAGTACTCGACCATGACCGGCGAAGCGTACAGGTGGTCCACCGGTACATTGAAATAGCCCTGGATCTGCGGAGCGTGCAGGTCCAGCGTGAGCGCCCGGCTGGCCCCAGCGGTCTCGAGCAAATCGGCCACCAGTTTGGCCGAAATGGGCACACGCGGCTTGTCTTTGCGGTCTTGCCGCGCGTAGCAGTAGTACGGGATGACCGCGGTCACCCGCCAGGCCGACGCCCGCTTGAACGCGTCGATCATCATCAGCAGCTCCATCAGGTGGAAGTCCACCGGACGGGAGCACGGCTGCACGACGAAGACGTCCGCGCCGCGGACGTTTTCCAGCACCTGGAAATAAATCTCGCCGTCGCTGAAGCGAGAAAGCGACGCCTGGCCCATGGGCACGCCCAGGTGACGCGCGATGTCCCGGGCCAAGGGCGGATGCGAGGTGCCGGTAAAGATCTTGAACTTGTCGTCGGGCACAGAGACTCCTCGGACCGGCCCGCGGCAGTTTCCGGCGGATTACCGCCCGCCGTGGGCGCGGAGATACCTCTCCCGGGATACCGACTCGGTTACGAAGACTTCGTCTTCAGGAAACCTAAGGGCGGTTCGGCGCGCGCGCGCTGGGTTTCGGAATACTCCGAACACCGCCGACCCGCTACCCGCCAGCGCGGCTTCTGCGGCTCCGGATTGGAGCAAGGCCCGCTTGATTCGACTCAGGCGGGGATTCCGCCGGAAGACCGCGGGCTCGAAATCATTGGCCAGCGGCACACCCTGCGGGCTCCAACACAGAGCACAGAAAGACGAGATTTTAGAGGGATTCGTTGATTTTGTCAAACCGCGGCTGATCCAGCGATAGGCGTCCGCCGTGGAGACGCTGATGCTGTTTGGAGAGACAACCAGGATGGACTGGCGCGGGCCGTCCGGCAGGGGATACACCTCGTCGCCCCGGCCCACACCCAGAGCCCGCCCTCCGAACAGAAAAAAAGGCACGTCGGCGCCCAGCCCCGCGGCGATTTCTATCAATTCCTCCAGGGGCAGGGATTTTCCCGACAGGCGCAGCAGACCCCGAAGCGCCGCGGCAGCATCGCTGGAGCCGCCGCCAAGTCCACGCGTCACGGGGATGCGCTTGATCAGCCGGGCCCGGATTCCGCGGCGAATCTTCAGCCTGCTTCGGAGAGCGTCCAGCGCTCGCCAGACCAGGTTTTCCGGCCCCGCCGGGCAGACCCCGCTCGCCGCAATTTCCAATTCGATCTTCTTCCCGTCCGCCCATTGCATTTCCAGCGTGTCGTGGAGAGAAAGCGTCTGAAAAACCGTGCGCAGCTCATGGTAGCCGTCCGCGCGCCGCCCGACGATGTGCAGCCGGAGGTTTACCTTGGCGAAGGCGGGGATGCTGAGCGATCGCATGGGGGGCGAATTGTACAGGTGGAGAGTGGCCAGTGGCTAGTGGGAGCGGCGTTACGGCTTGGCATCGGCGGGGGGCTTGCGCTGGGCCAGCCGGTTCTTCACCCCGGCCAAGCGCTTTTCCAGCGCGGCCACTTTGTCGTCCTCGAACTCCGAGGGCAGGCTGCGGCGCCACTGGGCCAGGGCCTTTTCCCATTCTGCGGCGGCCAGCGCGACGCGTCCCTGGCTGTGCAGCAGGTCTCCGAGGTGTTCCAAGATGGCCGGCTCGGTGGGCGAGCGGTCCACAGCGCGGCGCAGATATTCTTCGGCCTCGCCCATCCGCCCCTGGCGGTAATAGGCCCAGCCCAGGCTATCGAGATACGCCCCGTTGTAGGGGTCCTCTTCGAGCGCGCGCAGGATCAGGGCCACGGCCTCGTCCAGGCGCACGCCGCGGTCCGCCAACATATAGCCGAAATAATTCAAGGCCTGCGCATTCTTAGGGTTCATGGCCAGGATTTTTTCAAACTGCGCTTCTGCCGCATCCCATTTCTGCTGCCGCTCGTAGGTGGCGCCCAGCAGCAGCCAGACAATTTCGTTCTCGGCGGGTGATGCGGCCAGCGCTTCTGCCGCCCGGGCGGATTTCTCCGCCTCGGTGAATCGGCGGCCGCGCTCGAACACCTGGGCCAGCAGCACAAGGGTCTCGCGGTCCGCCGGAGCGCCCGTCACCTGGCCGCGGAGCATCCGCGCCGCCTCATCGGTGTGGCCCGCTTCGCCCAACAGGAGGGCGTGGCCGCGGCGGGCGCTGCGGTCCTCCGGGAATTCGTCCAGCAGTTTTTGCGACTCGGCAAGCGCGTCCTCGATGCGGCGCGCCGCCCGGTAGGTGTCCACGAGCAGCGTGCGAGCTCGCCGGGCGTGTTCGCCGCCCAGCGCGAGCAGCTCCTGCGCGGTCAGCAGCGCGGCGGGGAAATCGCTCTCTTCGCGGTACAGCCGCACCAGTTGTTCATACAGCACGCCCAGCGGGCGGCGTCCCGATCCTTCGGGACCGGGACGCGATTTCAGCCCCGCCACCGCACCGGAAATCACCCGGATGGCCTGGTCGAACTTTCCCTGGGCCTCTGCCAGCAGCGCCGACTGATAGACCACCTCAAGGTTTCCCGGCGCGCGCGCTTGCGCCTGGCGGAGGCTGGCTTCGGCCAGGTCCAGCTTCTTCAGATGGCGATAGAGCTGAGCGGCGCGCAGGTAGTTCTCGATTTCCTCCGGCTCCATGGCCGTCAGCCGGACATACTGTTCGAGCGCCGCTTCGTATTCCTGCATCGCCAGCAAAGCGCGGGCGCGGCCGCGGGCGTGCGCGGCGACCGCGGGCTCAAGTTCGGATGCGCGGCGAAAGGCGTTCTCAGACTTGGCGTGGGCGCCCGACTGTGCGTAGAGGCTGCCCAGCAGTCCCAGCAACTTTCCCGAAGCGGGGCGCCGCTCACCGGAAAGGGCCAGCGGCTCGAGCAAGTCCAGGGCCTCACGCGCGCGGCCCGCGTCGCCCAGAATCTGCGCCAGCAGGCCGGTGGCTTCTTCGTTTCCCGGCAGGCGTGCCAGCAATTCCCGCAGAACGTTTTCCGCGGCGGCAACGTCATTTTGCAGGCGGAACAGCCGGGCCAGCATCAGCGAGGCTTCAGCATCTTCGGGACGAATGCGCCGGATTTCGCGCAACTGCTCGATGGCCAGCCCCGCGGTTTCCTTTTGCGCGGCGCCGGAGTTCAGCTCGCCGAGCGTGCGCAGGTAGATGCGCGCCAGCAGGCGGCGCATGGGCAGATTGTCGGGGTCGCGTTTCAGGATTTCCTGCGCGCCGAGCACGGCGTCGCGGATGCGGTACGACTTCGAATACATCTCGACCAGCCGCTCGGCCAACAGCTCGGTGGAGGGGTCGAGCTGGTAGGCCTTCTTGTAGTGCTCGATGGCCGCCGTGGCCGCTTCCGACTGGCTGGTGGCTTCGTACTGCTGGTCGAAGTAGCGACCGAGGGCGAAGTGATAGTAGGCCTCCGAGCGGCTATCCGCCGGGGAAGCAGCGGCGGGGACGGCTGGTGAAGCGGCGGCAGATTTCGAGCCATTGGGCTTAACAGCCGGCGAGGTTTGCACGCCCGCTCCTGCCGCAAGTCCCGCCAGCAGAGGGCACGTTAGGATCCATGGTCCCATTGGAATCAGCGATTATGCATCACACCCGCGCGGAGGGTCAAAAAATGTCCCTGGCCATTGCACCCGTGGTAACTCCGCGCATGGAATGGGATGCGGGCAGAGGGATTCGCGGCTGTCCCACCGCAGGGGTTCCGAAAAACTCCACCCCGCGATGAATCGGTGCGCCACCGACGCGCTAAAAACTCGGGGCCCCGGCCGATGCCGGTCGCGCTTCGGCCATGTCCGGGGCGAGGCGCCACTTGGCCAGATAGACCTGGCTGAGCGACATCAACCCCGTGTAGAAATAGCCGCCCACAAACAGCAGCAGGAAGGGCACGGTGGCGTAGTTTTCGTTCTGGATGGAATAAAACACGGTGGCAGAAAAGTACAAGCCCAACAGGATTTCAACATAGGGAGTCCACCCCGCCGGGTTGCGGTAGGCCTTCCGCACCCAGGACTTCGTGCTGTCCGCCGGTCGAACGGCGGCAGAGGCTTCGGCGGCAACCGCCGCCGCGGCGCCGGCACGGCCCTCAATGCGGTACTTGGGCGTGCGGGCGAACTCGGACTCCTTGCCCAGCAGCGCCTCCAGTACGGCGATGGAATTACGAACGGCCAGGCCGATGCCCACGGCCATCACGAACGGCAGGTAGAAAAACGTGCGGCGCCATGTCTTCGGCCGCAGGGTCCGCTGGGCCACAAGGTAAAAACTGGAAATCGAGCAGGTCGAAGCCAGGAACAGAGGCAGGTCGATCAGCAGCATCTGGAGCCAGCCCTGGTAGAAACGCACAATCATCGCCGGCAGCAGCATGGTCGAGAGCAGAATCATGAGCGGGTAGCTGATATTGGCCGTCAGGTGGAAGATGGCTTCCGCCTTGATGTGCCAGGGCTGATTGCTGCGCAGCACCCGCGGCAGGATTTTCTTCGCCGTCTGGATGAGTCCTTTGGCCCACCGCGCCTGCTGGGTCTTGAACGAGTTCATCTCCACAGGCAGCTCCGACGGGCATTCTACGTCCGGCACATAGAGGAATTTCCAGCCTCGGAGTTGCGCGCGGTAGGAGAGGTCGGTGTCTTCGGTGAGGGTGTCGTGCTCCCAGCCACCGGCGTCTTCGATGGCCCGCCGCCGCCACACTCCTGCCGTGCCGTTGAAGTTGAAGAACGTGCCGCGACGCGACCTTCCCCCGTGCTCGATGATGAAATGTCCGTCCAGCAGGATTTGCTCGACGTGGGTGAGCGCCGAGTAGTCGCTGTTCAAATACGTCCAGCGCGTCTGCACCATCCCGATGCCCGGGTCGTTGAAGTAGGGCACCGTTCGCTTCAGGAAGTCCGCCGGAGGAATGAAGTCGGCGTCAAAGATGGCGATGAACTCGCCCGTGGCGGACTGCATCCCCTCCTGCAATGCCCCGGCCTTGTACCCGGCGCGGTTGGCGCGGTGATGGCAGGTGATGGGCACGCCGAGGGCGGCGTACCTGGCGACGCAGGCGCTGGCCACGCTGCGGGTTTCGTCGGTGGAGTCGTCCAGCACTTGGATTTCCAGCTGATTGAGTGGGTAGTCGAACTGCGCGACCGCTTCCACCAGGCGCTCGATCACATAGCGCTCGTTGAAAATGGGGAGTTGCACAGTCACCCGCGGCCATCGCGGCGGCGGATCCGGCAGCACCGGCACATTCCGCCTGTAGCGCAGGAAGTAGTACACCAACTGGTAGCGGTGCATCCCGTAGGCCGCGAGCACAAAAAGGATGGCGAAATAGGGGATCATCACCGCCAGGTCGAAGGCATTCAACTCATACAGGCCCGTGAACGGGTTCAGCGCCGGGTCGGTCAGGCGTCGCCACAGACTTCGCCCCGCCTCGCCGGCCAGCAGCAGCGCAGATTGGTTCATCCAAATCATGACGAATTCAGAGATACTCTCCGGGATGGCCACGCCTGCCACGGCTCGCGCCGCGCCTCCCCTGTTGTACAGCCACCCCGCCGCGCAGATTGCCGTGGCCTCTGCGGGACTGGTGGCCCTGGCCGCAGCATTCCACTATGTGTATCGTCTCGGCGACCTCAAGCTGTACGTCGTGGAGACCATCGGCGCGGGCCTGGCAGCGGGCATCGCGTGGCTGGTCATCCTCTTCCTTCTGGAAAAAACCTCCGACTGCCCGGTTGTCTTCTGGATCGTGCTGGTCGGCGCGCTGGTGTTCCGCGCTCAACTCTTCCCGCTGCCGCAGTCCCTCAGCGACGACGTCCACCGCTACCGCTGGGACGCCCGAGTGCAGGCCGCCGGCTTCAACCCCTACACCATCCGCCCCGATGACCCCCGCGCCGAGCATCTGCGCGACGCCTATTGGGCCAAGACGCCGGGCCTCGACATCCCCACGATTTATCCCCCGCTGGCCGAGCTCATCCATCTGTGGACCTATCGCGCCATAGCCCACCGGCCGCCCGCCGAGCAGCTCCTCCTCTTCAAACTTCCCGGCCTGGGCGCAGACCTGCTCGTGCTGGGCCTGCTGGCCATCTGGGTGCGCGCGACGCATGCGCGGAACTACCAGCTCGCCATATACGCCTGGAATCCGCTCGTAGTGGTGGAGTTCGCCGCCAGTGGCCACAACGATGCACTGGCGATGGCCGGAGTTGTTGCCGCCAGCCTGGTGATTATACGGGGGCGTCGAGGACTGTCAACGCTGCTGCTGGCCGCTGCGGCGCTGGCCAAGCTCTTTCCCGTTGTGCTGATTCCCGCCGCCCTGGGCCGCGCCGGCTGGCCCCGCAAATGGCAGGGCTGGGCTGCGGCGCTGGCTGTGGCGGCGCTCTTCATCGCCTGCGCCTGGCCCTACCACGCCGCCCTCGGAGAACTGCGCGCCATCCTTGTCAGCTACGAAGGCCGGTGGATGGCCAACAACGCCGGCTTGTGGAGTTTCCTGCGCTGGTTTTCCGGCTCGCGCGAGCTGGCGACAGGCATTGGCGTGGGCTGCGTCGCCGGGCTGATGGTGTGGCTTGCTGCGTCTCCCAAACTCAGGACGCCCGATGCAGGCAGCGGCATCCAGGCCGCTCAGGATTCCGCGCGCGCCGCCTTCCTGCTGACCGCCGCGATCTTCCTGTTTTCCCCGAACGCGTTCCCCTGGTATTTCCTGTGGTCGATGCCGCTGCTGGCCATGCGCCCCTGCGACGGCGCGTCCGGAATGTTCCGGACCCCCTGGCTGCTGCTCAGCGTGACGCAGTTTCTGTCCTATCACGTGTTGATTGATTTCGCCGCCAGCGGCAAATGGTACTTCCAGCCGGAGTATCTCTGGCTCACCTACGGGCCGTTTTTCGCCCTGGCCGGATGGATGCTCCTGCGGAAGCAAGAAGCCTGCGCGGAGTAAACCGGCAAATCCTCCGCGGAATCAAAAACTGATGTAAACCTGAGGCCCGAAGATTCGTCTATTCTGGTGGCGCGGCAAACATCCGTTGGAAACGACGCTGACCAGCCCGATGGCAGGCACGGCGGCGCCCGCGGGGCGCGTGCCGGAGCAGGCCTGCGCCCGCGCGACGCCCCTGGCCGGGGATGAGTTCGACCAGTTGGTCCGCGACCAGCAGCGCCGCATCCACCGCGTCCTGCTGGCCATGGTGCGCGACCCCGATCTGGCCGATACGCTCACGCAGGAATGTTTTCTCCGCGCGTGGCAGAGCCGGGCCACGTTTCGCGGGGAATCGAGTGCCGCCACCTGGCTGGTGCGCATCGCCATCAACCTGGCGCGCGACCACTCCCGCAATCGCCGCGCGGCCTTCTGGAATTGGCTGCGCCGGGAACCCCGCGCCGCGGGCCGTGGCGACGGCCAGGCCGATGCCACGGATGCGGCGATGATGTCTGCGGCGCACCCCGGGCCGTCACCGGAGCGCGCGCTGGCCGCCCGGCAGGACGCCGCCGCGGCTTGGGACGCCGCGGACGCGCTCGCCCCGCAGCAGCGCACGGTTTTCCTGCTGCGCTTTGCCGAGGAGATGTCTCTGGAAGAAATTGCCGAAGCCACGGGGCTTCGTGCGGGGACCGTCAAGGTGCATCTGCACCGCGCCGTACACGCTGTGCGCCAGCGCCTGGAAAAACGAGGAGTCCGATGAACGAGCACGTGAGCCAGGAACAATTCGCCGAAGCCGCACTGAGCGGGGTTACGCCGGCCCTCCAGTCGCACCTCAACGGTTGTTTCACCTGCCGCGTCGAGCTGGAACGCCTGCGCCGCGCGCTGGGCTCGCTGGCCGAAGACGCGCAGTCCGCGGCCGCCCGGCCCGAAGGTTTCTGGACGCGGCAGCAGGAAACGATCGCGGCGCGGATTCAGTCCGGCGATTTCCGCGCTCCGTCGGCGCAGCACTGGGCGGGGCGGCTGGCCTGGGCCGGGGCGCTGGCCGCTGTGATTCTCGCCGCACTGCTTTCGCTGCGGCCAGATCCGCAGCGGCCCGCGCTGGAATTAACAGTCGTAGATCCGGATGAAGAGCTGCTGCTGGGAGTGGAGCAGTCGCTGCGCCGGCCGCTGCCCCAAGCGCTGTCGCCGGGGGTGGTGCTGGTCACGGAGCGCAACCGCGCCGCGCGACTCCAGCAGGCTTCCGCGCGGCCATAGAGCGGGGCCGCGCCAAGGGTCTGGGAGAGTTCGAGTCCGTGCAATTCACAAATCGAAGAGGAGAAAACAGATGAAGCGAGTATTGGTTGTAACAGGGGGGTGGATGTTGCTGTTGGCGGGCAGCGCGGCCGGCGCACCGCAACATGAAAACGCACCGGCGGTGGCCGTGATCGAGCCCGCGCAGGAACCCACGCCGTCTCCGGGAGCTCCGGGCAAGCGCGTGCGCATCGAGCGCCGGATGCAAGGTCCCGGGCACCGGCCGATGGCGCCCCACGCGCCGATGGCGCCGCGCGGGCTGGGCAAGTGGTGGAAGAATACGGAAACGGTGAAAGAGCTCGAGCTGACCGATGCCCAGATCAGCCAGATTGAAGCCAACTTCCTCGATCACCGGCTGAAGTTGATTGACCTGCGCGCCGACCTGGAGCGCCAGGAAACCAAGCTGCAGCCGCTGATTGAAGCCGATCAGCCCGACGAGGCTAAGGTCAGCACGCAACTGGACCTGGTGGTGACCGCGCGCGGCCGGCTGGAAAAAGCCAACGCCATGATGATGCTGGCCATCCGCCGCACACTCAGCGTCGAGCAGTGGAAGAAACTCGAGGCGCGCCAGCACGTGTTCGAGCGCGAAATCGTCGTTGAAGAAGTGCCGGGCCACGGAGAGGAGCGTGAGGTCATCATCCGCCGCAGGGAAGGCCCGGCGCGCCCGCGCCCGCCCGGGGACCCTATCGAGTAATCCACCGCAGGCATTACGATCATCGGGCCTCCCGCTGCGGCAGGAGGCCCGATTTTTTTCGGCCGCGTTCTCTACGGTGTCCCGATCTTCGCGGCCTCCTTCTTGGCGACGGCCGGCTTCGGCTTAGGATGCCAGAAATCCGGCTCGACCGCCGCAAACTCCGTGGTCACGTAGCTCATTTTCGGGCTCACGGCGAACAGGTTAATTTCGGTGCTGATGGTGCTGTCGGATGACAACCGCGCCAGTTTTTTCGCGCTTTCTTCCCCGAGGGCTTCCATCATTTTGCGTTCCATCTCGGGGTTGGGTCCCATCTCGGCCAGCGACTTCATGCTCACAAACGCAATGTACGTGGGCCCCGGCATCCCGGTCACCACCTGGTAGGTGCCCCAGTGAGCATCCGGATCGGATTTGCCCAACGCATCCTTGTAGAGTGTTACAATCTCGGCGAATTCCTGCTCGCGCCCCGGGCGTATCCGAATTGTATACACGCGCATGAACCGCACCCCGGCCATTCCCGGCCGCGGGTTGTGACTCAACCCCGGACGGTACTGCGCCAGGATGTTGCGGGAACTGTTGATGGCTTCGCCGTCCTGCGTGCTCAGCGCTTGCAACTCGGCTTGCAGGACTGCGTTGGCAGATTCCTCCGCCATCGACTTCTCATAGTCGGCGAAGGAGCTCCACCGCGCCACGAACCACGCTTCACGCGGGCCGGTCACCGAATCCAGCGCCACGTAGCTGTACGGCCACTTGGCTTTGGCAAACGCGCGCGGCCAGCCCGCCTCGATTTTCTCGTGCGCCGCGCCTTTCCCGACTTTTACCTCTTCGCGGATGATCTGCATCAGCGGCGCAGGCCCGGACTGCGCCAGCGCAGGCGCGGCCACAGCCAGCAGGAACGACAACAGCAGAACCAAGGCTCTCAGTCTCATTTTGTTCTCCTTATGCAGCGTGGATTGCTGCGAGGCGCGAAGCAGAGGAAGTCCAGAACAGGACCATCAAACTTCGGAAGTCAGAAGGCAAGTGTCTGGGTGTTCATTCACGCTCCGGCTGAGGGCGGAGTGTACACCCTGACATCCGCAGGTCAAGCGATTTCTGGATTTAAGGCAGAGAGCGGAGGAAGCCGCGGCAAGTGTCTGTGTCCCACTGGCCCGCGCCGATCTTCCTGAGCACGATCAGGCCCTGGCGGTCCACGACGAAGCTGGCTGGAATGCCGCGGGACTCGAAGACTTGCGGCACGCGCTCGGTCACGTAGACGGGAAACGTGTAGCCCTGCTGCTGGACAAAGCTGCGGACGGTGTTGCGGTCCTCTTCGGAGATGACCAGGAAGGAGATGTTGTGGGCCATCAGGGAATCGTGAAGGGCCTGGATTTCCGACATCTCCGCGATACAGGGCTTGCACCACGTGGCCCACACGTTGATGAACAGGACCTTGTCCTTGTGCCGCAGCAGCGAGGTGTCTGTGCCGTCCATGGCCGTCAACTGCCACTCGTAGTCAGTCTTGCCGAAATCGCCGCGCTGTCCATCGGCGGTGCAGACTGCGCCGCCGATGCGCTGGCCCAGCGCGTCGCGTCCGCGGCGGGCGCCGGGCGGCGCCACCTGCATCCACACGTACTCCAAGGCCAGCGCCGCCATCAGGGCAACGATGGCCACTCGCAGCCAGGAAACGCTTTCAACTTGGCCCATGTTTGCGCTCGAATCAGCCTACGCGAGCCGGTACGCACGGTCAACCCGCGGCGGCGCGAAGAACGAAGGCGGCGGCTTACTTTACGGTTGCGGCATCCGCGCCAGCCACAGCCCGCGGACGTACACCGTGTCCTGGACAACGCGGTAATAGACCACCCAATCGGCAGCCACAAATTTGCGGTGGCGGCGAAAGCGCCCTTTTGCTTGCGGCGGATACATCCGCGAGAACCACAGCAGGAGATTGATTTTTTCGAGGATGCTCCCACCCACGGCAGGAGGCAACTGTTGAAAGCCTTCGTGAACCGTTGTGTGCCAGACGATTCGGGATTTCACTTGCCCTTCTTCCTCCGCGCCTTGTGCTGGCGCACGACCTCCTCATGCGAAACAAGCCGGCCGGCCCGGAAATCGGCCTCCGAATGTTCCATCATCTTGATGAAACCAGGGTCCGACTCAATGGCGTCAAACATCGCTTCCCGTTCTGCATACAACTGAATGCCCTCACGGACAATGCGGCTGTAGCTGCGGTCGGCGTCCACGGCGAGACGCTCCAAAAGGCGGTTACTTTTCTTATCCAGCACAAATTGCCGTCGCATGGGGTTCTCCTGGGGCCGAGGATAGCGCAGAAAAGGGTGTGATTCAACACCATTCATGAATGGTGTTGAATAATGAGGGGCTGCGCCTGCCAAGGGAGGACTACACGTTCAGGGTCAGCGTAGCGCCGATCTGAACCACTTCAGACGCGTTTGCGGCCGGGCGGTCGGCGGCGTTGCTGGGGGTGAGTTTTGAGCGGTCCACGGGGCGGTACAGGGTGTCGCGTTCGACAGGCTCGCGGCCGGCGGCGCGGATCAGCCGCTCGAGCTCGGCGCGCGGGGTGAACTGATCGGTGGTGGCGCCGGCGTCGTGGTAAATCTTTTCCTCGATCACCGTGCCGTCGATGTCGTTGGCGCCGAAGCGCAGAGCTACCTGGGCGATGCGCGGCGTCAGCATAATCCAGTAAGCCTTGATGTGGTCGAAGTTATCGAGCAGGAGCCGCGCGGCGGCGATATTGCGCAGGTCGTCGTACCCGGTGGGCGTGGGCAGATGCGCCAGCGCGGTGTTGGCGGGATGAAATTCCAGCGGGATAAAGGCGACGAAGCCGCGGGTCTCGTCCTGCAAGGCGCGGAGCAACAGCAGGTGTTCGACGCGTTCCTCCTCGGTCTCGATGTGCCCGAAGAGCATGGTGGCATTGCTGCGCAGGCCGGCGCGGTGCGCCTCGCGGGCGATGGAAAGCCACATCTGCCCGCTGGTCTTGTGGTCGCAGATCACTTTGCGGACGCGCGGATTGAAAATCTCCGCCCCGCCACCCGGCAGTGAATCCACTCCGGCGTCTTTCAGGGCCCGAAGCGTTTCCGGGATGCCCAGCTTCGCAATCTTTGCCAGGTACTGCACCTCGACCATGGTGAACGCCTTCAAGTGCACGTGCGGGAAGCGCTGCCTGAGTCCGCTGATGAGGTCGGTGAAATAGGTGAACGGCAGGTCCGGGTGCAGCCCGCCGACAATATGGAATTCCGTGGCCCCTTCGGCCACGCCTTGCGCGGCGCGCTGCCACACTTCGTCCAGCGCGTAGGTGTAGGCCCCCTGGGCCTCCGGCGAACGCCCGAAAGCGCACAACCGGCAATGCGCCACGCACACATTGGTAGGGTTGATGTGCCGGTTGATGTTGTAGTAGCAGATGTTCCCGTGTCGTTGCTCGCGCACGTGGTTGGCCAGCCAGCCTACGGCCAGCAAGTCCGGCGAACGGTAGAGCAGGACGCCGTCGTCGAATGTGAGCCGCACGCCGGCCAGCACCTTTTCGGCGATGGGTTTCAGCCGCGTATCGATGATGCGGAGTTCACCCATTCTGACTTCCCATATCTAATTTCCAGAAACCCAGACTGCTGCCCCCCACGACAACAGAAACAGAATACTAACATAGCCGTTCACGGTGAAAAACGCGGCATCCAGCTTGCTGAGGTCATCCGGCTTCACCAGCGAATGTTCGTAGGCCAGCAGCGCGGCAATGGCCACGACTCCAGCCCAGGCCGGCCACGGCAGCGCGAAGCTCCACGCTAGCGCGGCAAACAGCCCGACAACAAGCCCGTGCATCCCGCGCGCAATCCGCAGCGCGCTTCCGATGCCGAACGATTCGGGAATGCTGAACAGTCCGGCCTGTTTGTCGAATTCGACGTCCTGGCACGCATAGAGGACGTCGAACCCCGCCACCCACAGCGTCACTCCGGCGGTCAGAATCAGCATTCGCAAATCAAACGTGCCGGAGATGGCGATCCATGCGGCCGCCGGCGACATCCCCAGGCAAAACCCCAGCACCAGGTGCGACCACGAGGTGAACCGTTTGGTGTACGAATAGAGAGAGAGAAACGCCAGCGCCACCGGCGCCAGCTGCAGCGCCAGCGGACTTAGCTGCCACGCGGCAACAACCAGGAGTCCCGCCGAAACGATGGTGAACAGCCACGCGAACCGCAGCGTCAGCGCTCCGGTGACCAGGGGGCGCGTAGCCGTGCGCGGGTTCTGCGCGTCGAAACGCAGGTCGGCGATGCGGTTCATGGTCATCGCTGCGGACCGCGCGCCCACCATGGCCACCACAATCCAGGCGATCTGCCGCCCCGTGGGCCACGCCGGCTCCGACCCGGCGTACCTCGCCGCCAGCAGCGCCCCGGTCAGCGCAAACGGCATCGCAAACACGGAGTGCTCGAATTTGATCATCTTCAGCGTGGTCGTCAGTTTGCCCATGTGTGCGGATGAGTTTGCCGCAGATCCGCAGCGTGCTCGGAGAAAATCTGATTCTATCATTTCAGTGATTTTGCTTGCTTCGCCGGGGGTGAAGTGACCGCTTGCGCGGAGAATCCGCCTTCCCTGCGACAATCAGTCTGTTATGATGGGCGCTTGCGAGTCCAGGAATGAGCGAATTAGTTCGCAAGACTGTGACCATCGGCGTCACTGGCGCTTCCGGCGCCGTCTACGCGCAAACCATCCTCCGCGCGCTGGACGCCGACCCGCGCATCGAGCGCGTCCATCTGGTGGTCACCGACGCAGGGATGCGTCTGCTCTCCACCGAGTTGGGTATCGTGCCCCAGGAGACCCGGCGCCTGCCGGGCATGCTCACTGGCACGCGCGCGGAAAAATTCGATTTCCTGCCCAACAAAGACGTCGGCGCTTCCATTGCCTCCGGCTCCGCGCCCGTGGACTGCATGGCTGTGATCCCGTGTTCGGCGGGCACGCTGGCCGCCATCGCCACCGGGCAAAGCGACGACCTGCTCTCTCGCGCCGCCGACGTCTGCCTCAAGGAAAACCGCCGCCTGGTGCTTTGCCTGCGCGAAACGCCCCTGAACCGCATTCATCTGGAAAACATGCTGCGGGTGGCGCAGGCCGGCGCGGTGGTGATGCCGGCCATGCCTTCGTTCTACCACCAGCCGGTGACGATTGACGACCTGGTGGCGCAATACGTCTTCCGCGTTCTGGCGCAGATGGACTTGCCGCAGGCGGAACAGTATCACTGGCGCGGCAGCCCTTCCGCCAAAAACGCGAAGGCCTGACCGGCCGCAGAGGCACAAAGCACACAGCGCAAGCCATCTGCTCCCAGGATTCTGTTTCGCTGGACGTTTGTCGCATTCTCTGTGCCGCCGTGGCTAATCATCGATGGACGAGCGCGACATCCGCAAACTGCTGGAGAAAGTCTTGACCGGGCGCATGAAGGTCTCCCAGGCGCTGGAGCGCCTGCGCCATCTTCCGTTCGAAGATCTGGGATTCGCCAAGATTGACCACCACCGCGCCCTGCGCCAGGGCTATGCAGAGGTTGTCTTCGGGAGCGGCAAGACGCCGCAGCAGGTGGCGGCGATTGTCCGCGGAATGCTGCGTCCGAGAGGCGCAGGCCACAACATCCTCATTACGCGCGCAGACCGCAGAATCCTGACCGCGGTGAAGAAACTGGGGGGTGCTGCCCGGCGCGCGGAGTTCTTCCCTCTTTGCGGAGCCGTGGTGATCCGCCGCAACCGCGAGGTCACCGGCAAAGGACTCATCCTGGTGGTGAGCGCGGGCACCAGCGACATTCCCGTGGCCGAAGAAGCGCAGGTGATCGCGGCAGCAATGGGCAACCGCGTGGAAACTCTCTACGACGTCGGCGTCGCCGGCCTGCACCGGCTGATGAAGCATCGCGAAAAACTGGCCTCCGCGCGAGTGATCATCTGTGTGGCCGGAATGGAAGGCGCGCTGCCCAGCGTGGTCGGCGGATTGGTCAGCGTGCCGGTGATTGCCGTGCCCACCAGCACCGGCTACGGCGCCAGCTTCGGCGGCCTGACCGCGCTACTGGGGATGCTGAACTCCTGCGCCTCCAACGTCTCCGTCGTGAACATTGACAACGGCTTCGGCGCCGGTTGCGTCGCCAGCGTCATCAACCGCCTCTGACCCCGCACCGATTTGCGCAGGCCGCAGGGCAGGCCGGCCCACTGCGCTCTCTGCGGTGTTCTTCTGATTCTTTTGGAATTTTCTCTTGCTTGCGCCTACGGCGCACTCGGGCTGACCGCCTGGCTGTCCTTCTTCTTCCCGGCCAGGGCCACCAGCGCCGCCGCAGCCCCTCCGCCCGCAACGGCCACCAGGATCAACGCCGTGCGCGATCCACCGGCCGCAGGTGGCGCGGGTGCGGGGCCGGGCGGCTGCGAAACCGGCGGGGCCGCCCCGGCGACCAATTTTCCTTGTGCGGAGATCTGTGCGGTCTGCCCGGGTCGCAAGAAAACGGATGCTTCGCCTTCCAGCGCGAGCACGCCCACAGAACCGGCCATCCCCGTGATGCGCGCGGAGCCATCGGCAGCGCGGAACATCTCTGCGGACACTTCAGCTTCCGTGGCGGGCACAACGATGAACTGGCTGACCTCGACCTGGGCGTTGCGCGCGCCGGCGAGCGTGCGGAAGGTGATGGTGCCCTGGCGCAGGCTGGCGAAGTAGCGCGGCGCGGAAGCCAGCGAGATTTCCGTGTTGGCCGCCAGGACAAGCGCGCCCCGGGCGGTGAGCGTGAGCCCGGCGCTGCCCAGCGGGCCAGTGCGGAGCGTATCGCCGGCGAAGACAGTCGATTCGCCCGTGAGGGGCGCCCCGTTCACATAGACTTCGCCTTGCGCACGCAATACACCCAGCGGCTGCTGGCCCTGGGGACGCGGGTCGGCGAACAGGCCGGCGTCCGCCAGAAGGACGACCAGTAAAGCGGAGACAGCGCGGTTGAGCAGGGAACGGCGCATAGCACACCTATTGCAACGGTGCGCCGCGGAGCGCCAGGGGTCAACGAAGAATCAACAAAGAGTTAGTCTTTCGGTTACGGGTGGGCGGAAAGTGCGACGCCGATGGCGGTACCCAGGGCCGCCTCCTGGCCCGGGAATACCGTACGCAGGTCCAGCACCAGACGGCCGTCTTCGACGCGAGCAATCACTGGCGGGCCATCGCCGAGGCGCAGGCGTTCTTCCAACTGTGCGGCCGAATAACGCGGACTGGTGATGGCGATCAATCGCGTCGGCAGATGTTCGCCGGGCGTTGAGCCCCCGCCCACCACGCTCCGTCCCGGCAGAATTTCTGCTTTGGCCCCGGTCGCGTGCAGCGCCGTCCGCAGGTTTGCCAGCAGCGACTCCGCCCGCTGCGCAATTTCTTCCGCCGGCATCCGGATCATCCGCAGCGAAGGGATCCGTTCCATGTCTCCACAAAGATAGGCCTGGAGGGTGGCCTCCAGCGCAGAGATGGTCAGCTTGTCCACGCGCAGCGCGCGGAACAGCGCATTGCGCCGGATGCGCGCGAGGATCTCCTTCGACCCGGCCACTACGCCCGCCTGCGGCCCTCCCAGCAGCTTGTCCGTGCTGAATGACACAAGCGACGCCCCCGCGGCCAAGCTCTCCCGCACGACTGGCTCGTCCAGTCCCTGCCCCGTAAGGTCCGCCAGGCATCCCGAGCCGAGATCCTCGAACACGGGCAGCGAATACCGCCGCCCCAGCGCCACCACCTCTTCCAGTGCCGGGCGCGCCGTGAACCCCGACATGCGAAAATTCGACGGGTGGATGCGCAGCAGCAACCGCGTCCGGTCGTTGATGGCCCGCTCGTAGTCGGCGATATGCGTGCGATTGGTGGTGCCCACTTCGCGGAGCACAGCGCCGCTTTCCGCCATGATGTCCGGAATACGGAAGCCATCTCCGATTTCGATCAGCTCCCCGCGCGAGACCACTACTTCGGCGCCACGGGCCAGTGCATGCAGAGCCAGGAATACGGCAGCGGCATTGTTGTTAACGACGATGGCCGATTCCGCGCCGCACAACCGGGCCAGCAACCGCGCCGTGTGGGTGTCCCGCTTTCCCCGCTCACCGCTGGCGATGTCGAACTCGAGGTTGGAATACTGCGTGGCCACGGCGCCCACCTGCTCCGCGGCCTCCCGGCCGAGCGGCGCGCGGCCCAGATTGGTGTGCAGGATGACGCCCGTGGCATTGATGACCGGGCGCAGCGAATACCGCGTCTCCGCGGCCACGCGCGCGGTGATCCTGGTTTCCAATTCGTCCGCGGCGGGGGCCGCGCCGGCTGCGCCGTCTCCGCGGGCAATATCCGCGCGCACGGCATCGAGCACTTCCCGCGCCGTTTCCACCACCAGCGTGCGGCCTTTCGCCCGCGCCAGCGCCACCAGCCGCGGACGCCCAAGCAGCTCGTCCACCGACGGGATTTGCCGCAGCAGCGCCTCTTTTCCTGTCGCGGGTTTCATCTCCGGCCTTTCTCGCTGCCTTCTCGCTCCGCTTGCGTTGGAGCGCTTCTCCCGATTATTGGAACACAGCCCTGCGTCGAAGGGAAGATTTTCGCTGGTTTGGATTCTTTCTTCGCTGTGCCCTCTCCGCCCTGTGCGCTCGGCTTCTGGCCTTCCTCCGGACTTCAGTTCCTTAACTATACCTTTCTGGTTAACTCCTAACTCTAACTTCTGACTGCTGACTTCTGACTCCTGGTTCTCGACTCTCCTCTTCCCGCCCCGCTTTACATTGCCCCGGCTGGCGGGCTAGACTGGCCCCGCTCGCCAGGAAAACTATGGCCAGTATTGACGATGATCTGAATCAGCTGGAGAAGGACATCCGCCAGGCGAAGATTGAGTTCGAGCAGTACTTCGGCGGCGGACGCAAACGTGCGCCCCAAGACACCGTGTGGCGCATCGAGGCCCTGGTCAAGAAGTATGCCGAAATGGGCGGCCGTATCAACTACGCCCAGCGCTTCCGCTACAACAACCTCAGCTCGACCTTTGCGAAATACAAAGACTTGTGGGGCAAGAAACTCAAGAAGAAGGAAGAAGGCTTCGTCGACCACCACTTCGGGGCCGCGGCGCGCGAAGTGGAAAAAATGCGGGGGGAGAAGCGTAAGAAGGAGGCGCCCGCCGCCGAGCCGGCTCCCGCTCCGGCCGCCGCCCGACGCGCCGCCGCTGGGGGCCATTCCGTGGCTGTTTCCGACCCCGACCGCGATGGCGAAAAGGTGCAGGAGTTCTACCGGGCCCTGGTCGAAGCCAAGAAGAAGGCTGGTGAAAGCACCGATTCCCTCACGCTGGACGGGTTCAAACAGTTCGTCCGGCAGAAGACTGCGCAGCTGAAGCAGCAGAAGGGCGCGGGCGAAGTGGAATACGCCTTTTCCGTCGAAGGCGGTCAGGTGAAGCTGAAGGCCCGCGTCAAGTCCTAGCACTTTTCTTCGCTGTGCCCGCTGTAATTGTTTGTGACCCCTGCGTTGATTGCTTCGGCTTGGTCCTGTTCCGGCCGTTTTTTCCTTTTGACTTCTGAATTCCGCGCCCTGCGGCTTACAATGCTGCTTCCTGATTCCCTGGAGGCTGCATGGCATCCGAAGGCACGTCGGCAAAACGCGATCCTGCCCCGCTGCCCGTCGTCGAGCGCGCTCTTCTTAGCGTTTTTGACAAAACGGGCATCGTCGAGTTTGCGACGCAGCTATTTACTCTAAAGGTTGAAATCGTTTCCACGGGAGGCACGGCCAAGTTGCTCCGCGAGGCCGGGGTCCCGGTGCGCGACGTCGCTGAGCTCACCGGCTGGCCGGAGATGCTAGCCGGGCGCGTCAAGACCCTGCACCCCAAAGTCCACGGCGGCATCCTGTTCCGCCGCGGCGATGCCGGCGACCGCCAACAGGCCCAACAGCAGGGCATCGCTCCCATCGATCTTGTGGTCGTGAACCTCTACCCTTTCGAAGCTACCGCCGCCCGCGAAGGTCTAACACCCGCTGAGCTCATCGAGAACATAGACATCGGCGGGCCCACGATGGTGCGCAGCGCGGCAAAGAACTTCGAAAGCGTGGCCGTGGTCACCGACCCCGCTGACTACGCCCGCGTAGCCGCCGAGCTTGCCGCCGGGGGACGCTCCTTGGCCCTGGGCACGCGACTGGAACTGGCGCGCAAAGCGTTTGCGGCGACGGCGCGTTACGACGGGATCATTGCCACGGAGTTCGAGCGGCTGTGTGCCGCCGAAAATTCCCTCGCAGTCGGCGAGCGCCCGGTATTGCCGGAACGCTTCCATCTGGCGCTCGGGCGGCGCGCGTCGCTCCGCTATGGAGAAAACCCGCACCAGCGCGCGGCTCTCTACGTCCCGGCCGGCAGCGTGCCTTCCGGACTTGCGGGCGCCGAGCAATTGCAGGGCAAAGAACTCTCCTACAACAACCTGGTGGACCTGGATGCCGCCTGGGCGCTAGCCGGCGAATTTGCACAGCCAGCGGCGGTCATCATCAAGCACAACAACCCGTGTGGCACGGCGGAGCAGGCCTCGCTGGCCGAAGCGTACCGCAAGGCCCTGGCATGCGACCCGGTGAGCGCCTTTGGCGGCGTGCTGGCCTTCAACCGGCCGGTGGATGGCTGCACAGCGGAAGAAGTGGGCAAGCTGTTTGTGGAGTGCATCGTCGCGCCGGGGTACGACGCCGCAGCGCGGGAACTGCTCGCCGCGAAAAAAAACATGCGGCTGATGCAGCTCCCCGGCGGGCCGGCCGCCGCGGCGCTGGACATCAAGCGCATCTCCGGAGGGGTGCTGCTCCAGGACGCCGACGAAGGCAGGCTGGCCGAATATCAGCTCAATGTGGTCAGCAAACGAGCGCCCGCGCCCGAGGAAGTCCGCGCGCTGCTGTTTGCCTGGAAGGTCTGCAAGCATGTGAAGTCCAACGCGATTGTGTTCGCGCGCGAGGGCTACACCGTCGGCGTTGGCGCGGGCCAGATGAGCCGCGTGGACGCGGTGAAGATTGCAGTGATGAAAGCCGCGGCGGCGGGCGCTGGACTTGCCGGATCGGTGGTGGCCTCGGATGCGTTTTTTCCCTTCCCCGACGGCGTCGAGGAAGCGGCTCGCGCCGGCGCCACGGCTGTGATCCAGCCTGGCGGGTCCGTTCGCGACGCCGACGTAATCGTCGCCGCAGACAAAGCGGGGATGGCTATGGTGTTCACGGGGATGCGTCACTTCCGCCACTGATCTGCAAAGGAGAATCCCGAATGAGAGCGTCCCTCCGACTGGCCATACCTGCCGGCGTGCTGTGTATGGTTTCGCTGCTCGCTTCGTCTTTGGCGGCGCAGACGAAGTCCGCGCCTACCGCGGGTGCTCCTGCCAGGACCAAGTCAACGGCGCCTGCGAAAGCACCTGCGCGGAGCGCAGACCCCGGCGTGACGCTGCCGTCCGGCCTGCAATATTGGGATTTGAAAGTCGGCACAGGCACGGAAGCCGCGCGGGGCAACTGGGTGCGCGTGCACTACACGGGAACCCTGACCAACGGAAGGAAGTTCGACAGCTCGCTGGACCGCAACGAGCCGCTTGATTTCAAAATCGGCGCGGGCCAGGTAATCAAGGGCTGGGAAGAAGGCGTCGTGGGAATGAAAGTGGGAGGCAAGCGCCGCCTGCGAATCCCACCCGCGCTAGCCTATGGCAACCAAAGCCCGGGCGCGGGAATCCCGCGCAACTCCACACTGGTGTTTGTGATTGAACTCCTCCGGGTCGAGTGAGGGCGGAACCGCAAGTTTGAACATCGAAATTCGGGAAAGAAGAATCCACCGGGTGAACACGCCGTCCACGCAGATTGCCTCCCGCCGTGTAGGGTTCCTGTCTTGTTGCGCGCTGGCGGCGCAGGTCAAGACGCCCGTGCTGATCCACTGGGGAGCCAACGACCAGCGCGTGCCGCTGGCGCACGGCCGGGTGTGGTACCGCGCCCTGCGGGTCCACGGCGCCACTACACGGATGATTGTTTATCCCGGCGAAGGGCACGTGCTGGAAAAACCCATACACCGGCAGAGACGTTTGGACGAGGATCTGGCCTGGTTCCGGAAATACCTGCTTGCGCCGTGAGCGCCGCAACAGCCAATGCCAGAATCAAAATGCGGCGACCGGGATTCTGGAGAACGAAAAGAAGAACACAAGGAGGAAGACAGATGCGACGGTGGAACAAGAGCGTGGCGGTGATTGCGGCGCTCATCCTTTTGGCGGTGGCGGCGCCGGCGCGGGAGCGGGAGCCGAACGCGGCGTATGCCGGGCGGCGCGCGAGGCTCCGCGCGCAGGTGGACGGTCCAGTGGTGCTGTTCGGTTACACGGGCCGGGAGGACGCCTCGCCCTCCTACATCTTCGGCCAGGAAGAAAACTTCTACTACCTGACCGGCCACAACCAGCCCGGTGCGGCCCTGGTGCTGGTCCCAGATGCCGCCGGCGAGAAGAAATACGACGGGCCGAAAGAAATCCTGTTCCTTCCGCCGCGCAATCAAGGGCGCGAGCGCTGGGACGGTGTGCGGATGGGCTTTGACGACCCCGGCATCTCCGAAACCACCGGACTTGCCGTGGTGCTGCCATTTTCCGCGCTGCGCGGGGAGCTGGAAAAGCTGGCGACGATGTTCACCACTTTCCACACGCTGGTGCCCGCGCCCACTGCGGCGGGTTATCCGCACGCCGCCAACTGGAACGCGTGGCTGAAGCAGACGCTGCCGCAGAACACGATCGCGGGGATTGGGCCGGCGATCGGTGCGATGCGGCAGATCAAGTCCGCGGGCGAGCTGGCCCTGTTGCAGAAAACCATCGATGCTTCCATAGACGCGCACTTGGAAGCGATGCGGACGACGAAGCCGGGGGTGTACGAGTACCAAGTGGGCGCGCGGATGGAGGCGGTACACAAAGCGAACGGGTGCGAGGTGGAGGGGTATGCGCCCATCGTCGGGGCGGGGTTCAACTCCACGGTGCTGCACTATAATGAGCTGCGGAAAAAAATCGAAGACGGCGACATTGTGGTGCTGGACGTGGGGGCGTCGTGCGCCGGCTATGTCGCGGATATCACGCGGACACTGCCCGCCGGCGGTACGTTCACGGCGCGCCAGCGCGAGATCTACAACATCGTGCTGGCGGCGCAGAACGCGGCCATCGCCGCGGTGAAGCCAGGGATGACCATCGGAGGGAACGGCCCCAACAGCCTGAACCGCATCGCGCGGGAATACATCGGCGGGCACGGGATGGACCGGCAGAAAAACTCGCTGTTGCGCTACTTCATCCACGGGCTGGGACACCACGTGGGCCTGCGCGTCCACGATGCAGGAGACCCGCAGCGGCCGCTGGAGCCCGGAATGGTTTTCACCATCGAGCCGGGCATCTACATCCCGGAGGAAAAACTGGGCGTGCGCATCGAGGATATGGTGCTGGTGACCGAGACCGGCTACAAGCTGCTCACCGCGCGCCTGCCGCGCACGGTCGAAGAAATTGAAATGATAATGGCCCAAGCGAGGAACAAGAATGACTAGGACCGAACGCTACGCCAAAACGTATCGCCAGGCCTACGATGGCCCGGCGTGGCATGGCCCGGCGCTGAAGCAAATCCTCGAAGGCATCACCGCAGCGATGGCCGCCAAACATCCTCCCGGCGGCGGACATTCCATCTGGGAGATCGTCAGCCACATCCGCGCCTGGGACGTCATCATCCGGCGGAGGCTGGCCGGTGAAGTCATTATCGAAGTGGATGATGAGGTGGACTGGCCACCGGTGAGAGACACTTCGGAGGCTGCCTGGAGCGCGATGCAGGACGCGCTCTTCCGCGGCGCAAACGAGCTGGCAGACGCTATCGCCGCCGTGCCGGAAACCCGTCTAACAGAGAAAATGCCCCAGCGGCAGCACTCCCGTCTGACCGAAATCCTCGGCGGCATCCAGCACACCGTGTATCACTCGGGCCAGGTGGCGGTGCTGAAGCGCATCGTCGCCTAGACTGCCATGCCCTAGAGACTCGCGACGCGCAGGGGCTTGCCGGTGCGCTCCAAAACTCACGACGTGCTATAATTGGAGTTTCTCCAGCGTCATTTTGGGAGCACTGATAATGTTGAAGGCGACACAACTGCGCCCCGGGATGGTCATCAAGCACGAGGGCGACCTCTATACCGTATTCAGCGTGGACCACCGCACGCCGGGGAACAAGCGCGGCTCGATGCAGACGAAAATGCGCAACCTGCGCAACGGTGCCATGACGGATTATCGTTTCCGGGCGGAGGAATTCGTCGAACGGGCGATCGTGGAAGAGGTGGAATACCAGTATCTCTATTCCGACGGCGACGGCTACCACTTCATGAATGTGGAAACTTACGAGCAGATCCACGTGAGCCGCGACGTCCTGGGCGACGCTGTGGAGTACCTCATCGCCGACCTGCACCTGATGGTCGAGTTCTATGATGGCCGGGCCATCGGCGTGGCCCTGCCGGACACGCTCGATATGAAGGTGCAGGACACCGAGCCGGGCATCCAGAAGGCCACGGCCAGTTCGGTGATGAAGGCGGCGACGCTGGAAACCGGACTGGTCATCCAGGTCCCGCCGTTCATCAATAGCGGCGATCGCGTGAAGGTGGACACCACCGAAGGACGCTACATCCAACGAGTGCAGTAGGGTCGGCTAGCGCGTTTCGCCAGCTTCCATTTGGGTCAGAATCAGCGGCAGCAGGAACCGGTGCAGGGCCTCGTTGTCGGCCGGCGCCATCGAATTAAAAATCAACGCCATCCGGTTTTTTCCGATCACCCGCAGCACCGACGCCTTGATGTGCACCGGACTTTTGGCATCGGGCGGATGGAAACTGACTTCGACCGGCGTGTTCGCTGCCAGCAGGCGCCCGGCTTCCACCAGCATCCCGTTCAGGCTGAGGTCCAAAGTCAGCCCATCCAGGCGTTCGCTCTTTGACTCCAGCCTCACCGGGAGGCGCATCGGGACGCGCTGGAAGCGTCGCTTCTCGCGCTCGATGAATTCCTGCGAAGCCCGGACCATGCGCAGCAGCCCGCGCCGGTCGAACGGCTTGAACAGAAAAAAATTCCCACCCGCCTCATATCCGAGTCGCAGGACTTTGGGGTTGTCGTCCCCGGTGATCAGCACGATGGGCGAGCGCTGGTTGAACCCTCCGGCGCGGATGGTTTTGGCCAGCTGGTAGCCGTCAGGGACCGGCATGCGCAGGTCGAGGAAGACCGCATCGAATTTTTCCTTGAGCAGGCGCTGGGCCGCACGGGCGGATTGGGATTCGGTTACCGCCTCAATCCCCGCGGCGGACAGCACGTCACCCACCATTTCACAGATGGCAGGTTCGTCGTCCACTACGTACACGCGCAGTTTCAATGAGCAGCCTCGATAGGGTAATAGGAAAGCACATTTGCCGGGCAGCGGCAATGCCCAGTTGTGCCGCGCGTCCGGGCCGGAAGCCGCGTGGTTCAGCCTCCGAATACGCGGCGGAAGATCTCGTCCACGTAGCGCAATTGCCGGCGGAGGTCGAAGGTCTTCTCGAGCGCTGCGGCCGTCAGATGGCGAGCGATGTCGGCGTCTTGAGCCACGCGCTGGCGGAAACTGGTTTCCGATTCCCAGGCGGCCATGGCGTGCGCCTGCACCCACTTGTAGGCGTCCTCGCGCGGCGCGCCCGCGGCCACCAGGTCTTGTAAGAGCTGTCCGGAAAAAACCAGGCCCTGCGTGGACTCCAGGTTGCGGAGCATCCGGGCGGGGAAGACGCGCAGGCGCTCCACGAGGTCGGCGGTCCTGGCCAGCAGGTAGTCCGCGAGAATGGTGGAGTCGGGAAGAATGATCCGCTCCACGCTGCTGTGGGAGATGTCCCGCTCGTGCCACAGGGCCACGTTTTCAAGCGCCGCCTGCGCGTTGGAACGCACCACGCGCGCCAAGCCGCAGATCTGCTCGCAGGCGACCGGATTGCGCTTGTGCGGCATAGCCGAGCTGCCGCGCTGCTCGCCGCCGAAATACTCTTCCGCCTCGCGGACTTCGGTGCGTTGCAGGTGGCGCACTTCCAATGCGATTTTTTCCAGCGACGCGGCGATCACGGCCAGTGCCGAGAGATAGTGTGCGAGGCGGTCGCGCTGGAGCACCTGCGAAGAAATCGCCGCCGTTTGCAGACCTAGCTGCCGGCAGATGGCTTCCTCGGCGGCCGGTCCCAGGTGGGAGCAATTGCCCACGGCGCCGGAGATTTTCCCGACGGCCGCTTGCTGCGCGGCGGCGCGGAACCGTTCCAGGTTGCGGCGGTTTTCGGCGAACCAGTTGGCCAGTTTCAGGCCGAAGGTAATCGGCTCGGCATGCACGCCGTGGGTGCGGCCGATCTGCGGCGTGTCCTTGAACTCGTGTGCGCGCCGCTCCAACACTTCGCCCAGCCGTGCCAAGCCCTGCTCAAGCAGCCGGGAAGCCTCGCGCAGTAGCAGTGCCTGCGCCGTGTCCACCACATCGCTGGAGGTGAGGCCGTAATGCAGCCAGCGGGCGGATGCAGGGTCGGCGATGGATTCCTGGACGGCGATGGTGAAGGCAATGACGTCGTGTTTCACTTTTGCTTCGTGCACGAGGATGCGGGCTACGTCGATTTTTGCGCGCTGACGGATGGTCGCGGCCGCTTCCCGCGGGACCTGGCCGGCATCAGCGAGGGTCTCCGCCGCGGCGATCTCGACGTCCAACCACTTCTGGAACTTGTTTTCCTCGTTCCAGACGCGGCCCATCTCTTTCCGTGTGTAACGCGGGATCAAACCAGGCTCCCTTCGGCGCGACGCGCCGCCGCGCGGAACTCCACGCAGTCGTCCAACCCGAGTATCAAAAAGTTGTGGGGAAACTCCCTTCCCGATGATACCTGAATTTCAGAGTTCCCTTGGCCGAAAGATGGGATGCACTTACATATATGATTATAAAAGACTTGAATCGTAGTCCCGGGAACCCCAGCCAACACAGCCAACGGGGAACAAGCTGCCGCTTTGCTCCGCCTAACCGCTGATGCACAATCCCGGTCTAATGAGCCGGGTGGAATGGACCGAGCAGCAGGCTGTCGCGCAAGCCCGCGGCGGTGACCCGGAGGCGTTCCGCGCGCTGGCGTTCTTTGAAGATGTGCTGCGGTAGGGCCCGGCTGGGATACACTCGCGCGCGTGAGTCTTTTGCCCGACGCGCTGCGCTCCGCCCGCCCGGGGATGCACTGCCTTGCCGGCATTCCCTTTGACGCGAACTCTTCGTACCTGCGCGGCGCGGCGCAGGGTCCGGCGGCCATCCGCGCTGCGCTGCGCTGCGATTCGACAAACCTGTGGAGTGAATCCGGCCGCGACCTCGGCGCTGCCGGAGCGCTCGACGACGCCGGCGATGTCGCGTTTCCTCCGGGCAGCGAGCCGTTTGCGGAAATCGAGCGTGGCGTCAGCGAGGTCCTGGACACGGGCGCCAAGCCCGTGCTCCTCGGCGGCGATCATTCCATCACGTTTCCCATCCTGCGCGCTTTCGCGAAGAAGCACGCGAAGCTCTCCATTCTCCACGTCGACGCGCATCCCGACCTCTACGACGAATTCGAGGGCAGCCGCCACTCCCACGCCTGCGCGTTCGCGCGGATTATGGAAAACAAGCTGGCCGCGCGGCTGGTGCAGGTCGGCATCCGCACCATGAACGCGCACCAGCGTGCGCAAGCGGAGCGCTTCGGCGTGGAAGTGATGGAGATGAAGAATTGGAGCGCGGATCTCCGGCTGGAGTTTTCGGGGCCGCTCTACATTTCCATTGACCTGGACGCGCTGGACCCGGCCTGCGCGCCGGGCGTCTCCCACTACGAGCCCGGCGGGTTCACCACGCGGGATGCCGTGCGGATGATCCAGTCCATTCGCGGAGAGATTGTCGGCGCGGACATCGTTGAGCTGAACCCCGCCCGCGACGTCCAGGGGATGACGGCGATGGCCGCGGCCAAGCTTCTGAAAGAAATTGTCGCGAAGATGTAGCAGTGGCCTGCCTGCCGGCCCGCGGGCGGGTAACTAAGACCAGCCGGCCTGAAGGCCGGTGCTACATAGCGGCGTGTGATGGAAACCTGCCGGCCTGAAGGCCAGCGCTACAGGGCTCTGCACTACTTCCCGTTCAATTCGTCGAAGGCTTTCACGACGTCCGCGGCTTTCGGCCGCCTCTTGTAGTCGCCGGTCAGGTTCAGCCAGCGCACGGTGCCGCTGGAATCGAGCAGGAATTCCGCGGGGCGCGAAATGTCTGCGCCACGGAAGCCGGCCCGGTGCACCAGGTCGTACTTTTCGAGCGTGTCCATTTTCTGGTCGGAGAGAAAAGTGTAAGTGTAACCCTGCTTTTCGATGTGCGCTTTCGTAGTGGCGGGCGGGTCCACGCTGATGGCCACAACACGGATGTTGCGCGACTCGAATTCTTTCAGCGACTCCTGCAAGCTCCGCAACTCGGAGTTGCAGTAGGGTCACCAGTAGCCGCGGTAGAAAACCAGCAGCACCCACGGCGCGCGGGGCGCCTGGCCGTCGGCGGGCATTGCCGGGGCCAACAGTTGGAGAAGCCTTGTTGGCTTGCCCTCCGAGTCCGGCAGGACAAACTCCGGCGCTTTCTGGCCGACCGCCGGCGCGTTTTTCGACTGCGGGAGTTGCGCTTCCACGCGCAGGGACAAAAATCCCATGAATCCTCCCAACAGCAGTGCAGCGCCAAGCCTGCGTGAACGAATCCTCATCAGCGATATCCTCGAATGGTTTGAGCGCGAACTGACCAGACTATCAGATGCCGGGGTGGAGAGAAAGATGCGGAATTCCAGAAGCAAAGAAGACGAGCGCAGTGCCCACAGAGGGGCCCTCCGACTCCACGCAGGGTGCAAAAAGCGCACAGCGGCCACAGAGAAGAGAGCGTAGAATTCGACATTCCGAATTGCACATG
>Ga0247727_10002044_pt1 | contig 46699 bp, 33 predicted proteins | sample WisWelCaveWW1625_FD_202498 | JGI IMG/M metagenome (GOLD analysis project Ga0247727, IMG submission 202498) | Biofilm microbial communities from Wishing Well Cave, Virginia, United States - WW16-25 | ecosystem: Environmental > Aquatic > Deep subsurface > Groundwater > Cave microbial mat | place...
TCATGTAGGGGACGAACCCGGCCGGGGTCTATGAGCCGGGCGGGGTTGGAGTCCGGGTTCATGGGGTAGAATTGGTCCGTGGCGGTCGATGCGGCGGTGGGAGGAGGTCCGGGGCTCCTGGAACCAGGCTACATAACCCGGCGTTATGGGACGTTGCCGCACCGTTTGGGCCGCTGGAACTTCCTACGCTCGGGCATGAAGTGGTCACGCCACCACGTCCCCAAGATCCTCGCCCTCAGAGTGGCACGCGCGAGCGGCTGGTGGAACCAGTTCTGGCAGGATCAACTCCGCGGTGCCGCGTGACTCCCACTATTCCGACTTACCCCCCCCACCGTCCGTCACAAGTCTCCGCGAGTCCAACGCGTACACCGTCGAGAGGCCGGCGCCTGGGACTCTCCGAGACCTTCGACGGACTGTCGACTGGCGCCGTTCGGCTCTACGTCGCCCGCCGCAGCGCCTCCGCCATCTCCGCCGCCCGCTGGAACCGCTTCTCGGGCAGCTTCGACATCGCCTTCAGGATCACCCCTTCAACGGCATCCGGAATGGCGCTGTTGAAACCCCGGGGAGGCTCGGGGATCGACATGCTGGTGCGGTAGAAGAGCTCCTCGAACGTCGATCCAGTGAACGGGTAGCGCGCGGTGAAAAGGAGGTAGAGCATGGCCGCGACCGACCAGAGATCGGAGCGGCCGTCGATCTGGTCATGCACGCCGCGGAACTGCTCGGGCGACATGAACGGCGCGGTGCCGATGACCATTCCCTCGGCGGTGAGCCAGTCGCCGACGGGCCGCGCGAGCCCATAGTCGATGAGGACGGCGCTTTCCTCCGGCGTGACCAGCACGTTCGTCGGCTTCACGTCGCGATGGACGTAGCCGCGCGCGTGGAGATAGTCGAGCACGTCGAGCACCTCGATATGGAGCTTCAGGACGCGGCGGATGCGGTCGGCTTCCGCGACCGCGCCGAGCAGGTGGTCGCTGAAGTCGAGGAGCGTGGTGCCGTCGATGTACTCGATGGCGACGAAATGGCGGCGCGGAAGGAGGTCGTCCGTGCCCGCTTCGTAGACGACGGGGATGCCCGGGTGGCGGAGGGTCCTCTGGATGAGCGCTTCACGCTCGAACCGGGCGCGGGCGATCTCGACATCGGAGGCAAGGAGCTTGAGGACGGCGCGGCGTCCAGGGATCGGCTGCCATGAAAGCCAGACGTCGGCGAATGCGCTGTGCGAAAGGAGGCGGTACGGGAGGTAGCGGCGTCCCGTGAACGATGGCGCTTCGGCGAGATCGCCGGCGAACGAGGCGTCGTACGGAAAGAGCGGCACTCCGCAGGACGTGCACTGCTTCTGCGGATCGCCCGATGCCGACCGGCGGCGGCACGAAATGCAGATCATGTCGTGGAGGATCACGGACGGCTCGTCATCGACGGCTTGGGCGCGCCGCGTCGCCGGCATGAGGAGCGCGCGGCGTACGGAGCTGTCGTCGATCACGCCGTCGGGCGACTCAATGGCCCCCGACTCCAGGACCCTGGCAAGTTCCGGCACGTTGCCGGGCCAGGAGTGGCGCGCGAGCGTCTCCACGGCGTTGGGGCCGAGCACCAGCTCGCGGCCGATGCGCGAGGCAAGGCGCACGAGGAGCGCGTCGACGATCAGGACGAGATCTTCGAGCCGGTCGCGCAGCGGCGGCAGATCGATGATGTGCGCGTAGCCCGGCACAGTGCCCGCATGGACGGCCGCGATGATGCGCGCGCCGCCGGTCCGCTTCAGGACGTCGGCAAGGACGTCGGGGTTCAGATGAACCAGGTAGACGCTGCCCTGCCCCGGCACGGAGGTGCCGTGTTCCTGGATGGCGAACGGCCCGCCCCGCCCGCGGTCGTGGATTTCGCGCGCGGCCAGCTCCTTGCCGACGCCGCTCTCGCCGCGCAGCAGGACCGGGAGTTCGTCCTGCGCCGCGGCGGCGATGGCGCGCTGCAGGGCGAGCATGCGCGGGGAGCGCCCCACCAGTCGGGTGGCGGTCATGATGCTTCACTATATACTTCCGAAGTGATCGTCATTGGCGTCGACGCGGGCGGGACCTTCACCGACTTCATCGCCTTCGACGGCCGGTCGGTCCGCACGCACAAGCTCTTCTCGTCGAAGCGTGATCCTGCCGGCGCGCTGCGGCAGGGGCTGCGCGAGTTGGGGCTGAGCGGGACGATCATCCACGGGACGACGATCGCGACGAACGCCTTCCTCGAGCGGCGCGGCGCGAAAGTCGCCCTGGTGACGACGAAGGGGTTCGAGGAGTTGATCGACATCGGGCGACAGACGCGGTCGAGACTTTACGCCCTCGACTGGGAGAAGCCGGCGCCGCTGGTGTCGAAGCGGATCGGCGTCGACGAACGCGTAGGCCCGCGCGGCGAGGTGATCCGCCCGATGAAGCGGATGCCCGTCGTGAAGGCGGAGTCGGTCGCCGTCTGTTTTCTGCATTCCTATGCAAATCCAAGGCATGAAGCGAAGGCGGCGAGGGAATTGCGCCGCCGCGGCCTGGAGGTCTCGGTCTCGAGCGAGCTGGTGCCGGAGTACCGTGAGTACGAGCGGTTCGCGACGACCGTCCTGAACGCGTACGTCGGACCGGTCATGAAGCGCTACCTGGGGAAGCTCGACAAGGACGTGCGGATCATGTCGAGCGCGGGCGGGCAGATGTCGTCGAGCGACGCGGCGAAGCGGCCGGTGCACACGCTGCTTTCGGGCCCGGCGGGCGGCGCGATCGCGACGGAGGCGGTCTGCAAGGCCTCGGGCGTGAAGAAGGCGATCGCGATCGACATCGGCGGCACGTCGGCGGACGTCTCGCTTTACGACGGCGCGCTCCGCGTGACGAAGGAGGGGACGCTCGGGGGCTTCCCACTCCGCGTGCCGATCCTCGAGATTCACACGGTCGGCGCGGGGGGCGGCTCGATCGCGAGGATCGACGCCGGCGGCGCGCTGCGCGTCGGGCCGGAGAGCGCGGGCGCGGAGCCGGGGCCGGCGTGCTACGGACGAGGCGGAACGCAGCCGACGGTGACCGACGCGAACGTGGTGCTGGGCCGCATCGATCCGGGGCTCTTCTTCGGCGGCAAGTTGAAGCTCGACGTGAAGGCGGCGGCACGGGCGTTGTCGACGCTGGGCAGCCCTCGCCAGGTGGCGGCGGCGGTGCTTGACGTCGTCGATGCGAACATGGAGCGCGCGCTGCGAACGGTGAGCGTCGAGCGCGGCTACGATCCCGAAGAGTTCACGCTCATTCCGTTCGGCGGCGCGGGTCCGCTGCACGCCTGCTCGCTGGCGGAGCGGCTGAAGATCGGGTCGATTCTCGTGCCGCGGTGGCCGGGGCTCTTCAGCGCGCTCGGGATGGTGCTGGCCGACGAGGTCCATGAGCAGTCGCGGACGGTGCTGGGCCGCGACGTGAAGCAGGCGTTCCGCGAGATGAAAATGCCCGGGAAGCTCGAGTACTTCGTCGACGCGCGCTATCGCGGCCAGTCGTACGAGATTCGGACTCCCTACGGCGGCGATTTTCATGCGCTCCACAAGCAGCGGTACGGCTTCTCGCGCGAGGACGAGAATCCCGAGATCGTCAATGCCATCGTGCGGTCGACGATCTCGCGGCGTAAGCCGACGTTCGAACGGGTTCCTCGGGGTCCGTCTATCGGGGTCCGTTCGGTCTATCGGCGTCATCAGATGGGCGCCGGCTCGAAGGTCAAGGGCCCGTGCCTGGTGATGGAGGACAACGCGACGACGTACATCGCCGCCGGCTGGCGGTGCACCGTCGACGCGATCGGGAACCTTCGGCTATGGAGATGAATCCCTTCCGACTGGACGTCTTCAAGAACCTCTTCGCGTCGGTTGCGGACGAGATGGGGGTGACGCTCGGCCGCGCGGCCTACTCGGTCAATATCAAGGAGCGGAAGGACTTCTCGTGCGCGCTCTTCGATGAGCGGGGCCGGATGATCTCGCAGGCGGCGCACATCCCCGTCCATCTCGGCTCGATGCCGATGGCCGTCAAGGCCGCGATGGAGATCCCGGCGGGGCCGAACGACGTGATCATCCACAACGACCCGTTCTTCGGCGGGACGCACCTGCCGGACGTCACGCTGGTCAAGCCGGTCTTCATCGGCGGCCGGCGGCGGTTCTTCACGGCGTGCCGGGCGCACTTCTCCGACATCGGCGGGATGACGCCGGGCTCGATGCCGGTCTCGCGCGACATCTTCCAGGAGGGATTGATCCTCCCGCCGATGAAGCTGACACAGGAAGTCCGGTGGATCCTGCTGGCGAACGTCCGGAACTGGCGCGAGGTCAGCGGCGATCTCGCGGCGCTGACGGCGTCGTGCGAGACGGGAGCGAAGCGGCTTCGCGACCTGGTGTCGCGCTACGGACTGACGACGGTGAATCGCTATGCGGAGGGATTGCAAGTCTATGCACGCCGTTGGATGCAGAAGGCGATCGCGACGATTCCCCCCGGCCGGTTCCGATTCGAAGACGAGCTCGATGACGACGGCGTGGGCGGGCCGCCGACCAAGATCCGCGTCTGGATCGCGCGCATCGGCGATGGTGTCCGCGTCGATTTCACCGGATCCGATCGGCAGGTGCCGGGGAATCTCAACGCGGTTTACGCGGTGACGTGCTCGGCGGTGCTCTATTGTTTCCGCTGCCTGGTGGACGAAGAGATTCCGCTGAACGAGGGCGCGGCACAGCCGATCAGCGTCATCGCCCCGTGGGGAACGGTGGTCAACGCGCGGCGCCCGGCGGCGGTGACGGCGGGGAATGTCGAGACGAGCCAGAGGATCGTCGACGTCGTCTTCGGCGCGCTCGCGAAGGCGCTGCCGCGGCGGATTCCGGCGGCGAGCCAGGGGACGATGAACAACGTCTCGTTCGGCGGAGACGGATTCGCGTACTACGAGACGCTTGCGGGCGGGATGGGGGCAAGTCCGCGTCGCGACGGCGCGAGCGGGGTGCACTCGCACATGACGAATACGCTCAACACCCCGATCGAGGCGTTCGAGCACGCGTATCCGGTGCGGATCGGGGAGTACGGTCTGCGGCGTGGTTCGGGCGGGAAGGGGAAGCACCGCGGCGGTGACGGGCTGGTGAGGTCGTACGAGTTCCTCGTGCCGGCGCAGGTCTCGGTGATCAGCGAGCGTCGGCGGAAGGGCCCGTATGGGCTGAAGGGCGGGAAGGCGGGGAAGCCGGGGCGGAATCTGTTGAATAAGCGTCCGTTGCCATCGAAGGCAAACTTTGATGTGAAGTCGGGCGATGTGCTGCGGATTGAGACGCCGGGGGGTGGGGCTTGGGGAGGAAAGAGGGAGAGAGTGAGTGAGAGAGTGAGAGAGTGCGTGTTCTCTCCGGTGCTCGACGAGAACTCACGCGTCGGCGGCAGATGGTCGCGAAGCGCTGTTAGCGGAAGCCGGCGTTGAACGTCCTGTGTGACATGAAGCGAACGTACTCACTCGTCCTCACCGCCGCGTGCATACTCGGCTGCCAAACCGCGCCGTCGTCCTTCGTCGGTTCAAGGGCGGGAGAGCCACGCAAGGTCGCCGGCATCGCGCTCTCCTGGTGCCCGCCGGGCGCGTTCATGATGGGAAGTCCGACGAACGAGCCGGAGCGGCGGCCCGGCGAAGAGCAGGTCGAGGTGACGCTGACGCGCGGCTTCTGGATGGCCAGGGTCGAGACGACGCAGGGGCAGTGGAAGCGGGTGATGGGGGAGCTGCCGGGGCCGCTGACGGCGGAGCTGCCGGAGGGGGACGACTATCCCGTCGGCAACCTCAACTTCGCCGAGGCGGAGGCGTTCTGCGCGAAGCTCACGGAGCTCGGTCGGCGGTCGGGCGAGCTCCCGAAGGACTGGGAGTTCCGGCTGCCTACGGAGGCGCAGTGGGAGTACGCGTGCCGGGCCGGGACGACGACGGCGACCTCGTTCGGCGACGCGCTCGGCAGCCGCCAGGCGAACTTCAAGGGGAAGCCGTACAACGGCGGCGAGGCGGGCCCGTCGCTCAATCGGGCGGCGAAGGTCGGGAGCTATCCCGCCAATCCGTGGGGGCTGCACGACATGCACGGGAACACGTTCGAGTGGTGCCGCGATTGGTTTCACAATGCGCTGCCGGGAGGGGTCGATCCCGATTTGCGCGATGCCAGGTCGACGGCGGCGGTGAATCGGGACGGCAGCGTGTCGCGAGTCAGGCGGGGCGGGGCGTGGACGGACGATGGATGGCCGTGCCGGTCGGCGTTCCGGGTGCGGTTCGAGCCCGAGCGGCGGTATGACCACATCGGCTTTCGCGTTGTCGTCGTGCGGCCGTAACGGTTTTCTTCCTTCATTCCCTCCTACCTGCCGAGGGGCAGAATGCCGTATCCTCACCCCTCGGCCCGTTCCTCATTCCCAAGGAGCCCACCCATGCTCACCCTCGCCGCCGTCCTCTTCGCCGGCCTCCTCCCCGGCGCCCTCGGCGCCTGGCTCCTCCGTCGCAAACTCAGCCCGCGGCTCGACATGACCGCCCACACAGTCATCGACCGCATTCGCGGCGTCGGCCGGCTCGTCGCCCTCGAGGTCGGCGCGAAGGAAATCGTGACCGTCGGCGAAGGCGACGACACGCTCTGGGGCCGCGCGCGCAAACTCATCATGGTCTTCACCTTCCAGATCCAGTACTCCTGCGATCTGCGCGCCGCCGAGGTCCATCCCGGGCACGACGGCGACGGACGGTTCCGCGTCTGCCTGCCGCCGCTGGAGCGGCTGACCTGCCTCGTCGACCAGCAGCACCATCACGAGCAGCCTGGCTCGACGTGGTTCGGCCTCGTCCAGCGGCCTTTCAGCGCCGCGGAGCGCGACGCGATGTGGCACCAGGCGCGGACGCAGGCGGAACAGGCGGCGGCGGCCGGCGGCGGCCATCTCGAGATCGCCGAGCGGCAGGTCATCAGCCTCCTGACGGCGCTCTTCGCGCCGACCGGCGTGCAACTCGACGTCGATTTCGCGGCGGCACCGGCGGTGGAGCCGCAGCGGATCTCCTGAGGACCTCCGTGCCGGATTGGAACTGGCCTCCGGCCCTGTTTTACCGCCAAGAGCGCCATGAGCGCCAATAAGAGAATCGGAGGGGCGGTCGCGCTCTTTCCGCTCTTGGCGGTAAGAAACGGCCCTCTGCACGTCTCTGGCCTACGGTTTGCTGGTGCTTGTATACTTGAGTAGACAGTCTCCGGTCGCATCCTGACCGTCGCCGTCTCCTTGCCCTTCTCTTGTCCGGTGCCAAGAGAGGGTTGCGGAAACTCCGATTGGCTTCTTGAAGCTCTCGCACAAGAACGACCCGGCTGTGGATCCGGACCTGACTCACCGGCAGGCGGCGAATCGCCCCACTTGCCGATTGCCATCTTGCGGAAGCTCGCCCGGCAGTACCCCACCCAGTGGATCGTGGTACATGAAGAGAAGGTCCATCGCTCCTTCTCCGATGAGCAGGAGGCGGTGGAGTACGCGATGGCCACCTTTGGCTTGGACACGGCCAGCGTGTTCGAGACGGTCGAGAAGCAGCCCTTCACCTTCGTCGGAGCGGTGAGCGGACTGCGTGAGTAGGATCGAGATCGCGGTCTCCCCAATCTATTTCGGGTTCATCGTCAACCTGCGCGTCGACAACACGCCCGCCGCGAAGGCGATGTCGCGGACGGAGGGGCCGTCGAGCGGGTTGCCGCGCCGGGAAAGGAAGACGAGCGGAACCGGCGAGGCAGTGGAAGCGAGGCGAGGACGGGCGCCATGAAGGTAGCGCCGCAGCCACTCGAGAGCATGGCGACCCATCGGGACGATTCGGTCCTTGGCGTCTTTGCCCCGCTCGACCCTGACGAGTCCGCCGTCGAGATCGAGTCGGATGAGTTCCTCCCGCCGCAGGGCGCTCGAGTAGAAGAGCTCGAGGATCGCGCGATCCCGCACGCCGCGAGGATGGTCGAGCTTGACGGCGTGGAGCATCCGGACGACTTCGTCGTGCGCAAGTGTGCATTTCGGAAGCCGCCGGGGCGCCCTCGACGTCGAGTTCGCGGCCGTGCCGGCGGTCGCCCCGCAGCAGGTCGAACGTTAGGGCTCGGGCCCAACATCCTCGTCGGCTATCCGATGATCTCGTCGGCCCGGCGCCATCCCTCCACGGCATCCGAGTGGCACGACAGTTGCTCTCCCTGACCGTGATTGGAGGGCGTATGAATCGCGGGTTTACCCTGATTGAGCTGGTCATCGTCTTCGCCATCATCACGACCATCAGCGCCCTCGCCATCCCCTCGCTCGTATCGGCCCAGGCGGCGGCGAACGAGCGCAGCGCGAGCGCGTCGCTCAAGACAATCGCCATCGCCGAGTACGACTTCCGGATCCAGGACCGCGACGGGAATCGCACCGCCGACTACTGGACCGCCGACGTCTTCGCCCTCCACGCCCTGACGCCGGTGGCGCTCGGCTCCAACGCCCTCCCGGCCGACACGACGAACGCGACCAACGCCATCCGGCTCATCGAGATGTCGGTGGCGATGGCCGACGCCCGGTCGTTCACGAATCTGTACGGCAACGTCCAGGTCAACAACATCACCGGCAGGGGCGCGCCCAAGTCAGGCTACGGCTACCGCCGCTTCGACGGGTACGCCACGGGCACCGGCACCGCAACGCTCCTGGTCAACACCGACGGCGCGCAGCTCTACGGGGCCGTTCATCACATGGATCGGTTCGGATTCATGGCCTTCCCGCTGAACCGCTCGCTGGGCAAGTCGCTTTACATCGTCACGAATGACGCGGTCGTCTGGCGCCTTCCCCTGCCGAGGACCTACGCCACCACGTTCACCGCGATCACGAGCGCGGCAAACTCGAACTCGACCGTCACTGGAACGGGCGTGACGGTCTTGAACAACGCCGTGACCTTTCCGCTGACGCCCGTGGCGCTCGGCCTGAGAAAGATGGATTAGCCCGTGAGTAGTGCTGCCGCTTCGACCGACACGACGAAACTGATCCGGGCCGCCTCGCGCCCGCTGCCGGTCGCCCACGCCATTTCCGCCGGGGAGCTCAGGGCGAAGATGTGCATGAGCAGCGGCGTCACCGTCGTCGACATCCGTTCGCCGGAGCAGGTGGCGCTCTGCTCCATTCCCGGCACCCGCAACATCCCTGACACGAAGACCCGGGCGCTCGTCCATTTCCTGACCGAGAACTCCGCGGTCGTCCTCGTCTGCACCGACGGGGCCGCCAGCAAGTCCTCCTGCACGACGCTGGGGTTCTGCGGGTTCAAGAGCGTGAGCTACCTGGAGGGCGGCCTCAAGGCATGGGAGGAAGCGGACCTTCCGATCAAGCGTTCCGTAGGTACGCCGGTGCTGAAGCCCGAAGTCGCGAAAACGCCGCGGCGCCGCACGCTCCTGGCTGCCGCCCTTTTCGGGTTCGCCGCCGTGCTCATGGGCTCCATGCTCTGGAGCAGCGGCGTCCTGGAGAGCGTGGCGTCCGCGCCGCCCGGGGAAGCGCACCGTGCCCAGGCCGTCGCGCCGAGCGAGGAGTAGGGTGCGTCAGTCCACCTTCCTGGGCACGTAGGGCTCGCCATCGAGCGTGATCCTCTGCCCGAACCACCACGATTTGCGGATCACCAGTTCGAAGCGGCCGGTTGAAGCGGTGGTCTCGGACCACGGATCGTCGTCGTGGACCCAGGATTCGTCGGTCTCCGCGACGAGCATGAACCGGCCCGCGTCGATCGGCTCCACGCGGCCCCGGATCTTGCTGCCGCTCGACCCCATGGGACCCGCACTGGCCGTGACATCGAGTACAAAGCGGTGCGTCTCCGGCTCGCGACCGGGCGAGATCGTGAGAAACCGGTGATTGCTGCCGTACGAGTCGTTTCCTTTCCACGCGTAGCACCCGGCGAGCTGCATCGACGCAGTCAAGCACGTCCTCCGTGCGTTGTAAAGAGCCCGCGGCGATAGAATTTCAGACTGCATGGCCGAGCTCCCCGCCGACCCCGACCGCACGCGCATCGCACCGACGCCGGCGAAGACGCCGTCAACCGTCGCGCCCTCCACGCGCCTTCCGCCGGAAGCCGCCGCGGTCGCCGCCGATCCCAGCAAGCGCGTCGGCAAGTACGTCATCGTCGCGCCGATCGGGGCGGGCGGGATGGGCGCCGTCTTCAAGGCGTTCGACACAGAGCTCGGCCGCTGGGCGGCGCTCAAGTTTCTCACCGCGGCGGGCGACGCAGGCGCGCGCGCCTACTTTCTCCGCGAAGCGCAGCTCGCCGCGCGGCTCGCCCACCCGAACATCACCGCGATCTACGACGTCGGCGAGCAGACCGGCCCCTCCTTCGCGCCCGGAGGCGGGGCTTCGGAGGGCGGGCGGCCGTTCATCGCGATGCAGTACATCGACGGCGAGAACCTCCACGCCGCGCGCAAGCGCATGTCGATGGCGCAGGTCGTCGCGGCGATCCGCAAGACCGCCGAGGCGCTGAAGGTCGCGCACGACGCGAAGATCATCCATCGCGACCTCAAGCCCGCCAACATCATGGTGGACTCGGCGGGGCAGGTCTTCGTCATGGACTTCGGCCTCGCGAAGGAGAGCTCCGTCGACGGCCAGAGCATCGGCGGCAGCGGCGCGATCGTGGGGACGCCGAGCTACATGTCGCCCGAACAGGCGCGCGGCAAAGCGGGGCCGCAGAGCGATATCTACAGTCTCGGCGCGACGCTCTACGACCTCGTCACCGGCCGCGGCCCGTTCATCGGTGAGACGGTCGCCGACGTGATGACGCAGATTTTCTCGCAGGAGCCGGTCTGGCCGCGGAAGCTGAACCCGTCGACCCCGCCGGACGTCGAGGCCATCGTGCTGCGCTGCCTGGAGAAGGAGCCGAGCCGCCGCTACGCGACCGTCGACGAGCTGATCGAGGACCTCGACGCCTACACGCGGGGCGATCCGCTCGCGCACGCGGCGCGGCCGGGCTGGAGCTACGTGATGCTGAAGCGGCTGCGCAAGCAGCCCGTGCTCTGGAGCCTGGCGGCGGCGCTCGTGATCTCAGTGGCCGCCGGCGCGGGGTTCGGCGCGTACGGACTGGTGCAGGCGGCACGGGCGGCGGACGAGCGGGCGCGGGTCGAGCGGGACGAGCGGGCGAAGACCGACGCGGAGATGCGCAAGGCCGAGCAGCGGCTCGCGGCGATCTACGCGGAGCGGGGACGGCAGGCGTTCGACCGCGGGGATCTGGCCGCGGCGGCGCTTTACTACGCGGAGGCCGACTCGATCCATCCGAGCGCGGCCGCGCGCGCGAATGCGTCGGCGGCGCTCCGGGGCCCCGGCAGACTTCGCGCGGTGCTCCCCGGGCAGAGCGACTTCGTCCTCGAGTTCAGCCCCGATGGGAAGCTCGTCCTCGTCGTCTACGCCGGCGGTCTCGTCAGGCTCTGGGATGCCGCCACCGGAGCGTGCGTCCACGAACTGCCCAGGCAGGAGAAGCCGGTCATCCGGGTCGCGTTCAGCGCCGATGGCCGCGCGGTGGCCACGTCGACCGTGGACAAAGTCTCCGTCTGGGAGACCGCGACAGGCCGCGCGGCCGGGAAGCCGATCCCGCTGGCGAAGCGGACGACCGCCATCCTGCTGACGGCGGACGGCAAGGGGCTGCTCATGGGCGGCGATTCGCGGGCGATCGAGCTCTGGACCGTGGAGTCGGGTGAGCTCGCGATGGGGCCGATCGCGATCAAGTCCGTTCCGTCGCGTCTCCTGATCGTCGACCAGACGGCGATCGTCGGCTGCAGTGACGGGACGGTTGCGTTCGTCGCGCTGGGTGGGACGGAGCCACCGATCCTGTTTGAAAAGTCCCTTGGCGGGGCGGTCGGGATCATGAATCTCGACCCGGCGCGCAAGCGGCTGGTCGTGGCCTCCGACCGGAAAGCGCAGGTCTGGGATGTGGCGAGCCGCAAGCCGATCGCGAAGCCGGTCGAGGTCGGCGCCGAGATCGTCGCTGCCGCGTTCACGGATGAGGGCCATACGGTCGTCCTCGCGTGCGACGACGGGTCGCTGCGGTCGATCGATGCGGAGACCGGCCAGCTCGATCCAGGGGAGATCGCGCGGCTGGCGCCCGGGCGCCAGGTCGACATGCACCTGGGGCGCCGGCTCCTGGTGAAGATCGCGGAGGACAAGCGGAGCGCGCGGCTGTGGGAGCTGTCGTCAAAGACGCCCATGTCGTTCCTCCTGCCCCACGAGGGAGACGCGTCCGGCGTGAGGTTCGCTCCATCGGGCGATTGCGTCGCGGTCGGCCGGTTTTCCCCGACGACGCGCGTATGGGAGGTCGACACGACGTGCTTCCTGGGCAGGCCGGTGTTGAAAGGCGTGGACGCGGTTCAATTCGTGGTGCGTCCTGACGGCGCCGAGATTGCCATCGTCGGTTCGGACCAGGTCGTGCGCCTCTGGAGGCCCGGCGCGCCGGAAGAGGATGTGCGGACGCTTCGCGGCCACGCGGCCGGGATCCGACGCGTCACGTACAGCCGCGACGGCAGGCGGCTCTTCACGAGCGACGCCGGCGGCCGCGCCATCCTGTGGGATCCGGAGACGGCGGCGAAGGTGGCCGAACTGGCGCACCCGGAGGCCGTGGCGCGCGCGGCGTTCCTGGTCGACGGATCGCTCCTGACTTTCACGAAGCGCGAACTCTTCCGTTGGGACGGACGGAGCGGCGTCGCGCTGCCGTTCGCCGAGAGCATGAGCTTCGATGAGTTCTACCGGGGGGCGCACAGCCGGGACGGGGGCCGGATCGCCCTGGTGCGCGAGAAGAGGCGGGTCGTCGTCGTGGACGGACGCACCGGACGGCCGCTTTATGCGCCGCTGGTCCACACGGAAGATGTGGAGATGGTCGGGATGAGCGCGGACGGCGCGTTCATCATCACCGGCGCCGGGACAGGAGGGCTCAAGGGGTGGGACGGCGCGACGGGCCGTTCGCTGAAACTCCCGTTCAGCGGGGAGGTCGAGGGATTCGTCTTTCTCGGCGACGCTTCGCGGGTGGCGGTCATTGCGCCGGGGAAGATCGTGCGCGTCTGGGATCTCGCGGCCGGAGGGCAGATCGGCAAGACGATCGCGGTTGGCGGCGAATCGTCGCTCGTGGACGTCTCGTCCGGCGGACGCTGGCTGCTGACGCGGGGCGAGGAGGGGATCTGCGTGTGGGATCTCGTCGAGGGAGAGCAGGTGGGCCGTCCGGTACCGACAACGTCCTACAACGTGGCGCTGTCGCCCCAGGGGACCTTCCTGATCGTGGGGAGCCGTCCGGCGACGCTGTGGGACACGTCGTACCTCACTGACACGACGCCGACCGGCGAGCTGAAGCGCCAGGCCTCCTTGCGAATGGGGATGAAGCTCAGCGACGACGGGAGGATCGAGGCGCTCACGGCGGACGAGTGGCGGGCGTTGAGAGGGAAGTGATAGACTGGCGACGCGCCGGCCCCCCCGCCGCTTCCGGCCTCCGGACGGAAGAGCGAGGGCGGGGGATGGAGCTTCGGGTTGGTGGGGCGATCCTCTCCTCTACCTGTGGCAGCGAGAGTGACGGACCATCCGAGGACATGGGGGTGGGATCGTGGTTTGGACGCGCCCCTGTTTCTGGGAGATGGCCTACGACCTCCTGAGTGCGGATTCGCGCCGCCTGTGCGCCGCCCACCTGGCGCAGATCTTCGACGGCCGCTGGCGCCAGGTGCCTGCCGTCCCTGCCAAGCTGAGGGTGATCAAGCGGGGCGACCTCCGCGCACGGATCGACCAGGTCATCGTCGAATTCGGTGCATCGACGTGCGAGATCCATCGCGATGAGATTCAGAAGCTCCGACCGCCCGCACCCTTGGAGATGCCGCCCCCCACGCCGGCACCGAGCGACCCGTCGCTGACGCCGGAGGAGAAACTGGAGCAGTTCTTGGCGGGCCATCGACTGCCTGACGGCAATTCCATCAAGCGGTTTGGAGGTCCCGACTTGAAGATCGATGCGTTCGCACGCATCGACCGCACGGACGGCGTCTGCCCGGCCCATGCGAAAGAGCTTCACCTCGCCCGTCTCAGGGCCGGGATCGATCTGGGCATTGACGATTTCCTCGGGCGATTCGCGAGCCGGGCGTGCCTGTCGCTGCACGATGAGGCGATGCGCGTGCTCCCGACGAATCGCGGACAGACCTAGGCAGGTGGGCCGAAGTTCTGGGAACCTCTGGATCTGTGACTGAAGCGAACGTCCCCTTCGCGGCGGCACGGTGCTCTTCGATCCATTGACGCGGAGTGGCAGAGAAGGCAGAGAGCGCGCAGCGGTCTGGCTGCAAGCGGAAGGCACATGCCGCGCTGGGCCGTGGCCTTTCAGCCCTAGGGAAACACGGCCGCAAGAAGACGCAAGAGGACGGCAGAGGACGGCAGAGGACGGCAGAGGACGGCAGAGGGCGGCAGAGGGCGGCAGAGGGCGGCAGAGGTCCGCTGCGGCCGGACCGATCCCGCGCGCCATCGGGACTCTTCCCCCGGTCCGCTTTGCGTCCCATTGCGTCCCCTTGCGGCTCTTCAATCCCGCAGTCGTTCTCCTTGGCGCTCCTGGCGTTCTTGGCGGCTCGTCGTGGCCCGCAGGGCATCCCCCGTTTCTTGGCCTGTGGCGAGAAAGGCTCATGATTACTCAGGGGCATTGCACTCAGCCGCACTTAGCCGCGCACGCGCCGCTGGGTCGCGCCGGGACCGGTCGCCCCGAGCACGGCCCACATCGCGCGCTGAAGCCACTGGGGGAGCGATTCCCCCTCGGCCTCGAAGAGCCTGCGTCCGAGCTCGACAATATGCCCCTGCGTGTGGACGCTGGACTTCTCGACGGGTGAGCGCTTGTGACCGCCGGCGCTGAAGCCCTCGCCGTCGTCGACCTCGCCGGCGCGCAGCGGCCCGCCGGCGGTCCACTCGAGGAAGAAGCGGGCGCCGCGGGAGGCTTCCCACGAGAGCTCGAAGCGGTGGAGTTCGCCGGTGGCGCGTTGCCGGTCGACATGCAGGATCGTCGTCTCCGCGTGGTAGAGGTCGCGCTTCAGATGGGGCTGAAACTGGCGCACGATCCGGGTCGTCAGTTTTCGAAACACGCTCTACTTCTTCTCTTCCAGCTCCACGTTGAGGCCATCCAGGCTCGCCTTGACCACGAACCCGCCGGAGATCCAGAAGGTGCTCTCCTTCGCTTCCTGCTTGAGGGTCCACTTGTCGCACTCAAGGGACTTGCCGGCAACGTCCGTCTTGGCTTTCCCGTCGCAGGTCAGTGTGCAGTCCTTCTTGAGATCGAGACTCTCCACATCAAGGAGGTCGAACGTGGTGACCGCGCCCTTTTTCGCTTCGAGCACGCAGACGACCCGGAAGAGCGCAAAGTGCGTGATGGCCTTGTCGCCGATGGCCACTTCCTTCTCGGTCGTCTTGCCGCCTTCGGTGGTCTTGGCCGCCGCCTTTCCGTCCTTGACCGTCAGCGTCCGGGTCTGGACCTTGTCGCTGAAGGTGAGCTTCCCTTCGACCGTCGTGGCGCTGAGGAAGGAGTCGAGTTTGCAGGTCTGCTTGAACTCCATCGACACCTTCATGTCGCCGTCGCCCAGCAGCAGGACGTCATCGAGGACGGCCGCCTCCTTCTCCACGCCCGTCTTGAGGATCATCGAGCCGCTCATCTTGTCGCCGTCCGACACCTTGTAGCTGCGCTCGCCGACGCCCTTCAGGGCCGCCCTGATCTTGTCGGCGTCCTGGGAGGGGAGTCCGAAGGCGACGGCCAGGATCGCGAGTGTGCGCATGGCTCCTCCTGCATTCATGATTGAAGCGGGATTGTATCGGCAGGCGGGCGGGGCGTTCGGTCAAATGCGTCGCGGAACTTTCGTTGGACGTTGGCAGAGAGGCGGGCCGGGTCGTCGTATAACTAGCGTATGAAACTCATCGCCGCGACGCTCCTGGTCTGCCTGGCGCAGGACGACAAGTACGCCAAGGCCGCCGAGAAACTGAAACTGCCCGCGAAGGCGGACCTCGACGCCATCGCCGCCAAGAGCGACCGGCACCAGCGGACGATCGCGCTCATCAACGACAAGAAGAACTGGGCGGCGGGCTTCAGGAAGATCGAGGAGAAGCTCGGGATGTTCACCGAGAGTCCGACGATCGAGGTCTTCGTCGAAGAGTCGAGCGATCCGAAGCCGGCGAAGGCGGGCGGGGAGAACGGCTCGGGCGCGATCAAGTTCAACGTGACTTTCTATATCGCGTTTCTCAAGAAGCTCGACGACGTCGCGGACTTGAAGCGCTACGGCAAGTCGGCGAAATGGCTGATCCCGCCCGCGAAGCTGGACGCCCTGGTGCATCACGAACTGGTCCACTGCTTCGCCGGGACCTTCGAGCAGCAGTGGATGACGGAAGGGATCGCCAGCTGGGTGGCGGGGGACGACGCGATCGTCTGGGAGTTCGCGTACAAGAACCGGCCGGTGAATCCGCTCGACCAGCTCGTCACGGAGGAGGACTCCTACGCGCGCGGCTGGGCGTTCCTCGAGTGGATCGCGTCGCTCGGCGCCGACAAGCTGAAGGAGTTCCTCAAGACGATCCTGAAGGACCGCAAGGCCGTGAAGAAGGCCGCGGAGACGGCGTGCGGGAAGGACTGGGCGACGCTCGTCCTCATTGAACGCGACTGGAGCCGGGCCTTCATCAAGGGCTACGCGGATAAGATCGAGAAGTAGGAGCTAGTAGAGAGCAGGGCTCTCCAAGAAAGAAGCGGGCCCTTCGGAGGGCCCGCGCTCATCTGCTACTGCCTACTGCCCACTAGCTACTACCCAGTAGCTACTTTCCGATATGGACGAAGCTTCCGCCCGTGGCGTCGGCGATCTTCTGGAGGAAGTTCAGCGACGTCTGCGTCAGCGGATCGCCGCCCGCGCCCAGGTCGCCGAGCGCGATGACGTGGACGATCACCTTGCGCAGCGCGTTGACCTTCTTGACCTCGGCGATGAAGGCGTTGACGTCCGGCCCCAGCGTGCCGCCGCTGCCGACGAACTTGCCCGTGTTGTGGTTGCCGTCGGTCATGAGGAAGAACGTGTCGGCCCCCTTGATCACCGTCGCGTAGTTGCCCTTCTTGTCGATCTGGACGATGTCGGGCCGGTTGGGCTGTTCGACCATCTTGTAGGCGCACTCCAGGCCGCTCCAGACGTTCGTCGGCCCGCTCGGCGAGAGCTTGTCGATCTCCTTGAGGCAGTCGAGCTTGTTGGCCCACGTGGCGGGCACGAGCTCCTGCTTCCACGGCTGGGCGACCGACTCGTACCAGATGACGCCGAAGTTGACGCGCTTGTCGAGCGCGTAGATCGTGCGGGTGAAGTTCTTCTTCAGCCCCTCGATCTTCTTTGAGACTTTCATCTCGTTCCACTTCTTGAAGAGCTTTTCCGCCTCGAGGCGGGAGCCTTCCTCGACGGGGTCCTTCTTCGTGTTGTTGCCCGTCTCCTCGGTGGGCTTGACGGGCGGCTTCTTCGGATCCTCGGGGGGGAACGTGCAGGGGTCATCCATCGAGCCGGTGCGGTCGAGGATGAAGACGATGCGCGTCGACTTCGCCTTCAGCCCGAAGAACTCGGTCGGCTCAACCGTGGTGCCGCTGCTCTTGTCGTCGGGATCCTTGCCGGCCTTCTTCGCGGTCCAGGCGGTCTTCCACCAGTTCGCGTCGTCGCTCTTCGGCTCCTTCACGCCGCAGAACTTGCCCATGACGGCGAGGAGCGCGTTCTTCAGGCGGGCCTGGTCGGAGGTGAAGATGCCGAGGATTTCGATCAGGGCGTCCATGCACTTGTCGGCCTTGTCGATCTTGTCGACGGCCGCGATGAGGCTGAGCTTCGCCTCCCAGGGCGCGTTCTTGTCCTTCAGGACCTTGAGAATGACGTCGAGCGTCGTCTCGTTCGCCTGCTCCGCGAGGCCGTCCGCGGCGCCGATGACGACCTTCGGCTCCTTGTCGGTGGCGAGGGCGATGAGCGCCTTCACGGCATCGTCGCCCTTGACGCCGCCGAGCGCGCGGGCGATGTGGAACCGGACGCGCGGGTTCGGGTTCTTGGTCGCCTGCTGGATGACGATGTCGAGCGCTTCTTTGAGACCGGTCTTCTTCAGGCTGTCCTCGCAGTTGAGGAGCACCTCGCCGGAGACCTCGTCTTCCTTCTTGCCGCCGCCGTCACGGGCGCATTCGTTCTGAAGGATCGTGAGAAGGAGCTGAACGGCCTGCTTGTCGTGCTTGCCGTCCATGCCGACGGCGAGCTTCGACGCGGAGGTCGCGCGCTCGCCTGCTTCCTTGCTTCCCCCGAACTTGCTGGCGTAGCCGAGCGCGTCGCCCCACTCGTCGCCGGCGAGGGCCGTGCCTGCCAGGCACAGGACGATCAGGATGCTTGCGGTACGGACCATACGTTGCCTCCCACCTGCCGAACTAAGAGTGACTCATGATACCCACGACAACGCGTGGGATGAAGTTCTCTAGTAAACAGCTCCCGGACCTCATTTCTTGGGCTCTTTCTTCATCGCGCTGGTGAAGACCCCGCCGCTGTCCTTGGCGAGCTTCTCGAGGAATTCGGCGCCAAGCTCCGACTCGCTCTGGCCGCCGCCCAGGCCCTTGCCGGCTCCGCCGGTCGAGAAGGTGCCGATCGTGTTGATGACGATCTTCTTGGTCTTGTTCATCTCCTTGATCTTCTTGACGATCTCGTCGGCGGCCGGCACCTGTCCGGAGTTGGGCATGCCGTCGGTCATGAGGAAGATCGTGTCGACGCTGCCCTTCAGGACCTTGTCGGCGCTGCCGGCGAAGGAGAACGCCTTTTCAAGCGGGTCGAAGATGTTCGTGCCGCCCTGCGGCTCGAGCTTCTCGACGAACGCCTGCGCCTGCTTCCGCGTGCTGTCGCTCATCGTGATCATCTTCTCGGACATGATCGTCCAGTCGTGGCTGAAGAAGACGATGTTGAAGTCGGTGCCGTTGGGGAGCTGCGCGATGCAGCGCCGGAGCTGCCAGCGCGCGATGTCGATCTTGCGCTTGCCCTCCGGCTTGAGGTCGTTGCCGGCGCCCGAGCCGGTCGCGACGTCGGGCGGGATCTCCCATTCCGACGGTTCGGCCATCGAGCCGGAGCGGTCGAGGATGAAGATGACGTTCTTCGATTTCACGGGGACGCCGTAGAACGTCGTCGTGCCGCCGTCGTTGCCCTTGTTCGCGCCTTCGCCCGCGCCCGGCTTGTACGTGCCGCCCTTGACGGCGTCCTTGTTGCTCTCGTACCACGCCTTCCAGGCCGCGTAGTCCGCATGCTTGTCGACGCCCGAGATCGCAACGAGCGCGTCGTTGATGTCGCCCTTGAGGCGACCCTCGGAGCTCTTGATGGCCTCGATGAGCGCCTCGACCGCGTCCTTGGCGTCCTTGCCGAGCGCCTTCAACGTGTGGGCGGCCGTTGCCTTCACCTGCCAGTAGTCGCTCTTGAGCTGCTCGGCGACGGCGGCGACGGCCTCGGGGCTCTTCGTGCCCGCGGCCCGCAGCGCATCCATGCAGGCGATCTTCACGCCCTGCTCGATGTCGTTCTTGAGGCGGTCGATGATCGACGCGATGCCGTCGGAGTGCTTGATGCGGCCGAGCGCCTCGGCGACGCCCGCGCGACGCTGCCAGCTCGAGTCGTTCTTGAACTTGGTGATGAGCTCCTTGACCGCCGCGTCGGACTTGAACTCGCCGAGCGCCATGACGATGCCGGACTTCACGGCCTCGACCGACATGATCTTGCGCTCGACCTCCTGCGCCTCCTTGGAGGCGGCGAGCCACTTCTGGTATTCGGCGACGTCGCCGGCCTTGACGATGGCCGGGTTCTTGGACCAGTCGGCCTCCCAGTTGCCGTACTTCTCGATCTCCTTCATCCACTTCAGCTTGTCGACCCAGAGCTGCTTGATCATCGTGGCGCAGATGCCGTAGCCGTCCAGGAGCGTGTCGACGGCTTCGCGGTTGTCACTCTTGGCGATGGCCTTCGCGGCCGATTCCGCGTCTCCCGCGCTCATGTTCACGATCGCTTCGCGGAAGGCCTTCTTGGCCTTGTCGAATTCCGACTGCGCGAAGGCGACGGAGGAGAACGAGAGGAAAGTGATGACGAGAAGTGCGCGCTTCATACGAGTGTCCCCAGCTGGTGAATAGACACCGCGCCCATATGCATTTTGTCCGACTTCGTCGGACAAATTGCGTGCACCGTGGACCGTCAGACCGTGGCCGTTGGACCGCACGCGGCCGGCCAAATGAAAACCCCGGCGCAGCTTTCGCAGCGCCGGGGTCGGTCTCTCTGCCTCTACCGTCTTACGGTCCTACGGTCCACGGTCCTAGAACCCCTTGGGGGCCGCGATGTTCGAGAAGTTCTGCGTGCCGACGGAGCCCACGAACCCGTAGCCCATGCAGTTCCACGCGTCGCTCAGGCCGTTGCGGTGGTGGTCGCTCGCGCGGTACCAGCCGCGCACCCAGATCTCGGCGCCGTCGCCGTAGCCGATCGCCACGTTCTCGCCGACGCCGCCCTGGAAGCCCTCGGCCTTCGCGCGCGACTGCGGATCGCCGTCGGAGCCGACGTGCCAGATGCGGTTGGCCGCGTTGCACGCCGCGCTGTGCTTCGTCGTCGCCCTGCAGAGCCGTGCGTCGATGAAGCACTGGCGGCGCCCCATCATCTCGCGGTAGTCGTTGACGACCTTCACGTGCACCTTGATGCCGCCCGTGATCCCGTCCTCCTTCACGTTCTCGTTGTACTTCTCGACCTTGCGGTTCCACTCCCAGATCTCGGACTCCTTCGAGTTGATCGCGTAGCTCTTGAGATCGATCCGGCGGTCAAGGTTCGCCATGACCTCCTCGAAGTCCTTGAGGTCGTCCTCGGTCGTTTCGACGCCGAGCTCGTTGAGGTACTTCGTGTTGATGGCGGCGACCGTGTCGATGTCCTTCTTGATCGACGGGTCGAGGCTGGCGAGGTACGAGCCGGCCTTGTCCCACAGGTCGCGGACCGCCTTCACCAGCTCGTCGACGCGGGTCTGGCCGTTGATCTTGTCGCCCTTGCCCCAGTCGGCGTGGTTCTCGGGCAGGTAGATCTTGGAGTCGTAGATCACCTTGAGCGCCGCGTCGCGGCGGTTGTTGAGCTCGACCTTCGCCAGCTTGACCTGGTCCATGCCGACGGAGGCCTTCGCCTTCTTGCCGATGTCGGCCAGGCGCGCCTTCTTGTTCTGCTGGAGCGCGTCCAGGGTCTGCGCCTTGATCGACTCGCGCAGCGGCGCGTTGATGGCGGTGTTGTGCACCATCTCGTTGAGCTTCGCGAAGGCCGCGTCCATCTTCTTCGTGTCCTTCGCGTTCGCGAGCTCCTTCGCGAGCTTGTCGCCCTCCTCACGGGCCAGGCGAGTGTCGCGGGTCGGCTTGTCCTCCCAGGAGTGGGTCTTGTCCCACGTGTAGCCGCCGGCCGGCGCGCCGTTCAGGCCGCGCGCCTTGGCGATGACCCCGTCGGCCGCCGCCTGCCGCTCCTTCTTGTCTCCGATGTAACGGACCAGCAGCTTGTCGGACTCGCCCGGGAGGCCGTTCGCGTAGCCGTAGGCCGCGACGCCGAGCAGCTCATCGTCGCGCAGCAGCACGTTGGCCATCTGGAACATCGCGAGGGGCGCGACGTCCTTCCACGCGATCTCTTCCTGCTTGTCGCCGACCTTGATGAAGACCTTCTCCGCGTCGGCGCCGAGCGGCGTCCCCATCTTCTTGTCGGCGAACGGGAAGTTCCGGCCGACGAGCTTGCCGGCGTTGATCGGCTTGATGATCATGGCCGCGAGCCCCGTGGCCTCGGGCGCCTTCACCGTCTCGGGGGCGGTCTTCTGCTCGGCGACGCGCTTCTGCTCCTCGACCCTGGCGATCGCGGCGGCCTTCGACGACTCGATCTTCGCGAGCTCGAGGATGTCGGAGGGCCTCGGCATCAGCGAGAAGTACTTGGTCCCCTCGAACCGCGCGGAGTGGATGCGGTAGTGGGACGCTTCCTCGTCGTAGCGCTTCGCGGAGTCGAGCAGCTCTCCCTTGGTCTTGACCGCGGCGTAGTCCTGCTCGATCTCGGTCTCGATCTGGCCGACGAGCTCCTTCACGCGCTCGTCGAACGACGCGTCGGCGGCCTTCATGAATTCCTGGAGCCGCGAAAGCGCCTGGGAGTATCGGCGGGCCTTGACGTCCTCGCGCGCCGCGGCCTCGGCTCGGGCAAAGACGGCGACGAAGCCCTCCGCCCGGCGGGTCATCATCGTCTGGAGGATCTGGTCGAACGGGACGGCGACCTGGTCGCCGTAGGCGGCGCGGTAGGCGTCGCCGTACTTGTCGCTCAGCTCGCGGGCCTCGGCGACGAGTTCGTCGGTCACCTTCTCCGCGGAGTCGACCTTGTCGCGGAAGGAGGCGAACGCGCCGTCGGCTTCCTTCACGATGAGGGTGGGCGAGAGTTTCGCCTTGCCGTTGCCCGCCGTCGGGGTCTGCGTCTGCATGCTGTCGACGACGGCGGCGACCACGACGCCGATGATCACGACGGCGACGCAGGCCGCTGCAACGCCGGCGAGCTTCCTGAGGATCTTGGTCCGGACCGGCTCGGCGTCGCGCGATTTCGCTTCGTCGATGGCCTTGCGGACCTCGTCGATGCGCTGCTTGACGTCGAGCTTCTTGTCGACCGGGACCGGCTCCTTTTCGAAGACTTCGACGGTCGGTGCGACGCGGTGGGGCGCCGGCGTGTCGAGATCGGCGATGGCGATCGTCGTCTCGCCGAGTGAGATTTCGTCGCCCTTCGCCAGGGCGAAGTCGTTCGCGAGCGAGCCGTTGACGCGGGTTCCGTTGCCAGATTCGCAGTCGAAGACCTTGTAGGCGTCGCCGACCCGCTCGATCCGCGCGTGCTTGCGCGAGGTCTTGAGGTCGGTCAGCTTGATCTGGCAGTCGCCCGCGCGACCGATGAACATGACCGTCTCCGTGAGCGTCAGCTCATGGGTTTCGCCAGCGGACTTTACGATGACTTTTATCATCACGGCTCTCCGAAAAAGTGAAGTTCAACCCCTTGATTCGCAAAGGCTGTGCCAAATCGAACCGGGGGCGGCTCCCAAGAAAATGCGCTCCAACAACTTGCGTGTGGGTCCCATCCCGTGCAGACGGCTGTAAACGCATATTTACCGATTGGAGGGCCAAGTGTAAACGATTGTTTACGCCAATCCGAGAAGGCAGGAGGCGGTAAAGTGGGCTGTAAAGGTGAGTTTACGACGTGATCTAAAGCATTGACGGAAAGGTGATTGAAGCAACTTTACGCGGATTCAGGCGGGCTCATCACGACCAGGACTTTAGCTAGAACGCTTCGGTCCAGTGGCTCCGGTAGTTGCCTACACCGATCTTGGAGTGGTCGCCCATCATGTTCTTGTGGTGGCCGAGGCTGTTGAACCAGGCCCAGAATGCATCTTCGCCGCGCGTGCTGCCCATGAAGATGTTTTCGGATCCGCACGACGTCCCAGCCTTCGAGGCTCGATCCTGCGGCGTCTTCTTGCCCGGCACGGGCGACGTGTGATCGAAGAAGTTGAGGTCGGCCATGTCCTTCGAGTGGCCGCGCCCGGAGTTGCAGAGCTTCACGTCAATCTTGACCGCCCGCTTGCCCATCATGACGCGGTAGAGATTCGTGATCACGATGCAGCGGTACTCCTCGGGCTGGATCAGCTCCTTCATTCCATGGTTCGCCGCCATTGTCGTCTGGTCGCCCGACGGCATCACCCGCCAGCACGCCTGGCGTTCGGCGTCCTTCGCATACTCCGCGAGCTGCTTGGAGAGCTCCTCGCCGATCTTCCCGCCCGCCGCTTCGTAGGCCTTTTGAAGATCTTCGACCTTCGATCGGGCCGCGGCCACCCGTTCGTTCGAATCGATCGATCCTTCGACCGGGTAGAAGAGCTTCCAGAGCTCCTTCACGATCGGCCCCATCGCCTTGACGTCGTCCTTCTTGAAGAGGTCGAGTGCCTCCTTGCGCTTGGCGGCGATCAGCGCCTCGTCGCGCTGGCCGATGGAGAGGGCCGAGGCGACGGCGGCGCGGAACTGATTGATCGCCTTCCCGCGGAGCGTTCCCAGTTCCTTCCGGGCATTCGCTCCCGCGCCCTGCTTGAGCAGCTCGGCGAGTGCGTTGGCCCGCTTCTCCGGATCGGCCAGCTCCTTCAAAAGGACCGTGAGCGCGGCGGTCGTCGGTTTCGCCGGCTCTTCGACAGGCTCGGGCTTCGGGTCGGGCTTCGGCTCCGGCTTGGGCTCGGGTTTCGGCTCGGGCTTCGGTTCGGGTTTCGGTTCAGGCTTGGGCTCCGGCTTCGGGTCGGGTTTGGGATCGGGCTTTGGGTCCGGCTTGGGATCTGGCTTGGGATCTGGCTTCGGATCCGGCTTCGGGTCCGGCTTCGGCTCGGGCTTCGGCTCGGGCTTCTTGACGATGGGGTTCTCGCTCGCGACGAGCGCGAGTGCCGTCATGTCGGCCGCCTTGGTCTCGAGCGTCTTCTGGTGGGGCGTGCCGGCGAAGCGCGGGGCGGTCTCGCGATAGAGAGCGCCGGCCTCGACGTACCGCTTGTCCGACTCGAGCGAGGAGCCCTGCGACTTCACCTCTTCGTAATCCTCTCCGATCTTGGCGTCGATCTTGTCGACGAATTCGCGGATCGACTCCTCGAACGACGCGTCGGCCTGCTTGCGGAACGTGGCGAGGCTCGCGAGCGCGTCGGCGTACTTGCGGTCGCCGAGGTAGCCGTCGACGTCGGCGATCGCGTCGCCGAACATGGCGGCGAAGGCCTCGACGCGGCGGGTCAGGAGCGTCGCGCGAAGGTCGTCGAAGGGGCAGGCGCCCTTGAAGTCGGTGCGATGAACGTCGGCGAGGGTGGCCGCCTCCTCGATGAGTGCGTCGGTCACATCGCCGGCCTGGTCGGCCTTCCCTTTGAAGATGGCGTAGGCCTTCTCGGCGGCCTCCCGCTTGAGTTCCTTGGCCGACTTCAGGATGGGCGCGGGCTCGTCGTTCTTGTGGGTGAGCCAGTACCAGCCGCCGTAGCCGCCGGCGCCGATGAGGCCCAGAACGAAGATGACCGTGACGATGGCTCCCGTGTAGCTCTTCTTTTGTGGCGTGCGGCGCAGGACCGGCTTCGGCGCGACGGGCTCAGCCTCCGCGGGCGCGGACTTCGCGATCGGCTGGGTCGAGCCCGACCGCTTGATGCTGGTGACGGTGATCGTCGCCATGCCGATGGAGATTTCATCGCCCGACGAGAGCTTCACCGTCGAGATCTTGCGTCCGTTGAGAAGCGTGCCGTGCTTGGTCCCGAGGTCGGTGAGGAGGTAGTCGGCGCCGTTCTTCTCGATGCGCGCGTGCTGGTCGGCGGCGAGGCCGTCCGAGAGCCGGACGTGGCAGGTCGCCGCCTTGCCGATGAAGCCGAGGGGTTCCTTGATCGCGACCTCGCGGGTCTGCCCCTGGATCGTCACCAACAGTTTCAGCATGGTTCTCCCCAGAGCAACGACTGTGCCAACTCTACACCATAGACACCAGACGAAGGATGTAAAGCGGGGTTCGCATGAACGAAGAGACCCGCGTATCATCTCCCCGTGGATCCCTTGCGGTTCTGCCAGTCCTGCGGCGCCAAGGTCGTGACGCCCGGCCCGACCTGCGCGGGATGCAATCGACCGCTCGTGGTTCCGGCGGTCGACAACAGTGCGGAGCACTTGAAGCTCCTGTCGTTCTTCCACTATGGGTTCGCGGCGTTCATCGCGCTGTGCGGCTGCTTCCCGATGATCCACCTCTTTGCCGGACTGGTGGTGATCGTCGCCGGGAAGGAGATCGCGGCGAGCTCGAGCGACGGCCCGCCGCCGGCGGTCGTCGGCTGGGTCTTTGTCATCTTCGCGAGCGTGATGATCCTGGGCTTCTGGAGCCTGGCGGCGCTGATCTTCGCCGGCGGGCGGATGCTGGCGAAGCGGCGTCGCTACGGGCTCTGCATCATGGTCGCGGTCCTCTGCTGCCTCTTCATGCCGTTCGGCACGCTCCTCGGGGTCTTCACGCTGGTGACGCTGACGAAGCCGCACGTGAAGCAGATGTTCTGACGAAAGACAGAAGACGAAAGACGGAAGACGGAAGGAAAGACCGAAGTGCCGAGAAGGCTGACGTAGGAAGTACGGATGCGCTCCCCCCTGACCCCGGGGGGGGGGCACGACGCAGAGGGCGAGAGGTCGGGACTTCGTCCTTTCGTCGCGGGCAACCCCGCCCATCCTTCGGACTTTCCTTCTGCCTTCCGACTTCCGTCTTCCTACCTTCGTCTTCCTATTCGAACCTCAGCTGGTCCATGTAGAACTGCTGGCTCGCCGTCGGGGTGCTCGAGAAGGTGAAGAGGAACTCGACCGACGCGACGCTCGACAGATTCACGCCCCCGAATGCCGACAGGGGGACCTGGACTTCGACGAAGCGGTCGTAGACGCGCGGCGCGCCGGTGTAGTCGGGCAGATAAGCCGAGCTCGGCGCGGCGGCGTCGAAAATCGTCACCGTCGACGTCGCTCCGCTGCCGTCCGTGATCCTCACGTTGAGCGTCAGCCAGTCGTAGCCCGTCGCGGTCGTCTGCCCGCAGCGCCACAAAAGGCGCCGCGTCGGTGAGACGTTCGTGTTCGGAAGCACCGTCTTGTAGGTCGACGACGTCGCGCTGAAGGTCAGGATGTTGTGCTTCATGCCCAGCGACCCGAAGTTGTCGAAGGAACTCGGGTAGACCGACGTCTCGACCCGGCTTCCGCCGGTGAAGCTGTTGGCGCCGCCGAGGAGGTTCGTCGCCGCGCCGGCATTCTGAAAGTCGTCGACGAGGACCGGCGCCGAGAGACCGCGATGGTAATTGACGCCGACCGCCGTCGATCCCATCCACTCGCCGCCGTAGAGGAAGCCTTCGACGCTGAGGTCGAGGTCGGCCCATCGCCTGAGGAAGGCGACCATGAAGTTGACCATGATGTCCTGCTGCACGATGCGGGTGATGTAGGGGGCCGAGCCCGACTCGGCCGCATTGATGTCCCCGGTGTAGTTGTGGCAGGCGCCGTAGATCGTGACGGCCGTCGACGGGCCCTGCACGCGGTCGATCAGCTGGTCGGCGATCGGGTAGGTGAGGTCGTTGTCGTTCTCGGCGACCAGCGACAGCGCGGGGAGCCGCGGGAAGAGCGTCGGGATGTCGTAGTCGGGCGCGGTCGCCGGCGGCTCCGTCTCCGTGAAGTACCTCAGGTCGAAGAACATGCAGTCGATGACGCCGCGAATCTTGAGGCTGAGCGCGCGCGTGTGCGATCCGTGGGTGGCGCCGCCGCCGCGCGAGTGGCCGCCGACGAAGAGCCGGTCGGCGTCGATCTTGTTCTCGAACGCGTCGCCGATGGTCTGGCTGCGCGCGACCATGCGGTTGAGCGCGGCCTCCTGGGCGCCCGAGGCGAGCAGCATGCCGGCGTCGGGTCGCGTGGAGTCGTAGTAGGTCGAGGGTGCGGGGGCCGCGGGCGAAAAGAAAGCCTGGTAGTCCTCGACGGAGGCGCAGATGAAGCCGTAGCGGGAGATGCGCGTGAGGATGTTGTCGTAGTCGAGATAGTTGAAGCCGCGGCCGCGATGGAAGACGAGGAGCGCCGCCGGTGACGTGATCGACGCGAGCGTCGGATGGTAGATGCGGAGGTTCGTCGTGTACGAGGTCGCGTTGAACGAGTTCGTGAAGGTGAAGGAGTCGCTGGTCGTCGTGACGGTCGCCGGGCCGTTGGGGATGAAGCTCTGGCCGGCGACCCACTCGGTCTCCGCGGCGGAGAAAACCGAGAGCGCGCAGCGCACGGGAGTCGCGAAGGCGCCGGCGCGCGCGTAGAGGGTGAACGTTGACGTGCCGGCGATCGTCGGGGCGCCCGAGAAGCCGCCCGTCGCGGAGTCGAGGACGATGCCCGCGGGAATCGCGCCGGTCGCCAGCATCCAGAAGGTGGCGCCGGGAACCGCGAAGGCGACGCTGTCGGAGTAGGTGTTGCCGACGCGGCCCGACTTCATCGCGACGAACGGGCCGGGGGCGTCCTGGATCGTGAGGATCGCCAGCGGCACGTTCGTGCTGATCGCGGTCCCGTTGATTGTGCCGGTGACGCGGTAAAGCGCCGCGATCGCGATGGGCGAGAGGGCGACGGTCGCCGTCGGCGTGCCGGCGAACGACTGCGATCCAGTGGTTACGATGCCGGCGGTGTCGAGGTTCGTGAGCGTCCAGTCGAGCGTGCCGCTCAGGGCGATCACGTTGCCCGCGCCGTCGTACGCGGTGAAAGCGACGGTGGGGATCGCCGCGCCGGGGGCGATGACGCCGAGGTCCGACGGCACCGCGACGAGCGACGCCGGCACCGGTGGCGCGGGGCTTCCGCCGCCGCCTCCTCCGTGGCTGCGATTGCAGCCGGTGAGCAGCAGCACGATCAGCAGTGCGCGCTTCATCGCACGTACCACAGGTTCTCGATCCGCTGGAGGTGCAGCGTGGTGCGCTCCTGCGAGCCGCCGATGTTGAAGACGACCGCGGCGCGGTCGGTGTCGATCTGTGTCGTGAAGCGGCCCGCGTCGAACGCCGCTTCGACCTTCAGCCAGAGCGGCCCGACGCTGCGCTGTGAGAACGTGCGCCAGGCGAGCGCGAGGTCGAGCTTGTCGATGGCGCGTTTGCCCGCGGTCGACTGATGGCAGCGCGCGAGGAAGGGGAGATCGTCCCTGCGGCGCGCGTCGAAAAGATCGCGGAGCAGCGACTCGGGAGTCGAGCGGTCGGGGGCCAGGGTCGATTCGGCTTCCATGGGCGGCGGGTCGCCGAGCGGGCGCTCCTGCGTCGCCTCCTGCGGTGACGCCAGCAGCAGGAAGACGGCGATCCACGCGGCTCGGACCATGGACTATCCTCCGGCGCCCTTTTGACCCCGCTCGAGTTGGTACGCCTCGATCTTCGCGTCGAGCGTTGGTCTTGAGACACCGAGGAGGCGGGCCGCTTCGCTCTTCTTCCACGAAGTTTCTTCGAGGACCTTGAGGATGACTTTCTTCTCAACGTCCTCGATCGCGTCCTTGACGATGTCCTTGAGGGCGCTGCCCGTGGGGATCTTGATGTTCGGCTTGAAGAGGTCCTTCGACCGGATCTCCTCCTTGAGGCAATCGACGGTGATGAGGTCGTCGGACATCGCGACGGCGCGGCGCAGTTCGTTCTCGAGCTCGCGGACGTTGCCGGGCCACGGGTAGTTCTGGAGGTACCAGTAGGTGACGTCGTCGACCTTGCGCTTCTCAGCGCCCTTCTCCTTCGCGATCTTCTCGAGGAAGTGGTCGACGAGGACGGGGATGTCCTCCTTGCGCTCGCGCAGCGGGGGAAGGGTGATCTTGACGACGTTGAGGCGGTAGAAGAGGTCCTCGCGGAACTGGTGGGCCTTGATGAGTTCGGCGAGGTCCTTGTTCGACGCGCTGATGACGCGGACATCGACCTTGATGACGGTGCTGCCGCCGACGCGGCGGATCTCGCCCTCCTGGAGCGCGCGCAGCAGCTTCTTCTGCATGTCGACCGACATGTCGCCGACTTCGTCGAGGAAGAGCGTGCCCTTGTGGGCCAGCTCGAAGAGGCCCTGCTTCAGCGCCACGGCGCCGGTGAACGAGCCCTTCTCGTGACCGAAGAGCTCGCTCTCGAGCAGCGTGTCGGGGATCGCGCTGACGTTCTCCGACATCAACTTGCCCGACTTCGCGCGCTTGGAGTTGAAGTGGATGGCGCGGGCGATGAGCTCCTTGCCGGTGCCGCTCTCGCCGTGGATGAAGACCGGTTCGTCGGTGTCGATGACGCGGTCGAGGACGTGGAAGACGTCCAGCATCGGGCGCGATTTGCCGATGATCGCCGAGAAGTCGTGCTTGAGCTCGATCGTCTTCTGTGTCGAGATGAGGTCCTGCTTGACCTTCGCGAGCTCGACGTACTGGCGCTCGACCTTTTCGCGCAGCTGCTGGTTGAGCCGCTCGACCTCCTCGTGCGATTTCGAGAGTTCGACCTGCTTTGTCTGGAGGTCCTCGAGCAGGCGGGCGTTCTCGATGGCGATGGAGGCCTGGTCGGCGAAGCCCTGGAGAAACGGCAGGTCGCCCTCCATGAAGACGCCGGCCTCGAGGCGGTTGTCGATGTAGAGGCAGCCCATCGTCTGCTCCTTGGCGCGGAAGGGCATGCAGAGCAGGGAGCGCAGGCGCAGCTCGCTGACGCTGCCCGCCGCCGGGAGATTCTGGTCGTTCATCGCGTCGGCGCTGATGATCGCCTTGCCGTTGCGGAGGACTTCCTCGGCGATGGAGTGGCTGAACTTGAACTCCGGCTTCTTGATCGCCTCGCGGTCGAAGTTGCGGGCGACCTTGATGATGAACGCGTCCTTCTCCTTGAGGAGGAGGAAGCCGCGCTCGGCGCCGGTCATCTCGATCATCGAGTCCATGATGTACTCGAGGAGCTTCTTGATGTTGAGCTCGCTGTTGAGGAGCTTGTTGACCTCCATCATGCGGTAGAGGTTGTCGCGCTCGGTTTCGAGGGTCTCGTAGAGCGGCTGGCCCTTGTGCTCCTCGTAGAGCTGGTCGAGCATCTTGCGGGCCGAGTCGAGCGCCTCGACGCCCTGCTCCTCGATGAGGCTGTCGAAGACGACGCGGAGATCGTCGAAGGTGAAGACCTTCTGCTGCGGGGCGCCGGGCTTGGGGAGGACGACGCGGCGGCGGCGGACGGGGCGGCCGAGGCGGCGCCGCGAGCGGAGCACCTGGATGCGGTCGGTCTTCATTTCCGATTCGTCGCCGTCGCCGAGTTCGATGAGGATCTGGGACTCGCCGATGTAGACGCGGTCGCCGTCTTCGAGGAGCTGGACGTTGACCTTGACGCCGTTGACCACGGTGCCCGACTTCGTCTCGAGGTCGACGAGCTTGTAGCCGGCGTCGGAGCGCTCGATCTGGACGTGGCGGTCGGAGAGGTCGGGGTCGGGGATGATGATGGTGCAGTCCTTGCCGTGGCCGAGGGTGATGACCGGCTCGGTCGATTCGTAAATCTGCTGCTGCTTGTTGGGCAGGGTGATCGTGAGCCGTAGCACGGGGCGAATTGTATGGAGAAAGAGGGAGAGAGGGAAAGAGAGAGAGAGGGAGAGAGGAAAGAGGGCGGATATACTTTTGGACCTATGAAACGAGCGATGCTGCTGCTGACGGCGCTGCTGGCGTCGTGCACCGGGCACGGGCTGCATTGGCGGGCGCGGATGGCGGTCGACGCGACGCACGGCATCGCGGTGCTCTACGATCAGGGCAAGTACGAGCAGGCGATGCAGGAGGCGGAGAAAAACCTGGAACGGGTCTCGGATTTCTCCGGCTACAACGAGCAGTCGGTATTCGAGGCGTACGTGACGCGCGGCTTCTGCTGGACGATCACCGGCATGTCGAAGTTGATGCTCGCGGTGCCGCACACGGAGGACGGCGGCTACCGGTTCAAGGACCTCTTCCAGCTCGAGGGGACGGCGGAAGGCGGGGCGGCGGAGCTGCGGAAGGGGCTGGCCGAATTCGACCAGGCGGAGCGGATGCCGCGGCGGTTTGTGGCGATGCAGGACCCGTACCACTGGATCGGGCTGGCGCATGAACATCTCGGTGAGTTCCGCCTGGCCGAGGAAGCGTACAGGAAGGGCGTTGTGCATGCGCAGGAGACGAGCCTGTCGCCGGTTCTCGTGAGCCTGCTGCATCTCCGGCGCGGGAACTGCCTGAAGGTTCACGCCTACCACATCGCTGTCGTGGGGCCCGAGGACAAGGCGAAATCGCGGGAGCTTCTGAAGTCGGCCCGCGCCGACCTGGCCGCCGCCGTTGCGATCGGCTCGCCGACGCACGAGCCATGGATCGGCGAACTCTCGAAAGGGCTGGAGAAGGCGGAGGCCTACTTCAAGTGAGCCTTACTTGGGCAGGCTCTCCCATTCTCCCGTCGACATCGGTTCGAGGTGCCCGGCGCCGTCGACCTGGTAGCCCGTGACGCGCTGCGCGCGCCGCAGCAGCGCCGCGGGATCAACCGGCTGGAGCAGGTCGCCGATCGGGAGCAGTGCGTACGATCCGTTGTAGACCATTGCCACGGTGGCGCCGTCGGGAGAGAACGCCATGGCGCCGGTCACCTTCAGCGGCGAGACGACTTCGATGAGGCGCTCGCCGATCACGGCGTCCCAGACGCGGATCGTCCCGGCAACGGGGGCGGAGGCGGCGATGGGCAGCTTCGGATGGAACGCGATCGTGCTGAAGTCCCCGATCCGCATGGGGGCGGCCAGCAGTTCGCCTTTCGGGATCGAGCGCATCTGGAGGCTGCCCTCGTCGACATAGCTGATGCGTGCCTCATCGGCCGAAATCGATACGTGGTCGAGCGACCAGGCTCGAAGCGGGAAGGAGGTGACGATCTTGCCGGATGCCACGTCCACGATCTCAACACTGCCCCGGCGCCGGCGGACGAAGAGCTTTCCGGAGGGGCTGAACGCAACGATCCGGTCGTGACTTTTCTCGGTCGCGAGCACCTTCACCGATTCGCCGGTCTTCCAATCCCACTCCACGCTGTCGGCGCTGTAACGCGCCGCCGTCATGACATGCGCCCCGTCGGGTGTGAAAGCAACGATGTCGGCGCGCCCGCACTGGATCGTCTTTCCCGTCTGCTTCTGGCCGTAAACGGAGAAGACCTCGACGACGGTCGACGCGACGGCGACCCTGGTGCCGTCAGGGCTGAAGGCGATCGCCGGCTCCGTCCCGCCAGAGTGGGTGAACGACGCAACCGTCATGTTTGGCTTCGCGGCGTCGCTGACGTGAACGATCTTGTCGTAGCCTGAGATCGCGACAAAGATGCCGTCGGGCGAGTAGACGACCTGGCGCACGGAGGACTCCCCCTGGCGATAGGCCTTGATGTGACGCGGCGACTCATCGGGCAGCTGCCAGAGGTCGGTGCGGCGTGAGCCGTAGGAGCCGTCCGGGTCGGACCCCACGAGGAGGAGCCGCGTCCGGCTTGCAGAGACGGCGGCATGGACGAGGGATTTGCACGGAAAGCCGGCGAGCCGGCGCGCGCTGATGGCATCCCACAGGTGGACGGTCCCGCTCTCGGGCGTTTCGCAGAGCAGGTAGCGGCCCGACGGATCAAAGCGGATCGACTCGACCTTCTCGGTGTGCTGCATCGCGAGGCCGATCCGCTGGCCCGTCGCGACACTCCACGTGCTGACGGTCCCGTCGTCCGCGGAAATCGCGACGACCTGTCCGTCGCGACGGAACGCGATGTGGTTGGCGTCGTTGACCGGGCACGCGGCCTTCAGCGTGCCGGTCTTGCGGTCGTAGAGGACGACCTGTTTGGGCTGCCTCGCGGCGACGAGATCGCCGCCGGGCGACCATTCGAGGTGCCCTGCGTTGCTGTCGTCATTCGTGCGGAATTCCTTGATGGCTTTGCACGTGGCGAGATCCCAGATCGTGATCACGTCGAGGACCGGCGACGAGGCGAGCATCGTGCCGTCCCGGCTGAAGGCGAGTCCTCCGCGCTCAAAGAGCGCCAGGTCGAAACTCGATGCCTTGACCAGGAGCAAAAAGCGCTTCGTTGCCGTGTTCCAGCAGTGGAGCCCTTCCTCATCGCCGGTGATCAGGAACGCCGACTTTGGCGAGAAGAGGACAAGTTCGATCTTCCCCTTGTGCTCGATGACGTCGGGCGAGCCGCTGCCGTAGACGCGGAGCTTGGAGCCGTCGACGGTTGCGACGAAGCGGCCATCCGGCGAGAGCGTCCATTCGGACATCGCGCCCGAGAACCCCGCGAGGGGGGTCCAGTCGATCGTCGTGCCGTCGGACGCGTTCATGCGCCGCCGCCGGACGGCCGTGGAGAGCGTAATCACGCGGCGGCGGTCGGCCGAGAAGCGCGCCGAGGAGAGCGGGACGTCACTCTGAATCTCGGCGATCGTTCGATCGAGGGTGGGCGCGAGAATCGCGACTCGGAGCGAATCGGCGGAGGGGATCAGGCGGCCGGCCGACTGGGTGATGCTGCCCGCGTCCGTGCTGCGGAAATCGGAGCCGACCTTGACGTTACGGTCCATGTCCCAGAACCAGAACGTCCGATCGTCCGCCTTGCCTTCGAAGCAGATTGCAAAGCGGCCGCCGGAGAGGATGGTGGCGTTCTTCAACGGGTCGCCGATTCGCGCCCCGTTCACGATATCGCGGCGCTCGAGATTGCCGTCGATGCGGATCCACAAGGACTTCCCATCCGGCGAGAACTCCAGGCTACTCGCCGTTTCGGCGCCGGCGTCGATGCGAGCTCCAACGGCGGTTCCGTCGGCGACCCTCCAGACCTGGATGTAACGGCTGCCTTGCAGCAGTGCGACCGCCGCCAGGTCGTGGCTGAACGCGACGTTCATGACGCCGGTGCCGGCTTGGAACGGCTTGCCGCGCACCGTTCCCGTGGCCAGGTCGACGATGCGCAGGGCGCCGTCGTCCGAGGAGAAGGCGAGAAGTGAGCCGTCGTCGGAAGCCTCCGCCGTGCCGTAGCCCGACTCCCGATTCAGAAAAAGGAGACGCTGCGTTCGCGCGAGATTCCAGCATTCGAAGCTCTTGGAGGTGACGGCCGTGAGCACCGATCCGTCCGGCGAAAGCCACAGCGTGTAGGGCGCAGCTGCCAGGTTGATGGCGCCGCCGATGGGCCTCGCTTCTTCGACGGACCAGCGCGAGACCATTGGCCCGAACGCGATGGCGAAGGCGGTTCCGGTGGCATTGATGGCGATTGCCGACGCCTGGCCGGGCAGGATCACGGGAGATCCAACGGCTTTGCCCGTGTCGGCCGAGAAGACGACGACCGACTCGCATCGTTCGACGGCGACGATCGTGCCGTCCTCCGCGAACGCGGCGACCTGGTCGCGGGAACTGGCGATGAGCGTGCCCGACTTTGCGAGATGATCGAGCGCCTGCGCGGAATAGGCGATCGACGGGTGGACGCGGTTCGCCTCGGCGAATAGGGCCGCCGCCGCGCCGTGCTCACCCGAGTCACCCAGCAGCTTGCCCCGCAGGTAGTGGGAAAAGGCGAGACGCTCCAACGCGCGTTTGCGCTCCTCCTCGGCGAGCTTCCTGGCCGATTCCGCGGCGGTGCGCTGCTCGTCGGCGGCCTTCTTCTGCGCCTCAGCTCGAGCGCGCTGATCGTTGGCCTCGAAGGCCTTCTCCTCGGCGAGCTTCGTCTGCGACTGGGCGATCTGCTTCTGCTCCTCGGCCTTTCTCTGCTCGTCCCTGGCGCGGCCCTCCTCGTCCTGGGCGCGCTTCTTCTGCGTGACCGCCTCGCCCAGCGCATCCTGCGTCTTCTTCTGCTCGATCTCGACGTGCGCGCGCGCGTCGATGGCCTCCTTCTCGCGCTGCTCGGCGCGGCTTCGCTCGTTCGTCGCGGCGATGCGCGCGAGCTCCGCGTTGTCGCGCTGCATGGCGGTGCGAGCCTGCTCCTCCTGGACGAGGCCGAAGCCGACCGCGAGACCCGCGATGATCAGGCCCGCGGCGCCGATCAGGCTGAGCCGCATGATCTTGGCGTTGCGGGCGGTTCGGGCGCGGGCCGCCTTCGCCTCCGCGATCCGCGGTGCGAGGGAGGGATCCCCCTGGGCCTCGGCAAGTCCCAGGTCGCCGCCTTCGAGGGCCGCCGCCGCGTAGGCCTGCCGCGCGCGGCGTTCGCCGAGGATCGCCGCCTCGTTGCAGTCCCACAGCAGGCGGGCCTGTCGGAATCCGGCGACGGCTTCGGCGAAGTCGACGTAAAGGGCGTTGCGGTTGGAGGTCACGCGGTTCGTTTCGCAGTGCGCGAGCTTTTCCTCCGCGGCCGTCGAGATCAGCGTGCTTTCGCGGTGCTTGGCGAAGTCCTGGAGCGCCTCCTGGAACTGCGAGACGGTCTGGTAGCGGTCGCGCGTCTCCCGTGCGAGCGACTTGCGGATGATCCCCGCAAGCTCCGACGGGACGGAATCAGAGAGCGCGGGCGGTTCCGCACGCACGGCGGCCTTGAGGACTTCGAAGATCGACACGCCCCGGTGCGGAGGCTTGCCGGTGACGACCTCGAGGAGGATCGATCCAAGCAGGTAGACGTCGGACCACGGACCGATGTCGGCGCCGCGGCCGGCGGCCTGCTCGGGCGACATGTAGCTGGGCGTGCCGGCGGGGACGGTGGCGCCGGACTTGTGCTGCGTGCGCGCGTCGGCCTGCGGGTGATCGCGGATATCGAGGGCGATGCCCCAGTCCATCACGAGGACTTCGCCGAACTCGCCGACCATCACGTTCTCCGGCTTCAAGTCGCGATGGACGATGCCCTTGCTGTGGGCGAACGCGACGGCGTTGCAGACGCTGAGGAGCAGCGCGAGGTGCTTCTGGAGGTCGTAGCCGTCGGCGAGCTTCTGGTGCGCGGGAGTCTTGGGATGAAGGAGCGCCTTCCACGACGTTCCGCTGACGAGCTTCATCGCCAGCAGGATGTCGCCCATCGCCGTCCGCGCGAGGTCGTGGACGGGGACGATGTTGGGATGGTCGAGCAGCCCGGTCACGAGCGCTTCGGCGACGAACCGGGCGCGCGCCTCGGCGTCGAGGGCCTCAGGCAGGATCTGCTTCACGGCAATGTCACGGCGCAGGCTTGCCTGCCGGGCCCGGAAGACGATGCCCATTCCACCGCGGCCGATTTCCTCCATGAGGTCGAAGGTGGGGCCATCGAAAGAAGGGGCGGGCGGCGCGGTTCCGGGTCGCAGGAGCGTCTTGTCGCCCGCCAGGGTCACGGTGGGCAGCGGCGGCGGCGTGGGGGAGGTCGGCGACTTGGGCGGTCGGTAGGTGACCTCCGGGTTGAGCTGGTCCCACCCGGGCGCCTCCGGGATGGTCTGATGCCAGAGATCGCGCAGTTCTTTGTCATCCATGGCCGACAGGATAGCCGGTGGAACCTGTATGACAGAAAGACCGTGGAATTTGGCGAAGGCCAGGGCGGTTTCCGGCGTCGTATAATGCTGGAGCCGTTAGGGGATCTCATATGCCGCTTTCACAGCGCCGCACGAAGTCGATCGCGAAAGTCCCGCCTCCCGTCAATCCGATCCGAAGCCCGTACTTCTTCCAGGATCCGATCCGCATCGCCGCGATGGCGTGTGCCATCGGCCTGATGTACGTGCGGGAAGTGCCGTTCCTGCTGACGGTCGCGGCGATCGGCGTCTCGCAGTTCAACGGCGTGATGATGCTGATCGGGATCATCGGCGAAGGCTGGTCGTCCAAGCACGGGCGAAAGATCCGGTCGAGCATGTTCACGTCGTGCCTTGCCACGGACTGGGTGAACACGAGCGTCTGCACGCTGGTCGGCGCGATGTTCCTGATGCGGCTTTTCGGACCGCCGGTGCTCGTGTCGGCGCTGGGGTGGCTGACGCTCGCGATCGGGCTGCTGCCCGACATCCGGTTCTGCCGCGTGATCCTGCCGCAGGACGCGAAGCAGGCGAACTCGATGCTGACGGCCGGCTGGTTCTTCCGCGACCCCGTGAAGCTGGGCGCGCTGGCGGCGATGGGGGTGGTCTGCTTCCTCGACCGCACGTCGCTCGCGTTCATCTTCGTTTCGATGATTCTCCTGCAGATCAACTCGCTGCTGATCATGGTCGACAAGTACCTGGGTGAGGTCGAGGCGCAGAGTGCGCAGCGCGTGCCGTTCCGGATGATGCGGTTCTTCTTCGATCGCGACGGCCAGCGGCTGCTCCTGACGCTCGTTCCGCTGGGGCTGGTTCCGCTGCGGTTGGGGACGGCCGACACGGTGACCCAGTACACGGCGGCCGCGATTGCCGCGCTGATCGTGCTGCCCGACGTCTTCCGCGGGATGTCGAGGCTCTTTTCGGCGTTCCTCGGCATCGCGCCGTTCAAACCGCGCGCGGTGCGCGCGGTTTGAAGTCATTGCCCTGGTAAGAAAACGAGGCGGCCCACCGCGGGCCGCCTCTTTCCTTCTACCAGCTACTGTTCTCTAGCTACCAGCTACTTCCCCGGCGTCAGCTTCTTCACGTCCGCGAGGATCTGCTTCATCCCCAGCGGGCAGAACTGGCGGTGCTTGATGTAGGTGTAGCAGATGAAGCCTCCGTCGGTTCCGCGAAGTCCGGGCATCTCTTTCGACGGCCAGTTGGGGAGCTTCTCCTTCTGCACCCAGGCGATCTTCTGGGGATCGTTCGTCCACCCGACCATCTGCTGGCAGCGAATGCCGTTCCTGGCCTCGCGCAGCTTCTTCCCGAGGACTTCGCGCATGATGTCGCACTCTTCCGCGGCGTAGTCGGGATCGTCGATGCGCGAGAGATCGAACTTCTCCTTGCTCTTCGCCGGCTCGGCGACCGTCGTGCCGGTCTTCCTGGAATGGCAGGGGCAGGTGCAGCTGGCGCAGGTTCCTGTCGCGGGGAGGCTGGTGGTCTGCGACGGTTTCGTCTCGGGCTCCGTCGTCGTGGATCCGGCGAGCACGATCTGCACGGGGTGTCCGTCGAGCTTTCCTCCGTGGATGAGGAGGCCGACGTCTTTCTTGGCCTCGTCGTTCTCAACGCGGATGATGAGCTTGAGGTCCCCGTTGATGCCGCCGACGGTGACTTCCTTTACGCCGCTGATGCGCTTGAGCGCGCGCTGGTACTTGAACTGGGCGTCGTACGCGTTGCCGGTCTTGTCCTGGGCCTGGCCGGCCACGGGCAGGAGGGCGAGGAGGGCGAGCGAGCAGGCGGCGATCTTCATTTAAAACCTCCGTGCGAGGCGCCCGCTCCAAGAAGATGGGACGATGAATGACCGGTCTTCGTGCAGGCAAAGAGTTAGAGAGTGGGAGAGTAGGAGCCCGCCCAGCACTTAGTCGTCCGGAAGTGAATCGAGGATGCCGAGGCCGAGCGGGTTGGCCGGCTTCTTCGGCGGCGGGGGCGGGGCGGGTGGCGTGGGCGCAGGCGCCGGCGGTGGTGGCGCGGGCTTGGGCGGCTCCGGCGGGGGCGCTGGAGGCGGCCCGGGCGCTTTGAGGGAATCGTCCGGGAGCGCGTCGAGGAATCCAAGTCCGTCGGTGGCGACCGGCGCCGCGACGGGATTCGCGGGTACCATCCGTTCCGTCGGCCGCTCCGTGATTGGTTTCTCCTGGGCAGACGGGACGGAGACGGGCTCCGGAGCCGGGGGCGACGGCGGCGCTTCCACGCGGCGCGTGTCGGGCTTCGGCGTGACGACGGTCGGCTTGTCGAAAATATCGTCGATCGCGGTGACGCTCGGTCCGCGCGACGCACGCGCTTCATCGATCCGGCGCACGCCCTCGAGCAGCAGGCTGATCGTGTCGCTCTGCACCACCCTGGCGATGTCGCGCTTGCCCGTTTCGAAGCGGAAGTTGCCGCGCGGCCATTTCAGGAAGTCGTAGAACGCCTCGTCGCCGGTAAGGCCGGCGCCCTGCACATCGAAGACCTGGCCGTTCTCGATGTACATCGTGAGCACGCCCTTCTCGCCGCGCACGCTGAGCTGTCCCGTCTGGCTGTTGACGTTCATCGCCTGCATGAGCTCGGCGGGCGGGACCATGTCGAGCCGGCCCAGGAGCCCCTTCTTCAGCTCCTCGACAATCGACGTCGAAGCCTTCGCCAGCCGCTGGGCAAGGATGCGGGCGAGCGTCGCGCCGAGAGGGGGAACGACGGAGAGCAGCCGCTGAAAATTGTCCTTCGGGATCTCGAGCAGGCTGCCGGGCTCCCGCGCGATGACATTGGCGGAGACCGCCTCCCCCGTGATGAGCGACATCTCGCCGAAGCAGTCGCCGGTCGAAAGCGTGGCGATCTGGTTCTGCACGCCCTGCTCGTCGTACGTGAAGACGTCGAAGTGGCCGAGGACGATAATGAAGAGCCCCACCGCCGCATCGCCGCGGCGCAGGATGATCTCGCCGCTGTCGACCCGGCGTTCGCGCAGGAACGGGACGACGCGCTCGAGGATCGCGCGCCGGACGCCGGAGAAGAGCTTCATCTTGCCGAGTGCATTGAGCGCGAAGCTCTCGAACTGCGGCGCGACGCGGTAGCTCGTCACGGCGGCGTCGGCGGTGAAGACGAACCACGCGCGGCCCTCCTCGCAGCCGCCGCAGAAGGTGCCCTCGTGGTTGCGCGCCGGCTCGCCGTTCCGGATCAGGTTGACCGGGTTCATCAGGTTGATGACGGCCTTGGAGCAGACGGGGACGAAGTCGAGCCCGTTGACGGCGACCTTGGAGAACTCGAGGCCGTCGCCGGAATGGTAGAGCGGGCAGCCCTCCTCGAGGTGGCAGCGGGCGACGACCTTGAGCACGGCGAGAGTATAGCGCGGGATGTTCGATGTACGAGGTTCGATGTACGAAGAGCTGACGGGAGCTGGATCTACGTCACCGTGATGCGCGCGAGCTTCTCCAGCGCGAGGATGAAGAGTTTCACGTTGGCCATCTGGCCGTACGGGAAGGTGAAGATCCCCTTCTTGAAGAACCAGCCGTCGCTGGCGTCGGCCGTCCGGAGCGTGAACTGGCCGGCGTTGAGCGCGACGCCGGCGATGTCGCTCGACGCGCGGCGCTCCTGCTTCCCGCCGAACGAGAACTCGATCCAGTTGGGTGCGACGCGCACGTAGTCGCGGCCGGAGATGTTGAAGTTCAGGTAGCCGGCGCGGTTGAGCTCCTCGTCGGCGCGGTCGAGGAGGTAGACGCTCCACGCGATCTCGGACGCGTGCGCGAACAGGTACGGGTCGGTCGCCGCCGGCAGGCCGTTCTCGCTGCTGTGGGTGCCGGCGAGCGCGAAATGGGCCGTCCCCTTTGCGTCGGACCATGTGTGCGTGTAGTCGGTGCCCTGGTAGACGCCGTTCCGGTAACGGCGGACGCCGGAGGTCCGAAGTTCGGTGACCCACTGGAACAGAAGGGTCTTCTGGTCCGAGATGTGGTCGCGCTGTCCCGAGCAGCCGTAGCGGGCGACGCCGAGCTCGCCAATGTACGTGCATTGATGGTCGAAGCCGGTGGTGCTCCAGCTGATGATCGCGGCGATCAGCGGCAGACCGACGGGCCACGCCCAGTACCAGAAGCCGCTGGTGAGGCCGGCGAAGTGGTCGATGGCGACGCCGACGCCGAGGAAGATGCCGCCCCAGATCGCGCCCCACATCAGCCGCTTTCCGACGGCCATCGGCTCGACGCCCTTCGTGAGCGTCGAGTGGGCGCTGATGAGTGAGCCGATCTCCGGCGGCGGGCCGGCAAAGAAGTCGAGGCCCGCGGCATGCGGCACCCCTCCGTGGTTCTTGACCTGCTCCGGCGGCAAATTCCGGGCAACGGCCGGCGCCTTCGGCACGTCAGGTTCGGCCGGGGCCCGTCCTAGCTTCTGCTCGGCGACGGGGATCCACTTCCTGGCGTCGTCGGACAAGGAGGGGTCCTTCTTGACGGCCGCGGTCATATCGTCGATGACGCCCTGCCAGTCCTGCGTCTCCCACCGCGCGAGCGCCCGGCTCCAGTAGACGGCGGGGACGTCGGGGTAGTGGAGGATGGCGCGATCGAAATGGACGAGCCCGGGCGAACTCCTTCTTCGCGGCGAGTGCGCGGCCGGCATAGGTGTTCAGGTAGGCGGAGTCGGGATCGATGGCCAGGCCTTGTTCAGCGGCCGCCACGGCCTCGTCGTACTTCTTCTGCTCCAGGAGGACGTACGCAAGATTGCTCCACGCCATTGCGAACGACGGCCAGAGCGCGGCGGCTCGGCGATAGTCGCCGGCGGCATCGTCGTGGCGGTTGAGCCCGAGGCGGGCGAGGCCGCGCTGGAGATAGAACGCGGCGACATCGTCGATCCGTGCGAGCGCGCCGTCAAACGCGTCGGCGGCCTTCTGGTATTCGCCCTTGTCGTAATGCGCGACGCCCGCGTCGTACTGCAGGCGGACATCGCCTAGGTCGCCGCCCTTGCTCCGCAGCGCCAGGGACATCTGGAGCTCGACCATGTTGCCGCGGTAGTCGCTGGAGAGGGAGGGATCGACACTGCACGCACGGCGGTAGTCGGCGAGCGCCTCGGGCTCCTGCTTGAGGCCGATGCGCGCCATCGCGCGGTTGACGTACGCCAGGCCGAGGGTCGGATCGGCCTGGATCGCGCGGTTGGCCTCGACGAAGGCTTCGTCGAACCGACCGAGCCGATGGAGGGCCGATGCGCGGTTGTTGTAGGCCCAGACATAGGTCGGGTCGCAGCGGGCCGCGGCGGCGGCGTCGTCGGCCGCTCCTTGGAGGTCGCCGGATGCCGACTTGACCAAGCCTCGATCAAGGTACGCCTGGGCCCAGTCAGGCTTGATCGACACGGCGCGGTCGAGATCGGCCAGCGCCGAACCGTGGTCCTTGAGCGCCTTGTGCGCCGCTCCGCGCAGCACGTAGAGGGAGGCGAGGCGCGGATCGATGCCGATGGCGCGGTCGTAGGCAGCGACCGCGGCCTGCTGATCACCGGCGTCGCGCGCCTCGTTCACGCACGTGCGGATGTCGGCGATGCGCGGCACTGGCGACGGCCGGCCGATCGCGGGAGCGAGTTCGGCGATGGCGGCGTACGCGTCGAGTTCCTTCATCGGATCGCACGTGATGGCCGCTTCGAACGCGTCGACCGCCTCAGCGGCGCGGTTCAGCCGCTGCAGCGCGGTGGCGGCGTTCATCCGGGCCTGCGAATAGGTGGGCTTCAGGCGAACGGCCTGAGCGTAATCCGCCAGTGCGCCGCTGAAGTCGCCGAGACGATGCTTCGACGCGCCGCGGTCGTTGTAGTTGCCGCTGTTGGAGGGGTCCGCGTTGATCGCCTGGGAGTAGGCTTCGATCGCCTCGGCGTAGTTGCCGGCGTCGAAGAGCTTGCCGGCGCGGCGTGCGAGATCGCGGGCGTCCGCCATCCCGGAAAGTCTACCCTGCTTCGCCGTCCCGTGAACCTCTCGGGAGGAACAAGGCTTCGCAGGGCAGGCCTCATCAATCCGACGTCGTCGATTGGGCCTTTCGCCATCCGTCGGTGCTCTCTTCGACCGGGAAGAGGGAGCCGTTCTTGAGCAGGACGTTGAGCGGTCCGGCGCCGTGGTTGCCGGAGCGGTCGGAGGCGAGCGCGTCGGTCGGCTCGAGGGTCCGGTAGGACTTGGACGGTCCGCGGTAGTCGATCTCCTCGCCCGGCTTGCCGCCCTTGACGGGGCAGACGACGTCGCTCATGTGGAGCTTGAAGGTCCCATGGGCGGGCCAGTCCTGGTAGCGCATCCAGAACGCGCGGCCGGACGGCATCTCGTCCCATCGGGGATGGTCGGGCATCGCCATCGCCATGTGGATGTGGCGGAGGTTGACCGCGCACTCGTCCGTACGGTCGCGCTTGCGCACCTTGGCGACCATGACGAGAAAGACGCAGAACACGACGAAGGCGGCGCCGCCCGTCGCCAGCAGGATCTTCGCTTCCTTCGTCACTCTGGACTCTGGACGCTACTTCTGCGCAAAAACCCCGTACTCCTTGATCGTGGCGGGGTCGATGTTCGCCTTCTTGCAGCCTTCCTTGATCGCGCCCTGCAGCTGCACGTCGCTCTGGAAGTCGAGGTAGAGCGCCTTGCCCTGGTCGTCCTGGACCTTGTTGCGGACGTACTCGCGGGTGAGCTCGCGCACCTCGTTCTTTGAGAGCTTCGTCCCGAGCGTGTCGAAGAGGGCCTCGAGGCCGGGGTACTTCGCGACGTCGCCGTTGTCGCAGTCGGCGAGCTGGATGAAGAGATCGCGGTTGGTCGCGAAGGCCTTCGCCACGTACTCCTCGACCTTGCCGTCGGCGCGGAGCTTCTCGAACTCGGACTCCTTCCACAGGTCGCGCTCGGGGAAGGCGATGGCGATGTCGGGCTTGATGCCGCCGGCCTTCGGCTCGTCGGCCTCGACCGTCGATCCCTTCGGCAGGAACCACTTGGCGATGGTGATGCGCGCCGCGGTCTTGCCGCCAGAGGCGTCGAGGGCCTTGAGGTCCTGGACGCTGCCCTTGCCGAACGTCTTCTCGCCGATGAGAACGGCGCGGCCGTGGTCGCGCAGCGCGCCGGCCAGGATTTCGCTCGCGGAGGCGCTGCCGTCGTCGATGAGGACGACCATCGGGCCGTCGTAGACCTTGCCGCCGTCGGCGACGTACTTGTCCTTTTCCTTGCCGCCTTCGCGGGTCGTGACGATCACGGCGTCCTTCGGCAGGAAGAGGCTGGCGATCCGCTTCGCGGTGCGGAGATAGCCGCCGCCGTTGCCGCGGAGGTCGAGGATGAAGGACTTCATCCCCTTGGCCATGAGGTCCTTGAGGTCGGTCTCGATGTTGTGGCCCTTCAGCTTGAGCTCGTCATCGAGGTCGCCGAAGGTGGTGTACTTGATGTAGCCGATGCTGCCGGGGAGCATGCGGGTCATGGTCGACTCGAGCTGGATCTCCTCGCGGACGATCTTGAACTCCTTCTCCTTGGGCCAGCCGCGGCGGTAGACCTTGATGTTGACGGGCGTGCCGGGCTTGCCGCGGAGGATGCGGACGAGATCGCTGACCTCCTTGTTGGCGCTGGAGGTGCCCTCGATGTCGGTGATGATGTCGCTGGAGCGCAGGCCGGCGCGGTAGGCCGGGCCGCTGAAGATCGGCTCGGTGATCGTGAGCCAGGAGACGCCTTCCTTGTTCTTGCGCATCACGACGCGGGCGCCGATGCCGCCGTAGTGCGCCTCGAGGCCCTCCTTCTTGAGCTCCTCGATCGCCTTCTCGTCGTAGTAGATCGTGTACGGGTCGAGGCTGCTCATCATGCCGCGGGCCGCGGCCTCGATGAGCTTGGTCTCGTCGATCTTCGTCGGATCGTGGTAGAAGGTCTTGAGCTTGTCGATGATCTCGTCGAGCAGCTTGTAGTCGTACTTCCCGGTGTTCTCCTTCGGGCGGGCCATCTCCTCGGTCAGGACGTTGATGCGGAGGTAGGCGCGGGCGAGCCGGCCGCGGTCGCTCGGGTCCTTCGCCATCTCCTTGAGGTGCTCCTTGGCCCAGAGGAAGGCGTCCATTTCGGCGAGCGCGAGGGCGGCGTCGTCCTTCACGTCGCGGCCCTGCTCCTTCTTGTTGAGGATCTCGCGGATGGCGCGCTTGGGCTCGATGCCTTCGGTGAGGAGCCAGTTGCCGCGCCAGAGCGGGACCTTGGCCGCGTCGTCGTCGATCTCCTGCGCCTGCGCCTTGAAGCTGTCGGCGATGGCGCGCTTCTGCTTGGGAGGGAGCGTCTTGTCGTTGCCGGTCAGCGAAGCGGCCATTTCGGCCGCGAGGCGGCGCGCCGACGGGGTTTTCGTGCCGCCGACGATCTTGCCGAGCGCTTCGAGCGCCTCCTCCTTGAATTCGGCGTCGTAGAGGACCTTCGCGGCGGCGACACGCGGGATCGGGTTCGCGCGCTGGAGCCCCTTGCGGATGTCGTCGAGAGCGCCCTTGCCGAGTTCGGAGAGTTCGCGGGCGCCGCGCCAGACGTCGGCGCCGGGCTCCTCGAGGCGGGCGAAGATCTTCTCGACCTTGTCGGCGGAATCCTGGGCGGACGATTTGACGCAGACGGTCGCCGCGGCGATGGCGGCGAGAAAGGCGACGGAGCAGACGGCCCGCTTCATGATTCCTCCGGAGATTCGGCCCTCCTTCGCGCATACGGTGGCGCTTCGGAGGGTGGAGCCCGTGACTATACCTTCTTGTTTACGGACGCTCATCAAGTTACAAGGACGCGCATGAAACTCCTGGTCACCGGCGGGTGCGGATTCATCGGCTCGAACTTCATCAAGTGGCTGCTGGGCGCCCGCGGGGACATAAGTGTTACGAACCTTGACGCTCTGACGTATGCAGGAAACCTCGAGAACCTGAAGGAGCTGGAGCGGGAGGCGCGCTACCGCTTCGTGAAGGGGTCGATCGGCGACGCCAAGGTCGTCGACGAGCTCGTCGCCGGGGTCGATGGCGTCATCAACTTTGCCGCCGAAAGCCACGTCGACCGTGCGCTGCATGGGCCGCTGACGTTCGTCGAGACGAACGTGATGGGCACGGCGGTCGTCCTGGAAGCGGCGCGGAAGCGCAAGGTGAAGCGGTTCCTCCAGGTCTCGACCGACGAAGTCTACGGTTCGCTGCCGCCGGAGGGGTTCTTCACGGAAACGACGCCGCTCGACCCGTCGAGCGCCTACTCGGCGAGCAAGGCGGGCGCCGACCTCCTCGTGCTCGCGTACCAGCGGACGTTCGGAATGGACGTCGTCGTGACGCGGAGCTCGAACAACTATGGCCCGTACCAGCACCCGGAAAAGTTCATCCCGCTCTTCGTCTCCAACGCGCTCGAGGGGAGGAAGTGCCCCCTCTACGGCGACGGGATGAACATCCGCGACTGGCTGCACGTGGGGGACAATTCGCGCGGCATCATGCTCGCGTTCGAGAAGGGGAGGAGCGGCGAGGTCTACAACATCGGCGGCGGGAACGAGCGGCCGAACCGGGAGGTCGCCGGCAAGATCCTGAGGCTCTGCGGGCGCGACGAGTCGTTCATCGAGTTCGTGAAGGACCGCCCGGGCCACGACAAGCGGTATGCGCTCGACTCGCGGAAGGTTCGCGAGGAGCTCGGCTGGCAGCCCGAGGTGAAGTTCGACCAGGGGCTGGAGGAGACGGTGACGTGGTATCGTGCCAACGGCGAGTGGATGAAGCGCGTGAAGAGCGGGGAGTACCAGAGGTACTACGACCAGCACTATGGGGCGCTGAAGAAGTGAGGACGTGGACCGAGGACCGAGGACCGTGGACCGTGGACCGTGGGACCGTGGACCGTGGGACCGAGCCTATTGCCTAACACTACAGCGCTACAGTCGCACATTGCACCACCGAAGCACTGAGAGATCGAAGCCAGCTGCTGCGAGACGGGCGCGAGCTTTTCTTCGATGAGCGTCGCGGGCGCGAGGAATGCGCCATTGGT
>Ga0247727_10002045_pt1 | contig 46698 bp, 51 predicted proteins | sample WisWelCaveWW1625_FD_202498 | JGI IMG/M metagenome (GOLD analysis project Ga0247727, IMG submission 202498) | Biofilm microbial communities from Wishing Well Cave, Virginia, United States - WW16-25 | ecosystem: Environmental > Aquatic > Deep subsurface > Groundwater > Cave microbial mat | place...
CCTCAATTAGGCAGGTTGCTGCTGGTGTTTCGTAGACTTCACGTGATTTTATGCCTACTACACGATCTTCAATATGATCTACTATGCCAACACCACATGAACCGGCCTTTTTGTTAATGTATTCTATCAACTCGATTGGCTTTAGGTTCTTGCCATCTACTGCAATTGGAATTCCACCCCTGAACTTTATTTCCAGATATTGTGGCTTGTTGGGCAAATTCTTGGTTTTTACCCATATGAAGGTCTCTTCTGGCGGTTCTTTGTACGAATCTTCTAGTACTCCACCTTCAATTGCCCTGCCCCACAGGTTCTGATCTATGCTAAACTTTTTTGCTGCAGTATCTACTTGAATGCCATGCTTTTTTGCAAATTTTAACTCTACATCGCGTGTAAGGTTTAGATCACGAATTGGAGCTATTATTGGTAGAGTAGAACCTGATCGCATGGTGACATCAAATCTTACCTGATCATTTCCCTTTCCCGTGCATCCATGAGCTAGAGCCTTCGCATTTTCTTTTTTGGCAATTTCTACAACTTTTTGTGCAATAAGTGGCCTTGCTAGTGCAGTTGCAAGACAGTATTTTTTTTGATAAAGCGCATTTGCTTTAATTGAAGGAAAAATAAAATCTTTGACAAACTCATCACGCGCATCTAAATTATAATGTTTTACAACTCCAAGCTTCTTTGCTTTAGTTGCAATTTTCTTTTGATCATCTCCTTGTCCAACGTCAACCGTGACAGTAACAACATCCATGTTGTGTTTTTCCTGCAGATATTTCACAACCACAGACGTGTCTAATCCACCAGAGAACGCTAGAACAGCCTTTCCTTTCATTGAGGTTTTCTGTGATCTGATTTTCGCATTTATCTTTTGTGCTTAGATTATGTTTCACATTTTCTAATCTCAGAAAATCAAAAAGTGAGATGAAAAAATCAAGTAGCTTGAGCTAAATTTCGAACACTATTTAACCGCAATATTATAACAGCGTTATATGAAAATTGTTGTAACTATAGTATCTGCAGTAGCAGTAGCCGTAGCAGTTGCCATGATTGCATTTGGAACATCAGCATCCAACTCTAGCCCTGAAAATACAGTTAGAGTGGCCTTCTTTCCAAACCTTGGGCATTCCATTGCTATAGTTGGCACTGAAAAAGGAATCTTTGCTGAAAAACTTGGTAACCAAACCGTAATAGAAACACGACTTTTTGATTCAGGTCCTCAAGTAATAGAATCAATATTTGCAAACGAAATTGATCTTGCGTATGTAGGTCCTGGACCTGCTATCAACGGTTTTCTAAAATCTGACGGAAAAGCCTTGAAGATACTTGCAGGAGCTGCAAGTGGCGGTGTTAGTCTTATGATTCATCCTAATTCAAAAATTGAATCAGTAGCTGATTTTCCTGGAAAAAGAATCGCTGCACCGCAAATAGGAAATACACAGGATATATCGCTTAGAAATTATCTTTATCAAAATAATCTTAAACCTGCTGAAAAAGGCGGATCGATTTATGTTATTAATGTAGTAAACCCTGATATTTTTACGCTTTTTTCAAAGGGTGAACTGGATGCAGCTTGGGTACCAGAACCATGGGCCACAAGACTTGTGCAACAACTTGGTGGAATAAGGCTGTTTCAAGAAAAAGATCTGTGGCCTGATCAAAAGTTTTCATCAACCGTGTTAATTGTAAGATCTGAATTTTTAGAAAAGCATCCTGACATTGTGCAAAAATGGGTGGATGCACATGTACAAACATCTGATTGGATAAATGAACATCCTGCTGAGACCAAACTTATTTTTAATGACTTTCTAAAGAAAAAAACTGGAAAAACATTTCCATCAGAAATCCTTAACGAAGCATTTTCGAACCTACAAATTACGAGTGATCCTATTGAGTCATCAATTAATACATTTGCTGAAAGAGCAAACTCCCTTGGTTATCTTGGAAGAGAAGGTTATAGCTTGGAAGGAATATTTTACACAGAACCTTTGAATTCCATAACGGAGATGATACCATAACATGACAAAACTTGAAGCAAAAAATATTGTAAAGCACTTTGATCATAATGGAAACTCTGTTCTTGCATTAGATGGGATTGATCTAAAAGTAGAAGAAGGCGATTTTGTATGTATAGTTGGACCATCTGGATGTGGTAAATCAACATTTTTGAATATTGTAGCTGGATTGGAAAAACCTGACACTGGTGAAATTTTGCTTAATGGTAAATCAATAACCACTGCAGGCCCAGATAGAACAATGGTCTTTCAAGAGGGTGCACTCTTTCCGTGGTTAAAAGTAATTGATAATGTAGAGTTTGGACTAAAAATAGCCGGTATTCCAAAAGACGAACGCTCACAAATATCGCAAAGATATTTGGATATGATGCAGCTTACCAAGTTTGCAAACTCTTACACCTACCAACTATCTACTGGTATGAAGCAAAGAGTTGCAATTGCACGTGCACTTGTCATGGATCCAGAGATTCTTTTGATGGATGAGCCATTTGCTGCATTGGATGCACAAACAAGAGACCTCTTATTGGTTGAATTGCAATTGATCTGGGAAAGAACAAAAAAAACTATTCTATTTGTAACTCACAGTATTTCAGAATCAGTAATACTTGGAAACCGCGTGGTCGTATTCAAAAATAGACCTGCTAAGATAAAAAAAGAAATTACAATAGATTACCGCAGACCAAGGCTTGCAGAAGATGAGAATCTGGTAAAATATCAACAAATGATACTTGCTGAATTGAAGACTGAAGTAAGGGCTCAGATGAAAAGGGAGTTTGAAGAATGAGAGGAAAGATAGCTGCTAAAAAAATTGCGTTCTATGCAGGGATAATTGTAGTTTGGCAAATTGTATTTTCACTGAATATATGGTCTGTACACATCTTTCCATCCCCTGTTCAGGTTGCACAAGATTTAGCATATGGAGTCGCTGATGGCAGCCTGATTTTTGCAATAGCAACAAGCATGTGGAGACTGGTTGTTGGACTAATTATTTCCATAGCTGGTGGAATAACACTGGGAATTTTTATGGCCAGAATAGAATCTGTAAATCAGACAATTGGTTCTTTAGTTCTGGGCCTGCAGTCTGTTCCTTCTGTTGCATGGGTCCCATTGGCACTTTTGTGGTTTGGGCTTACTGATGCAGGGATAATTTTTGTTACAGTTGCCAGTTCGTTGTTTGCAGTAACGATTAACACCTACTCTGGAATGAAAAACGTTCCAACATCATATATTGCAGCTGCAAGAAACATGGGTGCAAGTGGAGTTCAGCTTATTACGCATGTTATGCTTCCAGCAGCATTTCCGTATCTGATTTCTGGTTTCAAACAGGGTTGGGCATTTGCATGGCGTGGTGTAATCGGGGCAGAAATAATTTTTTCATTTTTGGGACTAGGATTTTTACTAAACGTTGGGCGTGAGCTAAATGACATTTCACAAGTAATTGCCACCATGCTTGTAATAATGGTAATAGGAATTTTAATTGATGGACTTGTTTTCAAAAAAATTGAAAGAAAAGTAATGTCTAGGTGGGGTCTAGCCTAAACCTAGTTTACATTATGACGCTTTTTCTTTTTTTGAATAAAAATTCCAACTATTATGGCAGCTGCTGGGATTATACCAAGCAAATAATATGATTCAAAACCTGTCTGTAAGTTTGTCTCACCATTATTCTCAAATCCAGAAATCAGAATTTGGCTGCTAGTTTGTGGTTCTAGATTAAAGGCTACATGCCAATTGTTGTAGTCATCCCTACTTTGTATGGCGTTAACCTGTTTACCATCCATATGAACAGAAAATTTCTGAGCCTCACGTTCTATAGGAAACTCAAAGTTTGCATAAACTGCAGTAGGCCAGGGATTTCTTGCAAAGAGTACTAGGGTATTTTTTTCATCATCAAATTTTAGATTGTCAAAGTATGCACTAGACTCATATCTAAATTCAAATTTTTCACCTTCCCTCATAACAAACATTGGTATTACCATGTCATCTCCAATCGCAAAACAGCTGTAGTAACTTACTTGGGATGCTAAAGAGGGATCAGGATAAATCGAAAATTCTTTTTTCTCCCCTGGCTCTAATTTTTCTATAATTTCAACACTCTTGCCCACATCGATTAATTTGTTACCTTCTCCATGGATGAGAGCATAAACTTTGACTCCATACGCAGGCAAAACGCCATTATTTATTATAAAACCAGAAGTGTGACCATCGGAGTGTTTGACAAGTGTTTTATCATAAACCACTTCTATACCACCTCTATCTTTCGTTGTAGTTACAAAGGTAACAGATGGTTTTTCAAGTAATGGATTTTCACTAGAAACCTGTGCAAATTTGATTTTAAATGGAATATCTTTAGATGGATTTGCAGTTGGTAAAGTGTAAGATTCTGAAACAATTCTATCTCCATCTTGTATTTTGATTTCTACAGTGGGAACTACTGCATATTCTTCTGAATTTTTTACTGCTCCAACCACGGTGTAAATACCATTATAATCAAAATATCCAGCAAACTCACTTTCAGGAATCCATACCTGTGCGCTCGCAAACTGAAATGTAATTAAGCTCAATATAAGCAAGGCAAAAAAATTTGCTTTTGTAATTGGATTTAGCCACATATTGAAGACGATAGTCCAGAAGAGGATGCTGGATTTTAATGTAAGGTCAGCATTATCTGAATTTCTACTTTACAGAATATTTTAGCTAGTTACCAATTACTTGTCTTGCAAGTTCCGCACCTTTGACCATGGCTCTGATTTTTTCAAAAGCAATAGTTCTTGATCTTGTTCTAAGACCACAATCAGGGTTTACATAAATTTTAGCAGGATCCCCAATTGCTTTTGCAGCATATAATATTCTGTCACGTACGAGCTTTGGTGTCTCTATCTTGTCAACATGTACATCAGTAACACCAATTCCAATCTCACCCTTGAATCCATACTCTTTGAACAGTTTGATCACATGGTATCCCTTTCTTTCTTTATCATTTACTCCTAAGTTCCATGAATCACGATTTGCAAATTCTAATGTATACTGTTGAGCTTTTATTTTAGGCAACTCTGGAGCCAAAGACTCGTAGTCGTTACCTGAAAAACATGCATGTACTACAAATTTTGTATTTATCCCTTTAACGGACTCGTTTACAGAATCACGGAAAATTTCCATTTCAGCAGGATGTGTTGTAGCTGCAGGTTCATCTATTTGAATAATTTTAGCACCAAGCTTTGCTAAATCCTGTACAAGTGGTCTGACAACCTTTTTTGCTAATGCAATAACAAGATCTTCTTTTGATTTGTAGTGTTCATTGTATGACCAATCAGCTAGAGTATAAGCGCCGGTTACTGGTACCTTGATCTCATGCTTAGCGTTTTCTTTTATGAATTTGAATTCATCACTATGAAAGTTTTGCTTGTAATCAATTTCGCTTGTGACTCGTGCCTTGTTATAATATTTGTTGTCCCAAGATCTCACGCGTCCTGCAAACTCAAATCCCTCGATGTATCTAACAGGCTCTTCATACATCTCAACTCGTCTTACTTCTCCATCATAGATTATGTCAAGTCCAAGATCCTCAAGTGTTTTTATGTTTAACAAAGCGGCATCGTTTCTGGCCTTTGCTTTGTCCTCTTTTGATATGTCCGGATTTTTTACCACATTTAAAAGCCACGATGGTTTTTTCAGACTACCTATTTCTTGAGTAGGAAAATACTTATGCACTTTTTACTCCCTTTGCGATCTCGCCAAGCCTCAATATCTTTCTAACTGCAAACTCTTTGGGTAGGTATTGAAGATCAAAGTTTGTTGTTACAAATGATTCATCAGGCTTTGTCTTTGATATTATATTGTTTAACTCCAAAATGCATTCTGCTTTGTCTTCAAGCTTGGTATTATACGAGTTTACCATGCCTACTGCAAGCAACTTTCCAGAAAAGCTGTGCTTTTTGATTGAAGATACGGGAGTAGATGTGATATCAAAACCAAGGCCTGAAACTGGAAGATCTAAAAGTTTTTCCATTTTTTTTGAGACATCCCCAAAGTAAAGGTGAAGAACAGTTTTTGCTTTTAGGCCACGTGTAATAATATTCAAGGCCTCCTTTACTAATCCAAAATCTACTTTAGCATTGTAAGCAATAGACGGAGCAACAAGCTGAATCAGTCCAAAACTAGATTTTACCAAAGCATCTATTTCCTTTCTTAACATTTTTGCTATTGCAATTGTAAATTCCTCTTTTTTCTTGTATTTTGTACTAAGATGTACATCAGCAAACGTGTACGGGTCTGCAATGCATGCAGCTCTGTTCTTTGGAAGCAATGAAACAGCTAGGTTTGATCTTATAATATTGCCCGCATCTGATAAACCCCCATCAAAGGAGAGCTTCCTATAGAATGTATTTGTCTCATAGACACGGTTCAAAGCCTCAAGTTTGACTGACTTTAACTTAGAAAATGGTCTGAATATGTCATCCCAGTCCAAAAGTGGATCGCAAACATAGCCAAGATTTGCCTTTTTCTGGATTGCAATGTATTCTTTTTTTCCAGCTAAATACAATGAAGAAAGATTTTTTGCATTTTTACGAGTAGCTTCAATAAGCTCTTCAGATCGTGGATAAATTCCAACAGTGTAAGAGGAGATCAACTTGATAACTTCTTTAGAGTCTCAAGCGCCCCCTTAAAATCATTTGGAGAACTTATGAGCACATCGCCTGAAATTTCATGAGCTTTTTTTATGAAGCTAACTGCATCATCACTGTAATTCGACCAATCAAGGTTTAGTATTCTTGCTGATTTTGTATTTTTTTCTGTTGGCAACATTATGCAAGGAATAATTCTAAATCCTTGTGGTTTTAATTTGTCCACTATTCTTGTTATCTGATCAAGTGAATTAACAACTTGAGTTACAAACCCTCGTGGTTCTGCCTCAATCTTTTTGTGTATTTTACTAAAGTCTGGATTACTAGGTAACGAAAGAAAGAGATCAATTTTTTTTCCAAAACCTTGTTCGTTGAATTGTTTTACCACTTCACTTGGTACCAGCTTGGAATCCTTTGGTCCTGCAGGAGGAGGATCGCCCTTTAGGATCAAAACCCCATTTAGTCCAAGTAGTATGGCATCGCAAATTGACTGGGTAAGCGATGTAAGGTTTCTGTCTCTTACACGAACACTAGCAGAAAGTTCAATCGCATCATTAGAATTTCTAATCAATGCGCCTATTGTAATAGGAGAAATTCGTGGTATTCCAAGTACAGAATCTGTCACATGAATGCTATTGCAAACGTTACGAATAGCAAACGCTCTCTCTTTTAGACGGTTTACAGAGTCTTGTAACTCTTTATGAGACAGTACTGTATCCTGAATCACCTTTGGTGGGTTTATCTCATATGTGACTGTCATAGAAGATTTTCTAGATTACTTGATTATAACCTTTGAACGGCAACAGTCAATAACAATCCAGCTGAACTATATTTCATTGGAAATTGAAACGCTAAAAAAAGCATTAGTAAGCAAAATTTTGCCAGCAGCAAAACAAAACGGTCAGACAAAGCTTGCTGCAGTATTGGTTGTAATTTATGGTTCAGAGCCCACTGTAATAATGACACAGCGACCAAAAACAATGAATCTACATGCGGGAGAGATATCCTTTCCTGGCGGAACATGGAAACAAGATGATGATATTGATCTTCTGGCAACAGCTCTGCGAGAAACAAGAGAAGAAATTAATCTTGACATACCAAAACAACAAGTCATAGGTCAGCTTGGAACAGTCACCACCCTAAATTCAGGTTTTACAATCACACCATTTGTTACTATTCAATCAGACATGCCTGTGCTTAAGCCAAATTCTGAAATAGAAGAGATCCTACGTATTCCATTGTTTTCACTTCTCAAGACACTAGCAGATGACATTGATCCATCTCACAAATCAATCCAAGAGATGTATACTTTCAGATATTGGGACAAGATAATCTGGGGTGCATCAGCAAGGATCCTAAAACAAATGACAAATCTTTTGTCAAATGAGATGTCTGAAAAATCATAATATTTACTATTGCGCTGTAAACACCATGGATTTGAGATTCATTTAAAAAGAGCTCAAGATTTTCCAACTTTCATGGGTGCCCACAAGTCTGCTCCAAGGAAGATACGATTGATGAAAAAACTAAAACAGAACTCATCTGTCCCAGCATGGGTTATAATTAGAACAAAAAGAACAGTAAGAACAAATCCAAAGAGAAGGCAGTGGCGAAGAACAGACGTGGGGGTGGGATAATTGTCTCAAGAAGAGGTTGAACGTGTTTACACAATAAATCTTGGGAAAGTATTACTTTCTCCAAATAATCAAAGAGCCAAAAGAGCAATCAACATGATAAGAGAATTTGCCACTAGACACATGAAATCTGAAAACATAAAGATAGAAGAAGATGTCAGCCACTTGGTTTGGGCTAGAGGAATAAGACATCCTCCAAGGAAGATACGAGTTAAGTTAACTAAAGATGATGGCGGTAATGTCTTAATTTCAAAATATCAAGAAGAAGATACAAAAACTAAGAAAGAAGAGATTGTTGAGGAAAAACCAAAAGCTCAAAAAAGTGGGACTGCGGTAGAGGAAAAACCTTCAGAAACAAAGGAAGAAAAAGCAGAAACTAAGCCAAAAAAACCAAAAGCAGATGTAAAATCAGGAAAGCCAAAAACTGAATCAAAACAAGAAAAACAAAAACAAGAAGCAAAACCAGAGAATCCAAAGAAAGAAGAAAAGCCTGAAAAGAAAGTAGAAGAAAAATCTAAGTCTAATAAAAAGTCGAAGACAAAGTAATTTTTATTCTAACTGTTTCAAGTCAAGATCTAATTTTATGCTGCAGTCAGGATCATCCCAGTCCAACATGTTTTGCTGTGGAATGAAACCAAGTGGATCATATCTGTCAAACCGCGTTTCTCCATCTACTGATGTTAATAAGATAACTTTGGAATTTTCAGCAGCTACAACAGAAAGACTGACGCGAGTGCTGTCGTCATTAAAAATTCCGCTTATAGTGTTTACCATGGAATTCAACACTCCTACAGAAACCTTGTTTCCTCCCATGACATAGAGCATTGCACTTTTTACACTGTTTGGCGGTGCGTCTTCGTAGAGCATCTTTATTGAATCTCTAAGTGATATTTGTACATCTGATACATCTTTGCTTGTGGAAAGTATGTTTGTTTCACGTGGAAGAGACGATGATTTCAGAGAGGAAATGATCTCAAGGACGGCTGAATTTGTTATATTGTTACAGGAATCAGGAGTGAGATCTGGGTTGCTATCAAGAAGTGCGTCATTATCTACTATTATGGTACAGTCAGAGTTTGCCTTCAGCCTCTTTAGGGAAACGCCAGAAAAGAAGATCCTGTCCTTTTCGAATTTGAATGGCATTATGCCAAAGGAAAGTACATTCTTTCCAAGTTCTCTGCCAGCCTGCGAAACAATTGGAGCCAAGGCAGCACCGGACTTGCCAGCAAGATTTGCTATTATAATTATGGTAGAATAGTTAGCAAGGTTTTCTTTGAGGTTATCAAGAGCACTATATGAGACACCTCTAATGAGATATGAAGAGGGGTTGAGAACTGGGTTAGTGTTTATCAGAATTCTGGAATGGCTAGAGTCTAGGTCCTTTTGGTCATGGCTTATCAAAAGGCATTCGGAATTTAGACTAGATTTAGCTTTTATTGCAAGTTTGCATGCAGCACCGCCCACTCCAACGATAAGAACTGGTTCTTTCATCTCAAATTCCATGACTCCCTTTTGCTTCCCATATAAGTTAAAAAACTTTGTTGATTAGTTTTGATCCTAGCTTGGATCTAAAAACTTTTAGCTTAAAGTTTTACCATAAAGACCATATGGTGTGGCCTTTATAATTTCGACTTTGATTTTTTGTCCTAATTTTACATTCTCACCAACAACTACTGGTTTGTAGGCAAAGTTTCTGCCCTTTATGATACCATCTGAGCTCTCATCAAACAAGACCTCTCCTCTCCATCCCACCCATTCTACATTTCTCTCATTTATGATATTTTTTGCTAACTCATACACAACCTTACTTCGTCTTTTTACCTCAGACACATCAAGCTGAGTCATTTTGGCAGCTTTTGTGCCTGGCCTTGCGCTATATCTTGAGAGGTTTATCACATCAGGCCTTGTTTCCTTTATGAGGTCGACCGTCTCTTCAAAGTCCTCATCGCTTTCAGAGGGAAATCCTACTATAATATCGGTGGAAATTGTAAATCTTCCAAACTTTTTTCTGAACTTGTCATTCGCATCTCTGAATACTTGAGAGGTATGACCACGTTTCATCTCCTTTAGGACTCTATTGCTACCACTTTGGACTGGAATGTGAAGGAATTTGAAGACTTTTGTATTTTCAAATGATCTCAAGAGACCATCACGAATTCTTGGCATGTACATAGGGTTCATCATACCAATCCTAATCATAAAGTCACGCTCAATCTCACCTACTGCGCTTATCAGTCGTGGCAGATCAGTGCCTATGTCAAAACCGTAACAGCCATTGTCAGTAGATGAAAGCCAGACTTCCTTACACCCATTATCTATGTCATACTTTACCTGTCTTACTATATCGCCAATCCTATAACTATACAAGTCGCCTTTGGAGATCTTTGTCTGACAAAAGGTACATTCACTCATGCATCCACTTGCAATCTCTACTATGCCAACCACAGGATTTAGTCTAACTTTTGGCAGACCAACTTTAGCCACATCAGAATCTTCAAGCTCGATTCTCTTTTTTCCTTTCAATGTGGAACTTATGACATCGAGAGTTTTACCAATGGAATTTGGTCCAAGTAGACTTGCGTGAGGACCAAATTTTTCAACAGTAGATTTTTCAGCTTTTGGCAGACAGCCAGCAACGATTAATGGTTTTGATTTCAGCTTTTTTATTCTATTTACCATCTTGTTTGCAGTAGCGTCTTTGACAGAACAAGTGACAATAAGATTCAAGTCAGAATCTGATATGTTTTTGGCAAGAGTATGACCTCCATTTAAAATCAGACCAGAAATCATTTCCGAGTCTGCAAAGCTTGCAGAACAGCCATATGCCTCAACCCAGATCTTTGCCATATTATCCCAACAATGCCTTTACTTCTTTTTCATTCATCAATCCTTTCGAGATTACAAGTTGTCTAATAGTCTTGCCAGTTTTCAAAGATTCCTTGTATAACTCAGCAGATGTTTGATAACCAAGCTTTGGAGACAGTAGTGTAACTATTACAGGACTATTTTCTATGTATTGACGAAGCTTTTGTTTGTTGGCAGACAAACCATCAATCAAATTACGAGAAAAAATCGGAACAAAATTTCTTAGCATGTCTGTTGATTCTAAAACACATTTTAGCATTACAGGAAGCATTACATTAAGTTCAAACTGGCCAGCCTGTGCTGATAGTGCAACGACAGAATCATTTCCAATTATATTAAAACAAACCATGTTCATACATTCTGCAAGTGAAGGATTGACTTTTCCTGGCATAATTGAAGAGCCGGCGTGAACCGCAGGTATGCCAAGCTCCGAGAGACCAGCAACAGGACCAGAGGCCATTAATCTAATGTCGTTTGATATTCTGCCAAGCTCAACCGCCAAGTTTCTAAGCGCAGAGGATAGATTTGCAATAGCAAACTTGCTTTGCAAAGAATATTGCATGTCTTGTTGGGGTTTGAGCGGGAGTTTTGAAATTCGTGCAAGTTCTGATATTGCAGTTTTTCTGTAACCTTTAGGTGTATTTGCACCCGTGCCTACCGCAGTACCGCCAAGTGCAATAAACTCTAGTTCTTTTTTTGTAGCAACTATTGCATCACGTGCCTTTGCAACAGATGTAGAATATGCAGCAAATTCTCCTCCAAGGCTTACAGGAAGAGCATCCATGAGGTGAGTTCTCCCTATTTTCTGAAAACCAGAAAACTCTTTTGCTTTTTTGTGTAATGATTTTATTAAATCATCAAGAGCTGGTATGACTTGCTTTAGGTTAAACAAAATAGAAACATGCATTGCGGTTGGGAAGGTATCGTTACTTGACTGAGACATATTCACATGATCATTTGGATGAATTATTTCGTATTTTCCTTTTTTGTATCCCAAAATTTCTAGTGCAACATTAGCAATTACTTCATTTACATTCATATTAAATGCAGTTCCTGCACCAGAGTTTATCGCTTCAACAACAAACTGATCAAGAAACTTTCCTGACAAAATTTCATCACATGCTTTTACAATTGCAATTCCTCGCTTTTTATCAAGTGCTTTGGTTTTCATGTTGGCAATTGTAGCTGATCTTTTGATCATGACAAATGCTATTGCAAGATAAAGATGAACTCTCTGACCAGTTACATGATATTGTTGAATTGCTCTAGCTGTAAAAGCTCCATAGTAGGCATCAGTAGGAATTTTTACTTCGCCCAAAGAATCTTTGTCTATCCTAAACTTCACACACTAAGCTAGAATTAATTTTCCTAATATTCATTGTCTTTTACAAAACTATTACAATGGTACCAAAAACTTTCAGAGGTTTTAACAAATTTCTGAATTTCACACAATAAGTTAATATATTGTGAATAGTCGATCGGAGTAGATGAACAAACGTTACAGTATACTGTCTATTGCTGCAGTTGCAGTTATAGCAGCAACGTTGTTCGGAAGCACGTATACACAGTCACAAATGACTGGAAATTCACTGTCTATTTCAACGACAGATGAAGACTTGATGCAGAAAATCCATGACATGGGCGGTCTAGAGTTAGTTATGCCACAGGCATTCGCTGTAGTAGACTGCGCATCATTGGAACAAGGTCGAAATGTAGTTGAATTCAATGTTGTTGGACAAAGTGCTGACTTGCCTATCTTGGGTTACACAACCGAAAACCCAAAGACTTACAAGGCAATGACCTTTAGTGGTCAGGTCCCAGGACCAACACTGCGAGTCACACAAGGTGACATTGTCAAGATGACACTTTCCATACCAGCAGATGAACCAACTCCACACGGTAACGACATGCATGCATCACAAATGTCTGCAGGAAACTTTGGTAAAGTTCTACCAGGAGAATCTAAGACTTACTGTTACATTGCAGAAGTGCCTGGTACCTTCAAGTACCATTGCTCTGGTGTCGATGTAGCTGCAATGGATCAACACGTTCTATCCGGTATGTACGGTATAACAATCGTTGACCCACTTGATGGATACAAGAAACTAATGGTAGAAAAAACCGCTGTTGAAGGTGGACAAGTCGTGAAAGACAGAACGATGCATTCTGCAGATGCACTAGAGTTTCAGGTTCAGTACAATCAATTGTACTTGACTGAGGATGGCAACTATGACATGTCTGCAATGATGCAACACCACCAAACGTTAACAGTCGTTAATGGAATCTCATTTGGCTATGTTCCAAATGAAGTCCATAATGAACTGATAAAGGGCGACAAAGGCAAAAACATCTTTGTAGCGCAACCATGGAATTCCGCAGATCTGAATCAATACCAGTCACAGGTTCTCTTTGTACCCACTGGTGTTCATACAAGATGGTTTGTTGAAAACCAAGGTAACGAACCAGTTTTCTTCCATATTGTAGGAGAGATAATTGACAGAGTTACTCAAGCAAATAGGGTGCAAGCACAAGGAACTGAGACATGGTTGATTGGCGGATCTCAAGGAGCTATAATGGATGTAGTCTTTGATGAACCAGGCGTTTACGTGATAGTAAACCATGACTATGCCGCAATCTTTAGTGGAGCTGCTACAGTTATTGTTGCAGGAAATCCATTTGGCCTAGAAGTTGGTGATGTGGATTCATTAGCAGAGGTGCTAGGCAATCCAAGCGATGTAATTCCACCATCTGGCATGAATAGCATCGATCATCCAAAGCAAAACTTGCATGGTCTATATACTGATGCACGTGCTGACGAGATTAAATCTGAAAGAGGAATCTAAACCCCTTTTTTCCCTTTTTTGTTTCTTAACATACACAATGATTATATTCTGTTCATAGTGGTTCATTTTCATGAGTTTTAACCAGTCAGTTTTGATCTGTGATCAAGTTGCACCTATTCTAAATGATATTCTACAAAAAAATGGTCTAAAGATATCATATGAACCTGAAATTACTCCAGATCAGATAAAAGAAAAGATTGGAAATTTTGACATTGTCATAGTACGAAGCAGAACTAAACTAACAAAAGACCTTATAGAAAAGGCAAACAAGTGCAAGATAATTGCGCGGGTAGGTGTTGGTCTTGACAATATTGATGTTGATGCTGCAAAGACAAAAGGAATCAGAGTCATAAATGCTGTTGAAGGTGCAATGAATGCAGTAGCAGAGCTTGTTTTGGGATTGATGCTTTCGCTTGCCCGAGAAATTCCAAGAGCAGATCGAGAAATAAGAAATGGTAACTGGTTAAAAAAAGAACTGATAGGAACTGAACTATCAGGCAAGTACCTTGGAATTGTTGGTTTGGGAAATATAGGAAAAAAATTGGCTAAACATGCGAGAGCGCTTAACATGAACATTATAGGATATGATGTAATTCCTATACCTGACGATTTTACACGCGAAGTAGGCCTCATAAAGACAGATTTGGAGACACTGCTTTCAAGTGCAGATTACATATCGTTTCATGTACCATTAACAAATGATACACACCATCTCGTAAACACACAGAGGCTTGCAAAAATGAAAAAAACTGCATATCTTATCAACACATCTAGAGGAGAAATTATTGACGAGGAAGCACTATGCACTGCACTAAAAGAAGGAAAGATTGCCGGTGCCGCTTTAGATGTCTTTGAAAAAGAACCTGCTACAGGAAACAAGCTTGCAACGCTTCCAAATGTTATTTGCACACCACACATAGGTGCTCAGACAAAAGAAGCTCAGACTTTAGCTGCAAATGTTATAGCAGAAAAGATAATAATGATTCTTCGAGGCGTAATATAGAATTGAAGCGTCAAAAATCATTCCTGCCATTACTTGTTTTGCTTGGCTTTTTACCGCTTACTGTGTTTGCAGAACCTGCCACCATATCAGTTGATTATGGAAAGCTATACGAGATTACATATGATGCAAAAGATGTAACGATCTTTGAGGTAGTACCCAATCCAGACGAGGCTGAGCTCATCTTTGAAGTAGACGTAACCAGCCCTATCGCTACATTGGAATTAACAATTCCAAGAGAACTGCTTGATGCTACAGATGACGGAGAAGACGCTCCTTTCTTTGTAATTGCAGATGGGGATCTTGTTACATTTTCAGAGAAAAAAGCAACAGATACCACTAGAACTCTTTTCATCCAGCTATCGCCTGGAACCAGGGAGCTTGAAGTGTTTGGAACACATCTTGTAGGCAAGACCTTTGAGGACGAGCCTGTAGGGGAAGAGATAGAAGAAGAAATACCAGAGGAAACTCAGGAAGAAGAACCATCTGAAGAAGAAACAGCACCAGAACCTACTATGGAAGAAGAACCAATGGAAGATTCGATGGAAAAACCACCCATGACTACAGAACAAGAGACAACTCCATCGCAAGACATCTTTGACTTTAACATTCCAAATTGGTCTTCAATCGAAATTAGCAAAAGACAGATGACAGAATTTACAGTTGCTGGAGCTATCTTTGTGGTTCTAGCAATTGTGATTGCAGCTGTCAAGGGATCAAGGAAAGCCAAAGAACTTTCGTAAATTAAGTTCGTTGGAATTGATTTTCTAACAGAATATTAAGGGGAATTTGGTAGTGCCGAATATGATTAGCCATCAGGATCAAATTTGGCTTAAGATGTGGCAAGAAAACTCTCCAGAGTTAAGAGAAAAAGCAATAGAATGGAGAAAACAAAATGCCCTCACACGAATAGCAAAGCCAAGTAGAATCCAAAAAGCAAGAAGACTAGGATACAAGGCAAAACAAGGAATAGTTGTCGTAAGAATGCGAGTCGGAAGAGGCAACATGCGCAAAAAAAGGCCTGTTGCAGGAAGGCGACCAAAGCACCTTGGTGTCACAAGAATAAAGCCAGATGTAAGTATGCAGCAAGTCGCAGAACGCAGAGTACTTGAGAGATTTCCAAACATGAAACTTCTTGGCTCATACTACCTTTACAAGGACGGCATGTATCTTTGGTATGAAGTGATTTTAGCTGATCCATCGCATCCAAGAATCTTTAAAGACAGAGAAATGCGTGGCAAAATTGTTGGCCTTAAGCAATAGAAATTGAACACAATTCAACTTTTAGCAATCGTAATAGTATCTGTCGTGTTTTTACCACCAGCATATGGGGCTATTTCAGAAAAAACAGGACTGAAAAAAGATTTTATAATTGAAACAAGTGGATATGATTTTGAGGTAGAAACAGTATCAAATTTTAACATACAAGATGTACAATTCAACAGAGATGACAAAAAACTAACGTTTAACATCAACAGCGAGCTTGAGAACAACTTTGCAGAAATACAGATCCCAGTAAATTTGATAAATGGAAACCTGACAGTTTTTGTAAATGGTCATGAAATTTTCCCTGAGATTAGAAAAAATGATAAGGTATCATTTATTGTATTGGAATTCGAAGGAAGTGGAACAAATACTCTAGAAATAATTGGTACTACTTATCTTCCAGAATTTTCAAGTGCTGCCTTAATTGTTATGGGTACAGCATTCACTATCATAACACTTTCAAGAAAATTTAGAAAATTCTAATAACCATTCGCAAAATCTTCCCACATGTTAGCACGGGATGTGAGCTTGTTCATCTGGAAAAACATTCCACCTGCTATTCCTGCCTGATAAAATGCATAGAGATACACTTGTGAGTCGCTAGGATCACTATGTGAAAAGCTCAACGCTATCATAGAAAAGAAGACAAATGTGCCAACAAAGGTGAAAACCTTGCTTAGCAATCCTTCCATCCCAACGATTCTTTTTGTAGCAGCTCCCATTATTGTGATGCTGGAAACAATTAGGAATGTCAGGCCCCCATTTGCTTCTATGAACTCGCTTGCCCATGGAATTAAACCATCTTCTAGGATAGATTTTTGAGTAGATTGTACTCCACCATGCAGAGCAAATGTAACAGAGGAAAAAATAGCTCCCATTAAAAATAAGAACAAAAACATCTTCACCACAGCTCGCTTGATTGGGCTTCTTGTTTCGGATGGCCTCATTACGCGGTCAGTTATTTTAATACCATAAAGAAGACCTATTGCAAAGGAAGGGCCAAACATTATGTTTATTATGATTGGGGATTCCTCAGTAATTTTTGCAATGTCCGGACCAAATATCAAAATCATGATTATGGCAAGAGCTGCGGCTCCTGCAAATATGCTAATGTCAAACCAGCTTCTATTGTGCCTAAGTTCGTATAGGTCTGTTCCCCACTCGTCCAATCTGATTTGGTTTTGAAAAAAAGCATTAAAGAAAAGGCCGAAAATGATTTTGCTTAATTTATCAATTCTCTTTACCTTTTATGGCTCAATCTCACTGAATAAAGCATGAAGGGCGGAAAACCGCTAATAGGCGTTGGAATCGCCATTCTTATTTCAGGAATGGTGTTTTCTCTTCAGGGACAAGCTGTGGTTGGTCCAGAATCGTCCTTTATGTATTCTAACCCGGAATGGATAACCTACGGTTACTGGATTGTGATTGCAGGAATTATGATTTTAGCAGTAGGAATAGCGATTTCAAAAATATCTAGCTTACTACACCCAAAGTAATGGTGGTTCTTATCTTGTCTAATTTGCGAATCTTTTTTGTTATGAGATTATCCATCTGTGTCTCTGTATCAGTTTCTGCTTCTACAACAATATCGTAATCTCCATACGTTACTGTTGCATCTTTGACCTTATCAATTTCTAAAAGCCTGGTCACAAGCTCAGTTTCAGAACCAAGTTCACATCCAATCAGAATGTATGCCTTTTCCATATTGTATTATGTGAATACGATCTTAAATCTTATTACATTATCTGTATTGTAAATCACATAAATATGCATCCCATCCCAAAATCCTAGAATCCTGCTCTTATGGGATCCTGTGGTTTTATTATTTCACGCAAAAGTACGGTGGCATATGAGCCTCTGGATAGGATAAAGCTAACCATAGGCTCAACTACGGAAAAATTTTCACATTTTATTATAGCCTGTCTAAATCCGCCCTCGTTACTTACCTCTTGCATTGACTTGACAAAAAAATCTTTAGCATGGACTTGTTCTCTTTCAAGTATTTTAGAAATTTGGTGATCAAATCTATTTTTTCTATGATACGAATATCCGGCAAGTGGTATTGCAAGTCTTTGTTCAGGATCATTTTCGAATTTACCAAGTGTATTTTTTTTATCATAACAAACATCGCCTTGCTTTGGCAAAAACAATTCTTCACCATCTTCAAAAGCCAAACTTACAGAACAATTGAAGATATATGATTGGAAAGCTTGAACAAAAAACCTCCTTATCGAAAGTGGTATTGTTCGCATTGCTCTAAGAGGATCATCATGCTCTACCATCTCTTTAAGCACAGCTCTTTCAAGGTCCATCTGTGGTGGAATCTCATTCAAGGCTTTGGCATAGTTTGATTTGTCTTCAAGCATTTTTCTAATCATCATATTTTCAGGCAAGTCATATTCTGTACTAAAGGAAAGAAGAAGACTAACAGCTCTTTCAAAATCACTTTGTATGATTGCTTTTCCTATCAAGTGTGATACTGGTCTTTTACTTCCAAATCTTTGATAACCATAAAAATTCAAAATCTTGTTATATTCATTAAAATTTTCAATTTTTGAAAACAAAGCGTCTTCTATCTTGATTTCAAAATGGTTCGTCACCATATCTTTTTTTGTAAGTGGTTTTGCAACAAAACCCACTCTTTCAAGACTATACCTATTCGTGGTAAATCTCTCTGGGGATTTGTACGTGTTCGTGGAACAGACAAACTGCTCTGTTGTGGCATTTGCATCTTTTAGGCCAAGTGCTTTGAGCCTCAGCCCATGCACTGTGAAAATTTCATCAAGGGCGTGATTTGTGTCAATTCCGTATTTTTTTAACTTGTAAACCGCATAACCCACAGTTTGAGAAATTTTTGATAATGTTTTTTGATCTAAAACTTCAGAAACAAAAAAACTATCAGGTGTTGACTTGATTCTACCACCTACTCCTCCAAAGCTGGTGCTGTATACAAAAATACCAATTTTAGAATCTATTTTTGGAACCACTTCTACTTTACGGTGATTGTGATAAACTGTGATACTGTAACTTCTTTGTATTGTGCTCCTACTAGTAGCTTATATGTTCCAGAAAGAGCAAATTCATTTGCGGATAGAGAAAGAGAAACAGTTTCAGGCTGATCTTCAATAGTTATTTTTTTGTCAGCACCATCTACGATGATATCATTTAGTGTAGCGGTATTTGTAGTGGTCAAAGTTACCATCTCATCAAGTTGTTCTTTTGGAGTTATTGTAAATGACAACGTACTTGTTTCGCCTTTATTCAAAATAATCTCATTTGGTTCAAGATTTACTTCTATTGGCAGTGGTATACTTGAATCAAGGACACCAATATTATTTTCAACCCATTCCGTAAACCAGATTTTGTCACCATTAATTGTAAAATCAAGTACTTGAGCAATCCCGCAACCTTCAAGATTGCCACAGTCGGCCCAGTTGGGATTTTGTGAGGGAACCAAATATTCCACAAGTGATTCTTTTGTAGGATCAAAAACCGCTATGCTGTTTGAAGTTTGTTCGTTAAACCATAATCCGCCTTTTTCATCAAGGCTATTCCAATATGGTCTGGAGATTGGGGTCTTGATTAATCCAGAAGAATTTCCGTAAGTGGGTTCTCGTGGAATGGAAGTGATGAATTTTGTGTATTGCTGTGATTGTGGCTCAAAACTAAAAAAGAAGCTGCTTGCAGCATCAGTAATCCAAATCTTATTTTCTGGACTAACTGATATTCCATTTGGCGCTAGGATTCCAAGTGGAAGCTTGAAGCCAGTCCCGCTGCTGGTTTGTGGATCATAGCGTGCAAGATTGCCTCCCTCTTGAAACTTCCAGACAGTATACCAAATTTTTCTATTCGAATCAACCGCTAGCGCTCCTGTAAGAGTATCGGTCATGGGAGAGTTGACTATGGAATATTTTATTTCTTCTCCAGACTGGGATGAATCAAAAAATGTTATTCTGTTTCCTGTCAAGTCATTTACAAGAATTTTTTGATCATCAATAACAAGTCTCTGTGGAAAGACCTCTCCTCCATCAGAAGCAGGATATTTGAAACTGGTATAGTTTTTCTCTGAAATAGAAAATTTCCATACTATATCATGAGCCTCATCTGTAAACCAGATATTTCCATCTGATGCGTAATCCATTCCCCACATCATAGCTTGGTCTCCTTTTGGCCACTTGGTGTTCTCATATTCAGTGAAAAGTCTTGAGAAGGGATCAAACTTTGCAAGCTTCCCTGCGTTTGATTCTGTAAACCAAACATTCCCAGAGTGGTCTGTTGTTATCGCTAGTGGCTGTGCACAGACAGTCGGAATCTTAAATTCTGTTATGTATCTGTTAGATTTTGCGGCTCCTGTTCCGCAATACGTTGTTCGCTTATCGTCAGGATAATTATCGGCAGGAGTTCCAGTTGTTGTAGCTGTGTTATCGCTTGTATTAGGAGCATTACTGTTTAGTGCAATTGCTAGGGTAGAAGTTAGCAGTATTACTCCAAAAAACGTGGCAACTAGAAGTTGTTTTGCCTTTTTCTTCACAAAAGGCAGAACAAGTTTTCCTTGTTATATCTTATTCTACAAAAGTTTCAAGTCTTTTGTAACTTTGTCAACTATTACTTCAGGTGCTGGTCCTATTGAAATACAGGTAACTGTTCCTGGAGCAATTTGTGTGTGACCAGCATCTGTTACTTCACTCCAAGGAAGATCTAAAGATATGACGTGTTTTTTTACTTGTTCTAACTGTTCAAGACTTGTCACTTTTACAACCACTTTTTCCTGACCGGATCTTTCCCACTCGTTATACCACTCTGGGTGTGATTTTCGTACATGCTCTGCACCCAAAACACAAGCATGTCCTACCTGAGCAGCAATTTTTCCTGTACCCATATCCAGATCCTTTCTTACTACAACTACCTGTTTAATAGTACCCATGTTTATTTTAGAAAGAAATCAGAGTATGTTAAACTTTTGAATTGAAATAAATAATTGCATGAAAATGAAAAACTATGGACTATGATGTTATAATTGCGGGCGGAAGCGTTTCTGGTCTTCTATGTGCAAGGGAAATTGCAAGCCGTGGTCACAGTGTTTTGGTTATAGAAGAAGATCCAGAGATTGGTACCCCTGAGCATTGTGGAGGTCTCGTAAGCATTTCTGGAATCGACGAACTTGGTGTCATGCCTACAAGGGGGACTCTTGACAATAAGATAGAATCTGCAATGATAATCTCCCCTACGGGTAGGAGTTTTTTGCTTGACGCAAGAGTACAAAGGGTTGTAGTTCTGGATAGGCGAGATTTTGACAAACAGATTGCACACCAAGCGCAAAATAATGGCGCAGAAATTCATGTGAAATCATCACTAAAAGAAGTCAAACAAGACGAAGTTAAAACATCCGAAGGAACACTGAAATGCAAAATTGTTGTGGATGCGCGTGGTGTATCCTCACTTGTCCAGAAAGATAGAGAAGGAATATTGCAGTCCGCGCAGTATGAAGTTTATGCAAATTGGATTGAAAAAGAAAGAATTGAAGTTTATTTTGATCAGGAAAAATATCCAGGTTTTTTTGCTTGGATTATTCCAACAAGTACGGACATAGCAAAGGTTGGCGTAGCAGGCAAGGGTATCAACGCAGCGGTTGCCCTTGAAAACTTTCTTACACAAAAAGGAAAACACTCCATTGTAAGAAAGGTCTTCGCTCCAATATGGATAAAAGGGCCGATCGAAAACTTTGTTTCAAAAAATATAGTAACAATAGGTGATGCTGCGGGTCAGTCAAAACCAACTACCGCAGGTGGAATATATTCATGCGGTCTTGGTGGCATATTTGCAGGCAGAGCAATTTCCAAATTCTTAGAATCAGGAAAACCCGATGATCTTTTGGAATATCAAAAAGCATGGCATGAAAAATTCGAGCAGGAATTTGAAAACATGCTTCTTGCACGAAAGCTTCTGGAAAGACTTGATAACAAGACGATCGACAAGTTATTTGAATCAGTTACACCACAAATTCTAGAAGAGATCGCAAAAGAGGGCATGTTTGATTTTCACACTGTATCTATTGCCAAGCTACTTGGTGTAAAAGGATCTGTCAAGGCAGTACAGGCAATTCTTGGAAGCGAGTTTAGAAGACTGTTAACATAGAAGACATGCAATTGATAAGCAAGGTATAAATTCGGTTTTTAATCAGCTCTGGCCATGTCATCATCTATTGCATTACCAGTGTGTAGCTCGTGTCACAGAACCATAATGCCTAATGATAAATGCGTGAAATTCAACTGTCCAAGCTGTGGATCTGTACTACTGTGGAGATGCGAGAGCTGTAGAGAGGCAGCGAGGTCTTATCACTGCAAATCCTGCAACTTTGATGGACCATAGAAAATGGCACGCCTTTTACTTAAAGCAAAAATTCTTCCGACAGGTACAGAAGTAGATCTGGACGATATTGCAAAAAAGATCGGTTCTGCACTAAAGGATGAAATCAAGCTTTTAAAATATACAAAAGAGCCACTTGCTTTTGGTCTTTACTTTATTAACGGTGAGTTTTCCCTAGATGATAAGGAGGGACAGATGGACTCGCTTGAAAACGCGGTCAGATCTATTGATGGTGTAGGAGAGTTTCAAGTCATGGGAATGAGCAGAGTCTCTGTTGATGTAAAGTAGGTGATTTTTTGGTACGAAAAGATGAACCGCTGCAAATGCGTGTCGGAGAAGCAAAGCAGCGAGATGTGGGGAAAAGGCGTGCAAGAATAGAGCCAGAAGCCATGGAATACCTCAAGGTAGAACCAGGAGACATGGTCGAAATTGTTGGAAAGCGATCTAGCTGTGCAATAGTATGGCCCACAGATGACGATGACAAATCCCCTGATATGATAAGAATCGATGGCCAGACAAGAAAGAATGTTGGTGTTGCAATAAACGACCTTGTTAATGTAAGAAAGATTGTGGCCAAGCCTGCAAAGAGTGTAGTGTTGATGCCTGTAAACGGCAACGTCACTGTGGACAAGGAGTTTACTGATTTTGTAAAGAACAGACTTAAGGGATTGCCACTTTCTGAAGGCGATGAAATCTCTGTAATGATTCTTGGAAACTCAATAGACTTTAAGATTCATAAAATATCGCCAAAAAATGTAGTTAAGATAGAACGAGGAACGATTCTTACAATTCTAACTGAAACATCTGTTGATAAAAAGATTCGTGTAACATATGAAGAAATTGGCGGACTCAAAGGGCAGACAAAGAGGATGAGAGAAATTGTAGAGCTGCCGCTTCGACATCCAGAGGTCTTCAATCGGTTGGGAATCGAACCACACAGTGGAATTCTGTTATATGGTCCACCAGGATGTGGAAAGACTTTGATTGCAAAAGTACTTGCAAGTGAATCAGAAGCCAACTTTTATTCTATAAATGGACCAGAGATAATGAACAAGTATTATGGAGAAACGGAGGCAAGGCTTCGTGACATATTCAAAGAAGCAAAAGAAAATTCTCCTAGTGTAATATTCATAGATGAAATTGATGCAATTGCTCCAAAAAGAGAAGAAGCATATGGCGATGTAGAAAAAAGAGTTGTGGCACAGCTTTTAGCTTTGATGGATGGACTTACTGAACGAGGAAATGTCATTGTCTTAGGTGCAACAAACAGACCAGAAAGTGTAGACCCAGCTTTGAGAAGGCCTGGACGATTTGATAGAGAGATTGAAATTTCTGTGCCAAACGCAGATGAAAGACTGGAGATACTTCATATTCATACAAGAGGAATGCCGCTTGCCGAAGATGTGGATTTGAAAATACTAGCAGCAGAACTCCATGGCTATACTGGAGCTGACATTAAATCGCTATGCAGAGAAGCAGCTATGAAAGCTCTTAGAAATTACTTGCCAGAAATTGATCTAGAGACAGAAAAGATCTCATCTGATGTTTTGCAATCAATGAGGATACGTCTACAAGACTTTTACGATGCAATGCACGAAATTGTGCCCACGGCCATGAGAGAATTCTATGTAGAAAGTCCAAAGGTGTGGTGGAAAGATGTTGGGGGATTGGATGACTCAAAAAGAACACTACACGACAACTTGATTATTGCAATAAAGGAACCTGTCAAATTCCAAAAGATGGGAATCAAACCTCCCAAAGGTGCGTTACTTTATGGTCCGCCAGGATGTGGAAAGACGTTACTTGCAAGGGCACTTGCAACAGAAAGTGGAGCAAATATGATTTTTGTACGAGGTCCTGAAATCTTGTCAAAGTGGGTTGGAGAATCAGAAAAGGCAATAAGAGAGATTTTTAGAAAAGCAAAGGCATCTTCCCCATGTATTGTAATATTTGATGAGCTTGACTCCTTAGCTAGGGCAAAATCTGGTGAAGATGGTGGAGTAGGTGAGAGACTTTTGAGTCAGCTCTTAACAGAGATGGAAGACGGTGGGGCTTCTAGAGTCGTTGTAGTCGGAATATCAAATAGGCCTGATCTGCTAGACACATCGCTGTTACGCCCTGGTAGACTAGATCTAATTTTGTATGTACAACCACCAGATGAAAAGGGAAGGCTTGAGATAATCAAGATTCTAACTCGCACGATGCCACTTTCTAGTGATGTAGACCTAAACGAGATTGCAGTTGCTACAAAGAGTTACAGCGGTGCTGATCTTGTAGCCATATGCAGAGAAGCTGCAGTACATGCTATGCAAAATGACTCTGCTAAAATAGGAAGCACAGACTTTGCAGCTGGACTAAAACTCGTCAAACCCTCTATAACAAAGAATGTGGACGAATGGTATGGAACAATAAAAGAGAATATATCGTATGCCATCCCAAAACCAATTGACAAGACGTTTTACGGTTAAGAAATGACACTACCACTGAAAAATCTAGTATATGAAAAGGTAAAGGACTCTGGTTCTCTAACAGACTCAGAGCTATCAAAGCTTCTGATCAAAGAAGGGATAGTTCTTCCTGAAGACCAATTCAACAAGACTCTGTTAGACTTGGAAATATATGGACTCATCAAAGTAAGCTGGCTTACAAAGGAACAACGTAGGATAGAGATAGTCGAAAAGGAAAATGAGAAAGACGAAGTAGAAGAACAAAACAAAGAGAAATTAGAACGTGATTACGAGGCTGGCTTTCCAGGTATTGAGTCAGACCAAGAAGAACCTAACTAAATTCTAAAATGAAACGCAGCATCTAAAGCTATTCCTACAAATATAACAGTAAGATACGGCGCAGTTACCTTGTATGCTTTCCAAGCAAACTCCGGTGTTGGGTTTTTTGTAAGCTTATAATGATACGCTAAAAGTAATCCGCCAGAGACAGCAGCTATTGCTAGATACACAAGGCCCAAACCAAATGCGTACAGTGCAAGAGAATAAGGCAGCAAGATTGCAGTATTGATCAAAATATAGTTTGATGTCTTTTGCATCCCAACTAAAACTGGAAGCATTGGAATCTTTGCTTCTTCGTAATCAGTTCTAATTTTCATTGCCAGACACCAAAAGTGAGATGGAGTCCACAGAAAAACCAAAACTCCTACAAGTGCCCCAAGCAAGTCTATCGAGCCTGTAGCAGCAGACCAGCCTGCCATAGAAGCTGCACTTCCGGCAAATCCGCCAATTACGATGTTTGAAGAATTACTTCGTTTAAGCCACGCCGTGTACACAATAACATAGAAGAATATGCCAACTGCAATAAAAAACGTAGAAACCAGATTTAGAGTAATTGCTGCATAAATCACTGAAGCTGCACTAACTATTAATCCATACAACAGAACACTTCTTGCAGACATTCTACCCGATGGAATAGGTCTTGTGCTAGTGCGTTTCATCAAACGATCAACATCTCTATCGTAATAGTGATTAAGTGCACTAGAACCAGCAGAGGAAAGTGTACCAGCTATAATAATGTGCAAAAGGCTTGAATAACTAAGCTCAGGACCAATCAGTTTGCTTGCTGCATACATGGATGTGACTGCAGTAATGACAAGCAAAACTACGATACGCGGTTTTGATACTTCGAGTATTTCTTTTAATCCCAACTCTTTGTTAGCAGTTTTGCTAGGGATTTAATTTCTTCGAACCTTGTGTTATGAGGTTCAAAAGGATTATTTAGCTCACTTCTTGAATCTACCACAAATGAGCGACTGGGACCTGATGATGCCCGGCATGGGCCTTACTGCCATAGGCTTGACAGGCGTGGTCATTGCATATGCTGGTATTGCCAAGACATTCATTGACGGAATGCATGCTCTTACGGGTCTTACGATGATGTTTGGTTTGATCTTTTTGGCCTGTGGCATCCTAAATGGCGGAGTCTCAACTAGCAACAGGGCTAAAGCGACGACTTTGGTAATTTTTGGTATTGCGAGTTCTTTCGGTGCATTTGCATTTACATTAACCTCAGTTACCACCCTAACAACATTTGCAGGAGTCTTGATGATCATAGTGATTCCAACAATTATTGTTGCGTATGCTGCAATGAAGATCCCACAGTATTCAAAACCCATATCTGTGATATTCATACTTGCAGCCGGTGTTGGACTTGCAACATTTGTTACTCTAGGGTTTGTAGGACCTGGTGCACAATTCTCATTAGTGCCACCTGTGATGGAAGAGGAAGAAAAGCCAGCAGAACCAGCAGAACCAGCAGAACCAGCAGCACCTGCTGCAAACGTAATACCAGTTGAGATATTAGCTGGCGCATCAACCCCAGACAATCCGGATTATAATCCTGACGTTGTTACTGCATCAAAAGGTGACGTGATTGAGTGGACAAACAATGACAATGTAATACATACAGTAACAAGCTCAGTCGACTTTGGTGACACATTTGATTCAGACCTGATATCTGCTGGAGCTAAATGGAGTCTTAATATGGAAAATCTCGCAGCAGGAGAATACGAGTACCTGTGCACGGTACACCCATTTATGACAGGGAAAATCACAGTAGAGTAAGATTGCAAATAGTTTTTTCACAAGACCAGATAGATACTCTTGCCACACATGCAAGAAATAATATTCCTAACGAATCCTGTGCAGTATTGTTTGGAAAAATAGAAAATGACCACTTTACAGTTAAAGATATTTTTCTGACAAAAAATACGCAAGAGTCACCAGTAAACTTTACGATATCAAATGAAGAACTCATAAAAGTATACGAGGAAGCAGAAAAAAGACAACTTGATGTGGTTGGAATTTTTCATTCTCATCCAGACGTCAGTGCCTATCCATCTTTAACTGACCAAAAATATATGGAAATAAATCCAGTTCCTTGGATAATCTTTTCAAATAAAAGCCAAGAGTTTAAGGCATATGTTTTTGATTCCAAAATAATACCTATAGACTTGGCTGTTCTGTAGTGTTACTTGTGTATGTTTTTCTTATGTCTTTCAAAGTGTTCCTTATCGGTAAAGGAAAGGTTGCATTCTTTGCATTTTAGGTGAGTTCTAAGCTCCCACATGCAAGTTCTTTACGTATTTCTAGCGTAAAAGCATTGCCTAGATGATTACTTAGAAATCCTGAAAGTTACCATCGTTCCATCACGTATATCTTTTAGAAATCCTTTGTCTTCATCCTTGATCTTGCCAATTACATTTACAGGTGAATAGGGCTTGATATCGCCTTTTTTTCCTATAGGCGTTGGTCCAAAAAAGAGGCAGATCGCTTTACCCGTAGGCCAGTATGCAACATCCATCAAATCCACCAAAGATTTTGCATTTTCTGCACCAATCACAACTGGCGTTTCATCAGTGTATAGCTCCTCTCCCCACACGTTTATTCCAACAGTAAGTGGCAAGCAATCAAGAAAAGCTTTGATTGTCTTTGGCGCTATTTCATCATCCAATTCCAAATATATGGTCTTAATTTTTGGAAAATCTAATGTGATCTTGTGCATCACAGCCAAGATAGTGATTTGAAATAAATATCCCTTCCTTGAAATGAGAAAATATGGACATTCACGTATACGATACATATGTTGAGGCTAACGACGGCCACACTATGCACTTTGATGTGATCACTGATATCAAAGACCATAAAAAAGCAATTGATTTTGCAATAGAATGGTTAAAGTCAATTGGTGAAGACAAGGTAAAGGTTACTACAGAAGAGTGCCAGTTTTGTCATACCCAAGGTGCACCAGAACCTATAGCAGAACAAATCCGCAAAAATGGATACTTCATCCAAAAGATGGAAGGCTGTCCATAAAACCATTTTTTAATTTTTGTGATATCTGTAGGTGAAAAGTCTTTTTAGAATGAACTGTCATAAATGGTGTTGTAAATAATATGACAAAAAGCCCTTACAACAAGCTAACTGTGGAAGGTGATATTAAGACACAGTGGATCTGCGGCTGTTTTGAAACAGTTGACGGCTTTTTCAAGTTCTGTCCAGAACACAATGAGACAATAAAGAAAACAATTGAGGCGCAAATAGACGAACTTGACATGACAATGATAGTTGACGAGAAAAACTCAGGCTAGTTTACAGAACAAGAATTGTAATAAACGCTGATACAAACACAATTGCTACCGTGTTTAACAATTTGATAACTGTATTTAGTGCAGGTCCGGCAGTATCTTTGTAAGGATCTCCTATCACATCCCCCACAATTGCAATCTTATGTTCCTCAGTACCTTTTTGCCCTTGAATTTCCATGTATTTTTTGGCGTTATCCCACGCTCCTCCGGTGTTTGCTAGATGGTACGCCAAGAAAATTCCTGTAACAACAGCTCCCATCAAAAGCCCTGCAACAGCTGGAGGACCCAATATTACACCAAGTATTATTGGTGCAGCAACTGTTATCGTTGCAGACTTCCAAAGCTCACGTAATGATGCTACAGTTGCAACATCAACACACTTTGCATAATCTGGTTTTGATTTGCCAGTAAGAATTTCAGGAGTGTTTTTAAACTGTCTTCTTACTTCCTCCACCATCTTGGAAGCTGCTCTTGATACTGCTCCAATGAGCAGGCTTGTAATGAAAAATGGAATCAAACCGCCAACAAGTAGGCCAATTATTATTGCAGGATTTGATAAGCTATAATCAAACGCAACGTGAAATATCTTTTCTGCTTCATACTGAAAAGCTTGAATCATTGCTAAAGCTGCAAGACCTGCACTTGCAATTGCAAAGCCCTTAGTGACTGCCTTTGTAGTGTTTCCTACGGCATCTATCTCATCTGTAACCTTGCGGTTTTCCTCTCCCATATGTGTCATTTCTACAATTCCGCCCGCATTGTCACTAATTGGACCAAAGGCATCTATGCTAAGTACTATGCCAGCAAGACTTAGCATGGCCATTGCAGTAAGTGAAGTACCAAAGATACCATATAGTGCAGCTTGTGATGGATCTGGAGCAGCTGAGTGAGCTATTGCATATGATGTTGCAAGGGCAACAACTATTGCAATCATAAACGGACCTGTCGAACGCATTCCTTGTATTATTCCCATAAGTGTAAGTGACGCATGTCCCCATTTTGCAGCTGCGGCGATTTCTTTTACTGGTTTGAATCTGTAGCTTGTAAACACATCAGTAATTCTTTGTATGACAGGAACTAGAATCACTCCAACTACTGTGCTACCAAACAATGCATATGCAAGTGGCGTTTGACCAAGGAAGAAGTATGTGAAAATAAAATTGAGTCCTATTGCTATTGCAGCAGAAACATAAAATGCGCGAGTCAGTGGTTTCATAACGTCGGACATCTTTCTTGGCCCTATTGTTGCAGCACCTATGATCGAAGCAATCAGTCCTGATGCACCAATTAAAATTGGATAAAGCAGATTTTCAGGAGAGCCAATTAATGCTGCAAGTAGCAATGAAGCAAGCATAGTTACAATATATGATTCATAAATATCAGAACCCATGCCAGCGGCATCCCCTACATTGTCACCTACATTATCAGCAATCGTAGCTGGATTTCGTGGGTCATCTTCTGGAATGTTTGCCTCTACTTTTCCAACCAAGTCTGCTCCCATGTCTGCAGCTTTTGTGAAAATTCCTCCTCCCACCCTGATAAACAATGCAATGAGACTAGCACCAATCCCAACTCCTGCAATTGTAATAGGATCTGGAAACACAAAATAGAGTAACGTGATGGCCAAAAGTGCCATGGCAGGAACTGCAAGACCGACAGTTGCTCCTCCTCTAAAAGCAAGAGCAAACGTGTGACCAAGTCCTTGCCCTGAGGCATTTGCTGCACGAACAGCAGCCTTTACCGTGATTTTAAGTGAAATCAATCCTGCAACTGCAGAAAGACCTGCACCAACTGCAAAAGCAACACCGTTTGAAAATCCAATTGCCACCCCAATCAAAACTGCAAGACCTATGGCAACTGGAATGACAATTTTAAACTCTCTTCGTAAAAATGCCATTGCTCCAACTCTTACTGCATTTGAAATGTCAAGCATCTGTTGCGTTCCAGGTTTTTGTTTAGAAACCCAGGCGGCAAAACCTGCTGCAACTGCAAAAGAAACAATTGCTGCGCCTACAGGTATAATCAGATCTTGTAGCGACATTTGCTAGTTTTGCCTATTTGCGGTAAATATAAACCATGTCTGAAAGATTTCTATCTTCTTTTCTTGTAGGGAGCAAATGTTTTTCCTACAAGCCCTTGTCTAACTAGTTTGTTGAATCTCTTTCCATGACTAAGATATGGAAATCTCAGATGGATCAGCTCATGTACAATTGTGTTTTCCAAAGTTTTTTCGTCTGGCATCTTTCTAACATTTACAAAAATCATGCTGTGTTGCATATATGACACGCCATAATACTTGTATGCTGAGGTTCTCCGTCCCTTAGTCATCTCCTTTGGCATCTCAAGAACCTCTTTAGTAGTAAAAAGTACCTTTGGCTCTTGTATTCCAAATCTGTTTGCATAGATTCCAACCTTTTCTAGTGTTTTGAATTGTAGGTCGGAATCTAGCCTCACAAACATCTAATTCTGCAAAGACGGTTTAATTGCACATGTCAAATATTGTGTTTGTGCTTGTTTACTTTTGCTACAAATAGTTAGTGAGGGTCAGAACTTGTGTAGCTTAATCATAAATCATACAGCCACCGTGTCATCATACCCCCTCTAGCTCATAGAATCCATAATTGATTGTGCTTTATTTCTTATCTGAGGATTGATTTTGACAATCACTAGTCCCTCATTTGGTTGGCCATAAAAAATCACCGAATTTTCTGGTGCAAAGACACATACTGGTAATACTAAGAGATCTTCTTCACCTACCACTGTTATTCTTACTGGTTTGGGAGATTGGAAAGCCTTCTTTATGGTATATATGCTCCGAGTGGTAATTTCTGCAGCAGGATTGGAACAGGAAAAAGATGTTTTGACATTTGCAGATGGCAATTCTTTTTTGACTCTCTTTTCTAACCCATCAACAATTTGTAATGAGGGAATTATATCATATTTGATCAGTTTTTCTGTAGTTGCATCACCAACAGAAATTATAACTGAATTTGCGGGAATATTTTTTTGAATATTTTCTTTTGTTGCATCAGCATCTTTAAGCAAGACGCCAAGAGGTCTTTTCAGATCAGCTCTTAGATTTTCAGGAAGATGCACAATGTATCTTTGTTTTAAACTATTTTTATGTAGCTACTTCAGCCATCTCTTCTTTTATCTGAGCTGCAAGTATACTACATCTTGCTGCCACATTTTTTGCAGCGGCAGTAAAGGCTTTGGCATGTGCAGATTTGGGGTCTGTCACCAAAACGGGCTTGCCTGTGTCAGAACCTTCCATGATTCCAGGGTTTAGAGGAATCTCACCAAGGAATGGAATGTTGTATTTCTCACTAATCTTCATTGCACCGCCTTTGCCAAAGATGTGGTGGTCTTTGTTGCAGTCAGGACACTTGAAGTAGCTCATGTTTTCTATAACACCAATAATTGGTATATTTAATTTCTGAAACATTCCAAACGCCTTTACCGCAATGTTACTTGCTACATCTTGTGGTGTTGTGACAACTAATATTCCAGTAATTGGGATAGTTTGAGCCAAAGTTAGTGGTATGTCACCCGTGCCAGGTGGTAGGTCTACAATAAGATAATCTAAATCACTCCAGTTTGTATCTACAAGGAATTGCTTTACAATTCCTGATATGATTGGTCCTCTGTATATTGCGGCTTGATGATCCTGGTCTGCAAAGAATCCAAATGAAACAACCTTAAGACCATGTGATTCGGCAGGCTGCAGCTTGTTGTTTTCTACTTCCATTACAGCCTTTCCCATGCCAAGCATCAAAGGAACACTTGGACCGTAAATGTCTGCATCAAGCAGCCCGACTTTTGCACCCGCTTGTGCTAAGGCCAGTGCAAGATTGACAGAAATGGTAGTCTTTCCGACTCCGCCTTTTCCACTAGCAACCCCTATGATGTTTTTGACACTTGGCATCATTTCATCCATACTTAGTGCACGCCCTTCCATGACTTTGGCAGTCACTTTCATGTCAAGATTTGAAATCTCTGGAATGGTTTTGATTGCATTTCTAACATCTTGCTCTATTTGGTCATTGAAAGGACAAGCAGGTGTAGTTAACTCTAGTGTAAACTTGAGTTCATTTCCGTTAATCGCAAGATCCTTTATCATTCCCATAGACACAATGTCTTTTTTGAGATCAGGATCTATTACGGTGCTAAGAGTTCTTAGAACCTCATCTACTGCAACCATATCATAAAAAATCCATATACAATATTTAAACATAGGCAAAAATGACAATAATATCATCCAAAGATTCATAAATTGAAATTTTACCAATTTTTGTTAGATGTTTTCTATAGCAACCCTTACTGATGTAGTCAGAATTCCACCAAAACTGTTTGGCGAATCTCTAAAGAAAGCCGCAATCACTATTTTGAGAGAAAAATATGAAAGCATGATAAATCCAGATCTTGGTTACGTGATTATGATACTTGACACCAAAGTTGACAAGATGGGGAAAATAGTTTCTGGAGATGGAGGAACATATCATAAAGTAGAATTTTCAGCACTTACATTTTATCCAAAACTTCAGGAAATAGTACGAGGAGAAATTGTGGAAATTACTGACTTTGGTGCATTTGTAAGAATTGGTGCCACTGATGCACTCTTGCATCTTTCTCAAATCATGGATGATTATCTAAAAAGTGATGTAAAGTCAGGCATGATCTTGGCAAACCAGAGTGGCAGAACTTTGAAAATTGGTTCTACGCTTCGTGCAAGAGTTACTGCAGTATCTCTTGGAAAGACGGCAGCAATGAAGATTGGTATCACGTGCAGACAACCCTTCCTTGGTGCAGACGAGTGGATTGTTGAAGAAATAAAGAAAGCCAAAGCTCCGCCTGTACCAGCTGAAAAAATCAAAAAGACAGTAGAAGCAAAGTGAAAGTAACATGGTAAAAGAGATGGCATGTAGAAAATGTAAATTTGTCACTATAGGGAGAGTGTGTCCTGTATGCAAGTCATCAGATCTGACTCCAGATTGGCGTGGTTCTGTTCTTGTGGTAGATCCGATAAATTCTGTTGTTGCCAAGGCTTTAGGAATAACTGAAAAGGGCAAGTACGCACTTAAGGTAACCTAGATTGCATTTACGTGCAAAAAAAGCGCTTGCAACTTTTTTAGCTGAGGATATTGGAAAAGGCGACATTACCAGCAATCTTTTGCCAAGAAAAAAAATCTCTGCAAGTATAATATCACGAGAAAAGGGCATTTTAGCTGGAGTACAATACGCAAAACAGATCTTTACCTCAAGGGGATGCAAAGTAAAAATTCTAAAAAATGATGGTTTTAAAATTCAACCAAATCAGAAAATAATGGCTATTTCAGGCTCGGCACAAGCTGTATTGTCTTGTGAGCGAACCGCACTTAATCTTCTGTCTAGGATGAGTGGAATCGCAACTCAGACTAATGCCTTGGTAAAAAAGATCAAAATGGCAAATCCTAAAGTCAAACTCTATTCCACAAGAAAGACTGCACCTGGATTGCGTCTCTTTGACAAGGAGGCTGTTGAAATTGGTGGTGGACACAAACACAGAATGTCACTTGATCAAATGGTTATGATAAAGGACAATCACATCGCTGTTGCAGGTTCGATATATGAATTAATAAAAAAGGCACGAAAAAAACACAAAACAATCGAAGTCGAAGTTGAAAATCTCAGAGACGCAATTGTGGCTGCACATGCGGGGGCCTTAATAATAATGCTTGATAATCTTTCTCCAAAGGAAATTTCAAAGATTGTTGACACCTTAAAAAAACTGCGACTGCGAAATAAAGTAAATATTGAAGCGTCTGGTGGCATTAATAGTACCAACATTCAGTCCTATGCAAGAACGGAAATTGATATGATATCAGTTGGCAAGATTACTAATTCTGTCACTGGTTTGGATCTGAGTTTGGAAGTTAACTGATTGCAAGCATGCGCTCTATTGCAAGCTGTGCCTTCTGAGCAATCTTTTTTGGAACCTTGACTTCGTATTTGTTCTCTTTTAATGAAGCATATACCTTGTCAAGTGTTATCATTTTCATGTACTGACATACTGCATTTTCTGAAACTGGGATGAATTCTTTTTGTGGATTCTGTTGTCTCATCCTGTAAAGGATGCCAGTCTCTGTTGCGACAACAAACTTTTTTGCCTCTGAGTTTCTTGCATGATTCATCATGCCCTCCGTAGAGAGAATCTGAACCTGACGGTTTCCATAATCGCCTGACACAACATCGTACATAAGTGAAGAAGTACAGCTGCACTCTGGATGTACAAGAAATTCTGCACCCACGTACTGGTTTAGCTTTTCTTGCACATCTTGGGATCTTATCCCGGCATGCACGTGGCACTCGCCTGCCCAGATAAACATGTTCTTTCTGTTTGTCACCTTTGCTACATATGATCCCAAGAACATGTCTGGCAAAAAGAGAATCTCTTTGTCTTCTGGAATGGACTTGACTACATTTACTGCGTTTGAAGAGGTACAGCAATAGTCAAGCTCTGCCTTTACTGCTGCTGTTGTATTTACATAACCAACAGTTATGGCATTAGGATGTTCATTTTTCCACTTTCTAAGCTCGTCTGCTGTTATTGTATCTGAAAGCGAACAACCAGCTGCCAAGTCTGGGATGAGTATTTTTTTATCAGGACACGTAATTGCCGCAGTCTCTGCCATAAAGTGAACGCCACAAAATAAAACTGTCTTCTGACTTGTCTTTGCAGCTTGCCTTGCAAGTCCTAAGGAGTCGCCTACAAAGTCGGCAACGTCCTGTACTTCAGGAAGCTGATAGTTATGAGCTAAAATGAGGACATCCTTCTCTTTTTTAAGCCGCAAAATTTCTGACTTTAAATTCATCTATACAAAATAAAATCTGTAGTAATTCGCATTTAAAGCATAAGGTGATGGGCAGATTTTACGGCATATTGACCAAGCCCGGCAATATTTGCCATTTTATGTTCCAACTCTGATGTCTTGCTGACAAACCGCCCTCAGACACTCTATTGCTGACAAAATAGCAAGCCTGCTTGTTTTTGGGTTGCTACTGCTTGGTACATTTTCAACCTTGATTGAAAATTTGCCAAACTTTCCTTCTGCTATCATCTCATGAATGTTTTTGTCGGTTTTTGGGTCTGCAACTATTCTTACCTTAGTTTTTGTACTCCCAAGCCCTGCCAAGCTAAGAAGAGCGGCCACATTGATGTTTGCAGGAAAGAGTTTTACTGCATCTTGGGCATTGCCATCAAAAATTGTTGTCGATTTTTCAATCCTGTCAGGATCTATGTTTGAAGTCTCAAAGAACTTGGCGCCCTTCAGTGCTCTTGGATTCTTTGTAGTCACCAAAGTGACTGACTCTAATTCATCTTTTACAGCTCTTATACCATCAAGACCAAGTATTGCGCCAGAAGGAAGATACACGGATTTTTTAAAATCTTGGCAACCTGTCAGAATGATATCTAAGATAGACTCGTCTAAAAGTGCGCCAACGCTCATAATCATCAGGTCTTTTCTGTTTTGTAGAATGGCAAGTGCGTTGTCACGTACTGCATCTTGTGATGCAGCTTCTACTATGAGATCTACTGGAGCAGCTGCAAGTAGTCCTACATTTTCTGTTACCTGAGGTTTGTTTTTCAGCTTATCTGCAAGCTTTTCTGATGCGTCTTTTGAAAAATCAAATAGATGGGTAAGTTTAGCGGGGATCTTTCCAGAGTCAATTGCAAAAGCAATTTCTGTTCCAATTGCACCACATCCTAACAGTCCTATTCTTTTCAAGCCGATCAGCTTTGTAAAATGCCCTTGTTAAAGCTATAACTTTAAGCAAGTTTTGATCAGATATTGTGATTACAAGGAAAATAGTGTTTTGAAAATGAATTCTACAAAGTCGGGACTGATGGAAAAGTTTCTCTTTAGAATCGCAAAGCAGTGGATAGCTGGAGGTACCATGGAACAGGCGCTGGAATCAGCACGTCTTGCATACGAGAAAGGAATGGACGCAATAATAAACAAACTTGGCGAACACCTCACATCAAAAACTCAGATTGAAAACACAGTAAAAGAATATGTGACAATTGTTTCTAGTCTGAGAAAAGCCGGAATAGAAGGTGGCATATCTGCCAAACCAACCCAGCTTGGTCTTTCTCGAAGTAAAACCGAATGTTTGCAGAATTATAACATCATAATAGAAAAAGTAGCCTTGTCGCAGGCATTTGTGTGGATTGACATGGAGTCATCTGAACACACAGATGACACCATTGGAATCTATCTTGACTTGTTTGGTAAGTATGAAAGATTAGGACTAGCTTTACAGGCAAACCTTAGGCGCTCAAAGAGAGACTTGATGAAACTTTTAGAGAAAGGCGCAAAAATACGACTTGTCAAGGGTGCATATCGTGAAAATAAAGAAATTGCATTTCAATCAAGAAAACAAGTAGACCAAAACTATCGAGCTTTAATGGAGATACTTTTTCTAAAGGGAAATGAGTTTGGAATTGCTACACATGATTCTAATATGATAGAACAAGCAATCAAACTTTCAAAGAAATATGAAAAAAAATTCGAGTTTCAGATGCTAAAAGGAATTCGTGATGAGCTAAAACCGGATCTTTTGCAAAAAGGATTTTCAATAGCAGAATACATTCCATATGGCACAAACTGGTTGCCCTATTCTATCAGAAGACTAAAGGAAAGAAAACGAAACATTCTGCTTTTGGGCAGTTCGTATATTCACTCGCATCGAGTCTGAGTTTGCTCTCTCATAAACTGAAGCAAGTAATATGCCCCGCCTGCTCCCTTTCCTGAAATCCCAGACTCCTTCCAACCAACAAATGGTTGGGCACCAACCATCGCACCTGTAGTTGCACTTGCTGCCCTGTTTGCATAGGTAACCCCAGCCTCAATTTTGTTAAAGAATGTCTCAATCTCATCTTTGTTCTGACTAAATATTCCAGCTGTAAGGCCGTACTTTGTTTTGTTCGCAAGTTTAATTGCTTCATCAAAGTTTTCAAACTCGGAGATGCAAACAAAAGGCAAAAACAATTCCTCTCTGACAAGTTCGTGTTCTTGTGGTAAACCTGTAACAACTGTAGGTTCAGCAAAATATCCTTTTTGATAATCAGAATCTTTCAATACGTTGCCACCGAAAACTATCTTGCCATCCTTTTTAGCAAGATCTGTAGCTTTCTCAAACTTTTTTAACGCAGCTTCATTGATTATGGGCCCAAGGAAGACATCTTTTTCCCATGGCTTTCCTATCTTGAGTGATTTTGCTTTTGTTACCAGCTTTTCCATGAACTGACTTACAACTTTTTTTTGCACATATACTCTAGAACAGGCACTGCATTTTTGTCCACCATAACCAAAAGAGGACTTTATCACTCCTTCTGTAGCTTTTTCAAGGTCTGCAGTTTCTGTAATTATGACGGGATTCTTTCCACCCATCTCTGAAATAAATGGACGCGGTATTTTTTCAATAAAGTTTCGAAATCCTGACATGCCAACATCTCTTGAACCGGTAAAGGCTATTCCATCAACTAGGCGGCTTTCAAGTATTGCTTTTCCAACAACACTTCCAGCACCAGTGACAAAGTTTAGAGCTGCGGGAGGAAGCTTATGATATATTGCTTCTACAAACTTGTATGCTGAAAGGGGTGTGTCACTTGCTGGTTTTAGTACTGCACAGTTTCCAGTTAAAAGAGCACCCGAAGTCATTCCAATTGCTATGGCAGAAGGAAAATTGAACGGTGATATTATTCCCCAGACACCATATGGTTTGAGTACGCTTCTTGTCTTTTCATTTGGGTTGGCGCTTTTTGTCTCCTTAGAATAACCTTCATTGAATTCAAACTGGTATGCATAAAATCTCAAAAAATCTATCGCCTCATCTACGTCACCCATTGCCTCCAGCCTGTTTTTGCCGTTCTCAAAGGTCATTATAGCTGCAAGCTTGAACTTGTCTGTAGAAAAAATGTCTGCAGTCTCTCTAAATATCTGAACTCTTTTTTGATAGGGAACCGCACTCCACCTGGAAAAGGCTTCTTTTGCTGATTCTATTGCACGATCTGTATCTTCTTTTGTTGCCATTGGAAAATTTGCTATTACAATACTAGTGTCAGCAGGTGATTTTACTTGGAATTGATTGTCAGAATAAATCTCTTTTCCGCCTATAATCATGGGGTATCTTTTGCCAAAGTCTTTTTTTATTATCTCTACAGCCTGATCAAATTTTTTATGAAATTCATCAGCGGAGTTGTTTGCTACTGCTTTTCCCCACGTTTTTTCGTTTTCAAACATAGTGATCCTAGCGATCGACATAATAAATTGATTATCCATCAACTTGGATTGATCAATTTTAAACGCGAAACATTTTATTCATGTATGTAAAGGATGCTTATGCTCAACACTGTATACCTTGATGCTCTTAGAAAACGAGAAGAGACTCTGTCTATTTTAAAGGGGCAAAGATTTAAGCAAATACTAGAGGAAGCTAGGCGCAACTGGGTGGAATACACACCACAAAAGCAGGACGCTATCATTGTGGGAATTGACAGTAGCTATAACAGTACAAAATTCCAAGGACTTGAGCTATGGGTAGTCACCGCCGTATCTGTCAAATCTGACGGGACCATGATTTCAGAAAAGCACAGCCAAGGACTTGGTACGCCAAATCCTGAACTAGTCACCCAGGCAAGCCAGATGGAAATAGATGCCTGTGTAGCCTCGGTCGATGAGGCTGACTTGGTTGCCTTAGATGGCTCGCTTTACTCGCAATTTATGACAAGGCAGGCCTCCCTTGCCATAACGCTTACTTCAGCCATAAAAAAGAAACATAATGTTATTTTTGTATCCAAAACCTCTGTTACAAGGAACCAGTTTTCAAAACTTGGCTCTCTGGCCGGCGATATTTTCTATTATAATCACGCAATCAAAAAGTCTGGCTTTAGCAAAATTTTTATCGATAAGGAATTTGGACCGGGAAAAGTTATCTCCTCTGTCTATGCAAGACTGAGCGATTCCACACCACTGATAAAAATTGAACTTTTAGGTTCTGAACATAACGAATCTGAAATAAAATCGCTTTTGGATAAGCTTTGTAAAAACAGCGTCTCTGGATATCCTTATGCATTAAAGCTTGCACACAACAACTGCAAGATAACTCACACTGATCTGGCAAGACTAGTTAGTCTTTATGGTCTTGGAAACGAAGTTGGTTCAAGGGAGGTACTTGATTGAACATCGGCGTTGTAATTGGTGAAGCAAAACCAACCGAAGTAACTGCACAATCATCGCGTCCACTTTCTGTTGGTGAATATGTTATCGTGGATTCACAAAACGGAAAGCTTCTTGGCTTGGTGGAACGATCAATAATTTCAAGTGATGCACTTGCAGATGTACGAAACTTTGACGAGGCCATGGAAAGTAAGGAAGTTGCTGAGCTAAACATTCGTGACAAAAACTACAAAGTGAAAATTAGAATTCTTGGGTTTTTAGACAAGCTGCAAAAAGGCCAGCCAATTGTACCAGCGATCCCGCCTTTGCCTGGTACCACTATACTTGAAGCTACAGAAAGCGACCTTGGAATAATTTTTGCGCCAAAAGAAAAGGAATGGATTAGAATAGGTTCCCTTCTTAGAAACTCGGAAATTGAAGCAAAAATAAACCTCAACAAGATTGTCTCAAGGCACATAGGCATACTTGCTATGACTGGGATGGGAAAAAGTAACCTCGTGTCACTAATTGCAAAACATGTGGCAACGCTACAGGGCACGCTGATAATTTTTGATTACCATAATGACTACACAAACCTAAATGTGACAAAAATTAGCGTGACTGACGCTAAGATAAACCCAAGACTGTTGCAAGCAGACAAGCTTGCCGAAGTGATTGAGCTTAGGGAAAATGCAGACAAACAGCAAAGAGTTCTACGTGAATCCTTTACTCAATCTGTCAGGCAGGCAAAAGATTTCTGGGCAGCACTTGAAGATGGCGTATCCGCATTTGGTCATACCACAAAAGGATATGCAGACAGTGCAAGCCGAGTATTGGACAAGATCGATGATGCAAAGCATAGATTCTCTGACATTCTGGATCCAGACTGTGGTGATCCTGTAGATTTGATAAAAGAAGGGAGAGTAAATGTTCTAAGCGTTGCAGAGCTGAGCGAAAGGCAGGCAAATGTTGGCCTCTCTTACTATTTGCAAGAGTTGCTAAATGACAGAAAAGATTCTTACTGGGCAAAAAAAGGAAGAAAGATTTCCGGCAAGAACAATAAATTTTCAGCTCCGATTTTTGTAATAATTGAAGAGGCTCATGTCTTTATCCCAAAAGGAGAGCACACCGATACTAAATACTGGGCATCAAAAGTTGCAAGGGAGGGTAGAAAGTTTGGAATCGGTCTTGGCATCGTATCACAAAGGCCACGAAACATAGATCCAAACGTTCTCAGCCAAATGGGTTCACTTGCCATAATGAAGATAGTACAGGATGATGATCAACAACAAATTGCCTCGGCGGCAGAGTCTCTTAGCAAGGATCTTCTTACTCAACTATCCTCTTTGAACATAGGAGATGCAGTTCTTGTTGGTCAGTGGGTAAACCTGCCATCAATTGTTCATGTTGATGAGGTCAAAGGGAAAACTATTGGCTCTGATCTAAATGCAGTGTCGGAGTGGGCCGAGTCTAGCAAGTTCAAAGAGATTGCAGCCGAATCAACGCAAGGACTCATTCAAAAAGACTTGCTGATGGACTAATGATCTTTTCCCACATCTCTGATACACACTTGGGATTTGTACAATATCATTCAGAAGAGCGAGAGCAGGATGTCTATTCTGCTTTTGATCAAGCAATTGATACTTCGATAAATGACCACGTTGATTTTGTAATCTTTGCAGGAGACATCTTTCATGTACCAAACCCAAGCGGAAAGGCAATCTTGGTCTTGGCAAATGCGCTAAAGCGGCTAAAACAAGGAAACATTGACTCTTTTTTCATACTTGGCGAACACGACATTAGCAGAATACGTGCAACGCCTGTATCATTCGTATACCACAACTTGGAATTTTCAAAATATATTGGAAATGGAAAACCGCTTCAGTACAAAGATGTGCTAATTGTTGGGTACGACAAGAGAAGAAAGAACGAAATTCATACCTTTGAAAACGATTTTGCTAAAATAGATGCTGAGGCCAAAACCCACGCAGGACACAAAATCCTTGTGTTACATCAAGGAATTACTGAAGTAAACAAATTTGCAGGCGAGCTAAACTCTAGTGATCTTCCAAAAAATTTCACCTACTATGCTATGGGACACTTACATGAGAGAGAACTGAAAAAATTCGGTAATCTTGGAGGCCCACTTGCATATCCAGGTTCGATTGAGCTTACCTCAAGTGAGGGAATAAAAGAAACTCAAAAAGGATTCTATGAAGTAGATATTTCATCATCAGAAGCAAAACCAACTTGGATAAAAATTGATACACGACCACAACTTTCAGTAAAGACTTACTACAAAAATCTAAAAAAAGAAGTAGACTTGTTGTCAGAAAAACTGAAAACATTTGAAAAGAAACCAGTAATAGAAATAAAAATTCATGGGGAAAACATAGAAACTGATCTTGTACAGTCACAGATTGCAAGACTACATACGCTTGCACTGCGATGTTTCTGGAAGGCAGTCAGACCAGAAGAAAATAATGGTTCTACATTTGTGGAGAGACCGGCAAAAATCGATGATGAAATGTTCAAACTTGCAAAAGACATCTTAAACTCTGAGCCATGGGCAAACTTTGCAATACGAGATCTCTTGCCATTACTTTCTGCAAATCAAATCGATGAAGCGAACCATCTTGTAATTGAAAACTTTGAGCGATTCAAAAAGGAGAAAAAAAATGTTAACTAATATAGAATTAGGAAACTTTCTTTCACATTCTAATACAAAACTACCATTTGAGAAGGGAGTCACTGTATTTGTAGGACATAATGGTGCAGGAAAGTCAAGTGTCATCGATGCCATAACCTTTGCACTCTTTGGCCAGCACACAAGAAACTCAAACAAGGGGTTGGTTCGCCATGGCTCAAACCACGCATACGCCAAGGTAGACTTCACTATTTCGGGAAGGGCATTTGAGGCAGTAAGAAAAATCGATTCCAAGGGAACACTCTCAGCGCAGTTTTTTGAGAAAAAAGACGGTAGCTTGGTACAACTAGCAGCAGGAGAAAGAAAACAGTTTGGAGAATCAATGACAAAAGAGATCGAGTCGTTGATTGGGATGGACTTTGACAAGCTCAAAGTCGCATCAATTGTAAGACAAGGAGAACTAAATTCAATTATTGACGCTGACCCAAAAAAATTCAAAGAACTTGTCAATGCGATAATTGGAATAGACAAGCTTGACACTGCTTTTGAGCTGATGAAAGATGTTGTAGAAAACTTTCGCAGCTCTATAAGACAAGAACTAGAATACGATGATACTGACGTTGAAAGTCTAAGATCAAAACTTGATTTGGTCGCAAAAGAAATCAAGTATGCAGAGCCACAAAAAGAAGAACTTGTTGCAAAAAAACAAAAACAAGAACATGAGCTAACATTGCTTCAGAAAAAAATTGATGCAGAATCACCAAAAGAATCCAAGCTAAAAGAGATTGATACAAGGAGAGCAGAACTTGTAAAATACGTCAAGACAGCTATTGTATCACTTCAAAAAGAAATCCAAGAAAAAGAAAGAAAACTGTCAGACTGCGAAGGATGTTTTGATTACCTTACATCTAAAAATGACATTGAAATCAACATAACAAAAATTGAAAGCATGTTAGAATCACTAACAGGGAAAATCCGCAAGATTTCAGAAAAAGTTGGCAATCTTGGAGGACAAGAAGAGCTTGCAACAAAACTAAAGATAAAGGATGGGAAATGCCCTGTATGCGATTCTGTTGTAGAGAGTCTAATCCCCTTATTCCAAGAAGAACACATACAGGAAGAAATTACAAAGATGAGAAAGGAGATTTCTTCCTTGACAGAGACTGAAAAAGAGGGAGCTTTGGGCAAGCGTGAACTTGAACAGAAATATCAAAAGGTAATAAAAGCAGAAAACACGCTTCGCGCACATGGTGTTTCAAGCCCCCAAGATCTGGCACATCTAAAAGACGAAATATACAAGATGAAAAACAACATAGGAAAGATTCCAACAAACCTTGATTCTTCAGGAAACTTGGTACACCTTGCAATAGACTCGCATTCTCAAACTCTTTTAGAAACAATCTCATTACTTCAAGAGGAGACAAAAGGATTCGATCTTGATGAATTCAAAAACCTAAAAGTTTCTTATGAACAAGCTAGAAAATCTCTTAGTATTACAGATCAACAGCTTGGTGCAATAACACAAAAAATACACGACGCAAAAGGGCAAGAAGAAAAAATAGCAAGAGTTTTGGACGGACTTGCTTTTGTAAAACAATATGTTTCACAGCTAGAAGTAATACGAGGCCAAATTTTCAATAGAGATGGACCTGTTGCAACAAGCTTGCGTTCGTGGGCCTTGAATTTGATCTCACTAAAAGCATCAGAGTATCTTTCGGCATTTAATGTAAAAATTCAACGTGTTTCACTGGTAGAAAAAGCACGAAATGTTGGAATTTCTTGTTATTCTGGAAATACTGTGTTAGACTTGGAATCACTTAGTGGTGGGGAAAAAGTCAGCATTGCACTTGCACTTCGACTTGGAATGGCACACATATTGGGTGCATCAAATTTGAATTTCATCATCTTAGATGAGCCAACAACACATCTTGACGAAGAAAGAAGAAAATCTCTTGTCAGTGTCTTGTCACAAGCTTTTGAGGCAAATCTTGGCTCGATATCACAGTTTATCATAATTACACACGATTCTGAGATATTTGAGAACTCTAATGTGGATATGATATACAACTTTGAGTCTACACCTGAAGGGACAAAGGTAAGCCCACTCTAGCCGCCTGTAAGCTTTGCAAATCGTTCGTTTTTGCTTAATTTTTCCATAAAGCGTAGATTAGAGAGAGCAACTACAGCTGATTCTCTTACTGGTTCACTTGAATCCGCAAGAGCTCTTTGCAAAGTCTCCCTTGCTTCCTGAGATCCTATTACACCAAGAGCTATTGCAGCTTCATGTCTTACAAAGAAGCTGGGATCATTTCTTACTGCATCCTCAAGGGGTTTTATCCCACTTCGGTAACACATCTGTCCAAGTGAAAAGGCAGCTTCGTGTCTTACAAGCTCATTTGAATCATTTTTTAAAACTCCAGCTATATGTGGTACCATTTCTTCGCCACCCAAGTCTACAAGAATACATACCGCCCTTGTTCTTATTACAAAGTCTTTGTGATCCAAAAGGTGGAGAAAATAATCTTTGTCCTTTCTTTCATAGCTTTCTTCCATCTCAGACAAGAGTTCAAGACGCGAATTGGGGATAACTTCCATGCACACAATTTTATAATCGAATATTTATTCATTGGTCACATGACCCGATGCAGATACTGGCATCTTTCAATTGATGAATTGAAAAAAGTGACATATGATCCAAAAAAGGTGCTTATTTGGGAAATCAAATGCTCAAAGGACGAGGCAGCACACTTTGGTGTATTCTGCTACAGAAACGGTACCCCATGGAACTACGAGTCGATTCATGGCATTGCGTTTTATTATAACATGATACCGCGCGATGAGGTAAATAGAATTACAGAGTTTCTAAAGGGCAAGTTTGGTGGCGAGATAAAAGAAAAAGGTGAGCGTGTCTTTTTGGCAGATTCGAGTGAGATTTATTCACCAAAAGAGATCGCTGACCTTGCAACAGAGCTTGGTAACAAATTTGAGACAAGCACCGAAATTTCAGTTGAGCTTGAGAACTTTAGCTTGCAAGAACAGGAACAAAGTAATTTTCCTTCAAGCAAACTCTTGCCAATTCCGGGCAAGTAGATAAATATGGTTCTTGGCAAGTTTTTGATCTCAGATGGTTGAAGCAAAAGAAATAAGCACACATCTTGAGGAGCTTAGAAAGCGCCTACTCCGAATGGTTATCGCTGTGGGAGTCATCGCAGTCTTTGTTCTTACATTTCATGCAACTGCATTTGATTACAACGGCGTAACACTATACTATCCAACACCAGACCCACTTGACAACATCGCAGCACAGGTTACTGTGGAAATGAAAAATCAATTAATCCCCGAGACTGTGCAGTTAATCCAAACGGCTCCAGGGCAAGCATTTTTTGCCCAGATTTATATCGCAGGTCTACTTGGGGTTGTCTTTGGAATGCCTGTAATTGTAAAAGAATTAGTTGGATTTGTATCTCCGGCTTTAGGTAGAAAAGAGATTCAGATTATTAGGTCAATAACAATACCGGCAATCAGTCTTTTCATAGCTGGATGTCTCTTTTCATACTTTTTTGTCACGCCTTACATCTTGGAATTTCTTTACAAATACGGTGAAGCAAGCGGTCTTGTCACTTTCCTTAATGTAATAGACTTTGTTACCTTCGTACTTCAGTTTCTTTTGGCTTTTGGAATTTCGTTTCAGCTTCCGATGATAATGTATGCCATGTCTGCATCTGGAATAACCGATGAAAAGTTTTGGCGAAGAAACATTAGATATGCTATTGTCATAATTGTTATCTTTGGAGCAATAATCACACCTGATGGAAGCGGTATCACAATGTGGTTTGTTGCAGGTCCAATGATTGCACTATATCTTATGGGCATGATCATTATCGAAAGACAGGGTAGACAGATTGCAACACTTAAATCTTGATCTGACAAAACTATGATATAGATGTTAGGTCTTAATCTTGCACTCCAACTTCCGGGAGGTATGGAATGGATATTTATCATAATAATTATAGCCGTTCTAATCTTTGGTGCAAAAAAGATTCCAGAGCTTGCACGTACGTTTGGCAAAGCCAAAGGCGAATATGAAAAAGGAAAGATAGAGGCAGACAAAGAATTAAAAGAATTTAAAGAGAAACAAGACGAAA